>Ga0194051_1001624_pt1 | contig 11697 bp, 13 predicted proteins | sample SepL2320m_MetaG_FD_161275 | JGI IMG/M metagenome (GOLD analysis project Ga0194051, IMG submission 161275) | Anoxic zone freshwater microbial communities from boreal shield lake in IISD Experimental Lakes Area, Ontario, Canada - Sep2016-L239-20m | ecosystem: Environmental > Aquatic > Freshwater >... | reverse complement strand
CGCCCCGGACAGGCCGACGTGAAGTCGAAGAATCTCGACGTGCTCACGCTCAGCGACGGGACGCAGTTCACCGGCAGGGCGGTGCTCCCTCTTGCGGACAAGGGCGTGAACTGGAAAATCGCGGCATCGAAAACGCCGCTCGAATTTCCCTCCGCAAAAGTCGCGGGCGTCGTCTTCCGCAGCACCGACGGCGGACGGAAGACCGCGCCGCTCAAGGGCGACAACGCGCTGAAGCTCGCGAACGGCGACTGGCTGCAGGGCGAGGTCGTCTCGCTCGATGGAAAGCAACTCGTGATGAAAAGCGATCTCGCGCCCGCTCTGAACTTCCCGGTGTCCGAACTGCGCGCCGTTTACCTGAATCCCGTCGTCGTCGGCACGCTCGCGGACGGGGCGACCGGCCCTAACTCGGGGATCGACGCCTGGAATGCAGACCGCGGGGCGAACGCGATGTTCAGCACAGGCTTCGCCTCCCGCGCCAGTGCGGCGAAAGCGGGACGCCCGTGGACGTACCACGACGGCAGCTTCACGCCGTCCGGCACGAGCGGCGGACAGCAGATACTCTCGAAGAAATGGCCCGCGTCCGAGGGCTCGTATGCGATCCATTTCGAGGTCTTAGCGCACGCTCAGTCGCGCTCGTTCAGCGCGCAGATCTACAATTCCAAGCAGGAGCCCACCTTCTCGATCACCTCGAGCGGCAGGCTGCTCTACGTGTCTTACAATCCGGGTTCCACGCGCGCGAACCGCGTCGTCGCGCCGAAGAATTTCCAGATTGAAAAGAAAAACGCCGGCGAGAGCAGCAGTGTCCGCGTCTCGCTCGTGATGGACCGCTCCGCAAAGACATTCCGCGTGATCATGGAGGGGAAGGAGGTCGGGAAGATCGCATTCAAGGCGTCCGAGGCGAAAGAGGCGCTCGACGCGTGCGGCTTCTCGCTCTCGACGGCATACAGCACCACGAAGGGGAACGTGAACGGCCGCGTGGCAAGCCTGTGGCTCGCGCCGTGGAGCGGCACGACGGCATCGCTGGCCGCAGCGCCCGTAGCTGCGGAAAAGGACAAGCCGGTCGCGGAAAAGGACAAGCCGTCCGATGACGCGGAACCGAAGAAGGAGGCCGAAACCGGCACGGAGAAAAAGGACACGGTAGAAACAGCGCCCAATGTCTTCCTCACAAACGGCGACGATTTTACCGGCAGAATCCAGAAAATCACCGCCGATCTCGTCACCGTGGACTCCGAGGCCGGGCCGATCGAACTGCCCGGCAAACGCGTCGCATGGATCTGCTTCCCTGGCCCTGAGCGCCCGTCCGCCGAACACTTCCCGCGCCTGCGCTTCCACGATCGCGGCCTGCTCTCGGTGAACGACCTCCACATCTCCGACGACCGCGTGAAGTGCAAGACGCTCGACGGCCAGCACCTCGATTTCCCGCTGAATGTCGTGAAGGAAGTCGTGTGGCGTCCGCTCGACGGGAAGTAGCCGCGCGCCAGCCATCGGAACTTTTTCACTCGCAAGCGCGGGCGCATGGAATGAAAATCAACGCCATGAGCGAGCAACACCCGCCGCCCTCCGACGGGCACTACGTCACGGCGATGTCGCATTTTTACCGCGGCGAAGTCGGGCGCATCATGGCGTGGCGCGCGCGGCTGGATAACACGACGAACTGGGCCATCACCACGACCTCCACGATTTTCACCGTCGCATTTTCCATCGAGCGGGTCCCGCACATCATCTTCCTGTTCAACGTCGCAGTCGTCGGAATCATGCTCTGGATCGAGGCGCGGCGCTACCGCTTCTACGATGCGTTCCGCGCGCGTGTGCGGATGCTCGAGGCGCACTTCCTCGTGCCGGTCGTCATGCAGCACGCGCCGATGATCGAGGGCGACTGGCGCAAGCTTCTCGCCGAGGATCTGCTCATGCCAGGCTTCAAGATTTCGAGGTTCGAGGCGCTCGGACGGAGGCTGAAGCGAAACTACGTCTTCATCTTCATCATCATCCTCGTCGCGTGGATCACAAAGATCTTCCTCCACGCGCAGCCGCGGATCACCGACTGGCATTCATTTTACCACGCGCTCAGCGTCAGCAATGCATTCCCCGGCTGGCTCGTGGCGTTTTTCCTTTTCTCCACGCTCAGCATCGTGCTCGGCATCTCCTGCTGGGCCGCGGTGCATCTGCGCGGCGAATTCACCGACTTCGGCCCGCGGCGGAATTGGAAGATTTAGAGTGGCGGCGAGCGGGTCCGCCCTGTGGGTTGGTCCGCAGTGCTCGGCTCTCAGTGCCCAGTGCTCAGTTCTCAGTTCTCAGTTCTCAGTGCTCAGTTCTCAGTTCTCAGAGCGCATCGGTCACGCAATTTGAATCTGAGCACTGGGCACTGAGCACTGGGCACTGGGCACTGGGCACTGAGAACTTTCCCTTTCATCCGTCATTCGTCATTGTCCCCACTCATGTCCACCGCACTCCCGCAGACCGCAGCCGACGCGCTCGATCCGCAATTTTCTCCGCTCGATCAGTTGCTCCGCATCATGGCCCGCCTGCGCGCGCCGGACGGCTGCCCGTGGGACCGCGAGCAGTCGCACGCGACGCTGCGCGCCAGCGTGATCGAGGAAGCCTACGAGGTCGCAGCCGCGATCTCCGCGGGCGATGATGCCAATCTCCGCGAGGAACTCGGCGACCTGCTGCTGCAAGTCGTCTTCCACGCGCAGATGTCGCGCGAGCGCGGCGGCTGGGATTTCGATGCCGTGGCCACGGGCATCGTCGAGAAGCTTGTGCGCCGGCACCCGCACGTCTTCGGCTCCGAAAATGCCGCGGACTCCGCCGAGGTGCTCACACGATGGGAGCAGATCAAACGCGAGGAAAAAGGCGTGAAGCACGAGTCGCTGCTGGACGGAATCAGCGAAGGATTGCCCGGACTTTTACGCGCGGAAAAAATCCAGAAGCGCGCCGCGAAGATCGGCTTCGACTGGAGCGAACTGCCGCCCGTGATTGCAAAAATCCGCGAGGAACTCGCCGAGGTCGAGGCCGTGCTCGCCGACCCGGAAAAGGTGGAGGATGAAATCGGCGACCTGCTTTTTTCCGTCGTGAACCTCGCGCGGAAGCTGAAGGTGGATGGCGAAGTCGCGCTGCAAAAGGCGACGGACAAATTCTCCTCGCGCTTCCGGAAAGTCGAAGCCATCGCGAGCGAAAGAAATCTGTCGCTCGAAAAGATGTCCCTCGCGGAACTCGATGTGATCTGGGACGAGGTGAAGCGCGATGTCCGTAGCCGCGCTTGTGAAAGCGCGGGCTGAACTTTCCGCGTGAATGCAATGCGTGCCCGCGCTTTGACAAGCGCGGCTACGAAGGAATGATCCGTCATCAGTCATTCTTCATTTCCACGCGCACACACCGATTGGCATTCGTCCCGCACGCGGCATCATCGCTGGCATGAAGACGCTCCCCCTCGCCCGCGCCCTCACTGCCACCATGTCATTCGTCGCACCTCCGGAGCCAAAATTCACCGCGCAGGATCTCGATCCGAAAATCGAGATCGGCTACAGCCTCGCGATCGCGGATGTGGATGGCGACGGCAAGCTCGACATCGTCGCATCCGGGCGCGGGACGAAGAACGTGAAGATTTATTGGAACGCGCGATAATGCGTCGTGAAAAGACGCTCAGGCTGTCCGTGATTCATTCCGAGTCACGCTGTCGGCCTGACCCGGACAGTCCGACCAAGTCCGCCACATCGGAAGCGGAACGGAAAACCGCCAACGTCTTCTGTTGTAATCCCCCGTGAATGCGGTGTAGGAAATGGGCAACACTCAACCCGAACTCATTATGGCCAAAGGCAACAACAGTCACAAAAAAGAAACCAAGAAGCCGAAGAAGGAAAAGCCGAAGGCTCCCCTCCCGACCCGCAGGACTTCCTAACGGAAACGCTGATTTCGGCGCGGTGATTTCTCGCGCTGAAAATCGCGGGTGACTTCGCAGCGGTGTGCGCGCGGCATTGGGCGCAACCCGTGCCCCGTTCGTCACTGCACCCGCGTGTTCCATGGCTCGTCCCATGCGGCGCATTCTTCGTTCAATGTTGAGCGTTGGACGTTGGACGTTCAACGTTAAGCCCGCCGCAGGCGCCGTCCGAATTTGCATGCGCGTCCAGGCATCACTGCGCCGCTGCGCGGGGCCAAACTTCCAACGTTCAACGCTTAATTTTCAACGTTGAACAAAGCAGCACACCGCACGCGCGATTGACCCGCGTGCGCGTGCGCCCTACACGGCACGGCGATGTCTCTGAACAAAAAATTTCCGCGTCTTCTCCCAACCTCGATCGGCAAAGGCTGGACGGTCACCGATCTCGTGGATGATTCCTTCAAGGCCTACAACGGCGGGCGGCTCGCCGAGGCGTGCCGACTTTTCACGCAGAAGATGGTCGCGGGCAACGGCACCGTGGGCATGTCGCTCACCGGCGCGCTCACGCCCGCGGGCTTGGGCAAGGCGGCGATCATCCCGCTGATGAAGGCGGGCTTCGTGGACTGGATCATCTCGACGGGCGCGAATCTCTACCACGACATGCACTACGGGCTCGGCATGGAGATGTATGCGGGCTCGCCGTTCCTGGATGACGTGACGCTGCGCAAGGAGGGCATCATCCGGATTTACGACGTGCTGTTCGACTACGACGTGCTGCTGGATACCGATGCGTTTGTGCGCGAGGTGATCCAGGGCGCGGAGTTTCAGCGCACGATGGCGACGGATGAGTTTCACTACCTGCTCGGAAAATACGTCGCGGCTCGGGAGAAGAAACTAGGCATCAAGGAGACGAGCGTGCTCAGCGCGGCGTATCACTATGGCGTGCCGATTTTCACCAGCAGCCCCGGCGACAGCAGCATCGGCATGAACGTCGCCGCGATGGCGCTGCGCGACTCGAAGCTGCTCATGGATGTGAACCGCGACGTGAACCAGACGGCGGCGATCGTGTATGCGGCGAAATCGTCGGGAGAGAAGTCGTCGGTCTTCATCCTCGGCGGCGGGTCGCCGAAAAATTTCATGCTGCAGACCGAGCCGCAGATCCAGGAGGTCATGGGCATCGAGGAGCGCGGGCACGATTACTTCCTGCAATGCACCGACGCCCGCCCAGACACCGGCGGCCTGAGCGGCGCGACGCCCGCCGAGGCGGTGAGCTGGGGCAAGATCGATCCGGACAATCTCCCCGACTGCGTGGTGTGCTACGCGGATTCGACGATCACGCTGCCCATCATCACCGCCTACGCGCTCACGAAGGCGAAGCCGCGCAAGCTCAAGCGCCTCTACGACCGCCGCGACGCGATGTTGGAGAAAGTGCGCGAGATGTATTTCAAGCATGGCCGCGTCGCAAAGATCGAGCACCGCACGGACCTCGACAAAAAGAAGCCGAAGAAGGCCGTGAAGGGTCGAAGCGGGCGCAGCGTGACCGGCACGAAGCGGGATTCGTAATGCGGACACTCCTGTCCGCTACGCGGCGCTTTCGCATTTGAATCATGCGGACAAGAGTGTCCGCATCACTCCCCACACCATGCCAAATCACCAGCCGCACCGCAGCCGCACCCGCGAGGACTGGGTCTGCCAGATTTTCGCCAGCGGAGGCCCGATGTACGCACACGTCGTCGGCACGGTCGCCAAGGCAGAGATGGAAGTCGCGAGCACACCGGACCGCGTGGACCACGTGTGGATCACGCTGGATGTCCCGCCGTGTGGCACAGTGCTGCTTTCCGTGAACACGCTCTCGCGGCTGAACCGCCGGGAAGGCTTCGACCCGACCGTGCGCGTCGCCATCGTGAAGACCAGCTACGCCGGGATGCCCGAACCGTTCATCGAGGAGGCGATGGGCCTAGACTACGCGACCGTCGAGGCGCAGTTCCACCCGCGCTGGGAGCACTACGAGCACGACTCGCTCGCCGACTTGCTCATGTCAAAGGCACGCGCCGCACTTCGCATCGAGGCTTGGGGCGAAATCTACCACGACCCTCACCTAGGCCTGCACCAGATCCACAGCCGTCGTGCGAGTTGCGCGGTGAAGACGGACCTCATCGGTCACGACGGCGCGATCCGCTTCTACCTGCGCGACGGCCACGCCGAGATGTTCCTCTTCAAATACTGCGGCCAATCGTGACCGTAGCCGCGCTTGTGAGAGCGCGGGCACGCACGCTCCATGCATTTCACGAACGCCAACCTGCGCCACGCGGAGCGCCGATCCCCGCACACGCGCTTCATCGCACCTTTCGATACTGCTCGCCCCACTTTTCCTGCCAGCGTCCGCACACCATGAAACTCCCCTCCTTTCTCCTCCCGCTGCTCGCCCTCATTTTCCTCCCGATGCCTCCCGCGCATGGCGAGGATGCGATCGCGCTCAAGCAGCGATTCATCGTCGGCAAGCGCTACGAATTCGGCATGCTGCTGGATGAAAATGACCAAATGCTCGACGTGGAAAACCTCGACGAAATCCTGAAGGCATTTTCCGGCGACCCCGTCGCGGGGAAGATCATGGGGCAGTTCCTGCTGCTGAGCGTGGAGGACGCAAAGTAGTGCGCGATCAGGCGTGAAACGATGGCGTCTGAAAGTTCTCAGTTCTCAGTTCTCAGTGAGGAACGCTCCGCGAATCCGTTCCGAGCACTGAGAACTGAGCACTGAGAACTTCGTCCAAGAGCCATCAATTCACGACTGACAGACCAGTAGAAGCGCGCGCTTCATTCCGCGATCTGTTTGCACGCGAGCATGGAAGGCGGCGAGAGTACGCCGCTTGATCACGATCCTCCATCAGCGCGGACTGCACCTTCCGGAACACGGGCTGTGGCTCGATCCGCATCGCGCGAAGCCGCTCGCATTCGTCTCGCACGCGCACAGCGATCACATCGCGAGGCATCGCGAAGTGCTGATGACTGCGGCGACCGCGCGCTTCATGCGCGAGCGACTCGGCGGCAATCGCACCGAGCACATCGCGGCATTCGGCGAGACGCGTGAATTCGCCACCGGGCGCGCGACGCTGCTGCCCGCGGGGCACATCCTCGGATCGGCGCAGATCTTTTTTGAAACGGACGCAGGATCGCTGCTCTACACGGGTGACTTCAAGCTCGCGCCGGGCCTCACCGCCGAGCGCTGCGAGTGGCGTCGCGCGGACACGCTCGTGATGGAGACGACCTTCGGACTGCCGCGGTACGTCATGCCGCCGCGCGCCGAGATCGCCGCGCGCATTGTGAATTTCTGCCGCGAGACCCTCGACGCCGGTGCAGTGCCCGTGCTGCTCGGCTACTCGCTCGGCAAGGCGCAGGAGATCATACGCATCGTGCTCGGTGCGGGACTCACGCCGATGCTCCACGAATCCGTCTGGAAAATGACGGAGATCCATCGCGAACTGTGCGCGGAATTTCCGGACGGCAGCGTGCGCTTCCGTGCAGCGTCGGCGAAAGGCCATGTGGTCGTCTTTCCGCCGAATGCGGCGAACTCCGCGGAACTCGAAAAGATCGTCGCGCGACGCACGGCGATCCTCACCGGCTGGGCGCTCGACCCCGGCGCGAAATACCGCTCTCGCTGCGAGGAGGCGTTCCCGCTCAGCGATCACGCGGACTACGACGAACTGCTGCGCTACGTCGAACTCGTACAGCCGAAGCGTGTGCTCACCGTGCATGGCTTCGCCGCGGAATTCGCGGCGGATCTGCGCCGCCGCGGAATCGAGGCGTGGGCGCTCGCACAGGAAAACCAGCTCGAACTCAAGCTCGGCTGACGCGTGCGGAATCCGATCGCGGGCGGCCTGCGAAGACGCGCGCACGCTCGCCGGGGCCGAGTTCGCGCCACTGGCCGGGTGCAAGGCCGTTGAGTTCGAGTTCGCCGATCTGCACGCGCATGAGCCGCAGCGTCGGGTGGCCGATGGCCGCGGTCATGCGGCGGACCTGGTGATTTTTTCCCTCGATGAGCGAGAGCGCGATCCAGCAGTCGGGGACATTCTTGCGGAATCGGATCGGCGGATCGCGCGGCGGCACAAAGGGCTGTGGAGAGAGCATCCACGCCCGGCATGGAAGCGTGCGATGCTCGCCGATCACGAGGCCGCGCTGCATTTCATCGAGCGATTCGCGCGTGGGGATGCGCTCGACCTGCGCCCAGTACGTGCGGCTGTGCGCGTTCTCGGGCGCAAGGAGTTTCTTGTTCAGAAATGGCTCGTCGCTGAGGAGCAGGAGGCCCTCGCTGTCCGCATCGAGACGGCCGAGCGGATACGCGTGCTTCGGAAACTGAAACGCCGCGAGCGTGCGGTGCTTCGAGCCGTCGTCGGTGAACTGGCTGAGGACGCCGAATGGTTTGTTGAAGGCGATGAGCATCGGTCAGTGAAGGCGATTCATTCTTGGAAACCGCAGATGAACGCAGATTTCCGCAGATGGAAAATGGAAAGACGGATGCGCGAAGAAGGATGCCGGATGACGGCAAGGATGCTTCAGCGGCGAAATCATTGCCTCTTCATCCGCGTTCATCTGCGGTTCAAATTTCATCGCTCAGGTGTCGAATTTCGCACGCTGCTCAAGCGACTGCGTCCAGAGCGAAATCGGCAGCGTGATGACGAGGTAGCCGAGCGCGAGCGGCAGGTAGCTCTCGAACGGCTTGAGCGTGTTTGAATTCACATTACTCGCGGCATTCGCAAGCTCGGCGACGGCGATGACGGAGAGCAGCGACGAGTCCTTCACGAGCGACACGAACTGCCCGGCGAGCGCGGGAAGAATCTGCCGGATCGCCTGCGGAAAAATCACGAAACGATAGGTCTGCCGCGTGGTGAGGCCGATGGCCCGCGCCGTTTCGAGCTGCGACTTGCCGATACCCTCGATGCCCGCCCGGATGATTTCGCTGATGTACGCGCCGGTGAACGCCGCAAGGATGAGCGGCCCGACGACGTAGCGGCCGTGCACATGGAGCGCGTTCGCGAAGACGTAAAAATAAAGGTAAATCTGCACGAGCAGCGGTGCGCCGCGCGTGAGTTCGACGTAGATGCGGGAAAAATATCGCAGCGGCAGAAACGCCGAACGCCGCGCGAGCGCGAACAGCAGCCCGAGCACGCAGCTCAGCGGCAGCGCAATCGCGGAGATGCCGAGCGTGGCGAGCCAGCCGTCGGCAAGAAGCCGCCGGTATTCCCATACCGGCTTCCAATCCCAGCGATACGGAAGGGCAAGCAGCGCGGCGGCGATGATGCCGACCACGAGCACAAGCGCGGACGCGAAGCTGATCGCGCGGGTGAGCAGGCGGGTGTGATTCGGCATCGCGCGAGGCTGCATGAACGCAGCGCATTTGGCGAGGGCCGCGGGCGGCGGTTCGGGCACGGCCCCGGAACATCAGACAGCACTCAGGCGGCGGACGGCCTAAAAAACGCACGCGCGGCCCCCGCGATTTTTCACAGGGACCGCGCGGGTGAAAAGCGACAGATTTTTCCCGTTACTTCTTCGGCGTGTAGCCGCGGACGAACTCGATGCACTGCTTCGCTTCGGCGAGGTTGTCCTCCTGCTTGTATTCGTACTCGATCGAGATCGGGCCGGTGAAGCCCTGCGCGGCGAATTCGTCGAGGATGCCTTTCACGTCGCTCACGCCGGTGCCATACACCACGTCGTGGCCGTTCGGCGCTACATCGAGATCCTTGAGGTGGCTGCTCATGATGCGGCCCTTCAAAATGCGGAGCGCATCCACGGGCTTCAGGCCGCTGCGGACCCAGTGGCCGGTGTCGGCGCAGGAGCCGATGCGCGCGTCGCGGCCCTTGCAGACTTCGAGGATGTAGTTCGGATCCCACATGCGGTATTCGGGGTTCTTCTCGCGCTTGGGATGATCGTGGAAGCCGACCTTGATGTCGTATTCCTTCACGAGCTTCTCGAAGGTATCAATCGCGTCCACGGACTCGGTGTTGATCACGCGGATGCCGAAGAACTTTGCGAACTCAAAAACCTTGCGCGACGCAGCCTCTTCCTTCGACAGGCCGACGACGCCGTACGCGACTGGCGTGATGCCGTGCTCCTTGAGCTTCGCCTTCACCTGCGCCCACACTTCGGGCGTGGCGTCGTGACTGAACTTCGCGTCCTTCTGCTCGGCGGACAGTTTCTGGCCGGGAAAAAATTCGATCGTCTTTGCTCCGGTGGCTGCGGTCTTTTCGATGGCCTCGAAGACGGAGAAGCGGTTGAACGTCCATGCTTGGCAGCCGATGACGAAGCTGCCCTGCTTGAGATTGGCCGGCAGCGGATCGGCGGCGGTGAGCGGGAGCGACGCCGCGAAAAATGCGAGGGTGAGGAGGAGTTTCATGGGGCGCGGATTGGCGCGGAGGTGCGGAGGGAAGTCAAGCGCGCCGCGGATGGCCTTTGCCCGTGTCCGCCCGTCGCACCGCGAACACGCTCCGCGCCCGTGATTTCACTTCCCCTTCCCCGCTCGATCGGCGCACCCGCTGCTGCAATTCGCCGCGCGAGCAGCGCGCGACTTTTGCGAAGACGGTGCTCGCGCGTCCGTTCGCGGATCCGGTCGGGACGTATTCATACAGCAATTCCGGCTACGGACTGCTCGGCGCGATCATCGAGCGGGCGGCGGACTCGGGATACGAGGAGCTGATGGGTGTTAAAATTTTCGCACCCCTCGGACTGAAGACCGCGGGCTTCGGCGCGCCGGCGACGCTGGGGAAAATTGACCAGCCGTGGGGGCATTACCGCGGCGAGGGTGAAAAACTCACGCCTGCGGAGCCCGTGCCGGAAAACCAGTTCCCGCCCGCGCTCGCGCCTGCGGGAAGCGTCCACGTTTCGTTCTCGGATTTTGCGCACTTCGCCGCGTGGGTTTCGTCCGGCGATCCGAAGCTCGTGAGTGCGGAGACGCGCAATCGTTTGCAGACTCCGCCGTCCGGCGGCTCGTACGCGGGCGGCATGTGGATTACGGAAATGCCGGCATCGGCGGCAAGGCGGTCTGCCACTGCGGGCACATGGGCGGCCTCTTCGGCGTCTTCCACGCGAGCCCGAAGATCACGTGCGTCGCCGTTTTCAATACGGCTGGCGGCGGCTGGGAGTGGGTCGGTGACGAGATCTCCGCGCCGGCGGTGAAGGCGGCGGCCGGGAAAAAGTGACCGGATGAAGGCACTGCCGAGAGCCTGCCCCTGGGACTTAGAAGTCGAAATCAACACTGCTTTCCAATGCGATGAACGGCCCGTCATTTTCAAAAAACTGCAGCCTCAAAGTGTCTAAGGCCGTGCGCACTGGCGGGTCTTTTCCTCTGTTCAGAAGCAATTGCGACTCAATCGCAATTCCTCTTGCGACCGAATCTCATCCGCAGTAATAAATCCCATACCGATGCTCCCAGTCGTCTCCAAGCTGACACTTTCGACCGCGAAATGCGGCGAGAAGCTGCGCGTCCGGCAGATATGCCCGGACTGCCCTCACTGCGCCCGGCTACGCGAACTGGGCTTCCGCGATCACGTCGTCGTGCGGAAAATCGCGGACGGCGCGGCGGTCATCTGCCTGCTCATGGGCACGCGCTTGGCGCTGGGCCGCGAGCTTTGCGACCACGTCGAAGTCGAGCGTCTTGCAGCCTAAGCGGGCCATGGGTGATGACGCGCCGAACGCCGTGCCCCAAAACGAACCGGAGCCGCTGAGCGGACTCCAGCCGGGACAGCGCGGAAAAGTGACCGCGATTGACGTGCCGGGCTCGATGCGCGGGCGCGTGATGGAAATGGGATTCACCATCGGCACGGTGATCGAAGT
>Ga0194051_1001623_pt1 | contig 11698 bp, 10 predicted proteins | sample SepL2320m_MetaG_FD_161275 | JGI IMG/M metagenome (GOLD analysis project Ga0194051, IMG submission 161275) | Anoxic zone freshwater microbial communities from boreal shield lake in IISD Experimental Lakes Area, Ontario, Canada - Sep2016-L239-20m | ecosystem: Environmental > Aquatic > Freshwater >... | reverse complement strand
CACTGTCGCTTCAAAGAATCGAGCCCCGACCTCCAGCGCAAATCACATAAGAGTCATCGGTTCAGACGGTTGGTATAAGAGACTGCATGCTGGCGCGAAAGCGACTTTCGTTATCGGCATCGATTTCTGCCAGACGGATCCGGACTTGCTCGAACAGCTCTTTCGCCTAAGTCAGAAATGGCGAAGCAATGTCAAAGCAATGATGGGCAGTTACCCCGGCAAGTACACGTTTCATCCGAAGGTATATGTGTTTGAAGGGGCTCGATCGACAACGGCAATTGTTGGATCAGCAAACCTCACAGCCGGCGGGCTGTCGCAAAATCACGAGATATCTTTGGTTGTAACACAAGATGCGCCGGTATTAGCCCGAGAAGTTGATCGATGGGTTCGGTCGCTGGAGCGAGACAAGCACATCGTAAGAATCACTTTAGAAAGAATCGAGGCCTATAGGGCCAGGCACGCAATTCACAGAGCGCAAGAGAATTTAGCCCAAAGAAGAATTAAGCGCGCTGTAAGTTCGGATGGTGCTCAGTATGAAACTTTGCAGGACATACTACAGGAGATGAAGCGTGATACTTCAGGGGAAGGTTTTTCGAGCCAGCGAAAGGATAGGGCTGCGAATCGGAGGCGTGCGCTGACACTTCTAAAGGTGATCGCAAACGATAGAGATTTAACGAAGTCGACGTTTCTGCAGCGTTATGAGCAGCTAATAGGGCTCTGGCATTCTGGCGGGCTACACCGAGGAAAAACGCGGATTAGAAATTGCTTTAAGGACTTCCAGCGGGCACTTCGGCTGGTGCTGCAAGCGGAGTTCAGATCCGCCAGACATGCATTTGAAACTGTACACCGAGCGCTGGAGCCGGTCGTCGGCGCCGGTACGAATGTCATGACTGAAATCCTACATACGCTGGATAACAGTCGATTCCCGGTCATGAATCAAAATTCAGTGGCTGGTTTATATCTGGCGAGCATAAGCGGCTTTCCAAAGAAGCCAAACCGGCTGAATGTTACCGCTGATTCCTATTCGCAATTTTCCACTAAGGCGGACGAAGTGCGCGTTCAACTCGGACTGGCTGACCTCACCGAATTAGATGCACTCTTCAATTATGCATACTGGCCGCGCGATGACGAAGAAGGCGAAGAAGGCGAAGAAGACGAGTAGCCCCCGGAAGTTTCAAGAGGCCTGTAATCGGTGCTGCCACCGCAAGCATCCCATGCCTCGTGGGGAAAACTGCATGCACTGCCAGCAAAAAATAGTTGGAAAATAATTTGACAGGTTCAGCAGGTTCTGGCAGTATTTTTGTATAGATTGGCGGAGTCCGCCTCCGGCAGAAGTCGGGTTTTCGGGCGGACTGGCCCTCCTCAGAGCGCCTGCCAGATCGTGCTGCGCACCTCGCCGAATTCGCGCGCGAGCTTGGTCCAGCTTTCGCCGCCGTCGGTCGAGCGGAAGGACTGGCCGAGGTTGGAGCAGACGAAGATCAGCTTCGGGTCTGAAGGGTGGGTGGCCACGGTCCACGGCGTCGAGTTCAGTGTGCCGGGGAGCTTGGCGTCTTCCCAGGTGGCGCCGTAGTCGCGGCTGCGCAGCAGGCGGCCGGTCGAGCCCGGCGGGCCGTTGCCGTTGGTTAAAAACACCGTCTGGTCGCCGTCGGCGCGCGCCTTGATGGTGCGGGTGTATTGCCAGGGCGAGTCGAGTTCCTGGAAAGCGAAGGTCTCGCCGTTGTCGCGGCTGACGTTCAGGCCGCGGTTGGTGGTGGCATAGACCAGCTTGCCGCCGTTTTGCACCACGGCGACGCCGTGGATGTCCTCGGAGTTGATGCCCTGGCCCACCTTCTTCCAGGTGCGGCCGCGGTCGGTCGAGCGGTGCACGCCGTCGATCTCGACGCCGGCCCACAGCGTGTCGCGGTCGATCGGGTCGAACAGGATCTGCGTCACGCGCGGCTTGCCCACGAAGATGCAGGCGTCGGCGAACGAGCCCTTGGTCGGCGCGAAGCTTTTGCCGCCGTCAGTCGAGACGAAAATGTTGGCGGGCTGCGTGCCGACCACGATGGTGTCGGGATCGTCGGGCGCCTGGGCCATCGACCAGATGTCGTAGTCGTCGAGCACCGACGGCAGGTGCGTCCATTTCTGGTCACCCTCGTGCCAGCGGTAGAGGCCCGAGTCCGTTCCGGCGAGGACTTCGCCGGGGCGTGACGGATGCGCGGAGAGTGCCCAGACGCGGGCTTCGAGATAGAGGCCCGATTCGATGTAGGGCCGGATCCAGGTCTCGCCATTGTCGCGGCTGAACCAGACGGACATGCCGGCGGTGCCGACGCAGAGCAGGTTGGACATTGTCTCCTCCCTCAAGGCGACAGGATTTTTATCAGCCTCTCATTGAATGCCTCGGCGGCCTCGTAGGCAACCCAGTGGCCGGCGCCGGGGATGACGTTCATTTCGAAATTTGGCTGGAGCGCGCGGAAAAGATCGATGCGCTCCTGAATGTGAGGATACGTGGTGGAATCGAACTCGCCCCAGATACCGGTGAACGGTGTTTTCACGCGCGGCAGCACTTCGCTGAGCTTGCCGGCGATGCCCATGTCCCTGCTGCGGGTCTTGGCCCGCGTGGTGTTCAGGATCTGCATGTGGATGGCCACGCCATCGACCTTGGCGGGATCGTGGAACATCAGGATTTCGAGGTTCCTGCGCGCTTCGGCGGCCAACGTCTCGGCCGGCATCTCGGCCAGGAGCTTGCGCAGCTTGGGGCCGGGCTTGCGCGTGGCCTTCAGGCCGCCCGCGCCTACGAAGACGAGTTTGCGCAATTGCTCCGGGAACAGCGTGGCGATGTGGCCGCCCACCATGCCGCCGAAGGAGAAGCCGGTGATGGCGAATTGCCTGTCCTTGGGCAGCAGTTCCTTCATCGCATGTTCGACGCAGTGCGTGACCGACCAGACATCGCGCACGTCGTCAGGCGGGTCGCTGTCGCCCAGGCCCGGCATGTCGGCGGCGTATATCGTGAAGTGTTTGGAGAGCGGCTGGACGTTCCGGATCCAGTGGATCCACGAGCCCGAGCCGCCGTGAAACAGCAGCAGGATCGGCTTCTTGGCGCCGTCGTCCCAGACGTGCCAGGTCATGCGGCCACCGTTGCCCATCGGCACCCGCACAACTTCCGACGCAGTGCTTTCGATCGTCAGAATGTGTTCGGCGCCGGTGCGCCCGTCCGGCATTTTCGGCACGGCCGAGTAATCGAGGCTCATTGTTTGATCGCACCCAGCAGACGTTCGACGAAACCGGGCGCCTTCTTGCGATCGATCCAGCGCAGCACCGTGACGAGATCGTTGTCGGGATCGATCCAGACGATGTGGCTGCCCCAGCCCAGCGCGAAATAACTACGCTCGGAGGCTGCCGCAAACTGGCGCCGGTCGGTGTTGAGCCACCACATCAGCCCGTAGAACGGCGCGACAGGACAGGGTTTTACCAGCTCCGCTGTCCAGCCCTTGGGCAGGATCTGCTTGCCCTCCCACACGCCCGCGTTGGCAACGAGCCTTCCCATCAGGGAAAGATCGCGCGCCGAGATGACGATGCCGCCGCCCCAATGCCCGCCGCCCGGCACCGACAGCATCTGCTTGCCGTCGATGGTGACGTTGGAAGTTTTATAGCCATCCCACTTCCAGCCGTTGGACGCGCCGATCGGGTCCATGATGCGGCGTTTCAGGACCTGTGGCAGCGGCTCCTTGAAAACCTGCAGCAGCGAGTAGCTGAGCCGGTTCACGCGCACGTCGTTGTATTCGTAGAACGTGCCCGGCTTCTTCATCGCGCGGCGCGTGCCCTTGGGCGCGTCGGCCACGGTGACGCCGACCACGCGGTTGTGGTCGATGCGGTCTTCCTTGCCGAACACGCTGCCCGACCATTCGCTGGTCTGGGTCAGCAAGTGGCGCCAGGTGATGTCCTTGTTCTGCTCGCTCTTGAAACCGTCATCGAGGGCGTAGTCGCCCGCCTTGTCGTCGAGGCTTTTGATCAACCCGTCGCCCAGCGCCAGGCCGGCGAGGAGCGCGAGGTAGCTTTTGGCGACGCTAAAGGTCATGTCGGCGTTGCCGACGTCGCCCCATTCGGCGAGCTTCTTGTCGCCCTGGTAGACGATGCCGGCGCAGCCGCCGCGCGGCGTCACCGGGCCAAGGACCTCGTTGTCCGGGGCCTTTTCGCCGGAATCGTAGGTCATCACGAATTGGCCGTCCGGCATTTGCATGCTTCTGGGCCAGTGGGATTCGGCGGATTTGGCCCAATCGATAGCGTCGTTCATCGTGTTCGTCTTGTTCATGCCCGCAATCAACATTGGAGCCTGCCCGGGAGCAAGCTAGAAAGCGCCTTATGCCCATGCCCTCAACGCTTACCATCCGCCGCCCCGACGACTGGCACGTCCATCTGCGCGACGGCGCCATGCTGGCCGCCTGCGCCGTCCACACCGCCCGCCAGTTCGCCCGCGCCATCATCATGCCGAACCTGGTCCCGCCTGTGACCAAGGTGGCCGAGGCGGTGGCCTATCGGGACCGCATCCGCAGGGCGGTCCCGGCCGATCTCAAATTCGAGCCGCTGATGACCTGCTACCTCACCGACGGCGCCGATCCCACCGAGCTCACGCGCGGCAAGGAAGAGGGCGTCTGGGTCGCCGCAAAACTCTATCCCGCGCACGCCACCACCAATTCCGCGCACGGCGTCACCTCGATGGACCGCGTCGCGAAAGGCTTAGAGGCCATGGAAAAGGCCGGCATGCCGCTTCTCGTCCATGGCGAAGTGACCGACCCCGAGGTCGATATCTTCGACCGCGAGGCGGTGTTTTTGAACAAGATCCTGGCCCCGCTCCTGAAGCGCCACCCCGGCCTGAAAATCGTGCTCGAACACATCACCACCCGCGAAGGCGTGGCCTTCGTCGAAGCCAATCCCGGCCGCCTGGGCGGCACGATCACGCCGCATCATCTCAGCTACAACCGCAATGCGATCTTCAAGGGCGGCATCCGTCCGCACTTCTATTGCCTGCCGATCGCCAAGCGCGAGGAGCATCGTCTCGCTCTGCGGCGTGCCGCGACCTCGGGCGGGGCGCAATTCTTCCTCGGCACCGATACCGCGCCGCACACCGCCGACACCAAGGAATGCGCCTGCGGCTGCGCCGGTATTTTCAACGCCCCGGTGGCCATGCAGGTCTACGCCCAAGTCTTCGCCGAGGAAGGCAAGCTCGACAATCTCGAAGCCTTCGCCTCGCTGAACGGCCCGCGCTTCTACGGCCTGCCGGCCAATGAGGAGCGGGTGACGCTCCGCGCTGCCACACTCGAGGCGCCGGAAAGCGTCGACGTGCCGGGCCTTGCCGTGGGATTGATCAAGACCATCACCGTGTTTCGCCCCGATACGCCCGTCGGCTGGTCGTTCTAGGACGTCTGGTCTATCGTGGCGGCATGAGCAAAAAAACCATACCCGCCGGCGCCGTCGTGCGCGGCACCGACAAGGGCTACATCCACGGCGATCTGAAACCCGGCAGCGAACGTCCGGTCGAGCAGGTCGAGAAGACCTACCCCTACATGCGGCCGCGCGATGCCGCGACGCTGATCCTCGTCCGCATGAAGGGCAAGACGCCCGAAGTGCTGATGGGCTGCCGTGCCGCCGCGCACGCCTTCATGCCCAACCGCTACGTGTTCCCCGGCGGTCGCGTCGATCGCGCCGACGCCCACGTCCCGATCGCCACGCCACTCGACCGCTACGTGAACGCCCGCCTGCAGAAGGCGGCAACTGCGTTGCGCGCCCGCGCGCTGGCAGTCGCTGCCGTGCGTGAGACCTTCGAGGAGAGTGGCCTGATGCTGGGCAAGCCGCTGAAGGGCGGCGCGCCGGACAAGGACTATGGCGAGCATTGGAAGGGTTTCCTCGACACGGGCATGGCCCCGGCACTCGACTGCCTCGACCTGATCGCCCGCGCGGTGACGCCGCCCGGCCGGCCGCGCCGTTTCAACGCCCGCTTCTTCATGGCCCGCGCCGAGGATGCGAGCGGCGAGATTCGGCATTCGAGCGAGATGGGCGACATCCGCTGGGTCCGCCTCGACGAGGCCCGCGAGCTGCCGCTGCCGACCATCACGGGCTTGATCCTGGGCGAAATCGGCCGGCTGGTGAAAGAGCCACCCGACCGCAAGAAGCAGCGCAAGATCCCGCTGTTCACGACGGTCCACCGCAAACACCTGATGATCGAGGAGTGATCCGGTGACGGTGCGCGCCGAGATCACCTCGTCGCCCACCGGTCCTGGGTCCGGAAAAGCCGGGGCAGCGCCCGGCCTGCCACCGCGCGGCGGCGTTCGCCTGCGCATCCTGGTGCTGATCCGCTGGGCCGCCGTCGCCGGGCAGTTCTTCACCGCCGCGATCGTGCAATGGGGTTTGGGTTTCGGCCTGCCGGTGCTGGCGGTCTGCGGCACTATCGCGCTCTCGGCATTGCTCAATCTCACGGTCAGCCTCGGCCGGCCGGCATCGGCGCGCATCGACGATCGCGAAGCGACGATCTTCCTCGCCTTCGACGTTCTGCAACTCGGCGTGCTGCTCTACCTGACCGGCGGTTTGCTCAATCCGTTCGCGCTGCTCCTGCTGGCGCCCGTCGCCATCGGCGCCACCATCCTGTCGCTTGCCAGCAATATCGCGCTGTCGTTGCTGACGATCGTCATCATCGCGGTCCTGGGCGTCTTTCATCAACCGCTGCCGTGGCGGGGACCGCCCCTGGAGTTGCCCGAGATCTATCAGGCTGGCGCCTGGGCGGGTCTCACGCTGACGACCCTGCTGATCACGCTCTACGGCTGGCGGCTGGCCGAGGAGGCGCGGCAGATGGCGGATGCGCTGGCGGCGGCGCAGGCCGCCCTGGCGCGCGAGCAGCGCCTGTCGGCTCTCGGCGCGCTGGCCGCTGCCGCCGCGCACGAGCTCGGCTCGCCGCTGTCGACCATCGCCGTCGTCGCCAAGGAGATGCTGCGCGAGATCGAGCTGGACGATCCGCTGCGCGAAGACGTCGAGTTGCTGTCGGCCGAATCCGATCGCTGTCGTTCGATTCTGGCACGCCTTTCGGTCGATCCGGAGGGTGATGTCTCGGATGCCTACACGCTGGTGCCCCTGCCGGCGCTGATCGAGGCGGCGGCGCAGAATTACAATCGCGGCACCATCGACATCACCTACGAGTCGGGTCCGGTCGGCGAAGGTACGCCGGCCACGGCGCCGATCCAGGTGCGCAGCCCGGAGATCATGCAGGGTATCGGCAATATCGTGCAGAACGCCGTTTCCTTCGCGCGGCACGAAATCCGGATCGCGACGCGCTGGACGACCGAATGGTCCGAGGTTGAGGTGCTGGATGATGGCCCGGGATTTTCCGAGGCGATGCTCGATGCACTCGGCACGCCTTTTATTTCGACGCGGCAAGGCCAAGAGGGCCACATGGGCTTGGGTGTCTTTATCGCCAAGACGCTTCTGGAGCGGACCGGAGCCTCGGTAACCTTCGGAAATCGCACCGTTGCCGGCGGAGGTGCCACGGTCTCCGTGCGCTGGCCAAACCCCGTCTTCAAGGCTACATAGCGGCCGATGTCGAAGGAGTCGCCATGAGCCAGGACGCAGGAGCCGGCCGCCCTATAGCGCCCGTGATTGCCGGCACGACGTCGAACAAGGATCGGACTCTGCTGATCGCGGACGACGATGCCGCATTTCGCAACCGTATCGCCCGCGCGCTCGAGCTGCGCGGCTTTATCGTGACAGCCGTCGGCTCGGTCGCCGAAGCGCTGACGCAGACCGCCCGTCCGCCGGCCTTCGCCGTCCTCGATCTGCGTCTGGGTGACGGCAACGGCCTGGAATTGGTGGGTCCGCTGCGCCAGGCCCGGCCGGACATCCGCATCGTGGTGCTCACCGGCTACGGCAACATCGCCACTGCCGTCGCTGCCGTGAAGGAAGGTGCGGTCGACTATCTCGCCAAGCCGGCCGACGCCGATGCCATCGAGCAGGCGCTGACCGCCCACGGCCGCAAGCTGCCGCCGCCGCCCAGCAATCCGATGTCGGCCGACCGCGTGCGCTGGGAGCACATCCAGCGCGTTTTCGAGCAATGCGACCGCAACGTCTCCGAGACGGCGCGTCGCCTCAATATGCACCGGCGTACCTTGCAGCGGATTCTCGGCAAGCACGCTCCCCGAGAACACTGAGGCGCGAGCATCGATCGCTCGATGATTTAGGCCCGACGGTTCTGGGCGTTCCAGTAGTGTTCGAGGTTGCTGATCAGGGCCGGGCTGAAGTGGCAGTAGGCCTGCTCGCGCGCGTAGAGCGCGGTATAGCGGCGGAACAGATCGAGCGGTTCGGCGGCGAGGCGTAGCGCCCGCCGATTGCCGATAGCGCCCACCACACCCGAGCCGGTCAGCCGATCGACGACTTGATCGATCGTGCGGTCGATCGCATCCGGGTCCACGACCTCGTCGCAGATCAGCCGGCCTTCCTCGGAATCACAATCGAAGCGGCGCTCGTACATGATCGCCTGGCGGGCCATCCGGTCGCCGACGAAGCGCGCCAGCCGCAGGTTTGCCATTGCCGGAATGATGCCCTCTCGTCGGGCTGGCAGGGTCATGTAGGCGTCGCGGGCGGCGATGTTGAAATCGGTGGCCAGCAGGATCTGGCAGCCGCCGCCGATGGCGAATGTATCAACTGCGGAGATCCAGAGCTTTTCGATCGTATCGCCCATGACTTCGTCCGGCGTCACGTCGGGCCGCGCCACACCGCGCACGATCTTGTTCACGAAGCCCGTGTCGCGGATCAGGAACCACAGGAAAGGGATACGGCCGTGGTAGAGATGCGTGAGGTTGATGCCTGAATTGTAGACGTGCCGGCCGGCATACTTTCCCGTGGGAACCACGTCGCCGCGCAGCACAGCCACCTGGCTCTGCGGATCGAGGATGCAGACATCGGCGCCGATCTCGGTCGCCAGCTGGGTCGAAACGTCCTCCGAGTTGAGAAAGCGCGGATTGGACAGCAACAACACCGCCGCCTTGCCCTGGCGTTCGACCTTGGCCGCGCCCAGGTCGAGCCGGCCGTCACGCAGGAATTTCGCCAGGGCCTCGGCGGATTCTTCGTGCGGCAGCAGCATGGTGTGGCAGAGATGCAGCCCGCACGCGGGATCGGCAAGAAACTGGTTGAACAGGATGCCCTGGTCGATTTCCAGGCCTTCCTTCTCCGACTGTCGCAAGCCTGACTCGGCCGAGATATCGGCGCGCGATGGCACCAGGCCGGGGACCGCATCGGCGGCGTCGTAGGCGAGGCGCTCGATGCGCACGAACTTCCGTCGCCCATCGGTCAGCCGATCGTAGAGCGCGCGGGCGTGCGTGCGCAGGAAGGTGAAGCGCGCGTCACGGGCGGCCTGCTTGAGGGCCTCGGCGATCTCGACCGCGGCAGCATCGCGCTGCGGCTTGGCCGGCAGGCGGCCGAGCCGCTCGCGGGTGCTGCGCCAAAAGGCCGAGAAGGCGGCCGCATCGGTTTCATAGTCGCCGTTGGCCGCGACCGGCGCCGAAATCACCGCATCCATGTCGACGTTCCTGCCTGCAACGATCGGTCGTTGTATTTTGGAGCGGGCGACGGGATTTGAACCCGCGACCTACGGCTTGGGAAGCCGACGCTCTACCCCTGAGCTACACCCGCATTAGACAGTAAAAACAATAACTTATGAGGCACCTTTGGCGCGCGTCTCACCACCATGCACCATCTATGCACCTATCGGGTGGGATTTCACCGCACCGCAATTTGCGCTTGCCCAATCATCGTACACAAGAGGTCTGGGCGCCATAGCTCTTTTTCCGGCATTCGATGGCAAAGCCAGGGCGGCTTCGCGGACCACAGCACATCGTGGAGTTCCACCGCCCCTTGCCCGAAAGGCGGCCCGTGGGAGCGCCGAGACATGGGTTCAAGGCACCGATTAGCGAGAGCAGGGATGGAAAAGCCACCTAAATCATTAGTACGCCAGCGGCGCGATCCAACGTGGCGCGTAACGCAGAGCCCGGCTGCCAACCAGCGGCAGTTCTAGTCGCTCTACCCTTGAACAGAGCCGCGCGTAGGTCTTCAGCCCCATGCCAGGCGGGCGCGCCGGAATGGCATCGACGACCGGCCGCGAGCCGCCGAGACGCTGCCTGAGCCTGTAGGCCTGCAGCCAGGCCCTCGCCTTCGGACTCCTGCGCTGGCTCTCATAGATCGGGTTGCCGCAGCAGACCCGACAGCAATAGCCGCCAAACCCCTTGAACAGCCGCACCACCCGTCGCTCGCAATAGGAGCAATTCAGCCAAGGCCGAAAGCCGCCGTAGTGGCATCGTGTCCACGACACCCGGATACCCTGCGGAGCCGACTGGTTACGCAGCTCGACCAGAACCCGATATCGCGCCACACGCATCGTCGCGATGCTTGGCCATCGGAACGATGGCCGCAGGGTGACCCAATCGCCCGCGAGCAGCCCGGCACGGTGAAGCTCCCGCACATCAATCCTGTCGTTGGCGAGCTTCTCGACCGTCAGCGTCACGCTACTGGGTCCAGGGTGCGTTCAAGATGATCGTAGAGCGCGTCGGCAATCGCGTTCTGATCGTTACGCGTCTCTTCCTTGAGCAGTCCGCGTCGCACCAGCGCATCGATCTCGGTTTGGTGTAACTCAACTATCAGGCAGCGCATGCCGTCGCGCCGGCGCTCGCGGTGGCGGCGCATGCGTTCGGCGGCGGGGGTTGGGTTTGCGGTCATCATTGATCGTTACGGGACACAGTGTGTATTTATACCATAACTGACCGCGCTGATGAAGTGCCGGGGCGTAACCTGATGAACCGGACTCTGGCAACGCAAGACGATATTTGGTGTGCCGGGAAAACTGTGCCGGCCGACCGTGGTTTCCCTGCAACTCGGCCGAATGATAGGCTTCGCCCCGTTCCAAGGGTTCATCCGGGGAATGTCGGAACAGGAGCAACGGATGAGCCGGTTTAGGGTAACGGCCCACATGAAGGCTCCCCTCGTGCTGGGGGGCGGCTACTTCACCCTGGATGGGCTGCTGGGCGCGCTGTTGTTCGACCGACTGGACGACGTAGATGCGGCACACGCGGCGATCCCGCTGGCCAACACGAGCGGGCTGTTCCACGCATCGGCCGCGATCTATGAACCAATCGACGTCGGCCGAACGACGTTCGTCGCCAGTCTGCGAGCGCAGCACGATCTCGATCCAGAGCTGCTCAGGAAGAACAAGGCGGGCACTGCAACACACCGTGCGATCAGCACGAAGCGAGAGCGCGATTTTGGTAACGTCTTCAACACCTATCGTCGCGTCGTTGCGCCGACAATCGACTGGTACGCAGAAGGCGATGCGGACGCCGTCCGTGAGCTGCTGAGGGACGCGCACTTCATCGGTAAGCGCCGGGCTAGCGGCTTTGGCGAGGTCGAGAACTGGACCATCGAGCCGGACGAACTGGACGGCATCACCGGCCATCTTGATGAGCCCCTTCGGCCGGTCCCCGTCGAACTGTTTGGCGGCGATCAGACCGCCATCAAGGCAGATGCCGCGTGGCGTCCCGCGTACTGGAACCCGGCACACCGTGCGATCTGCTTCGTCCCCGGGGCCGGCCAATGAACGTCTATGAGTTCTTCAATGCCGGCTTGGGCCGGCACCTCGTCTCTCAGGATGGGGAGCCGCACCAGGCGGCACAGAGAGCGATATCGAGTA
>Ga0194051_1001619_pt1 | contig 11705 bp, 12 predicted proteins | sample SepL2320m_MetaG_FD_161275 | JGI IMG/M metagenome (GOLD analysis project Ga0194051, IMG submission 161275) | Anoxic zone freshwater microbial communities from boreal shield lake in IISD Experimental Lakes Area, Ontario, Canada - Sep2016-L239-20m | ecosystem: Environmental > Aquatic > Freshwater >... | reverse complement strand
TCGTTTTCGAACCGCAGATAAAATCACCGCGCAGGCCCACAGCCCAACGGCAAGGGTGATCAGATCGATCCAAATTCGCCACCAGAAGTTTGTCATCAACATTGGCATCATGCGGGTTCCGTACATAACAACAATCAGGGTGACCATGGCAACGAGGGGAATTTCTGGGTACTTACTCACTTTGTAAATGAGCACTTTACGAATACTCATAAACTGATGGCGCCGATGCTCACCTGAAGTTGATTTTGGCAAAGCTTTGAGTAGTAAGGAGTCGGGTCGACCAGCAATTAATAGCGTGGGGATGAGTAACAGCAAAGCAAATGACCTAGGCATTTCGTCGGCGAGAAGTACTGGAGCGTAAGAGCCGATGCCGGTCACCGACACTAGAAATAGCAGTGCCATACCGAGCAGGAATGAAAACGTGCGCTTTGCTGGCCAAGTGGAACCGTTTTGCCGAATCGCGGCTCTTGCGGCTAGATAGCCACCAGCTAAGACGACGGCCATGGTCAACACAATGACATCGATATGCCACTGGGTAATGAATTGCCATGGGCTCTGGGGGATGGGTGGCAAGTCATGAACATGGGCTGAACTGTCATGTTCACCTAGGCCGACCGCGGCCGTTTGGCTTAGTGTTACCGAGATGCCGAGCACCAGTGCCATCACTGTGACTTCTACTACGGCCAATCGGATCAATGGTGCACGATGGCCCTTCTCAAGAAGCGGCAAACTGCGTGCGCGCTGAAACCAACCTATAGCAATAAGCAGAGCGAGAAGTTCAACCTTTATGATCAGTAAGATGCCATAGGTAGTAGTGAACAAGTCACTAAATGCGCTGAGGCGAACACTAACTTGAACAAGCCCTGTTACTGCAACAGCTATTACGCACCACAGGGCTAGGGCACTGAAGCGTCGAACAGTGCGAAGTTCATTAGCCTGACCACGCACGATCACTACCCCGATGGCAATGAGTCCGCCAACCCAGAGTGAAACCGCGGCAATATGGAAACTCAGCAGCATTGTTGCGGTTTCGTGGTCGCTCCCGATACCGCCATGGCCAGCCGCCCCGCGCGCGCCCATTCCGATCAGCGCAACTCCGACAAGTACCGCTGCTTGCCAAGGACGCCGCATAAGCGGTGCGGCGATTATGACAATGAGGGCAATTACTAGTTGCACTAGAAAGATTTGTCCGATTGAAATCTGGGTTAGAAATGAAAAAAGTGCGGTGGGATTGGTGAGCGCTGAGACCGGCACAGCGAAGATGTCGGAGAGCGTAAACACCGCTGCAGCAGCGGTCGAGGCTAACCAGAGGACCGCGGCCAGGGCCGCCGTCCGTGCCAACTGGCGATTTTCTTGGTCTAGGAGCCCTGAAGTGTCGGGCAACAGGAAAGCAGCGACTAACAAGAACCCGACGGTGGTGATACCTGCGAGATCAGCGCACACGCTGGCGACCGGTAGCAACACCTGCACGGCAACCGGGGCATTTGCTATGCCGGGGAGCTGGCCCGCAACAAGTGAACCAGCCAACCAAGCCGAGATCAAAGCTGCGGGTATCGCGACCAGCCAAGGCAGTGCCAGCCAGCGGTTCTTCGCGCTAATCAAAGTGATCCCATGACTTGCACCAACAGGGAAACCCGGCCGGTTACTGGATGTAAGGGCTGCTCACTACATAGGTTGTCATCAGGCCGACCAGAACCGCGGAAATGACTACCCATAGCCACCAGTAAACCGCGATGCGCGGCTGCCAGGATGCTGGGTCTGTGTATTTACCCATCCGAGCACGATTGAAAATCCCCAAGGTGATCACGATGGTAAGGATAAAGTGAAAGGCATTAGCGCCGGCCAGGGTGACGATCGAAGATGAGTAGGTTCCCGCAAAGTAGCCCTTATCGTTCAGTGGAAAGTCGTAACTCGCAATCTGCTGGAATTGCAGCACGATTGCCACGATTGAGGCCAAGAGGGCGATGCCGGCCCCGAGAACAAGCTGTGACTTAAGGCCGCCCTTCATGCCTCGCACACCCCAAGTGATCGTGAATAGGCCAACTAGCAGGCAAATGACAATTAACCAGGTGGCGGTAGATGGTGCTGGCGTCATGCCCTCGGGCAGCCAGGCACCTTCGGTGTTTAAGAATCGGAGGTATAGGTAGGTGAAGATCAAGCTTCCAACAAATGCGATATCGGCAACTATCAGCAGGATGACTCCGAGTCGGTCGCGTCTGCCGACGGTGTCTGGCGAATCGTGGTGCATATGAACAGGTGTGGAAACACTCATCGTGATGCACCCTCCTTCGGTTCAGATGTAGGTCGTCCGTAACCATAAGGATCAGAAGTGATGATCGGAAGTACATCGAAGTTCTCGAGCGGTACCGGTGTTGGAACCTGCCATTCAAGGGTCTTGGCATTCCAAGGGTTAGCGGAAGCAATCTCGCCGCCGCGCCACGAACTGATGATCGTATAAAGGAATATCAACATGCCGATGAAGATGGTGTAGGCGCCCATAGTTGAAACGAAGTTTCCGTTAGCAAACATTTCTGAGTAATTAAAGACTCGGCGAGGCTGCCCCGCGAAGCCGACCATGAACATCCCCAAGAATGTCACGTTAAATCCGATCTGCACGATCCAAAAGCCCCAGAAACCGATGCGCTCATTGAACATGCGCCCTGTCATCTTAGAGAACCAGAACACCAAAGCGCCCATCGTCCCGGTTAGGGCAACGCCCATCAAGGTGTAATGGAAGTGTGCAGTAACGAACATTGACCCGTGCATTGCTTCATCGACCGGGATATCGGAGAGGTAGACCCCGGTAACGCCACCGATAACGAAGTTCCAGAGCATCGCATAAACGGCCATCATTGGCAGTCGTGTCCAGATGCGCCCGCGCCACATGGTGCCGATGAAGACTAGGAACAGGAGCCCGGTGGGGATCGAGATCATTTCGGTTGTCAGCATGAATGGACCGCCCAGCTTCGGCGCCCATCCAGATATATACATGTGGTGCGCCCAAACTAGGACGCTTAAGCCCACGATGCCGGCAATCGCGATCACCGCAGCCTTGAAACTAAACAAGGGCTTTCTCGTAAAGACCGGAGTTAACTCTAGGAGTGCTGCGACGGCAGGAATCAAGATCACATATACCTCAGGGTGACCCATCAGCCAGAAGAGATTGGCGTAGAGCCAGCCGCTACCGCCATCCTCGGCGGTGTAGAACGAGGTGCCGACTCCGCGGTCAAGGCCCGAGAGCACCTGAGCGGCCATGAAGGTCGGGAAAGCCGGAATTGCTAGGCCAACACTGGCAACTACCCCGTAGACGAAAATGGGGGTGCGGGTCCAAGTCATTCCGCGGGTGCGCATCTTTACCGCGGTGGTCGTGATGTTGGCGCCGGCAACTGCACTTGATACGGCGAACACGATGATCGTGACGATGAACCCATCCATGCCCACCGGGCCTTGGCTTGCTAGTGGGTTGTACGCCGTCCAGCCGGTTGGCATCCCGCCGAGGAAAGGTACTGAAAGTAGTACTGGCACTACCGAGGCGATGAGCCAAAAACTCAACGCGTTGAGCCTCGGGAAAGCCATATCTCGAGCACCGATCATGATCGGCAGAATGAAGTTTCCGAATGGCCCGGTCACCATGATGATCGTTGCGATGATCATGATGATGCCGTGCATGCCAACGAAAGTGTTATAGGTGGTCGGGCCAAGGAAAGCTGAATGTGGGGTCATTAAATTGGTGCGAATCATCATCGCAACAGTGCCACCAACCCCGAGGAGGGTCATGGTGATTATTAGGTACTGAATTCCGACCACTTTATGGTCGGTGGTGAAACGGAAGTAGCGGCCGACTCCTTGATCTTTGCCCGCCAAGAAGAGTGAATCTGCGTCGGTGAGGTCTTTACCAAGTACCCAGCGCACGGGGCCATTAAAGGCACCAATCCCGAGCATGAAGCCCAGCACCCAGCCGAACATGGTGGTTAAAGTGATGCGATTGTCTATTAGCCAGCCGAGCCCCGACGGGTTTTCGGCATCACCTTCAAGTACGGGCATGACGAAGAAGGCGGCGGCTAGGTAATGTGCTGCGAACATGACTATCAGGCCGCCGATGATGGCAGTTACTAAGTTCATCCGGCTCATCAGCGCGCCGCCGGCTCGCGCGTTTGAAGGCGCGCTGCCGGATGTATGTTCTTGAGTTTGAATTGCCATCACTCGCCACCTTCTGCCGCGACTGGGCCAACCGGGACGAAGGCACCTTCGTCGGCGGCCCAGGCATCAAATTCAGCTTGGGTTACCACTTTGGCTTGGGTTTCCATTGCACCGTGGAAAAGCCCACAGAGCTCTGCGCAGCGCACGTCGTAGGTACCTAGGCTGTGTGAGAGCACCTGGGTCTTGGCGATTTCGCCCGGGTTCGCGTCGACTTTGACGCCCATTTCGACAATCCAGAAAGAGTGGATTACGTCGACCGAGGTCACATTAAAGACTGCGGTGCGATCAACCGGGAGGTAAAGCACATCCGATTGGATATTTCCCAACTCTGGGTAGGTGAAGTTCCAAACCCACTGGTTGCCGGTCACCTGAATTTCGATCGGCGGACCTGCATTTGTGGAGGTGAGGGCTAGGGCGCCCGCGGCCGGGATAGCTGCGATTTTTAGTAGGCCCCAGATGAAAACGATCATGGTGAGCACGCCGGAGGCAATTACCCAAAGCATGATCGAGGGGGTATTGGTGGTGAACCCAGGAGCATCATCTGGGGGCGGGGTGTCCCCTTTGTATCGCCATTTGGCCAGGCTATAGATCATTGCGGCCCACACCAAGGTAGCGACCGGTGCGGCAAACGCGGTAAAGGCCGTCATTGTCTGTTTAATTTCATCCATCTGCTCGGATGCACTAGTGCCCATGAGCCAAGCTGGAACCCAAGCCAAGGCCTCACCGATGATGGTGAGGATCAGCCAGATGATGAAGATGGCGCGCACCTCGGGGCGCTGCCACCAGCGTTTGCCAGCTGCGGGGCTCTCTTGAGTTTCGTGTAATGCGGTATCGGCCATGATCGCGCTCCCCTACTTAACCGTGAACGTGCCGGCCATGTAACCCAGTGAGGACATTGGTCCACCAAAGTTTGCGAGCGTGCCATCCCCGCACGGGAACTCGCAGTTCCAGAAGTACAAACCAGGGCCACCGGTGTAGAACGAGAAAGTGACAATGTTCGGAACGGGGTAGCCGTTGTCGCCGACATTTTCTTCGTTAGCCATTAGTAACGGCACGCTGACGAATAGCGCCGGCTGGCTTGGTGATGGGATGCCGCGGAGGGTAAATGTGTGGCCGACGGCGTCCGCTGGGATCTCATTGAACGGCTCGCCGTTTAAGGTCGCCATGTTGTCTACTGTGCCGTGAACTTTGGCGAAGTAGGAATTGGTAATGGTTTCGCCACCGTCGTATTGGGTGACAGTGACTGTGACAAGTGAGTTGGCCGGGACCTCGAATGAGGTCTGAGGGCCGAAAGTTACCCAGTCTGGGTGGGCGCCTCCGTCGGCGCCATGGAACCCCTGCATGCTGTCGGGGTAGGACTCCATTGAGATGAAGGCGTGGGGCACCTCAGTGCCATTTGGTCCTGGTGCGGTGCCTTTAACTTCGGCCGCTTGTACCGCAGGTGCACTTTGGGCGAAATAGGCTCCGACCCCAAAAACCACGCCAACACCCGCTATGACCGTGATAAGCAAGAAGGCGAGGCGCCGCATGCGAACCCCAACTTTCTGCAGAGCCATTCACTTGATGTCGGTGACCTAACCTCCTGACTATGGCATAAATGCTTACCCGATGCTTACATTTTCGCCACTTTTAGTCACTCAAGATGGAAAGCAGTAACTCACCGATAATCGGACGGGGTGGTACGTACTTGAATTACTTGTTGGAGCTCCAAAGCCAAGCGATTTCCGCGATGCTTCGGTTTATGAGGTGGGCGCAGGTGACTTCGGACCACGGTGCCCATGGGGGTGCAACCAGTTGGGCGGTCGATTTCGCCGGTGATATCCCGATCTGGCTGGCCGTGGCACTTGTCGCATTTTGGTACTGGCGGGCGGCGCACCGCGTGACCAAAATGCACCCGTCGCAGCGGTGGCCGGTGCGCTATGGCTGGTGTTTCGGTGCTGGACTGTCCTGTTTGGTAGTGGTCACTACCGGACCAATCGCTAATGCGGCAATGTCGATATTTGCAATTCATATGGCGCAGCACATCATCTTGATGATGTGGGCTACTCCGCTGCTTGTCATGGGAGCACCGGTGCTCCTTGCACTTCGCGCGCTGGCGCCGGATTCTCGGCGCCGCTGGCTGGTACCCCTCCTGCGTAGTTCTTTCTTCAGATTCTTAACTAACCCGATTGTCTCTTGGTTGGTTTTTGCGGCAGTGCTGATGGGTGTCCACTTCACCCCGGTGATGTCGAGCCTGATGGAGGCCGGCCTACTTGGTCGTTATGCGGAGTACGCGCTTTACTTGGTTGCGGCCTTCCTCTATTACTACGCCCTGCTACCCGGCAACCCGGCGACGAATCGAGTCAGCCCTGCGGCGCGAGTGTTCTCACTATTCTTGATGATGGTTCCCGAGACGATGACAGGATTCTTCATCTACTCGGCTAACTTCACGCTATTCCCGTATTTCGCGGCTTCTGCTGCCGCTGCTGGCTTCGACGGCATTGCTGATCAGCAGCTGGGCGGCGCCCTAATGTGGTCGACCAGCATGATTATTGACGTCGCCTGGATTGCTGTTGCGGTGCACGAGTGGTTCGGGAGCGAGGGCCTAAAAACTCGTAGACTAGATATTCAAATCCAACGCGAGGAAGCAATTAGGGAGCGTGAGACCCCGTGAGCGAGGAGCCGGTCTTCACGCCGCCTAAAGACCGATGGCTGGCGATTGTCGCGGTACTGGGATTCATTATTTGTCTGTGTTTGGCAATGTTTGAACTATCACGTGCATTCGAAGGCAACCCGCGTAGTTGGGCCTACGCCATCGAATGGCCAGTGTTTGGTGCCTTCGTCATCTACATGTGGCGCCGCCTGCAGCGCGAGCGTGCGCGTAATGAGGAAGAGGATGCTCGGGACGGAGAAGTGGAACATGGCTAGAGCGATGCGCACAAGTACTCGCGCGTGCGCGATCGCGACGGTTGTATTACTGGTGCTAATGCTTACTGCGTGCGGTCGCGAGGTCAGTGGACAACAGGCTCGCGACAACGAAATGGGCTTATTAATACTTGCTGATGCAGATCGCCAGCCGGTGCCGGCGATAACCGGTGAGGCACTTAGCGGCGGCCCAATTGGGATTTCCGAATTTGGCGGCAAAGTAGTTGTGCTGAACGCCTTCGCATCCTGGTGCACGCCATGTCAGCAGGAGTTGCCGGTTTTGGCCGCCGCTGAAAAACAATATCCGAATGTGCAATTTCTGGGCCTTGATGTTCAAGACAATGACGAGGCCGCGCTCGGGTTCCTCGCGGCCGAAGGCGCCACCTATCCGGTGATCAAGGACCCGGCCGGCGACCTGCTAGCTCAGTTCACCATCAACCCTGCCAAGGGCCTACCGGTCACTTTCTTCATTGATGAACAAGGCAGGGTGGCTGGGAGAATTCTCGGCAAAGTAACCACCGAAAACTTGGCTGCCGCCATAAAATCCCTTACGTAATGCAGTTGATGGCACCACACTTATACTGATCAATTCGCGACACTTAGTTGCGTCAGATGAATGGAGTAAAACATGGCTGACGAAATCATTGAAATTGGCGAGGATGTTGAAGTGGACATAGTTCTGGACGAATCGGGTATGCCAATCGGAGCGATTGTTGATGATCTGATAGTCGCGACTGGCGCCGGGGGCACGGTTGTCGACGAGACAATTGACGTTTTGGACGCCGATGGCAACCTAGTGCTCGAAGACGAAATTGTTTCGGTCTTTGATGCTGACGGTAATTTGGTCGCCGTGGAAGAGACTGTTACCACTATCGACTAAAGCTGTGGATTCGGTAGGCTGGCGCCATGCTCAAAGATATTGACCCACTACTAAGTGGTGAACTATTAAAGATCTTGGATGAGATGGGTCATGGCGACCAGCTACTGCTGTGCGACCGTAATTATCCGGCGGTGGCCTCTGGTCGTCCCGTTATTCGCCTAGGTGATGTTTCGGTGCTTAGAGCGGCGCAAGCGATCTTAAGCGTTTTGCCGCTCGACAGTTTTGTTGCGCATCCGCTGGAGCGCATGGAAGTAAATGATGATCCGAGCTCGACGACGTCATTGCAAAATGAGTTATTGGAACTTGCCAGCCAAGCGGAAAGTCGCCCCCTTCAATATGGGGTAATTCCCCGACTTGCCTTCTACACCAGAGCTAAGTCGGTTTTTGCTGTCGTGCACACCCTAGAAGCGCAGCCTTATGGCTGCTTTATTCTGCAAAAGGGCGTTATCTTTGATTGAGGTGGCACCGCGAGGTGCTAGCCATCCAAGATTGGCGGAGCGGTGATGCACAGGTTTGGTTGCACCGCGCTCGTTAGTCCGGTCGCACTCGCCATGGCGATGACGCTGGCCAGCTTCGGTGCGCAGCCCGCCCAGGCCGACTCACGCAAACCCGCTGACATGGTGCTCAATTCACTGCCGGTTTCGGTTGAAATGGCGTCGGGCTATTCACGCTCACTATTTCGACATTGGACTGATGGTGACGGCAACGGTTGCGATGCGCGCAAGGATGTATTAATTGAAGAAGCAGTAACTGGTCAGGTAGTGGGTTGCACCGTGGTGGGCGGGGTGTGGCAATCCGTTTATGACGGCGTTAGCACTTCAAACTCGAGCACTTTCGATGTCGACCATCGGGTACCACTTAAAGAGGCTTGGGATTCTGGTGCTTGGCGGTGGTCTGCATCGACTCGTGAGGCATTTGCGAATGATCTGGGATTCGCGGATTCACTCATTGCGGTAAGTGCTTCATCCAATCGGTCAAAGTCTGATCGTGATCCCGCCGAATGGTTACCAAAATACGAGGTATGCACTTATGCAAAAACTTGGATTGCGGTTAAGTACCGGTGGCGGCTCGCGGTGGATACCACCGAGAAGTCAGCGCTGCAGCGGATTATCGGGTCATGCCCGGGGCTCATGCTGGTGCCGGACCTAGCGAGTATCAATACAGATCCGAATGCCGGCCGCCCGAACTCGTCAGCGCCGGCCCCTACGGCTTCGACGGCACCAACTGGTGGCGCAACCGACCCGCGCTTTCGCACCTGCGGTGAAGCGATCGCAGCTCGATACGGACCCTACGTAGTTGGCCGCGATGAGGAGTACTACTGGTACATCGATCGTGACAAAGACGGAGTCGTCTGCGAACGCTAGCCCTCGTCGGGGCGCAGTTTGCGAAGGGACATCACCAAGGCCACGATCCAGCCGACGAGTGTCCAACCAAGTAGTAAATCGACTAAGCCAACACTGACGTGGGTGCGGAGATTTCGAACCGCAGCAATGGCCCACGGCAACATGTAGCCAGCGGTGAGGATCGCAAGCACTACCGAAAGTACTTTGGTGAAGGTACTTGTCTGGTAGCGATCGCCCACCTCGATATAGATGGGTTGCTCGGAGGATGACGAATCCGAGGAGCCGGGCGGTGGCATCGTTGAGTCGCTCATATGGAGGACATTAGCCTGTGCTCATGACACTGGTAGCCGGGGTCGATTCATCAACCCAATCCGTCAAGGTGGTGATCCGTGATGCTGATACGGGTGCTTGGGTCCGCGAAGCGCGCGCACCGCACCCCGAGGGCACCAGTGTGGATCCAGCCGCGTGGTGGTCCGCATTGCAATTGGCCATCGATTCAGACTTTGGCGGGCTACTCGATGGAGTGAGTGCGATTGCCGTAGCCGGACAACAGCACGGCATGGTGGTACTTGATGAGCAGCGCGAGGTAATTCGTCCAGCGTTACTTTGGAATGACACCCGGTCGGCAGTGGCCGCGGCCGATCTAGTTACCGAATTGGGCGGACCAAAAGCTTGGGCTGATGCGGTCGGCAGTGTTCCGGTGGCGGCATTCACCGTTTCGAAAATCCGCTGGTTGGCTGAACACGAACCGGAAAATGCGGCCAAAGTAAGTTCAGTGATGCTGCCGCACGATTACTTGACCTGGCTACTGGCGGGTAAACCCGCGCACGCCACCACCGATCGCGGTGATGTATCGGGCACCGGCTATTGGTCAGCCGCAACGGGTCGATACCGCGAGGATCTCGTGGAGTTGGCACTTGGCCACGTACCTGAACTCCCTAGGGTTGCCGCACCTAATGAAGTTGTAGGTGAAACTGCATCGGGTATCAAAATTGGTCCGGGTACCGGCGACAACATGGGTGCGGCATTCGCCTTGGACGCCGGCCCGGGCGACATTGTGGTCTCACTCGGTACGTCCGGTACCGCATTCGCTTGCTCGCTGGTGCCGTCGGCTGACTCTTCCGGATTCGTCGCTGGTTTCGCCGATGCCACCGGGCGTTATTTGCCACTTGTCTGCACCCTTAATGCGGCGCGCGTACTAACTTCAACGGCGGCAATGCTGGGCGTTGATTTTGAGGGCCTGGCCGCACTTGCACTTGCTGCCGAGCCCGGCTCCGGGGGATTGGTGCTCTTGCCGTATTTCGATGGTGAGCGCACCCCGAATCTACCCGATGCCCGCGGGTCGCTTCACGCGATCACCCGCGATAACTTCACGCCGGCAAACGTCGCTCGGGCAGCGATTGAAGGTATGTTCGGCGGCTTGGCTGATGCGGTTGATGCGCTGGTGGCAGTGGGCGTCGTTCCCGGCCGAGTGCTACTGGTCGGTGGCGCAGCCGCGAATCCGGCGGTCGCTCAGGTGGCCGCGACGATGTTCTCGGTGCCGGTTGAGGTGCCGCCATCAGGGGAGTACGTAGCCGATGGCGCGGCCCGGCAAGCGGCCTGGGCCCTGTCGGGAACTACCAACCCACCCGAGTGGAGTAGTTTGCGGGCCGGGACAACCACGAGGCTGGACCCAAGTCCGGTGCCAAGTATTCGAGTTAGCTACGCGGCCGCCCGTACCGTCCTCTACGGGTAGCTCACCCCAAAATCGAATGTACATAAATGTTGGGGAGTACGTATTTGCGCGAATTGGCTACCGCTAGTTATGGCTAACGATTGACGCCTTACCCGTGGGAGGCTGGCGGATCAAGGCTGATCGTTTGACCGCTCGTTGCCGAAATGCGAGCCGCATCCAAAACTCTAAGGCTTGCTATGGCGTCATCAAGTAGTACCGGTGGCGTAGCGTTGCTGGTGATCGAGTCATAGACACCGGCATAGAACATGCCCCAGCCCCCGCGAGTGAACGGCACCTTGGACTCAATGGTTGCACCGTCAGGACTTGCCATGCGTATTAAAGCTACCGAACTAAGTGGCTCAATTCCCCAGGCGGCATCGGCGGGGGTGCGCCCGGCGCGAAGCTCTTCTTCTTGAGTGTCGTAAGCGCGTAGCAGCATACCGCCATTTGTCCCGAGTACATTGAATCGCGGTTCGGTAAATGCGGCGAGCAAGCTTCCGGTGAGATAACTTACTGCACCACTAACGTGCGTTAATAGAATCAGCATGTCATCGTCAGCAGCGTCGGCAACGCGAATCGAGCGCGTGATTGCGTAGACGCTAACTACCGGCCCTAGTAATTGGATCCCTTGATCAACAAGATGTGCGCCGAAGTCGAGTAGGAG
>Ga0194051_1001616_pt1 | contig 11723 bp, 3 predicted proteins | sample SepL2320m_MetaG_FD_161275 | JGI IMG/M metagenome (GOLD analysis project Ga0194051, IMG submission 161275) | Anoxic zone freshwater microbial communities from boreal shield lake in IISD Experimental Lakes Area, Ontario, Canada - Sep2016-L239-20m | ecosystem: Environmental > Aquatic > Freshwater >... | reverse complement strand
CTGCACCCAGTGCCAACATTTCAGGTGCAATCTCTCCTACCACTGCAAGCCATGTGCTTAAAGATCTTGAAGGTAGAATTGAAATGATTCTTGATGCAGGCCCAGCTTCGGGGGGCATTGAATCCACTGTGCTTGATGTTCGATCAAATCCGCCCACGCTTCTTAGGCCGGGGCTAGTTACCGTTCAGATGATCGAAAAAATAATAGGCCCGATCAATCAGTTTCAACAACTGCATTTGCATGGCGGTTCTTTTCCTTCTCCCGGAATGATGGCAAGGCACTATGCGCCAAAAACACCCGTGATCAATGTAGAAAACTCAGGCATCGAAATGCTTGAGAAACTAAAAAAAGAAGGGCTCAAAGTGCGCCTGTTGGGCTTTCAGATAATGGAAGATGCAGTCTGCTTGCCCGAGAATCCGGTGGGCTATGCCTCTGCGCTTTATGCCGCTTTACACGATTTAGATGCAATGGGTTTGGATCGCATAGTCATTGCATTACCACCGAATACCCCCCAATGGCTTGCCATCAGGGATCGCTTAAACCGCGCAGCAACTGCTGCCGATTAGATCAACCTAGTTGGTGTGTGAAAACCTTATCAGCAAAATCGGAACCTGCGACTAATTTCAAAAGATGCTGATGATGAGTAAACAATATTACCTGAGTTTTGCTTGAGAACCCCGCAAGGCATCGCAGTGTGGATAGCGCACGAGCATCATCAAAGTTGATAAGGATATCATCAAGGATAACTGGAAGTGGTTCTTCAAGTTTTGCCAGGTTATTTTCAATTCCAGCAAGTCGCAGTGCTAGAAATAGTTGATCCGCAGTACCATCGCTTAGGAAGGTTGAACCTTCGCCAGCCTCGATATTTCCTGCTTCAAAGTTGATGGCAAATTTTTCCTCTGATTCCACTCGTTGCAGTTGCAGTGATTTCTTACCATCAGCATCGGTAGGGACGATTGCAACTAGGGAATTATTGGTAAGGGTTTTCAAATAAGCGTTGGCTTTAATAAGCAATGGGCCTTGATTGATTTTGCGATAATTCTTAATGGTGGTTTCTAGAACTGCTTTTGCAAGTGTCAGCATTGCAAATTCTTTTGCCTGTTCTGAACATTGGGATTTAAGCAATTCCCTTTGCGCACTTAGGATATGCGAACCAGCTTGTTTCTCAAGTCTTTCGAGGTTTGCCTTTGCGTTGGCAAACTCCTGTAATTCTTTGTCACGGGATTCTGAACATTGCGCCAACTCGGATTTTACCGCTTCTAGTTCTCCAGCGATTATTGCTGAATTCTTATTTACCAACTTTTTTGCAAAAGTGGGGATGTCTTCTCCCGATGCTTCTTGAATGAGGGCATTTTGTGCATCATCATAATCCTTGGTAGCTTTGGTTTTTTTTCTAATATCTTCAAAATGGCTAGAAAGGTCTTCGAGTGAAATGTCTCCCAAGGGTTTCAGTGTGGTTTTATGAGTTGCTGCATCTTCTTTAATTTTATCTAGTGCGGCCTGGGCTAGCTCTAAATCAGTCTTTAACGATTTTTGCGAAACTGCTTCCTGCTTGGCATCCGAAAGCTTTTGTGAGAGCGTCGCTAACATACTTTTTATATCTGCAGCTTCGGTAGGGGTTTCCGTGATCGAAAGAGTTTCTAACACCTTTGTCAATTTTCCAAGAATTCCCTCATTGTCAGATTCCATCTTAAGGATTCGGATTTCAAAATCTTTTGCTTCTTTATGATGTTGATGAATATTGGTGATTGCATTCACATGCTGGCTTGCATTATTGGTGCTGGCTTCTGCGGGAAGCTTGAGATTGGTCATCAACCCGGCCCAAGTTTGATGGTTTGCTTTTTGTTTATCTTGAAGCGTTTTCAATTCTGATTGCGAATTGCTTTGCTCATCAACCAAGGCATCCAATTGCTTTTTGTTGTTGGCTTTTGTTAGTTCTAGCTTTTCCGAATTGCTTATCATTTCCTCTGCTTTGATCCATGCAATTTCAATTTCGCTCATAGCAATTAATTGCAGAAGTTTTTCAAATGCACTTGCCTGTGCCTTTTGTTTGGAAGCAATGTTTTCTAGCTTAGGCATCAATTCAATAATGGATTGCTGTAATAAGTTTGCTTGGGTCCGCCAAGCTTGCATTTGCTCGGGGGGGGTTATTTTTGTCAGAGCGATTCCTGCCCAGAGTTTTTGCCAATCTTTTTCCAACTCTGTTTTTGCAGTGCTCAATTTAACAAGTTTTTGTTCCAATTCTGCGATTTCTTTTTCGAGTCCCGTCATGTCTTGAGTTAGTTGGTTACCCCGACCTACCTGATCCGATGCGGTAAATAACTTGTCAGTGAATTGATCTGATTGATTCTGGATGTTTAAGAAGGCATTTTTTGCACTTGCGTTGGCCCCAACGATTGCAGTTACCTTTTCGGGCAATGTACCTGCTTTGCCTTCAAGCAGATTCTCAATTGCAATCCAAGTAAGTTCGCGCAGGTCTCGTAATCGGGCAAGTTCTTCGCGTGTTAAAAGTACGCCTTCATTTCGCAGTGCTGCAAGTTGTTTTTGTTTCGCATCGAGAGCTTCGTTTTTTCCTTTGATTCCAGTTTTAAGATTCTGCTCTTGTAAATGAATGTTTGAAAAAAGACTGGAAAAGCTGTTGATATCTTCGCTTGATGGAAGTCGCAATTTAAGAAACTCATCCCAGGAAATCGAAGAATTCGGCAGGGTGCTTAATTTAATTTCAAGAGAAGATTTCTGGGCAGGAATATCAGAGGTAATTTTTTCAAGGTCAGATGGAGCAAGCTTTTTCGCCTTGATGGTTTGAACTAGGGATGTGACTTCTTCTAAAGAAGGATGGGGGGCCTGATTTATCTCCTCCTGTTTTAAATCCTTGATTTTCTTGATTACAGAGTCGATCGTTTTTTTAGTGGATTCAATCAGGGCTTTTTCCGTGTTGATAAGGGTGCTGAGTTCCAGGATTTGTATTTGTGTTTTTTGATCGATGAATAAATTGCGGGATTCATCAAAGCCAGTGTCAGTGCAGTAACTTTTTAAAAGTTCCTTGATTTGGTTTTCCTTGGCTTCTTTCTTTTTCCCGAGATTAGCTATATCTTCAAGATTTTTTATTAGTTCACCCGAGCGTATTTTAAGGGCATCAATTTCATTTCCAATTGCAATAATCCGAAGGTCTGGGTTGAGATTCTCAAGTTTGATTTCAATGTCTCTTACTCTTTTTTGCTGTTGTTCAAGTAATGCATTGGAACTGGTCAGAAATTTCTCAGCAGCTTGGTACTTGATCAAGGTGCCATCATCGACAACTGGAATTTTATCTACTTCTCTTAAGGTGCTTTCTGCGGTTTTGTATTTGGTGAGCTGGGGCAGTGCTCTTAGAATACTTTCGCATTCAGCTTGTTTTGATATCCATGCTTTTCTCTCGTCGCCCAATTCCTCAACTTTTTTTTGCAAGCTTGCAACCAGGTCGCTTGCAATTTGCCAAGTGCCTAGGTTCAATTTTGCATTTTTTATCTCTTCCTGGTTTTCCTTTGCAGATTCTAGAGTTTCATATAATTCACCTTTCCTTGGTGTGTAAATTTCTGTTGCTCTTTTTTCTAATTGTTGGAGAATTTTACGAAGGTTGGAGAGCCCCGCACCTGCTTCGAAAATCATGGGACCCAAATCTCCCTCCCCTTCAAGAACCTCGCGGCCTCCCGCCCTTAATTGGGCGTGACTTATACCAAATTGCATGGAAAAAGTTTCTCGAACCAAGCCCCCCAGCATGGGTTCAAGTAAAGGGGTTGCATCACAATTATTTGCATCTAAAAATGTTCTTCCTCGTGGTACTTTCGTTCGTTTAAGCAGATGGGTTTTACTGTTGTTATCAAGGATGGTGGATTCAATGAGAAAATCCTTGAAGTCGTGCTTGAAGTTGTCATCATTTTGCTGCGGTATACCAAAGAGAAACCAATCAATGTATTTTAACGCAGAGCTTTTGCCTGCTTCGTTTGAACCATACACAATATGTAACCCCAGCTTTCCCATTGAAAAATCAAGGGTGGTGTCTTTAAAGGGCCCAATATTTTTAAATCGTATATCTGCAAACTTCATTACTTCTTCTCCTCATTTTTTGCAATTGTTTGGATCAGGGGTACAAGTCCCTCAATAATTTCTTTAAACCATTTTGGATCGATTGGTTGAATCGCATTGGTATCATCCTTCGCCTTCCAATCACCCGGAATAGCTCTGTTTAAATTATCTAAATGGGTCTCTGTCAAAATGGTTTTCAATTCTTCTGAATTATTTTTTAGATTATCAATCGCTTGGTTAAGGATGGAAAGTGCATCTTCACCAAGGGTCTCGTTTTGAATGGCAGTGCTTTCGTCGGAGGTCTCAACCTTGAGTTGCTCAAGGAATAAGTTGCCTGCGCTTATGCCATCGAATATGCCTTGAATGTTTTCAGATATGCGATTTTGGCTGCAGATTAGCCAGGAGTGAAGGTTCGTTTTTCCTTTTAGAATAATGCGTATTCCATGCGGGATTTCGTTGAATGGGAGGTTTCTTGATTCAACTGATTCAGTTAATCTTCCCTCAAATTCTGATTCCTCCTCAATACCATCGAGATTTACAGTGATCGCTTCCCAGCGGAAAACATCAAGCGGTTTAAAATCTAATTGCGCTTCATGGTTGTCTTTAAAGCTAACAAGGTAGCAACCCTTGGCGCCTGTTTCGCGGATATGTCTGCCTTGAATGTTACCCGGGAAAATAATGTAGGGTTTTTCATGAACTACTTCGCGGGTATGAACATGGCCTAGGGCCCAGTAGGAATAACCTTTATTGATGAGCTCATTGGCAGTAGTCGGGGCGTAATTGGCATGCCCTTCTCTGCCATCCAGCGAGGTATGCAATATTCCGATGTTTAATTTGCCTGCAACGGGTGCGGGGTAGGTAGTTGCAAGGTTTCGAGGTTCAGATTGGTTAAGAAAACCTTGCCCATGAATGATGGCTATTACTTCGCCTGCTTTGGTGATTTCACACGATTCGGGTTGGTGGGCTGAAAGAATTGTCAAATTTTTGGGGGGAGACAGGGGCTTCGAGATTTTTGATTTGGCATCATGGTTTCCCGTGATCATGAATACTTTGATGTTTTTCTGATTCAACCTTCCTATTTGCTGATTGAAATGAAAATTAGCTTTAAGCTCTTCTGGTTCGCCATCGTAGACATCACCTGCAAGTAGTACGAAATCCACTTTTTCATCAATTGCAAGGGTTACTAAATTTACAAGGGCTTCACGGGTTGCAGCTAATATCTTGTCGGTTGGAAGGTTATGCCTCTTTGCTAATCCTTTTAGCGGGCTATCGAGGTGGATATCTGCGGCATGGATGAATCGGACCATTAAAAAAACCTCTGGGGAAAAAGTTTGTTATTCTTTATTCGTTGCACTCTAGGAAATATTTCCAGAATTCCTAAAGAAATAAATTTTCACGACTGGGCTGGAAAAAATCTTTATTTAGGTTCGAATAATCATCTGTTAGATCTTGTGACATTACAAGCTTGGCAGCAGGGAATTTTATCATGCTCAAAATCGTTCGTTCAAATTGTAACTCAATACCCCATGATATTGCTGCTAATTCCCCAGCTTGGCTGCAGGATATTCAACAAAAACTTAGAGACCCACTTAACGCAACTAATAGGGTTTATCGAATTGTACCCACTTCCCGCAGACGCAAATTTCTCATCAGGCATCTGGCCCAAAGCGCAAAAATCATCCCACAGATCATTACTTTAGACCAATGGATCAACGAGCTTTCCGCCCAGGGGTTGCTGGGCGAGCTGACCATGATGACTGAAACACAAAGGCATTTGGTGCTTGCTAAAGCCTGGCATCAAACCACAAAAAAAGAAGCGGGCGCTGCTTTCCTTACCGATATCGATCGGATCTTCCGCGACTTCCTAGGTACGAATTCTTTTCCGGATGAAACTAAAGATCCTGCTATTTTTAATTGTTTCAAGAACTATATCTCTCTTCTTAAATCAGAAAATTTTGCAGATCGTAACACCCAAGTCAACATTTTGCATGATGCACTTGCTAAAAATCAAGGCCCTACCAATTGGCTCAAAACGCAAAAACCTTGGTTCCTTCTCGAAGGGTTTCACCTCTTTCAACCTTTGGAATTAAAATTGATCCAGCAGGTTTCCCGACATGCGGATGTTGTTCTTTGGCTTGTTTCAAACCTCGATGCCGCACCTGCCCATAATGTGCAAAATGCAATCGAATATTTTGAATCCGTCAGCACGCTCGCTTCTCTTGAGGATTATTTTCCCTCCAAGCCAAATCCCATCGCTCGATTGGGCAATCAATTGTTTCAGGAAACCGGCCCAATTCATGATCCCATCAATGCTGCGGGGTTGCAGGTTTTTAAATGTGGCAGCGCACTTGCTGAGGTTGAAGCTTTGGTTCGCTGGTTGAAACGCAACGCCCCACTCGATAATGCGGAGTTTCGAAAAATTGCAGTGGTAATTCCCGGCGACCCTTACGGTAGTTTGGTGCGAGAGGTTTTCACCCGGTCTGGAATTCCTTTCAACCTTGCGGGAAAAGGATTTCAACTTGCTGAATCGAGGCCTGTTCGGGTTCTTCAAGCAGCACTCGATTTAATCCAGAGTTCATGGACTAGGGAAGAGCTTTCAGGCTTCTTGCATCTTCCCTTTGTTTTGAAAACTTTAAACAGGCCATACTTTGTGGAAGAAGTGTTAAGGCTGCCGGTATCTTCTCCCGCTTCCCTCAAAATCTGGCGTGAAGCCATCGCAAGACATGCTCTGAAACTTAAAGAGAGATCTGAATCTTTGGGGAGTAAATTCCAAGAGTTTGTTAATTCTTTGGAAGCTATTTTAAAACCCGTTGAAAATCTTGAGACAGAGCTTGGCACGGGGAAGATCGCCAATGTCATCCGGGGTTTGTTTGCGATTTTCCCGATCATCAAAATGAATACATGGCTTGGCGCAAAAGGGAACATCAACAATGATTCAACCATAGTACCCTGGACGGAAATAGAAAAAGATCAGAAATCATTTTCAAAGCTTCGGGATATTTTGAAAGAGGTGCTTTTGCTGGGCGATAGGTGGTTGCCTGCCGCTATCACGAATGCTAAAAGCCCTGCAGCTTATGCACAGGGAACTTTGCAGCTTTTGCAAACCCTGCTAGCAGACAGGCATTATCAGGTAACGAATGATGATGATGCAGGGGTGCAGGTTTTTGAAGGTCGTGAAATCCAAGGTCTAGAATTTGAAACCGTGTTTGCTCTTGGTCTAGTTTCGGGGAAAGTTCCCTCAACTAAAGGTAAGTCTTATCTTGCGCGCCTAAGGCAAAACCATGGCGTCCTAAGCCTTTTGATGCAAGCCAAACATAGGGAAGAAAAATACCTCTTCACCCAGTTGTTTGAAGCTGCTTCGAAAAATCTCATCCTCTCCTTTCCTGTGCATGATGAAGAGAAAGAGTTGATTCCAAGTTTGTTTATCAAGCCTTTTGAATCCCTTGCTTTGGTACCTTCCATGCAACCTGCAATCACATGTACCAGCGAAAAATATACCGAGTTTGGAAGAAAACTAAGAACGGGCCATGACCCTGTCGATATGGATGCCCGCGATTTAAGCGAAGTGAAGAACTGGCCCAAATCCAGGTTGTTGGAAGAGGGGGGCGCTACTTTACCCGAAAGCCTTGCCAAGATTTTAGAGCGCTCTTTTCCTGGCACCAAGCCCTTCAGCCCCAGTTCGCTTGAAGGTTATTCAGAATGCCCGTTCCGATTCTTTGCAAACAATATCATGCGCCTGCTACCCTTCGAAGATAATGAAGCAACTCTTCTTGGCAAACTAGTACACAAGGCGCTTTTCACGGTTTACAACAACAAGCGGGAAAGTTTGAATCTGCCTGCCAATGCTCCTTTACCACCGCTCGATAAAGAGAATGACCGAACACTTTTGGAAGCTGAATGCAAAAGGCTTTGGCAGGATACCAATGAAGAATTTGCGGGCATGATTGGGATTCATCGTTTGAATCTTTTGCTTGTGAAAAATGGGGTGCTGGATCTGTTGCTGGAATGGCTCGAAGACTATGAGTTAAAGTTCGGGTTCATCGCAGGTGAGAGAAATTTGGCAGGCACGCAGATTGGGGTTGATTCAGCAGGTGTAGCTGTACTGTTGGCGGGAATTACCGACCGCATTGATGCCAGCCGCGCTGATCCTTCCGAATTTGCTTTGGTCGATTTCAAAACTGGTAAACCAAACAAGGAAAAGGTGGCAGCTCAAACAGCGGATGGCAGATTGCTGCAACTCCCTCTTTATGCCATCACTGCGAAAAATGAACTCATGAAAAATCAGCAGGGAGAACTCCATATTGCATCTGCAATGTATGTGCATCTTGCTGATACCGATTCCGGGAAGGATTATGAAATCAAAGTTCCCCTTGATGAAAATAGTATCGAGCATGCCAGGGAAATTGCGCTTGGGAACGCAGATGGAATCAGGCGGGGGAGATTTCCCCTATCGATGCATCGCAACAGTAAAACGCCTGAGTGTATGAGTTATTGTTCGTTCGGGCATGCCTGTAGGCAGCCTGCAGGATTGCAAAAAAACTTCAATTAGGAATCGCCCAACATGATTAAAACTTCCGCCAATGCCAAGTTTACCACACCGCAGAAACATGCGCTTGATAGCAGCCGTAATTTAGGCGTGCGTGCCAACGCTGGTAGTGGAAAAACCAGCGTGCTTGTTGATAGGATCATTCAGATTCTAGAGCAGAACCGTCCTGCGGATGAAAACGAATTCACACCCGGCCCGACGCCTGCTTTTTCCATCGAAAATATTGTCTCCATCACTTTCACCAAGAAAGCCGCGGGCGAATTGAAAGCCAGGCTCATGAAACTCCTGCAGGAACTCGAGGTGCAAAGTGGTGGCCATGTAAAAAAGTGGTGGGCACAACAAATCGAAAAACTGGAAGATGCACCCATCGGAACCATCGATAGTTTCTTTGGCAGTATCCTCAGAGAAAATGCCTTGCTGGATGATTCTGAGGATCGTATTGAACCTGATTTTGAATTGATGGACCCGTATGATGCCCAGGAACTGCAAGGCATCGCGGTGCAGTTGGTGCTGGAATCGCAGGGGGAAATGCATCCGCAGTTAGCAGAGGCTTTGGCTTGGTGGAAGAATCTTGATGGTGCGGAAGTGCTTGAGGGCAACTTGCTGAAATTGCTGGGTAATTCTGCAGGAGTGAAGGCGGTGCTTAAACGAAACCCTCAGGTTGATCCTGAAGCTGAAGCGATCAAAAGAGTTAACACCGACCCTGCTTATGTTAAATTGCAAACAGAAAAGAATGAACTTTTACAAATGCTTAATGCTCTTCAAACAAGGGGAGGGCAGGAGCCTCCTACATTAAAAAACCTCTTCAAATTAGTTCAACAAGCAAGAGAAGCATTACAAATGCTTCATGGCGATGTTACGGGCAAAGAAGTTGATATCCTGAAATTTCTAGCAGGTATGCTGCTGACAGGGGGCGAGCCAAGAAAGTTTACAGGATGCGATGTGGTAAGAGATGAAATCAATGCGTTGCATGAATCATGGGCCTTGCCTCTCGCTGCAAAGCGGATTGATTTCGAATTGGAAAAGCAAGCATTGCTGGCTCGCAATTATTTGATGCTTATCCTTGCAGAGGTCGATCAAAAGTATAAAGCCCTCTGCCTGCAAAAAAACGCCTACGACTTTGATACCGTCGCCCGGGGCGTTCTCAGGCTTTTCGAGCGCTCTCCCACCATCATCGCAGACCTGAAAAAACGCTATCGCTTTATCCAGGTTGATGAATTCCAAGACACCAGCAGATTGCAATGGGAAATCCTCTCCTACCTCGTGGGCATTGGCCCAGACCCTGATCAGCCTCTTGATGCCGATCGCTTGTTCATCGTTGGTGATCCCCAACAATCGATCTATGGTTTTCGTCAAGCCGATGTTTCGGTGTTCAGCGAGGTGATCAAGAAAATCACCATTGGCAACCAAGCCAACAACCTTCATCAAGTTAAGACTTTGCATGAACACCATTCAAACGAGATCGCATCTCCCGAGGTGCGCATGGGCGATGTGAAGTTAAGCGAAAATTTTCGCACTCTTGCAATCTCTCCTCTTGGTGTGTTTAACCACCTGTTCAATTATGTCTTCGACCCCGTCACGCACTCGATCGATTCTTCGAAAAGTTATGAGGTCAAATTTCAGGAGTTAGTCACAGGCTTGGATAAAGAATCCAAGGGCGAAGTGGTTTACATCGATTACCAGGCTAAAGAAAACGATGATGAAGCCGATGGCATGTCCATGGGGCAGGTCAGGATGATTGTTGAGGAACTCATTCGTTTCAAAGGTGCGCCCAGATCCAAGCTTGGTGAAGGTAATCTGCCTAAGGTTTTCTCATGGAAAGACATGGCCATTCTTGTTCCAAGCAGAAATGATACGCTTCGTAAACTCGAAGAACATTTGCGCTCTTTGGGCATACCTTATCTGCTTCATGGCGGGGTGGGATTTTGGCAAAGGCAGGAAGTGCTCGACATGATGCAGCTTTGCCAATCGTTATCGCAACCCGGAAATGATTTAGCGTTGCTTGGGGTGTTGCGTGGTCCGTGCCTGCGTTGCAATGATGCGGACTTGTACTTTTTTCATTGCCTAGGTAGTGGCAGAATGCCCCGCGGTTTATCCATTCTCAACTCTATAGATGTTAATCTTGAGCAAGCTTGTAAAGGGAAGTTGAAGCATCTTAAAACTGAGGATAGAAAGGATCTTGATGAAGCTTGGGTTGGTTTTTCTGATGAGGATAGAACCCGTTTGGTACGGGCCTCGAAGTCGATCGGGTTATTAGGTGATTGGCGGTTACTTGTTGACAGGGTTTCTCATGCGGATCTTTTGCAACATTGCATGGAGCAGACAGGGGCATATGCAATTTATGCATCCCTACCCGATGGCGAGCAGGTGCTTGCCAATCTCGGAAAATTCTTCGAGTTCCTGCGTAATGAAGAGTCGAAGCCTGGTTCTAGTTTGGCAAAAGTTGCACATGCCTTGGAAGAAAGGGTGGAAGCAAGCAATAGAGATTCTCAGGCAAACCCCGGCAGCCATGGTATTGATGCAGTACAAATCATGACCATCCATGCATCGAAGGGCCTGCAATTCCCTCTGGTGGTGGTCGCAAACATGCAGAAGACGGTCAGCCGTAATAAGACAGAAAGCATCCTTGCAAGTAATGAGGGCGAGATTGGGCTAAAAATCAGGCACCCTTTAAACCCACGAAAGATTGTCGCAGATTCAAAATTTGATCTCATCAAAAAAGATATCGATAGCAGAGAGCTTGCCGAAAGTAGAAGGCTGTTTTATGTCGGAACCACCCGGGCTGAAGAAGTTTTAGTGCTGGCAGGGCATAAGCCCTCTAGGGATATTCAATCTTGGCGCAGTTGGATTTATAAAGCACTCGATTTGCAACCTTCCCACTTTGAAAGAGGCTATTGGGAAAAAGATGCGATGCGTATTCGTTGCAGATTAAGGAGTGATGCGGGGCAATTGAAAAATGAAACCCAGGATAAAGGCGAGGAGACTAAGGAAGATCTTAGGCGATTTTCTGAGACGCCAAGGATAGTTACACTTTCCGTCACTCGGATTGAAGATGAAATCAAGATGTTCGAAGAAAAGCCCGCAGAGTGGAAACTTCGAAACACCCATCATG
>Ga0194051_1001612_pt1 | contig 11754 bp, 14 predicted proteins | sample SepL2320m_MetaG_FD_161275 | JGI IMG/M metagenome (GOLD analysis project Ga0194051, IMG submission 161275) | Anoxic zone freshwater microbial communities from boreal shield lake in IISD Experimental Lakes Area, Ontario, Canada - Sep2016-L239-20m | ecosystem: Environmental > Aquatic > Freshwater >... | reverse complement strand
GTCATGCCCCTATATAGCTTCTGTCGCACCCCGAAGGCGACGGTTCCTTCGTCGCGTCTTCACGGTGCGGGCAGATAGCTGAAATCGTCGAAAACCGTGACGCTGTCGGCCTTGGTCCAGACACCGACCGCGCCGGGGCCGGCGATGCGGCTATCGTCCAACTCGATACAGGACCTGCCGTCCAGCAGGACGCGGATGCGGGTGCCGCGGAACTCGACGCGCAAACTGTGCCAGACATTGCCCGGCACCGGGGCGTCGACGTATTTCAGGGTCACGCGGTTGCCGCGCTGCACGTAGTAGAGCGAGACGTTGTTTTCCAGCGCGTTGGCACGCGCGACGTAATAAGTGTCGCCGTCCCTCCAGCGCCAGACGAGACCGCCGGCCTGATCCTCGCGGCCAGCGAGGGCCTTGAACTTCACTTCGACAAAGCCGTCGGCGAGAGCCGTGCCCTGTTTCACGCACCAGGGAAAGGGCGCCCTGCCCGACTGCTTCAGCACGTTGGGCGGGCTGGGCGCACCTGCATCGGCCTCGACCGTCCAGCGCGGTGCGCCGCCGCCGGTGCTGCCGCACAGCCAGCCGGCCGGAGCAGCGCCCGCGGCGTCGCCGTCGAAGCCGATAGTTTCAGCCTGTGCGGCGGTGGCAATTGCTGCCATCGCAAGTCCGGCGGCGATCTTTATCATGGTCATCTCCCCATCCGCCTACCAATTGCTGAGCACCAGGAAATAGACGACGCCGGCCAGCGAACTGCCGAGCAAGACCGGGATCATCCCGAGCTTGAAGCGGAAGATCGCGATCGCGGCGGCGATCGACAGGATGAGCGAGGGCACGTCGACCGAGCTCAGCACCGGAAGATCGACGGAGGTCCCCAGCCAGCGCACCGGCACCAGCACGGCGAACAACACGTGCAAGGCGAACCACACCGCGAGGTTCAGGATCACGCCGACCACCGCCGCGGTGATGGCGCCAAGGGCGGCGCCCAGCGCCTTGTTGGCGCGCAGCGCTTCGACGAAGGGCGCGCCGAAGAAGATCCAGAGGAAGCAGGGAACGAAAGTGACCCAGGTGGTGAGCAGCCCGCCCAGGGTGGCGGCCAACAGCGGCGGCATCGCACCGGGCTCGCGCCAGGCGGCGAGAAAACCCACGAACTGGGTCACCATGATCAGCGGTCCCGGCGTGGTCTCGGCCATGCCAAGGCCGTCCAGCATCTCGCCCGCCGTCACCCAGTGATAATTGTCGACCGCCTGTTGCGCGACGTAAGCCAGCACCGCATAGGCGCCGCCGAAGGTGACCACGGCCATCTGGCTGAAGAAGATCGCGATCTTGGCGAAGACATTACCGCCGCCCAGGCCGAAATAGAGCGCCGCCACCGGCACCAGCCAGAGCGCCAGGAACACCGCGGTGATGCTGAGCGACCAGCGGACATTGGGCCGTGCATGCGCCGGCGTTTCCTCGCCCAGGAGCGAATCGGCGTCGGCGAGCTGCTTGTCACCCACCTTGCCGTGGCCGCCGCCCGCCAGGAAGGCGGGCATCCCGGCGCGTCCACCGAAGTAGCCGATCAGGCCGGCAACCAGAATGACGATCGGAAACGGCACATCGTAAAGGAACAGCGCCAGGAAGGCCGCCGCCGCCAACCCGCGCATGGTGTTGTTTTTCAGCGCCCGCTTGCCGACCCGCAGCACGGCCTCGACCACGATCACCAGCACGGCAGCCTTCAGTCCGAAGAACAGGCCTTGGACGATCGTGACCTTGCCGAGCAGCACATATATCCAGCTCAAGGCCATGATCGCGAGCAGGCCCGGCAGCACGAACAAGGTGCCGGCGAACAGCCCACCCTTGGTCTTGTGCATCAGCCAGCCGATGTAGATCGCGAGCTGCTGCGCCTCGGGGCCCGGCAGCAGGGTGCAGTAGTTCAGCGCCTGCAGGAAGCGCTGCTCGCCGATCCACTTCTTCTCCTCGACGATGATGCGATGCATCACCGCGATCTGGCCGGCCGGCCCGCCGAACGAGAGGGCGGCGACGCGGGCCCATACCTTCATCGCCTCGCCGAAGGGAACGCCGTGGTCTTTCATATCTTGCTGCCTTGCTTGCCTGTGAACGAGCTGTAGAGGTCGTCGAGAAGGGCGGCGCCGCGCGCCAGGCGCTGCTCGTCGTCGTTGGGTTTCGCAGCGATGCCCGCGATCAGCGTGCGGATGCCGGCCGCTTCCTCGCGCCCGTACTTGCCGTCCTTGAGATCGAGGTCGTGGATGATCTCGCCGATCGCGCCCAGCGCCGGATCGGCGAGGCCGGTGTGGGCGATCAGCACCTCGAAGGTGCAACGGTCGCCCTGGTGCGTGAACTCGCCTTCGAACATGTCGAAGCGCAGTTCGCCCGGCTGAGCCGTGTAGCCGGTGCCGGCCACGAACTTGAAGCGCGCCTCGGGATCGATGAAGCGCCGGATCAGCCAGGCCGAGGCGATGCGGTCGACCTGCACGCCCTGGCGCGTCACCCACATGCGACCCTTCAAGGAATCCGACCCGGTTTTGGTTTCAGTTGCGGTCATGGCGTCGCCCTCCTCATGCAGGCCGGCTTCGAGACCTGAGACCAGGCCTTCGGCCGGTTCGCGCCCGTCGGCGCCGAAAAAATCGATGGCCACGATCTCGCCGAGCTGCTTGCGCAGCCGCGCCACTTGCGTGGCGAACTCCGCGTTGGTCTGGTCGGAACGCCCCGCAGTGAGTTCGCGCGCGGCTGCCGCGATGTCGGCATAGTCCTCGTCGCGCGCGGCATCGAACAGCGCCTGCACTTCGCCGTCGCCCAGGCCATCGACCAGTTGCGCCTCACAGACGAAGGCCTCGCCGCCCAGCTCGGCGATCTCCTTGACCAGCCAGGCGAAGTCTTCCTGCGTCTCGGCATTGGCCGGCAGCGCATAGACGGAGTTCTTCACCGTCACCGCCCCCAGGCCTTTCAGCCGCCGCCAGATCTTCACCCGCGCGTAGGCGGGCTTGGCCGGCAATTGATGGATCAGCAGCAGCCACCGCGCGCCCTCTGGACTCTCACTATTCGTCGACATTGTGCATCCGTATCATATTGCATATAGAAAAAGCAACACCCGTATCATTTTTCTCTTGCATCCTCATAAAACAAGCCTATGTTGCTCTTGAAACAAGTGTATCACCAGGAAAAACAGATGCTTCTTCACGCCCATCCTAGCAGCCTTCTCGCCCTCCCGGCGCGGCCCCGGCAGCGGCGTATCTGGCCCACCCTCGTCGCCACGCTCGCCCTATGGCGCGCCTGCCGGCGCACCCGTCAGCACCTCAGCATCCTGAACGATCGTGAGCTGGCCGACGTCGGCCTCAGCCGGACGCAGCAGCGCATCGAGTGCGCCAAACCGTTCTGGCAGCTCTGAGTCTTCCACCCTCATTTTGGAGCCTCGACATGAGATACCACCTTGCCCCTCTCTTCTGCCGTCCCTGGACTCTCAACGGCATCTCGCCCCGTCTCATCGAGAGCCACTACGAAAACAACTACGGCAATGCGCTCAACCGCCTGAATGCTCTCACGGAAGAGCTCGAGTTGCTCGACCCGGCGACGACGCCCGCTCACGTCTTGGGCCGACTGAAGCGCGAGGAAAGTGCGGCGCTCAATTCCACCCTTCTGCACGAACTCTACTTCGCCAGCCTGGGGGGCGACGGTAGGGCCGTGCCGGAGGCGATGGCCGAAGCGCTGGTGCGCGATTTCGGCTCGGTCGATCGCTGGCGGCAGGAATTCATCGCGCTCGCGAGCAGCCTCGCGAACGATACCGGCTGGGCCGTGCTGACCTACGTGCCGCGCGACGGCCGGCTGATCAACCAAACCGCCTCCGACCATCGCCAGAGCATCGCCGGCGGCATTCCGATCCTGGCGCTCGACATGTACGAGCACGCCTATCACCTCGACTTCGGCGCCAACGCCGAGGCCTACATCGCCACCTTCATGCGCAACATCGAATGGAATGCCGTGCAGGGACGCTACGAGGATGCGCTCACCGTGCCGCCGCCGCGCAAGCTCGTGCAAAAGCAGTTTGGCGACGTGCCGGCAATTTCCGTCGAGGAAGTGGCGGCGATGCTGCAGGCGGGAACGCCCGTCCAGATCATCGATGCGCGGCCGCGACACTACACCACCAAGGCGCAGGACATCATGGATGGCGCGGTGTGGCGCGATCCCGAGCGTGTCGACGACTGGATCGGCGAACTTTCCAAGACGGAGCCGGTCGTCACCTACTGCGTCTACGGTTTCCACATCGGCTGCGAGACCGCCATCACGCTCCGCAAGGCAGGCTTCGACACCCGCTACATGGCGGGCGGGCACTACGCCTGGAAGGCGCTCAAGGGTCCCGTGAAGCTTTTCGAATGACGATCAATCCCGCAAAGGACCAAGCAGTCATGCCCGAACCAATCGTCATCGGTTTTCCCGGCAGCACCTACGTGCACATCATCAGGCTGATCCTGACGCACAAGAATGTGCCCTACCGGTTCCGCGACCTCGAGCCGGAGATGGGCACGCCGGAGCACATCGCCCTGCATCCGTTCGGCCGTGTGCCGGTGCTGCAGCACGGTGATGTCACGCTGTACGAGACCAGCGCCATTGCGACCTATATCGATGAAGCATTCGACGGGCCGTCACTCCAGCCCCATACCCCGGCGGCGCGCGGCCGCCTGCAGCAGTGGATCAGCTCGGTCAACGCCTACTACTACCCCTACATGATCTACCACGTCACACATGAGCGGCTGGTCTTTCCCCGACTGGGCATTGCATCGGACGAGAAGGTGGTGGCGCATGCCCTGCCCAAGGTCGAGCGCGGCCTGGAGGTGCTGGAACAAGAGCTCGGGCATGGCCAAGCGTACATACTGGGCGAAGACCTCAGCTTGGCAGACTTCTTCCTGGTGCCCTGCACCTACTCGTTCAGCCTGACGGACGAGGGCAAGGCAATGTATCCGAAGTTTCCGGCCTTCTGCCGCTGGCGTGAACGCATGGAGGCGCTGCCGAGCGTGCAGCAGTTCCGTGCGTCGCAGGGCCCGCGTCTTCCGATCGAGCACGCTCGAAAATGGCCGGAATGGCACCGGCCGAAATACTGAGATTGTCCGCAACATCGCCACGAAAAGAGGAAACAGATGTCCTTCCAAGCCCGTCCCATCTCCTTCAAGCCACCACGCCTAAAAGGCCTGTCGGCCCGGCTGATCGCCAGCCACTACGAGAACAACTACGGCGGCGCGGTGCGCCGGCTGAACGCGATCCGCAGCGACCTCGCCGCGCTCGATCCGGCCAGCGCCCCGGGCTTTCGCCTGAACGGGCTGAAGCGCGAGGAGCTGATCGCCACCAACTCGATGCTGCTGCACGAAGTCTACTTCGAATGCCTGGGCGAAGGCGGCGGCGGCGATCCGACTGGTGCTCTCGCGGAAGCGATCGCGCGCGACTTCGGGTCGCTCGCCAAATGGCGCGCCGAGTTCGTCGCCATGGGCAAGGCGCTGGGTGGCGGCTCGGGCTGGGTATTGCTGACGCGCTCGCCGCGGGACGGCACGTTGTCGAATGTGTGGGCGGCCGACCATACGCATGGCCTGGCCGGCGGCACGCCGGTGCTGGCGCTCGACATGTACGAGCACTCCTATCACATCGATTTCGGCGCCAACGTCGGCGCCTATGTCGACGCCTTCATGGCCAACATCGCCTGGGCGCGCGTGGCAGCCCGCTTCGAGGGCACCATGCCCGAGAAGAAGCCGCACACGGTCACGACGCCTGACGCGCGGGCGATGCTGGAAGCCGATCCAAACCTCATCGTGATCGACGCCCGCCTGGAGGCCGACGCCACGACGGTGCCGGTTCGGCTGCGCGGCGCACGCCGCGCACCACCCGACAAGATCGACGAGATCGCGGCGGCGTTGCCGCGGGGCGCCAAGGCGCTGGTCTACTGCGCCTGGGGCTTCGAGATCGGCGGCGACGCCGCCGCCAAGCTGCGCGAACGCGGCATCGATGCCGTGGCCGTCGCCGGCGGCATCGGCGCCTGGCGTGCCGATGGACTGCCGACGGAACCGATCAAGGAAGGAGAGACAAAATGAAGTGGGTTACACGCGAACGTCCCAAGATCGACCGCATCGCCTGTCCGTGGCTGATCAAGCGTTTCATCGAGAAGGAGCCGGAGTTCCTCTACGTGCCGGCCGACAAGGTGCTGACCACTGCCAAGGAAACCGGCGCGACACCCTATGACATCCCCGGCGTGAAATTCACGCACGTGGGCGAGAAGTGCAGCTTCGACGCCTTCATCGCCGAATACGAATTGAGTGCGCCCGGCCTCGACAAGCTGGCCGACATCGTGCGCGGCGCCGATACGTCTCGGCTCGACCTCACGCCGCAGTCGGCCGGGCTGTTCGCGATCTCGCTCGGCCTCAGCCACGTCTACACCGACGACCACGAGATGCTGAAGCACGGCATGGTGATGTACGACGCACTCTATGCGTGGTGCCGCAGCCTCACCGGGGAGACGCACAACTGGCCGCCGAAGATGGCCTGAGGCACGCCATGACCGACACCACCGCCAAGCCTGTATCGCCAGCCGCCGCGCGCACGCGGCTGATGCTGGAAGGCCCGGTCGTTTCCACTCTGCTGCGGCTCGCCGTGCCCAACCTGGTGGTGAACGTCGTGCTGATCGCGGTGACGCCCAGCGTCGACGCGCATTTCGTGGGTAGCCTCGGTCTCGATTCGCTCGCAGGCCTGGCGCTGGTGTTTCCACTGATGATGCTGATGCAGCAGATGGCGAACATGGCCATGGGCGGAGCGATTGCCGCGGCCATCGCACGCGCGATCGGCGCGGGACGCCGTGAGGATGCAGCCTCGCTCGTCGTCCATGCGCTGGTGGTGGCCGCAGGGGCCGCCGCGCTGTTCAGTGCCGTGTTCCTGATGGCCGGGCCCGGCATCTACGGTCTGATGGGCGGCCGGGGACCGATCCTGGCGGCGGCGCTGGAATATTCCAACGTGATCTTCGCCGGGGCGCTGGCCTACTGGCTGCTGGGCGCGCTCACCAGCGTCGTGCGCGCCACGGGGCAAGTCGGCATCCTCGTCTACGTCTATGTCGGCGCCGAGCTCCTGCATCTCGCGCTGGTGCCCGCCCTCGTGTTCGGCATGGGCCCGATCCCCGCGCTCGGGATCACCGGCGCCGGTCTTGCCACCGTGATCTCCTTCGCAGCCTCCACCGCGACGCTCGCCTGGTACCTCGCCTCCGGCCGGACATCGGTCGCCCTGTCGCTCGGCGGCTTCCGGTTCGAACGCCGCCTGTTCGGCGAGATCCTGCGCGTGGGTGCACCGATGTCGCTGGCGCCGGTACTGAACAACGCGGCACTGGCGACGCTCACGGCCTACGCCGGCCTGCTCGGCGCCACGTCGCTCGCCGCTTTCGGCGCGGCGGTGCGGCTGGAATATCTGCTCTATCCGCTCAATTTCGGCCTGGGCGCGGCAGTGCTGGCGATGGTCGGCAGCAACATCGGCGCGCGCCAGTTCTCACGCGCCGCACGTATTGCCTGGACCGCAGTGGGACTTTCGGCCTGTGTCATGGCCTCGGTCAGCGTGCTGGCGATCGGCGCCCCCGACCTCTGGATGGGCCTGTTCTCCAGCGACCCGGCGATCCTCGCCGCGGCCACGGGCTATCTCGCGATCGTCGGCCTCGCCTACCCTTTCGTCGCCGCCAACACCTTGATGTCGGCCTTCCAGTCGACGCGCCAACCCGAGTGGCCATTGACGGCAATGACCTGCCGGTTGCTGGTCGTCGTGGTGGGCGGCTGGATCGCCATTGAAGTCCTCCAGTCAGGCCTCTTCGGCTTGGGCGTGGTCACCGCCCTTGGCCTCGCGACCTGGGGCATCGTGCTGGCAGGCGCCTTCCGTTTCTTCGCCCACCTGAGGTGACGTCATGACGCTTACTCTCACCGGCCATGTGATTCTGCCCAAGCACAAGGGGAAGGGCGGCTTCGACCACGCCGCGGTTCACGCCGCGACTGGCCACGTCTATGTGGCGCACACGGCCAACGATGCCGTCGACGTCTTCGACCGCGAGAGGTACCTGTTCTCCATCCCGAACCTCACCGGCGTTGCCGGTGCGTTGGTGAGCGACGAATCGCAACTGATCTTCTCATCGAACAGGGCTGAGAACACGGTCGGCATCTTCGCCCCCGGTTCCAATCCCGAGGTGACCAAGGTCGCCGTCGGCGTGCGGCCCAACGGACTTGCCTACGATCACAGCCGCAAGCTGCTGCTGGCGGCCAATGTCGGCGATCCGGCGATCGCCCACTCCTACACGCTGACGATGGTCGATGTCGGTGCGCGCGCCGTGACGGCCTCGATCGAGGTGCCCGGCCGCACGCGTTGGGCGGTGTTCGATCCGGATGCCGAGGTCTTCTATGTGAACATCTCCGACCCGGCGGTGATCGTGGTCGTCGATGCGAAGAAGCCGACCGGGATCGCCCGCACGATCCCCATTCCAGCGGCTGGCCCGCATGGTCTCGACTTCGATGGGGCCACGGGGCGCCTGTTCTGCGCCTGCGATGCCGGCGTGCTCGTCACCCTGGACGCCCGGTCGGGCAAGGTGCTGGACGAGAAGCCGCTCAGCGGCGTGCCTGACGTCGTGTTCTTCAATCGCCAGCGCCAGCACCTCTATGTCGCCATCGGCGACCCCGGCGTGGTCGACGTCTTCGCCACCTCCCCGGTGGAGAAGCTGGCGACGGTCGAAACCGAGGCGGGCGCCCACACTACCGCCCTCTCCCCGGCGGGCGACCGGCTCTACGTCTTTCTGCCCCGCTCGCACCGGGCCGCGATCTACGAAACGTGCTGATTTTGTCGCTGTTTGCGGGGCGGGCTCCGGTGGCTCCCCAGGCGATTAAGCGATAGAACGTCCATCTGTTTGCATTGCCGCCGCACAAATCGAACGGTAGGTTCTGCGTGGATCGGGTGCTCTTGGGGGATTCAACGGTGTTCGGACGTCTCTTTCTCTTGGCGGCATTTGCCGTCGTCACGGCAGTGGCCTGCAATTCGGCTCCCAGGGTGCCGGTCTCCACGGCGATGGTGAAGAAGGCCTACTGGGGTCTGCCCAAGGACGGCCCCTCGGCCGACGTCACCAGCCAGGTGACCTGCCCCAACGGCTACCCGTGCGATGTCTTTGCCAACGCCGCGAATTACGGCCAGTCGAAATCGGACCTCAACAACAGGCTGGCCGTCATCTGGACCTGCCAACCGCAGAATTTCGTGCTGTCCGAAGTCGTGGCGTCGGGCCTCAAGGTACGCATGAGCTGCGTCGGTGGAATACCGATCGTGCCGCGCACGATCAGCATCCTCGAAGCCACGTGGGGCGCGCCCGACGGCCAGACGGTCGATGCCACCCAGGCGGTGCGCGATGTCTGCGGCGACACCTCGACGCGCTGCCAGGTGCCGGCGATGGCCTACATCTTCGGCACGCCCGATCGCGTCGTCTCGACGAAGGTGCTCAGGATCCGCTTCACCTGCAACGGCCAGTCGACGCCGGCCCAACAGGCCGTTGAGAACAGCGTCGCCGACCTGCGCTGCGAACGGCCCAACGACATCTTCTCGAACTACCCCCCGTACCAGTAAGAAGTACTGCCCGGACGTTTTGGCGGTTCAGCCGGCGGGCGCGCCCGGCGGCGGCGGGCTGCGCCGGCACTCGCCATTGAAGGTGCCGCCATATGTGCCCTCGACCGCGGTGATGGCGAGCGCGCCGTCGTTGCGGTTGTAGGTCACCGTGAAGGCGGGAAAGCGGGTGCGCAGCGCCTGGTAGGTGGTGGTCGTGCCGGTGCCCTCGACCAGGGATCCCGCCTCGAAAAGCGCCGCCGTGTTGCGCATATCGTCGAACATCATGTGGAAGTTGCGCACCACGGCCTTGTGGTCGGTGAACTTGCAGACGAGCCAGCGCGGCTCGGCCAGGACCGGCCCTGCGACGGTGATCGCAAAAGCGGCCACCGCCATCATTGTCACACCCTGATGCATAATACCGCGCCCTACCGCGGCGCCATGCGGATGGCGCCGTCGAGGCGGATGGTCTCGCCGTTCAGCATGTGGTTCTCCACGATCGACAGGGCGAGCTGGGCATATTCCTTGGGATCGCCCAGCCGCGACGGGAACGGCACCTGGGCTCCCAGGCTCTTCTGCGCCTCGGCCGACAGTCCCATCATCATCGGCGTCAGGAACAGGCCGGGCGCGATGGTGCAGACGCGGATGCCGAGACTGGAAAGGTCACGGGCGATCGGCAGCGTCATACCGACCACGCCGCCCTTTGACGCCGAATAGGCGGCCTGGCCGATCTGGCCGTCGAACGCCGCGACCGAGGCGGTGTTGATGATGACGCCGCGCTCGCCGTCGTCCATCGGCTCGGCCTGGCTCATGGCGAAGCTGGCGAGACGGATGACATTGAAGGTGCCGATCAGGTTGACCTGGATCACCTGGGCGAACATGCCGAGATCGTGCGGGCCGTTCTTGGAGATGGTGCGGGCGGCGCGACCGATGCCGGCGCAGTTCACCACGACGCGCGGGGCGCCCAGCTTCTCCACCACCGTCTTGACCGAGGCCTCGGTGTTGGCCGCGTCGGAGACGTTGGTCTTCACATAGATGCCGCCGATTTCCTTGGCCTTCTTCTCGCCCAGCTCGTCCTGCAGGTCGAAGATCGCGACCTTGGCGCCCGCCGCCGCCAGCGCCGACGCCGTGGCGCCTCCCAGACCCGATGCGCCGCCGGTGACGATGGCAGCCTGACCCTTGACGTTCATTTGTGTCCTCCTTGAAGGGGCATTTTTAGGCATGCCCGGCCGCCTTGCCAAGCCGCCCCCTTGCGAAGTGGTTTGGGACACCCAACCTTTTTGCCATGAGTGATCATACCCAGCTTGTCCGCAATGAGGCAGCCGTTCGTGCCGGCTTCTGGCCGAAGCTGCGCCGCACCCTGGGCCGCGTGCCCTTCTCCGAGGACGCGGTGGCGGCCTTCCATTGCGCGACCGATCCGGCGACGCCGCTGGCGATCCGCGTCACGCTGTTCGGCGCGCTCGGCTATTTCGTGCTGCCGTTCGACGTCATTCCCGACGTCATCCTGGGGCTGGGCTACACCGACGACGCCGCGGTCCTGGCGGCTGCCTTCACCGCCGCCCGCATGCACATCACCGAGGCGCATCGCGAACGAGCGCGCGTCTGGCTCCTTAAGGAACAGGCGGCCCAGGCGACTTAGGGGCAGGCTTAGCCGCCTCGGCACGGCGACGTTCGCGGGCGAGCTGGTGCTCGCGGTGAGCGATGTAGAGCGCCGAGGCGATGACGATGGCAGCGCCGACGTAGGTCCAGACCACCGGCATCTCGCCCCAGACCAGCCAGCCCACGAACACCGCGAACGGCAGACGGAGATACTCGAACGGCGCCACCGCCGACATCTCGCCGGCCTTGAAGGCCTGGACCCAGAAATACTGTCCGACGGTGGCGGCCAGTGCGATGCCGATCGCCAGCGTCCAGCCCCACGGATCGGGCCAGCGCCACACCCAGATTGCCGGCAGCGCCAGCAGCAGGGTCGAGAAGATGGCGAACTGGGTGAGGATCATCAGCGGCGTCTCGGAGTCGGAAAGCCGCTTCACCAGCAGGATCGAGATCGCCACCGTGGCGGCATTGGCGAGCGCGATCAGGGCGCCCAACTGCAGGCTGCCCGCGCCCGGACGGACCATCACCAGCACGCCCGCGAAGCCCACGACCGTGGCGGTCCAGCGCCGCCAGCGCACCTTCTCC
>Ga0194051_1001611_pt1 | contig 11765 bp, 9 predicted proteins | sample SepL2320m_MetaG_FD_161275 | JGI IMG/M metagenome (GOLD analysis project Ga0194051, IMG submission 161275) | Anoxic zone freshwater microbial communities from boreal shield lake in IISD Experimental Lakes Area, Ontario, Canada - Sep2016-L239-20m | ecosystem: Environmental > Aquatic > Freshwater >... | reverse complement strand
AAATCATAGGCTTATTTTGGCATCGCTGTCGAGTGCAAAGCTATTTTAAACCCTTTTCAATCAGTCGTTGAAGGCGTGTTGTGAAAACTCCAAAAGAAGTTTTTGTGCCACTTGAAACACCACTTCTGTAAAGTCACTCCGGTCTTCGCGCCGACCGGATGTTCATTATTCACCAACACTCAGCTCGTTTGGAGTGAGACTCTCGGATGACGTAGAAGCCGTCTCAAAAAATCGCGGCAGCAAGCGATCGACTTCAAGAAGTCCGCGACGGGAAAGGGTCGGGCAACGGCCCAGTGATTCGATATACCCTTCAGTTTGTAATGCCATCCACTGTGATGCCCACTGTTGCATCGGATTGATTCCAAACTTTTTTTCGAGCCGATCAATATTCACAGAACCTTTTTTAAGGCCCAGCACAAGTTCTCGAATAAGAAGCTGTTTTTGTGAAGGCTTCAGACCACGTGTAATTGGAAAAACACCTCCTTCCACCGCCGCGAGATATTCGTCCCAGTGGGATGCATTTTGATAGTGAACTCCACTCATGTGACCAAAGCTTGCAACTCCGAGTGCTGCTAGATCGCTGCCTTGCCACAACATGTCTCGATATTGAAAAGCGACTTTCGTTGGATCGCGAACGAGCGTGTAGGCACTGGAAATCGAGTATCCCGCCTCAATAAATCTACTGAACGCCCAATCAACCCACGATCGTTTCGTCTGCCAGTCGGCCACCGATGATTGAGCTGTGCCTTGCAGAAGATCTTTGGCATAGACGGTGTTGAGCGGGAGTTCCATCTGGTAGATCGTTACGCTATCGGCCTGCAGCGAGAGCGTACGCTCAACAGTACGGTGCCATGACTCGGTCGTTTCACCAACCATTCCCGCAATGAGATCAACATTCGTATTTGAGAATCCAATCGATTGAATCCACTCCCAAGACTTCATGATTTCAGCTGAAAGATGTGCTCGTCCATTTTCAGATAAAATCGCATCGTCAAAATTCTCAACTCCGAGACTCAAGCGAGTGACGCCGAGGGCTTTGAGTGCTCGAAGTTTTGGTTCTGAAAGGGTGCCTGGCTCACACTCAAACGTGACCTCTTTGGCATGTTCCCATCCAAAGCTCTCGTGAAGACCTTCCACCAATCGCTCCAACTGTCGCACGCTTAAAAAAGAAGGAGTCCCACCGCCAAAATAGACGTACGAAAGCCGGCGGCCGGCAATAGCCGGTTTTGCAGCAACAAGCATCGCTTCAGCTACAAGCGCCTTGGAATACCGTTCGACATCGGAAGCAGGCATGTCCGTATAAACGCGAAAGTAACAAAACTTGCATCGCTTTCTGCAAAATGGAATGTGCAGGTACAGACCTAACGGAGGATTCTGCGGAGATCCTTGATCAAATGCTGCCTGCGCGTCGGCAACGCCTGCTTGAGTCCATGAATCAAACGGTGGGTAATTGGAGACGAAGTAACTTCCGGGCTCGGTATCCGACGTAGGCATGGAAGTTCTTTCCCTCATCAATTGTTGCAGTTGTGAAACGCCAATCATGCCAAGAACGTGATCTGTGTGCTGTGCTGTCTTCTCGATTATCAAACAGAATTGTTATTTTTTCTTCGGCACTCGATCTCCTCTTGCCGCGAGCAGATCGTCAAAGTCACGGAGATGATAGGAAACCTTTGATGAGTCAAGCACCTCACACAGGCTTCGTAAGGCAATTCCCATTCCATCCGGACCACTCGTACCACCAAATTGCCCACCGCCTCGAACGTGTGGCTCTAAATCTAAAAATACCCCCGGAATTCCTCGACGTTCAAGTTTTTTAGAAAGACTCGGCAGCATGGCCTTGAGATCTTTCAGAATTTTGTGATGCGCTCCGGCCCCTTGACCTGCAGGAACAAAGTTTCGCAGTGAATCCTCATTGATATGACTTCCCGTTCGGCTTCGTCCTCGGGTGGGAACTTTTGCGTAGTCCTTAATATGCACCCAGCCAAGCCCCGGCTTCATGGCTGTCCATTGTCGATACACCTCAGCTTCAGAGCATCCTTGAACAACCAGATTTGCAGCATCAAACACGAGCACGAGGGCAGGGTGAGCCACTCGACGATGGATTTCAGCGAGCATATCGCCATTCCATCCGACAAGATTCGCTTCAACTTCCAAGCCGAATGTGAGATCCGAACGGTGACAGGTTTCAACAATACGTCCAATGCGATCGACCGCCTCTTCGAGATGATCCTCGGGCCGAGAGCCCTTTGGAGGATAGAACGAGAATCCTCGGATCAACTTTGTCTCAAACGCATGGGCAAACTCGCATGCCTTCTTTACATCCTGCTCAAGATATTTCTGAAACGGAACATATCGGTTTTTTGTTCCATCATTGGCATCGATGAGTTTCACTTTTCCAATCGGAGATGCAATCGATGCAACATTGAGACCGTAGCGATCTTCGAGGTGCCGAATCTTTTGAATTTCGGACATGCTCAACTGCATGACGTTCTTGATACCGCGTCCAATATCGATGAATCGTAGGCTGTAATACTCAAGGCCTATTGCCGCGAGTGCCGAAAACTGTTCGATCGCCGTAAGGTCAAAAGCCGCCTCGTCAGCAAGAGCCGACAAAAGCACGCCTGTGCTGCGAGCCATAAAAAATTCTCCTTGAGACCTTTCGACGAAATCGTTCAAACATGTAGCATTCCGATCAATCGTCGGAGGTATTTTGCTCTGTGGCCTCATGCGGTTCAAGCGGCCCGCAACCACAATTCTAGCTTTTTGATTTCAAAGTTTTTTGAGAATATTTTCCAAAACATGTCTCACACAACGCGTAGCCAAGTTTTTTTCTTCGAAGTGAAAGGTTTATCCAGCAAGATGCTCACCTGCGGGATAAGAAACCGTAATCTTTGATGAAATCCCGCCTCTGGGAGTGAAGTGGGCTTCGAGTGTTATCCGGCGTGGAGAAGTTACCGCAACCAAGTCGTCAAGAATACGATTGGTGACATGCTCATAAAAGATTCCCTGATTTCGGAACGATTGCAGATAAACTTTCAGGCTCTTCAGTTCGACGCACATCCGATCGGGAATGTATCGCAGCGTAAGCGATCCGAAATCGGGTTGGCCTGTCTTGGGACAAACTGACGTGAATTCAGGACAGATAATTTCGATCGTATAGTCGCGGTTAGAAAATTGGTTCTCAAACGTTTCTAAAAGTTCGCGGCTCGGTTCGTGTGCGATGTTATTCATAATCAAGAGTCTGCCATGAAACAAATGCCTCGCAAAGCGAAGTCTCCTGAAATGCCTCAGACAAGCGATCTTGTGGCCTGTGACGCAGTCGTTCTTCTCTCGGGTGGACTCGATTCCCTTACGGCTGCGGCATGGGCAAAAAGTCGCGGCCATCGGCTTATCGCATTGTCCATCAACTACGGACAACGTCACAGCGTGGAGCTCGCGGCGGCTCGCAGGGTAGCTGCCTCGCTTGAGATTCGTGAACACATTATTCTTTCCGTTGATCTTTCACAGTTTGGTGGCAGTGCGCTGACCGATCCGACCATTCGAGTTCCGAAAGATCGAACTGCGCAGGCCATCGGCCACGGCATTCCAACCACCTACGTTCCAGCCCGCAACACGGTGCTCTTATCCCTTGCCCTTTCCATGGCCGAAGCACGAGGAGCCGGGGCGATTGTGCTGGGAGTCAATGCGATTGACTACAGCGGATACCCAGATTGTCGCCCGGAGTACATCGAGGCGTTTTCTAAAATGGCTTCGCTGGCAACGCGCACAGCAGTGGAGGGTGGTTTCATTGAGATTCTTTGCCCGCTCCAATCGCTTTCAAAATCAGAGATTATCATCCTTGGTCAGTCTCTCGGTGTCGACTATGGACTCACTTCAAGTTGCTACGATCCTGCTGCTGACGGCAGTCCGTGCGGTATCTGTGATGCATGCATTCTCAGGCATGTCGGATTCGAGCAAGCCGGATGCGTCGATCCGTTAATCACTCGTTCGAGTCGTTGAATCGTTACCAACTCTAATTACTGGCAACAGCACGCGTGCAGATCGCAGAAATTTATCAATCGATTCAAGGAGAAGGGCTTCTCGCAGGAACGCCGAGTGCATTTGTTCGTACAAGCGGCTGCAACCTTCGCTGCCGATGGTGTGACACTCCCTTCACAAGCTGGAATCCCACTGGGATCGAACAATCAATCGAGATGATTGTCGATCGTGTTCGATTATTGGCGTGTCGACATGTCGTACTCACCGGGGGAGAACCGTTGCTTTTTGATGAGGTCGTCCCACTTGTTCATAAACTTCGTGATCTTTCAATGCATGTAACGATTGAGACTGCTGGAACCATCTCGAGAGACATGCAGGTCGACTTAATGTCAATCAGCCCTAAACTCTCTGGCTCCGCACCCTCCATCGATGAGCATCCGCTGTGGTACGCAAGACACAATGCAGCGAGACACAACAAGAGTGCAATTGTGGATCTTGTGAGGCATTCTCCTTATCAAATAAAGTTTGTTATCGATCACTTGAATGACGTAACGGAAGTGGATTTTTGGCTCGCAGATTTGAACTGTATCGATTCGCGCCGAGTGCTCCTCATGCCGCAGGGAACAGATCAAATCGATCTTCAAGAAAAAGACCTATGGCTTGCCGAACTCTGTACCGAAAGAGGTTTTCTCTTTGCGCCACGACATCATATTGCGTGGTTCGGACTGACCCGCGGCACCTGACCCATCACACTTCTTTTATTTTCTGATCTCTGTGGCCAGTTTCGTTGCCTCTGGGGAGGTGCGGGGTCCACGAGGACCAAACACAAGCACGGTTGCGGCGCCGACCGCTACGATCAGCATGCCTGCGAGAAACCACGGACTCAGCAAAGCGGGGTCTGTGCCTTTGAGCACCATGGTTGAAAGAGTATTGACCACAGGCGCTAAACCGAAAACCAGCGGCATGACCGTAAATGGTTTTCCACCACAATTGAACGCAAGAATAATTCCAAGCGCTCCTACGGCCCCAAAGCCTCCAGCTGCCACACTCCAGAGCACTCCGGATGTATTCCAGATGCCTTTGTCAGCCAGCGGCACAAGCAGCGTCATTGGAACCACCACAGCAATCACAAAATAGGCCATTCCAATGCAAATAAGTGGCCTTAATCGACTTCCCTGCATGGCTGTTTGGCCGCGGTGAAGCACCGGTCCATACGCACCCCATGAAACCATTGTGAGAGCCACAGAAAGAAGTATTTCAAAAAATCGCTCGGTTGTTCTGCGCACCGGATCGAGCACAGGCTTCACAGACGGCGCTTCCGATGTATCGGCCACGATGGTTGCATCAGTCGCGTCAGCTACATCAGTGTGTTCAGGGGCAACCAGGCTATCGGCAGGTTGTTCTTGAGGACTTTTCTGCTGATGTTCAGCGGCCTGCTTTGAGTGATCTGCAGCGGCAGGCTTGTTAAGCAAAACCGTCACTGCACCAAGAACCACAAGAATTAATCCGGCAAGAAAGGGAGCCTTGAGCTGATCAAATGATTTGCTCATAAAAGCAGTCAGCAGGGTGTTGACCACAGGTGCTCCACCAAAGACCAGCGGCATCACGTAGACCGGATTGCCACCAAATCTGAGCGCTAAAATAATTCCCAAAGCACCCATCGCGCCTGCGGATCCCGCTAGCAAACTCCAAAGCACGCCCTGCACCGTCCACGATCCTTTTTCACGAAATCGCATGATGAGCAAAAGTGGAGCCAGCACCGCAATCAGAAAATAGGCTAGGCCAACACAGACAAAAGCTCTCAAGCTCGAATCTAAATCGTTCTGACCAAAGTGGAGAACGGGGCCATACACACCCCAGCAAATAGCCGTGAGGGCGATTGCACCAAGCAAACCAAAAAACTGCAGCATGACGTCTCTTCTTTTTCAAATCGTTAACATCGAAAAACTCTATGCTTCGAACTGTACCAGAATCGGACAAGAATATTCATTCCTTGAGCCAGGTGCGACGGGAACTAGCAGCTTTTTCGAGACATTTGGAATGCACATTCAAGAGGTCTACTGACTCAATCGAACCGCTACGGCTGGCTGAATCCTCGAAACAACGCTTGCAGCAATGCAGCCAGCAACGACTGCCGAAAGTACCATGGCCAACCAGCTACTCACCATCCAGCTCCACGGAAACTCTGCCGAGCGAGCAACTAAGTTAGGAAACAGCGCCACAAGTCCGGCAAGAGCACCGATGAAAAGTCCTGCAAGAGCCATGAAGAGAGTCTCCAGAAGAATGAACACTTGCAAACGGCTCTTCGAATAGCCAATCGCCTGCAGTAGACCAAATTGTCCGGTGCGTTCGACAACGCTTCGAACTTCAACCACCGCAACTCCGGCGATTCCCAGAAGCAACCCAATCACTCCAAGAGACTGAAATCCTAAGAGATACGTATTTTGCAGCGTTCCGAGTTGCTTAAGACGTTCAAGTGTCGGCCGCACGTCGGCTCCAAAATCGGAGAGTACTCGAGTGATTCCATCCCTGATTCTTTTTTGGTCCGTCTGATCTGTGTGAGACGCTGATCCAGAATCAAACAGAAACATTCCATATCCTGATCGATCGGGAAACAGTTCTAAAAATGATGATTCGTGGACTATGGCATAGCCCTGAAGAATGCCCGGCTCAAGAAGCCCAACGACTTCGAGAAGGATTTTTTCACCGTGACCATTTTCAATTGACATACGGGCACCAATGCCAGAAAGCCCAAGCGCCCAGCGTGCCGTTGCCTCATCGAGAATGACCGGAATCGCTCCGTCAGGTTTACTGTTGAGAAGTGTCCACGGATTTTGCCCCTTGGCTGCGACACTCCTGGTAAATCCAAATCGACCAGACGATCCAAAAGAATCGGCTACGCCCAGGATTCTTGGCTGATCAGGACGGTATAAATTCAGACAACTGGCATCGTCTCCAGAACTCGTACGAACCGATTCGATCGTGCATCCCGCAAAGATCGTTTCATTCTCTGGTGAAATTCCCAACTCCGCGCGATCGGTTGGGTCTGCGATATTGAGGGCGACCTCTTTGCTCACCGACGCGATCAATGTCCAGCCACCGGTAGGCCCATTTTTGTCTGATGGATTCTCCGGAATCGATACTCGAAAAGCTGACACCGACACGATGAGAAATTCCGCCACCGCCACCAGAGCCACCACCGTGATGGCCCGCATCGGTTCACGCACGAGTCCTCTGAAAGCGAGTCCTTCGAGTGAGCGACAGATTCGGTGTGCCATCGTGCCGGGAAGAAGCATTCCCCACAATGCGGCGAGCATCCCAAAGAGCGCAAAACTTCCGGCAAGAAAAAACATCCCTGCCGAACTCGTACCACTGTTCTGGGAGACAAGGACTGTTGCAATTGATGCACCTATTGCCAAAGCAGTCGTACCAAAGGCGACCCAGCGACTCGCCTTTGATGCTCGAGCACCGCTCGATCTGCGGCCTGAGAGCATTTGAAGTGGTTCCTCGTTTGAGGCCGTTGACGCGACTCGAGAAAGCGTGAGCACAATCATGCAGAAACTCACCACAGCGGCGATGACAAAAGAGACTCCGTCAACATGCAATTGCACAAAAGAACTGCCCGTTCGTGAGCCCACGCCTTCGGGCCAGAGATACTCAAATCCGTTGAGCAGCGTGCGAGTCCAAAGCGGTCCGACAACTATTCCACAGACCGTTCCAATTGCAGCCGAAAGTCCGCCGAAGAGCATCAGCAGATACGCAATCTTGCGACGGGGCCAACCCACACTCGCAAGAATTCCAAGACTCTTTCTGAGCGATTGCACGCAGAGACGAAATAAGAGCACTTCCAGCAGCAGGCTCGATACGACCACAAACATACTCAACGCGCCGAAGAGCCCTGCAAAGGGAGTTGTTCCAGAAGCTGCCTCAATGGCCATCGATCGCACCGCGTCAATCCTCCATCCCAAAGCCTGCGGATCAATTCGGGATGCAAGCGTCTGCCGCAATAACTCAAGCGATGTATCGGAGGATGATGCAAGGGCTTTAAGTGGGACGTGCCAGGCCGTTGAGTGACCAAACCGACTTGCTGCCATCTCGCGGCCACGAGCGATTGACACGAAGGCTTTCGGCGTGGCTCCAAACTCCTTCCAGTATCGGTCATCTTCATCATGCGGGGCAGTCGATCGAACCCGTTGACTATCGAATGGAAACGGCGGATCCCAATCTGCAATCGATTTTTCGTCAGTGACGCCTTTTACATCTGGCACCAGCGACCGATCAATCGCTGCTCCTTGCATTGCGGCAATTCCGCTCATACGCAACACGAAAGACTTCTCCTGAACCTTTCCACTTTGTGTTTCTGGCAGAAACCATTCCAGAGCGAATGGCATGCCCGGTTCCAGCGAGGCTCCCTGCGCGACGAAATCGTCGGCCAGCCATCGATCGATCACAATCTGATCGTCACTGGGTTCGTCAATTTTATGATTCCACTGGTCGACAAGCGCCCCGCTCGGAGCGCTTGATATCGCCATGGCCGCAATTGTTGAATAGGGAACACTTTCACCACCCGGGCCGAGAATTCGATTGGCAAGAAACACGAGCGAGGGCTTCCCTCCAAGCGGTCCAAGAATTTCTGCGGCCGCTTGATCGGCTTGCTTCGGAATAATCAGCCGTTCACTTGTGAGCCGAATAGTTTCACTGTCTGTCTGTTTTAGGGTTAAGCCCAGATCCTCGAGTGTGGGATGCAATTGGGCAATCATCCAGTCGCGAATCAACGTTGATGTTGATCCTGATTTTGTTTTGCCCGTGGCAAAGAGGATATTCACCTTCCCCTCTACTTCAAAAAGATCCTGAATCATAGCCAGCGGAGCAATCACCAAACGCCCGACGAGTTGCGTTGGCCTCAGGCCGAATCGACCAAGCCCCGAATCGGAAACGATGCTTTGCACCGTTACCCGCCTGCCATTTGATTCTCCCCTACGGTTTCCAAGTGGGCTGTCAGAAGGCACTGTCGACTGCCTCGACGCTCGCAAAACAACCACATCACCAACGCTTACTCCAAGAGCCGAGGCGAGCGTGGCGTTGATCGCGATGGCATCGCCTTGAGGCTGTACGACTGTGGGCGTAAAGTTGAGTGATGAAAGTGAGTCGCATGCCAGAAGCGAGGCAATGGCTCGACTTGAAATTGAATCTTGGTTATCCGTTTTATCACGACCGGAAATGCCATCTGCAGGCCTCTCGATTGTAATTTCTAAAACAATCGCCGGCACAATTGCTTCAAGATTGAGGTTTGATCGATCCATATCCTTTGTGGAACATTCCATGAGGCGTTCGGCCAGATCAACTTCAAAAAAACTTGGAGACATCACGATCGAATCGATATCTCCGAGTCGCTCAAGCGCCAGACGACGAAGGCTCGAATGCATTGAATCGCCGACCCCAAGTGCTCCACTTATTGTTGCCGACACGATTGCCGAAGCGATGGCCAGCGACAGGGTTGACGGCCAGAACCACCGAATTAATTTCCACGATAAACCTGTTGTCGATCGAATCACTCGCTGCCTTCTTTGCCGATTCCTTCCAGAAAGATCCCGCGATGAATCTGTTGGCTGTTTGAAATTGTCCACACGTGGGTCAACCATCTATCACCTGCTGGGCTCTCTATTGTGATGTTCCCAACTCAGATTGAAAAAGTATTGTTTACAACCGAAGAAGCCGGCCGTCGTTCAATCGTGCAATGCTACCCATGCGGTCAGCAACCGTTTGTGAATGAGTCACAACGACGAGCATGCCCATAATTTCTGATGCCAATTCCACCAGGAGTTCCGTAATCATTTCGGAGGAGTGTGTATCTAGATTTCCAGTCGGCTCATCGGCGAGAATCAATCGTGGAGATAGAATCAGCGACCTCGCGACAGCAACTCTTTGCCTTTCGCCACCAGAAAGTTCCGACGGTAAATGCATCCGCCGGGCAGCGAGACCAACACGATCGAGCAAACTCTCTGCCCGAACAAGAACATCGGCCGACACAGTTCCGTTTGCCATCGCAGGCACAATGACATTATCAATCGCTGTACAACCTTCCAGCAGATGATGATCTTGGAAAATAAAACCAATTGTTTTATTGCGAAAGACTGCAAGATCGGCAGGGGATCCTTCAAATGGATTGATCCCATCAACTCGAACGCTTCCCGCGGAAGGCCTTTCAAGCGTTCCGAGAATAGACAACAGCGTGCTTTTTCCCGATCCGCTCGGCCCCATCACGGCCATGTGCTCCTGATTGTGAAGACACAACGAAACGTCAACGAGCACTCGAACGATTCCTCCCGGACCGTCAAACGATTTGGTAAGTCCTTCAACGTTGAGCATGAGTGCATTCACGAATCTAAAGATGCCGATTGCAGAAGATCACGGACCGTATCTGGAAGCGCAATGGCCTCCAGTGGCTGTCCTTGCTTTAACAGACAATACACCGCCACCACTCGACCACATGCCACGAGAAGACCGTCGAGTTCAAAACGAAATTGATACGTGACACTCGAAGTTCCGATCTCGCTCATCGATGCGTAGATGTCGAACAGGTCTTCGTGTCGAAGGGGGCCTTTGTATTCGCAGGAAACACTCACTCGCGGCCAACTCATTTTTGAGCCATCCGCTGCAAAAGCGACCAGTGGAACGCCAAGATGCCTTAGCCATTCATGTTCAGCCGACTCCATCCAAAAGAAGAAGGCTGAGAAATGTGCAATTCCGGCAGCATCCGTATCACGAAATTCAACTCGACGACGAGTATGAAATTCTCTCGACATAAGTCCTTTCTCCAGCCAGTCAGAAGCAGATCCATGCAGAACAACTCTGTCGGAAATGTTTGGACATGCGATCCACGCCATGAACGCGAAGGATTTTATTCCTCTGACACTGCCTGTCGTTCTGTGTTGCAAAACGATCTCCGCGCAGGAAAAAATCCTGCAACAAGATCAGCTATCAACAAGTGATCGCCCGACAATCTTCACGCACTACTCACCAACATAAGGAAGCATCGCCAAAAAACGTGCTCGCTTAATGGCTCGGGTTACTGCGTGCTGACTTGCGGCCGTGCAACCACTTTTTCGTCTGCTGAGGAGCTTTGCCTGTCGATTGACAAGCCTTCCCAAGAGCTCGAGATCTTTATAATCGACGTACATTGGCCGCGGGCGAACTCCGTCTATGTAGATCGGGTCTTTCTTTTTGACCTTAATCCTAGGCTTCGCACGTTTCTTCGCAAATTTACTTTCAATAGGGACTCGCATCAAAATCTTCCGGGAGGATGAAGGGGACCTTACACAACTCTTTATTCTCTACTTCAATTGCTTCAGCAACCGCACGAGTTCAACAACGGGCGAAGCAAAAGCTTCAGAAGTCTAACGTTCTGCTCGATAGTCTCAACTGTGAATCAAAACAAAAGCCTGAAAGAACACAAAAGCCGTGCGATTCAAAGCAACCGACCTCTGGCCTAACCGACTTTTTCGGCAGGCTCAGAGGCCGGAATGATCCAGTTTAAATTGTTGTGCGTTCCTGATTTTGCAGAACTCATTCAGTTTTTTTGACTTTCAGAATTTCACAAAGCTCAGCGAGAACAAATGATTTTACAATCGTAAATCGATCGTTGACATTCACAATCGTTTGAATCCAGGGAGCATAAAAACAAGGGACTGGAGAACAGCACACAACGGTTGGAAAGCTTTCCAGACGCTGCCGCATCAACGATAGTCGCCGCCGCCGCCGCCACCGTAGCCACGACCGCCACCACC
>Ga0194051_1001607_pt1 | contig 11771 bp, 11 predicted proteins | sample SepL2320m_MetaG_FD_161275 | JGI IMG/M metagenome (GOLD analysis project Ga0194051, IMG submission 161275) | Anoxic zone freshwater microbial communities from boreal shield lake in IISD Experimental Lakes Area, Ontario, Canada - Sep2016-L239-20m | ecosystem: Environmental > Aquatic > Freshwater >... | reverse complement strand
TTAATATGAACATGGGTATCGACAAGGCCTGGAATAAGGGCGCCAGTGATTGTTAAATCCTTTTTAGCGGCCAGAACCTCATCGAAGCCAGCAATTTTGACGATTTGACCATCACTAACGCAGACTGCAGCAGGGCGATCACCAATATCGCTTATGACGTGCGCAGATCGGATGACTAAATCAAAGGACATTAATCAATCATCTCAAGTGCTGGCAGAGTAAGGAAGTCTGCATAGTTATCATCCAGACTTACACGCTCAAAAAGCGCCGATGCTGCCTTGATCTTTTCGCTATCCCAGCCTTGGCCAACTAGTCGGGCAGCTTCTGTTGCCAGGATTTCTCGTACCAACTCCTTAGTTGCAACGGCGTGGGTGTCGGCGTAGCTAACTGCGTTCTTTACTTGTTGCCAGATTTGAGAACGGGATATTTCAACCGTTGCCGCATCTTCCATCAAGTTATGAATCGCAACTGCGCCGCTGCCCCCAAGCCAGGCCGCTAAATACTGCAGGGATACATCGATGTTGAGCCGAAGGCCCTCTTGAGTTATTTGACCCGGAGTTTTGTCAACGGACAACAAATCACTGGCAGTGACACGTACGTCGGGACGCATGACATCGAGTTGGTTGGTTTTATTGCCCAATGCTTCATCGAAGACTTCGCGGCAGATTGCAACTAAATCAGGATGGGCAACCCACGAGCCATCAAAACCGTCGCCAGCTTCACGGACTTTGTCGGCGCGCACTTTATCGAAGGCGACCTTATTTATTTCAGCATCTTTTCGACTTGGCACAAATGCGGCCATGCCGCCGATGGCATATGCACCACGCTTGTGGCAGGTCTGTACTAATAGGTCGGTATATGCGCGCATCATTGGCGCAGTCATAGCAACTTGGCCGCGATCTGGAATTAAGAACTCGGCACCTCGGTCTCTAAAGACTTTAATCATTGAAAACAGATAGTCCCAGCGCCCAGCATTCAAGCCACTCATATGATCGCGAAGTTCGTAGAGAATCTCATCCATTTCAAATGCGGCTGGAATAGTTTCAATTAAAACTGTTGCACGCACGGTGCCATGTGGGATACCTAAAACCTTTTCGGCCTCAGTAAATATCTCGTTCCACAAACGCGCCTCTAAATGAGATTCATTCTTAGCTAAATAGAAATATGGACCGGAGCCGTTTGCGATTAACGCTTTAGCATTATGGAACATATGCATGCCAGCATCAAAGATCGGCCCAACCATTGGGCGCCCATCAATCGTTACATTGCGCTCATTCAGGTGCCAACCTCGGGGGCGTACAACTAATGTAGCCAGTGGCCCATCTTTGAGTGCATAGGACTTTCCTTCAGGGGATGTAAAAGTAAGCGTGCGCCGGGCGACGCCTTGGAGCGTTAACTGGCCCTCAACAACATTTGACCAGTGGGGGGTATTGGAGTCCTCTAAATCCGCCAGCCAGACTTTAGCCCCAGAGTTCAGAGCGTTAATGGCCATCTTGGGTTCAGTGGGGCCAGTAATTTCTACACGCCGATCCTGCAGATCGTGCGGGGCAGGGGCCACTTTCCAATTGCCATTTCGAATTTCGGCGGTTTCAGGAAGGAAATCTAAAGTTGCACCTGCTGCAATTTTTGCGCGATTAGATGAGCGCAATGCTAAGAGCTCTTCACGGCGGGCATGAAACATCTCATCCAGGTGAACAACAAAATCAATTGCACCTTTCGTTAAGACTTTTTCGCTGCCAACAACCTTTGATGGTCTTACGTTGATCTGTGGCATTTAGTGCTCTCCTTTTTTCTTTTCAGTGGCGATTTTATAGACCGCATTGGATACTGCTGGTGAGACTGCAGGGTCAAAGACACTAGGAACGATAAAGTTTTCATTGAGTTGATCGGGGCTTACGCACTCTGATATTGCCCGCGCAGCTGCAGCTAGCATCTCGTCGGTGATTTTTGAAACGCCTGCATCTAAGAGGCCGCGAAATAAACCAGGGAAAGCTAGAACATTGTTAATCTGGTTTGGATAGTCACTTCGCCCGGTAGCTACGATTCGGGCATGCTTTTGTGCAAGGGCTGGGTCGATCTCTGGATCAGGGTTCGACATTGCAAAGACGATGGCATCGTGAGCCATGGACTCCACATGTGCTTCAGTGATTACATTGGGCGCACTGACGCCAATGAAAATATCGGCGCCTTTCATCTCTTCAGTAATTGAGTGCGTTCTATTTTCCAAGTTCGTATTGGCTATTAGCCACTTCCGCATTTCGTTTTCGGCCTTGCTGTCTTTGTGAAGGATTCCTTTAGAGTCAAAGACCGATGCGTGCTTAAGACCTGATAGAAAGAGCAGGCGCAGAATTGCGCTGCCTGCAGCACCAGCACCCATCATGACGATGCGAACTTCGCTCATATCCTTTTTAACTAAACGCAAGGCATTGAGCAGTCCAGCTAAAACGACGATTGCAGTACCGTGTTGATCATCATGAAAGACTGGAATATCTAACGTTTCCTTTAATCGCGCCTCAATTTCAAAACAACGTGGCGCTGAAATATCCTCTAAATTAATTCCGCCAAAGCCAGGTGCAATCATCTGCACTGCGCGGATAATCTCTTCAGTATCCTGTGAGTCTAGGCAGATTGGCCAGGCATCAACATTTGCAAAGCGCTTAAATAGAACGGCCTTGCCCTCCATCACTGGCATTGCAGCCTCTGGCCCGAGATTTCCAAGACCTAAAATCGCCGAACCATCAGATACAACGGCGACGGTGTTGCGCTTAATAGTTAAGCGGCGAGCATCTGATTTATCGGCTGCGATTGCTAAACAGATTCGTGCTACCCCTGGGGTGTATGCCCGCGATAAATCATCACGAGTCTTAAGTGGGACCTTGGATGCAACTTCTAATTTTCCACCAAGGTGCATGAGGAAGGTTCGGTCACTAACCTTTTTAACTTTAAAGTGCGGAGAGGCTGCGGAAATAGCCGCAGCGATTTCTTCGGCATGGTCGGCATCGCGTGTATCGCAGGTGATATCAACGACGACTCGATCGTGGTGGGACTCAACGACATCGAGAGCAGTTAGCGTGCCACCGGCGGCGACTATGGCCGCAGGAATCAATGATGTTGGCGATGACTCAGTAGTTGCTTCAACTCGAATCGTGATTCCGTAGCCAGGACTATTTGAACTCATGAATTTCGCTCCATTTTCATATTTCACTATGTGAAAAGTACTTTTCATTGACTGAAATCTATGCTAACTTCAAGTGAGCAGAAAGGCGAGCCCATGGAGACAAAAGTTTCAGGTGTGCAATCGGTCGAACGTGCCTTTTCCATTTTGGAAGAAATGGCTCGCAACGGTGGAGAGATAGGCCTAACTACTTTGGCTTCCAAACTCGGTCTTGCCGTTCCCACCGTCCATCGCTCGATGCAAACCCTTGTCTCTCTGGGTTATGCAAAGCGAAATGGATCACGTAAATACACATTAGGTGCATCACTTTTATTGTTAGGCGAAGCTGCATCTCGAGGAATCGCATCGTGGGCAAAGCCGGCCCTGCTAACTCTTGCTAATGAATGCGGAGAGACCGTAAATCTTGCAACCCTTGAAGGCGATCGAATTGTCTATATTGGTCAGTCGCCATCAAAACATAGCATGCGTATGTTTACTGAAGCTGGGCGACGAGTATTGCCACATGCATGTGGAGTTGGAAAAGCAATCTTGTCAACGCTAGATGAGGAAGCCTCGAAAGAGATAATTTCACATACTGGAATGCCGAAGTACACATCGACAACCCACATTACGTGGAAATCATTGAACAACGATTTAATGCGCGTTAGAGAGACTGGCTACGCAATTGATGAAGGCGAACAAGAAGTTGGCGTTCGCTGTATAGCTGCCCCGCTATTAGGCGTAACACCGCCAACAGCGATATCGATTAGCGGGCCAACATCGCGCGTGAGTGATTCATTTATTAAGAAGTTCGCGCCTAAATTATTGGCCACTGCAGCAGAGTTAGCTGAAGAATATGCTTACGAGTAATTCACTTTCATCTTCCACATTGCGGAATAAGCAGCCAAAATCAGCCACAAGTGCGCGAAAATATATTTAAATTATCTCTGATGGGTGAGGGGTTAGTCCTTGTAAAAAGCCCATATTACCCTTACCTTTATTCTAGAAGAGATCCACAGGAGGAGTCTTCGCGGAGATGGTGCAAACCCGACCATTTATTGGCTTGTGCATTTTCGCCAATTTAAGATGGGAGAATCATGGCATATCAAATCTCGCCACGTCTTCACAATGAAGATTTGGCACCTGCCAAAGATCGTAACTGGGGTCCGTTCAGTATTTTCAACGTATGGACTTCCGATGTTCACAGCCTGTATGGATACTTCCTCGCAGCTAGTCTTTTCTTAGTTGCCGGCGGTGGACTCAAATTCTTATTCGCAATCGCCGTTGGATCTGTAGCGGTGTACTTCCTCATGACGTTGGTCGGAAATGCCGGTGTTAAAACCGGTGTTCCTTATCCAGTTCTAGCACGTGCATCCTTTGGTGTATTCGGCGCAAATATTCCAGCCCTTGTTCGCGCAGTTGTTGCAACATTTTGGTATGGCGCACAGACAAGTGCAGCAGCTGGCGCAATAGTTGCATTCTTGCTTCGCTATGATGGAATGAAATCATTTGATGGCGGCAGCCAGATACTCGGTCACACGCCTTTGCAAGTGGTGTGCTACTTGGCTGTATGGGCAGCGCAACTATTAATCATAAGCAAGGGCATGGAAACGGTTCGCCGCTTCATGGACTTTGCCGGTCCTGCTGTTTGGATCATGATGTTGCTCCTTGCAATCGGACTTTCGATTAAAGCCGGAAGCATCTCATTAAACGTTGACATGGATCCAAAAGCCTTGGCAGATCTTGCTAAGGGCCAAACCGGTTTTGCAGTATCACCGGGCAGCTTTGCAGCGATGATGGCCGTAGCTGCGACATGGGTAACCTACTTTGCCGCGCTCTATTTGAACTTCTGCGATTTCTCTCGCTTTAGTCCAAACAAAGAGTCGCTGAAGAAGGGCAACCTATGGGGGCTTCCAGTAAACCTTATTCTCTTCTCTGTGGTTGCAGCGCTAACAACTGCATCGGCATTTAAGGTCTATGGCGAAGTACTTCTAGCACCTGGAGATATCGCCGCTAAGTTTGACTCAGTCTTCTTAGCTCTGCTTGCAATGTTGACCTTTGCCGTTGCAACTCTTGGAATTAACGTCGTGGCTAACTTTGTTTCACCTGCCTATGACTTTTCCAACGTTGCTCCAAATAAGATCGACTTCAAAAAGGGTGGTTACATCGCAGCAGGTATCGCCCTTATTTTGTACCCACTTCATCCTTGGGATAACGCACCAGCATTCGTAAATGCCATTGGCTCAACTATGGGACCACTATTTGGAATCATCATGGTTGACTACTACTTGCTTCGTAAGTCACAAGTAGATGTCGATGCCCTTTACACAGAAGATAAGAGCGGACCGTACTTCTTCACATCCGGATTCAACATGATTGCAATTATCTCTGCACTCATTGGATCAGTCTTCTCTAGCTTCCTACCTATTTGGGGTCCAGCCTCATATGACAAGTTCTCGCCATATGGTTGGTTCCTTGGTGTATTAGTAGCTGGAATCGTCTACTTTGCACTCAACGGTGGAAAGACTCCTCACAAAAAGTAAGTAGAACAAAAAGAACTGGCCCGGGTCCGCCAAGATCCCGGGTCAGTCTCTTTTTCTAATCTCAAACGGTTATTAGTTCGATCCGATGAAGTCCCACTTATTGCCATAGAGATCTACGAAGACGATTACTTTTCCATACTCCTCAGTGCGCGGCAGGTCAATGAAAACCACGCCGGCCGCCTTCATTCGCGCATAATCAGCATCGAAAGTATCGGTGTGCAAGAAGAAACCAACGCGCCCGCCCGTTTGATTTCCGATTCGTGATGCTTGCGCCTCTGTTGCCGCACGTGCCAGAAGAATCGATGCGCCATTGGTTCCGGGGCGAACCGTTACCCAACGTTTTTCGGGGGATAGGACAGTATCTTCAGTCAGTGTGAAGCCAAGAGTATTGGTGTAGTAATCGATTGCTCGGTCATAGTCGTCGACAACAATTGCTGTCATTGCAAACTCCATAGCCATTACTACAGGCTACTTTGACTTAGCGAACTGAGCGCAGAACTGCGGTAACGATTCCTAAGATTTCACAGGTATCGCCATCGATAGGTGCAAAATCATCGTTAGCTGGCAGCAGCCAGATGTGGCCATTTTTTCGAGAAAATGTTTTTACCGTTGCGTCGCCATCGATCATCGCGGCAACAATTTCTCCATTGTTGCAATCTTTTTGTGAACGGATAACGACGTAATCTCCATCGCAAATCGCGGCATCGATCATGGATTCGCCCACGACTTTGAGCATAAATAGATCTCCCTTGCCAACGATTGACTCTGGTAGCGGGAATGACTCTTCAACCTCTTGCTCGGCCGTGATTGGCCCACCGGCTGCGATGCGACCAACGAGTGGAACTAAACGTGTCTTATCGATGGGGGCGCCATGTTCATCAGGAGTTAATTCAAGGGCGCGGCCCTTGCTCTCATCGCGGCGGATGAAGCCTTTGGATTCAAGGATCTCAAGCTGGTATTTGACCGAGGCGGTGCTAGTCAGGCCGACCGCAGCGCCGATCTCGCGCATGGACGGGGCATATCCATGCTCATTCATAGAGGTCTGGATGACGGAGAGGATCTCGGACTGGCGTGGGCTCAGGCCTGCCGTGGATGGGGTATGTGTGCTCATAGGTAGATGGTGACAGATAAAGCTCAAAAATTCAAACACCTGTTCGAAAAATACTTGCTTTTTGTCAGTGGTGTGGTGTTTAATTGGGTTATTCGAACAGGTGTTCGGGTACCTTCCCCAAGGTTATTCGCAGTACAGGTACAAGGAGAACGACATGAGCGCAGTTACATTTAATTCAGTAGCCTCTCAAAGCAGTGTAAATCAAGGGTTTTTAGCCAATCCGTCCGGTGCCCTAACGCGCCGTGGCCGCCTTGCGCGCACTGTGGTCGTACTCTCGCTTAGCGTTGTCTTGGCAGCTGGCTTTGCCGCCCGATCAGGGGCAGGGGATCAGGTTGTTGCCGCCACTTCTTATGCAACCGTTGTTGTTCCAGCAGGGGCGACTTTGTGGTCTGTTGCCAGTGCCTATAGTGATGGGGATATCCAGGGGATGGTTGAGGCGATCCGCGAGGCTAACAATCTGCCCGGCTATGACGTTGCCGCTGGCGCTCGCCTTAAAGTCCCCACCTCGTAACCGTTGGAGTTAGTTGAGCCTTAATGGTAGCCTTTACTTATGGCGCCTAAGGTAAAGGCTAATAAAAGCGCGAAGCGGCCTGCTCTAAAACCTAAATTACCCGCACAACGTGCCGGTCGAACATCCACATCCCGCCTTAGCTCTAAGAATCAATTGACAGTACCTGTAGATATTCTACGAAGAGTGGGTCTAGCGGCGGGGGATGAAGTGGAATTCGTAGTGAATGGCGCTGGTTTTATCCAGATACAGGTGATGGGAAATACGAATCCAGTTTTAAATTTAGCGGGAGCATTTCCAGGAGTCTTTGATGAGTTTGATCAAGAGAGAGAGCGAGCAGCATGGGATTAGTTCTGCTCGATTCATCGGTGCTGATCGGCTTAATCAACCCAGACGACAAACACCATGTGCGCATTATGGAGAAATTTGAAGCCTCTACTTTGTATGCAATTTCAACGCTCACATTGACCGAGGTTTTGCCACATGCCATTGCTAAAGGCGTTGCCGAGGCGGCACGGGCCAGCTTTGAAGCCAATCTGCATCAGATACTCGATGTCAGCCAAGAGATTGCAGTGGCAGCGGCTCATGTGAGAGCTAGAACAGGCCTTCGGACTCCAGATGCGATTATCAGCGCTACTGCCACGGCTGTGGGGGCAAAACTCTGGACGTGTGATGCCGCCCTGGCAAAGGCTCACAAAGGCGCCCGCCTCATCGCCTAAGCCATGTGAGCGCTAGCTGCGACACGCCGTTCATCCAATGTTTGCCTACTGAACAGGCAAACCCTCCTGTCATGCTTTATAGTTCCTACTAGATATAGGGGTCGGAACGAATAAAACTTCCATAAGTAGTGTTTTTACGGTAGTTTAGGAAATCCCCCTTTAACGCTAAAAAGGGAAAAAGCAAGCAGGATGAAGGGAGACACGCCGAGATGATTTGCCCGTTTTGCAGACACGATGACTCCAGAGTCGTTGACTCTCGCCCTGCCGAAGATGGCACTCAGATTCGCCGTCGTCGCGAATGCCCACAGTGTGGCCAGCGCTTTTCTACCCAAGAGGTAGCGGTCCTGAGCATCATTAAAAGATCGGGTGCAACTGAGCCATTTAGTCGCGAGAAGGTCTTGGTCGGTGTTCGCAAAGCCTGCCAGGGACGGCCAGTAAATGAAGATGATTTGGTTTTACTAGCCCAGCGCGTTGAGGAGGCTCTTCGCGGTACTGGTCAAGCCGAGATCGAGGCCCAAGAGGTGGGTATGGCCATCCTGGCCCCGCTTCGCGAACTCGATGAGGTCGCTTACTTACGTTATGCCTCGGTGTACCGTAACTTTGCCTCCCTTGAAGATTTCGAAGGCGAGATCGCACTATTGCGCGCTCTACCTTCGAACGTACAATCTGCAGATAAGCCCCGTGCAGATGCAAGCAAAGAAAAAATCTCTACCAGCAGTTCACTAACGAACAAATAACTAATACCAACTAAAGAAATACGGGGATACACATATGTCAGAGACGGTTATCAACCGACCAGCCAAGATCAAGGCCCACAACACAGTCAAGGGTAAGGGCTTAACGATCGATCGCATCTACACAACAGCTGGCGTACATCCATATGACGAGGTCAAATGGGAGCGCCGCGACGTTGTGCAGAGCAACTGGAAAACAGGGGAGACCGTGTTCGAACAACGTGGTGTCGAGTTTGCAGATTTTTGGTCGGTTAATGCTTCGATGATTGTTACGACTAAGTATTTCCGCGGCGCAGTAGGTGCCGAAAATCGCGAATGGTCACTCAAGCAGGTTATCGATCGCGTCGTGCTTACATATACAAAGGCCGGAAAAGAGCATGGCTACTTTGCAACTGATTCAGATGCTGAAATCTTCGAGCACGAACTCACACATATGTTGCTTCATCAAATATTTGCATACAACTCACCAGTCTGGTTTAACGTTGGCACAGCATCGCCTCAGCAAGTAAGTGCCTGTTTTATTCTCTCAGTCGATGACACCATGGAGAGCATTCTTAACTGGTATCGCGAAGAGGGAATGATTTTCAAAGGCGGATCAGGTGCTGGACTTAACTTATCTCGCATCCGCTCTTCCAAAGAGCTCCTAAAATCAGGCGGAACCGCATCTGGGCCGGTCTCATTCATGCGTGGAGCCGATGCCTCTGCTGGAACAATTAAATCTGGAGGGGCTACACGACGAGCTGCCAAGATGGTTGTTCTAGATGTGGCTCACCCAGATATCGAAGAGTTTATTGAGACTAAGGTCAATGAAGAGAACAAGATTCGCGCACTACGCGATGCCGGCTTTGATATGGATCTTGGCGGCAAGGACATCATCTCTGTTCAGTATCAGAACGCTAACAACTCAGTTCGAGTATCGGATGAGTTCATGCGCGCAGTTGAGAAGGGCGAGCAGTTTGGTCTGACCGCCCGCGCAACTGGTGAGGTCATTGAGAGCGTCGATGCACGTACATTATTTACAAAGATGGCACAGGCTGCTTGGGCATGCGCCGATCCTGGAATTCAATATGACGACACCATCAATGATTGGCACACCAATCCAGAGACAGGGCGCATCAATGCATCTAACCCTTGCTCTGAGTACATGTCACTCGATAACTCATCATGTAACTTGGCCTCTCTTAACTTAATGAAGTTTCTTAAGGCCGATGGATCATTTGATGCAAAGACCTTTGGTAAGGCCTGCGAACTCATCATCACATCGATGGATATCTCCATCTGTTTTGCAGACTTTCCAACCGAGGCTATCGGGGATACCACTAAGGCCTATCGCCAGCTCGGAATCGGATATGCAAACCTAGGTGCGCTCTTGATGGCATCGGGTCTTGCCTATGATTCAGAGGGCGGACGTGCATTAGCAGGTGCCATTACATCCTTGCTCAGTGGAATTACATACAAGCGCTCAGCAGAGCTCGCAGGCATCGTCGGGCCATATGCAGGCTTTGCACAAAACGCTAAGCCTCACGCCCGCGTGATGCGCAAGCATGCAGCGGCTTCAAGTTCGGCCAAATCTGAGACAACCCTTGATCGCGATGTGTGGAGTGAGGCCAATAAGGCCTGGGATGCATGTCTATCAACGGGAGATAAGAATGGATGGCGCAACGCCCAGATCTCAGTTCTAGCACCAACTGGCACAATCGGTTTGATGATGGACTGCGATACAACTGGTATCGAGCCTGACTTCTCCCTCGTTAAGTTTAAGAAGCTCGTTGGCGGCGGATCTATGCAGATCGTTAACCAGACAGTTCCTGCAGCCCTTCGCAAGTTGGGTTATGCCGAGGAGACAATCGAGGCGATCGTCGAATTCATCGCAGCCAACGGTCACGTTATCGATGCTCCAGGGTTAAAGCTCGAGCACTATGACATCTTTGACTGCGCACTCGGTGCAAGATCGATTGCAGCTATGGGCCACGTGCGCATGATGGCTGCATGCCAGCCCTTCTTATCAGGTGCGATCTCAAAGACGGTCAACCTTCCAGAGGATGCAACCGTTGAAGAGGTTGAAGATGTCTACTTCCAAGCTTGGAAGATGGGTGTCAAGGCACTGGCCGTCTATCGCGATAACTGCAAAGTTGGCCAGCCATTATCTGATGGCAAGGCAAAGAAGAAAGAGATTTCAATCGAGAGCGCCCATCCTGCAACACCTGTGCGCAAGCGTCTTCCAAAGTCACGCCCATCAACAACGACATCGTTTTCTGTTGGCGGGGCAGAGGGTTACATGACATCGGGTGCATATGCCGATGGCGCACTGGGCGAGGTATTCCTCAAGCTCGGCAAGCAGGGATCAACGTTGGCCGGCGTCATGGATGCATTCTCAATAGCAGTGTCTATTGGATTGCAGTACGGAGTCCCACTAGAGACCTTCGTAGAAAAATTCACGAACCTGCGCTTTGAGCCAGCGGGCATGACAGATGATGCAGATATCCGTATGGCACAGTCCATGATGGATTACATCTTCCGTCGCTTAGCACTCGATTACCTGCCATTTGAATCACGCAGTGCAATGGCCCTCTACACATCATCAGAGCGCGCCCGTGCACTAGAGACTGGTGAGTACACCGAAGATAGTGTTGAAGATTATGAAAACCTAGAAGTAACTGCGCCAATTGCACCAGTCGTTGTTGCACCTAAGCCAGTATCGATCACAATCGATAGCAAGCAAGAGTTCGGTTCATCAACTGAGTTAATGGAGGCGCTCTCTGGTGTTAAAGCAGATGCACCTTTGTGTATGACCTGCGGTGTGAAGATGCGCATGTCAGGTGCTTGCTATGTATGCGAAGGGTGTGGCAACACATCTGGTTGCAGCTAATCGTTAATTAATAGGCTTTAACCAGCCCCGTTAAAAAGCCCCGCCGTTGATTCGGTGGGGCTTTTTACATGTATCCCCCATGCCTTATTAAGGGCTAGACTGAGCATGTTGTTTCCGGGGTCGATGTAATTTC
>Ga0194051_1001606_pt1 | contig 11773 bp, 11 predicted proteins | sample SepL2320m_MetaG_FD_161275 | JGI IMG/M metagenome (GOLD analysis project Ga0194051, IMG submission 161275) | Anoxic zone freshwater microbial communities from boreal shield lake in IISD Experimental Lakes Area, Ontario, Canada - Sep2016-L239-20m | ecosystem: Environmental > Aquatic > Freshwater >... | reverse complement strand
ATGGAGGCTTAGCCGGCCGAGAGACCGAGCACATCACGCATCGAATACAGCCCGGCAGGCTGGCCCACTAAAAAGGCAGCAGCGGCCAGAGCGCCGCTGGCATAGCAATCGCGATTGGTGGCTCGCACGTTGACCGACAACGACTCCCCATCGAGGCCAAAGAGAACCGTGTGCTCGCCTGGATTATCACCGGCGCGGATTGCGTGGTACCCAATTTCATCAGCCGGCCTTGCCCCTGGCCGGCCTTCACGACCGTGCGAGACGCGAAGCTGCCCCATCGCATCAGACACAATCTGTCCAAACTTAAGCGCTGTGCCACTCGGCGAATCTTCCTTGTGCCGATGATGCCACTCCATGATCTCGACATCGCTGCGGCCGCCGACGCAAGCCAAGAGCGCAGCGGCACGACCGACTAAATCCATGGCAATATTTACGGCCAAACTCATGCTCGGTGACTGCAGCACCGGAATCGATCCCGCGGCATGTACAATCGCTTGGCGGTCGGATTCCTCCAGCCCCGTTGTCGCCACAACCAACGGCACGCCAGCTTTGACGCAGGCCGCGGCAATCCCAGCTACCGCCCCCGGCAGTGAGAAGTCAATCACAACATCGGCTGCACAACTCCACGCAGCGCCCACGGTCACATTCGCCGGCGCGGTTCCCGCGAGCAGGCCGGCATCGGCACCCGTCTGCGGATGGCCGGCCCTCTCAATGGCTGCCACGAGTTGCCAGGAAACCGCATCGGCGGCGGCACATGCAACCACGCGTTGCCCCATGCGGCCAGCCACACCGTGAACAACAAGACGCAGTGGGGAATTTGAATTCACGGCTTTCCTCATTCAGACAAAAGGCTCAAAATGCAAGCGATTCGGTGAAAAATGCCACGGGCTACAAACACGAAGCAACGGGGCGTTCAGACAGTCTAACGGTTGTCCAGTCGCGGTGGGAGTTCCCTGCAAACGCTACCGGCGTGCCTGCAATCGGTATCTCCTAACCGCGTTTGTTCTGAGAACGTATCGATCAACCGTATAGATCGATCGCTTGCACAATTTCATCAAGCCGGTTACCAACGCTGACGGCCCGATTTGCAAAGCTTGCCCGACTCACACCGCGGCTGCCGAGCACTTCGTTGAAGAGCGACTGATCTGTTGTGTGGTAGGCCACGGTGGCGGTCGGGTCTTTGAGTTGATGCCCGGTGAGCACGCAAACCACCCGTTCGTCGCGGCCAATCACGCCTTCGGCCACCAGTTGCTTGGCACCCGCTACGCTCGCGGCACTGGCTGGCTCACAACCGAACCCACCGGCGCCCACTTGTGCCTTGGCGTCTAGAATCTCTTGCTCGCTCACCTCGCGCACCACACCGTCGCAAGCCTCCAGAGCGCGGAGGCACTTATTGAGATTCACCGGGCGATTGATCTCGATGGCGCTGGCGATCGTATCAGCGCGTTTCTTCGCGCGGTCGAGTTCGTCGTAATAGTGGCACGCCGGCGCGAGATCAGCCCGACCACCCCCCCAGCGCAAGCCACGCTTGTGATACAGCTCGTAGAGCGTATTGGCACCGGCTGCATTGATCACGGCCAGACGCGGTATGCGGTCGATGAGCCCCAGCATGCGCAACTCAGCAAACGCTTTGCCAAACGCACTCGAGTTACCGAGGTTGCCGCCAGGCACCACGATCCAGTCGGGCACCTCCCAGCCGAGCGACTCCAGTACGCGATACATGATCGATTTCTGGCCCTCCAGCCGAAACGGGTTGACGCTATTGACCAGATACAAACCGAGCTTGCCCGACACCTCTTTGACCCGTGCCATCGCGTCATCGAAGTCGCCGGTAATCTGAATCGTAAGCGCACCGTAGTCGAGTGCCTGCGAGAGCTTGCCGTATGAAATCTTGCCAGAGCCGATAAAAATGATGCCCCGCATCAGACGGGTGACGGCGCAGTAAACGGCCAGCGAAGCGCTGGTGTTGCCTGTCGATGCGCAAGCAGCCCGCCGCGCGCCGATCATCCGTGCGTGAGTGAAGGCGGCTGCCATGCCGTTATCTTTAAACGAACCCGACGGATTGAGCCCCTCGTACTGCAGATGCAGGCGATTGGGTTTCATTCCGACAAAGCCTCCCACTGTGTCCGACACCGAGAGCAACGTTTGCCCTTCGCCGATAGTGACAATCGATTCGCGTGGGGCAAAGGGCAAGAGTTCGTGGAATCGCCACACTCCGCTTGTGGCCAACGGATCACTGCGCTGCATCCACTTCCGTTCAAACACCTCAAAAGAAGTGGGTGGCCGCAGGCGATCCCAGTCGTAGGTCACATCCAACAGGTTGCCACAGACAGGACAACTCGTCAGCACCTCATCGATGGAAAAAGTTGCCCCACAGACAGGCGATATGCACTGCTGGAAGGCAAGGTCGGTATGCGCAACAACGGCCACAGAAAACACTCCGGTAACTCTTTCCCCTTAACTGTCGACAGATTGAGGACTACGGCTGCGGAAAGAGTTTTCTAAAACACATTCGAACACAGGTGAGGATCAAAGGTATGTCATCCTTGAAACTGCAGCAAGTTGGCCCACGGTCGCCGATTTAAAGAAATGCTCTTTTTGAGACGTTTTGACCATTTTTACAACACATAACCCGCATTCTAGTCTGCCAGTTTGACAGATCAACAGCGGATGGATAGTGTTTTTCGTCTGCGTTTTCGATTTTCTGGCGGTTTGGGTTTTCCTTCTGGGTAGATATTCACCATGAAATCTGTAGAGCTAAAGGCCTTTCGGGTGGCGTTGTTGGCCTTGAGATCGCGATTGCGGGACGACGTTTCAACAATGGCCAGCACGGCTCTGCCAAAAAATGGCTCGGCGGCAACCAGCGCATTGTCGGGCATGCCAACGCTGATGGCAGATGTTGGTTCCGACGGCTACGAACAGGAGTTCACGCTGAGCTTGATGGCCAACGAAGAGGGCACGCTGGACTTGATTGCACAGGCCTTGGAACGCATCCGCACAAAGCGCTACGGCACCTGCGAAGAGTGCGGGGGTGTGATCGCTAAAAAGCGACTTGAGGCGTTGCCGTTTGCAGCCTTTTGTATCCGCTGCGCCGAAAAGCAGGAGCACGGCTTCGCCCATCGACCGGGGCAGCCTCGTTAATTTGTTGTAAGCAGACAAGATAAACGCATCGCCGCCAGATCGGCAATGCACTAGTTCTTCAACCGGAATGATTGTGCACGGCCATGGCGAAAAACTTGCGCGGTTGGTTTATTTTCACCGCCATTGTAACCGTGGCGGCAGCGCTTGATCTATTAACGAAATCGCTGATATTTAAAAAGCTTGGCATGCCGGGTCAAAGCTTCGGTATTGAAGTGGTGCCGAACATATTACTGCTGGAAACCAATCTCAACGAAGGAGCCCTCTTTGGCATGGGGCAGGGGATGGGCTGGTTTTTTGCATGCATTTCGCTGATCGCCATTCTTGGCATTCTGGCTATGGTCGCCCGCCAAGCCACACGCGACGATTCTTGGTTGCTAACCGCACTGGCGCTGATCTGCGGTGGAGTGCTGGGCAATCTCTACGACCGACTCGGACTGCCGGGACTCACATGGCATGCACCACCAGAGCGAGTCGGCACCGCTGTGCTGGCGGTGCGCGATTGGATTCACTTTAGCATCGACGGCGTTATTGATTGGCCAATTTTTAATCTGGCTGACTCATGGCTTGTGATCGGCGCGGGCTGCATGGTGCTGCACTCGCTTTGGCCGTTTGCGCACAGATCTGACCAAGCAGTGAAATAATGCCCACCGATCCACTGCCATCGCCGCCGCTCGCACCGCCCCCGCTCCAGGCAGGCGTTTCTGCAGAAAATGCCGCACGCCTGTCGGCCGCGCTTTGCGCGGTCCAATTGGCAGCCCAGGAAACGCTGCGCTGGTTTAACGCCTCCGCACTCATCGTGACGGCAAAATCGGATCAGTCCCCGGTGACTCAGGCCGATCATGGGGCCGAGGCAATCCTGCGCCGCGAATTATTGCGTGCCTTTCCCCAGGATTCCTTTCTAGGCGAGGAATCCGGCAGCGTTCAGGGAACCTCTGGCTACCAGTGGATTGTGGATCCAATCGATGGCACGAAGTCGTTCATTCGTGGCGTGCCCCTCTATGCCACGCTCGTGGGGTGTCGCTGCGAAGGGCAGGGCGTGCTGGGCGTCATCGCTTTGCCTGCACTTGAAAAGCTCGTGTATGCCGCTGCCAACGGCGGAGCCTGGTATTCCAGCGGCAACCAAGCACCTGTGCCGGCCCGTGTGTCAACGCGGACAACGCTTAGCCAGAGCCTACTTTGCACCAGTGACTTCACTTCTTTTGCCCGGCGACGGGCGGATAAAAGCTCGACTCCAGATGGCCAAGACGGCGGAAAAGCTGGGGCTGCTGTGCGACAACGACTCGAAGAAGCCTGCCTTGTGTCGCGCAGTTGGGGCGACGGCTACGGCTACTTCTTAGTAGCGACCGGCCACGCTGAAGTGATGATCGATCCACTCATGAATGCCTGGGACGCCGCCGCCGTGGAAACAGTGATCACCGAGGCCGGTGGCAGATTTTCCGATTGGCAAGGCCGCGGCCGCATCGATTCCGGCGAGGGTCTCGCTACCAATTCACTGGTTCACGAAGAAGTGCTGCAATTGCTGCACGAATCAGGCTAACGGCGGGCGCAGCGGGCATTTTCCCTGCGGGCTTGGTGTTTCATCTTGCGAGAATATTCCAAAAGACTATTCTTTTTGATTCGGACGGCCACCATTCACTTGTTTGGATTGGCATTTTTCAACAACCTCCTTCGTTACAAAGAGCTTTAACACGTGGCACGGTCCTGTCAGGTTTGCGGCAAGGGTTTCTCGATGGGAAACAGCGTCACCATTCGCGGCAAGGCGAAATACCTTGGCGGCGTCGGCACGAAGGTGACGGGCATCACCCGTCGCAAGTTCAAGCCAAATCTCCAACGCTTGCGAGTTACAATCGGCCGTGGCACAAACACATCGTTGCTTGTCTGCACGCAGTGCATCAAGAGTGGTGCCGTTACCAAACTCGTGAAGCATCAGCCTTTCCGTCTACCCACCGTTGAGAAAGCCAAGCCAGCAACCGTCGAGGCGGTGCCGTCGGGCCCGCGCGCACGACCGTAGTGTTCTAGAACTTCTTCACTGGTCAATTTTCTCTAACCCCTCACCATGACACTCTCCCAGCAGGAAGTCGCCAAGGTGGCAGCGCTCGCTCGACTTGCGCTCTTTGACCACGAACTGGCTACGATGACAAGTGAGCTGTCGAACATCGTGGGTTTTGTTTCGCTGCTTGAAGAACTCGATACAACAAACGTTGATCCCTTAGCCCATCCTCTCGACGCGGAAAACGTTTTTCGCGACGATGTTCCCAGTCCCTCGCTCTCAACGGCCGAGGCCCTGCAGTCGGCCCCGCGACACGACGGCCAGTATTTTCTGGTGCCGGCTGTGCTGGGCGAATCAGGGGCGGCCTGAAGACTGCTCTGCTTCTGCCATGCAACCAGCTGATCTTTCTGCCATCGATCTCGTCGCCGCCGTCCGGCAGGGCGATCTTTCGGCTGTGCAGTGCACAGAAGCATTTCTCAATCGCATCCAATACTGCAACGGTGCGATCAATGCCTTTCTCAACGTGGATCGCGCCGGGGCACTTGCGTGTGCCGAAAGCATCGACGTTCGTCGCCGTTCCGGCCAACCGCTAGGACCGCTCGCCGGTTTGCCGGTGGCGGTGAAAGATGCGCTGTGTACGGCAGATCTGCCCACGACGGCTGCCTCAAAAATGCTGGAAAACTTTCGCCCGCCCTACGATGCCTTTGTCGTGTCTCGACTGCGTCAGGCCGATGCTGTCATTGTTGGCAAAACCAACATGGACGAGTTTGCGATGGGCGGTTCAAACGAAAACTCTGCGTTTGGCCCCGTGCATAACCCCTGGGATTTCTCGCGAGCACCGGGCGGCTCCAGCGGTGGCTCGGCGGCTTGCGTGGCCGCCGATATGACGCCAGTGGCCATTGGTTCCGACACCGGTGGCTCCATTCGACAACCGGCCGGCCTCTGCGGCATCACCGGACTCAAGCCCACCTACGGACGCGTCAGCCGCCGGGGCCTGATCGCATTTGCCTCCAGCCTCGATCAGATCGGTCCGATGGCCAGAAGCGCGGCCGACTGCGCACTTGTTCTGGAAACAATCGCCGGTCACGACCCCGGCGATTCTACGTCCTTGACGGACGCTGTGCCGCGTTACACAAGCCTGCTGGAACAACCCTTGGCAGGCGTGCGTGTCGGCCGCGTTCCAGAACATTTTGCCGCTGGCCTCGACCCTGAGGTAGCCAAAGGAGTCGAGGAGGCATTCGCCGTCTTGAAAGCTGCCGGCGCAACTGTGCACGACATCGCGATGCCGCATGCTAAGTATGGCGTGGCTACCTATTATTTAGTGGCGCCGTGCGAAGCTTCAAGCAATCTGGCTCGCTACGACGGCGCTCATTACGGCCATCGTGCCAGCGCAAAACCTTCCAGTGCGTTTGAATCGCCGCTCATTGAAATGTATTGCCGAAGTCGCGCCGAGGGATTCGGCCCAGAGGTCAAGCGGCGAATCATGCTTGGCACCTACGCTCTTTCGTCTGGCTACTACGACGCCTACTACGCCAAGGCGCTCAAGGTGCGTCGCCTGATCCGACAGGATTATCTCGACGCCTTTGAGCACGTTGATCTGATCGGGGGGCCGGTTTCTGCCACGCCTGCGTTCAAGCTGGGCGAAAAAACTGGCGATCCATTGGCGATGTACCTTGTCGATCTTTACACCGTTTCCACCAATCTCGCTGGAGTTGGTGGGATCTCGTTTCCCTGCGGCTTCACGAAGTCGGGCCTGCCGATTGGCTTTCAACTGCAGGCGCCAGCATTGGGAGAACCGCTCTTATTGCGGGCCAGCGACCGCTTTCAGCGTCTCACAGACTGGCATCTGCGGCGGCCACCAAACCTCACCGCGCTCTGCACACCCAAGGGCTGAACAGATCTCCACCCTTAGCCCGAGTCTACGCCCACGATGAATGCATCCACGTCCGAAACTCAAGTGCCCTTTACGACGATTATCGGGCTGGAAGTCCACGTGCAATTGCAAACGCTTACCAAGCTTTTCTGCGGTTGCTCCACAGCATTCGGTGCACCGCCAAACACGCAGGTCTGTCCTGTCTGCCTCGGACTGCCGGGGTCGCTGCCGGTGATGAACCAGCGGGCCTTTCGGCTGGCACTCAAAGCCGCACTCGCGCTCGACTGCAACATTGCAAGCTTCACCAAATGGGATCGCAAGAATTACTTCTATCCGGATCTTCCTAAGGGCTATCAGATTAGCCAATTCGATCTGCCTTTTTCGATGGATGGCACGCTGGAGGTGATCGACCCGAAGGGCACAATCGGGCCCTGCCGCGTGGGAATCGTCCGGGTGCATCTGGAGGAAGACGCTGGCAAGAGCATGCACGACGAGACGGCCGGCTCCGGTGACACCCGGATTGATTTAAATCGTGCCGGTACACCGCTCTGTGAAATCGTGACTCAGCCAGACTTGCGCTCGCCGCAGGAAGCGCGCTTATGGCTCAACGAGTTAAAACTATTGCTGGTCTATCTGGGCGTCAGTGATTGCAACATGCAGGAGGGCAGCCTGCGGGTGGATGCCAATGTCAATCTCCACATTCCACAGCCCGACGGACGCATTGCCAAAACACCAATTGTCGAAATCAAAAACATGAACAGCTTTCGTTCCGTTGAACGCGCGTTGGTCTACGAGACGACAAGGCAGTGGGGGGTGTGGCAGGAAACTCATGCCGAAATGGGAAAAACGCCCAAGCAGACGCGGGGCTGGGATGATCCAGCCGGTGTCACTCGAGCCCAGCGGCACAAAGAAGAGTCGAGTGACTACCGGTATTTTCCCGAGCCGGATCTCGTGCCCGTTACGGTCTCCAGCGCCCAGCAAGCAGCCGTGCGTTCAGAGATGGGAGAGCCGCCCGTTCGCGTGCGCAAGGGGCTAGAGACGCGCTGGAAGATTTCGGCTTACGATGCCGATGTGCTTGTCAATCAGGGCCGCCAACTCGTCGACTACTTTGAAGAGCTCGCCACGCTCATTGGGGATGGAAAGATTGCTAGCAATTGGCTGCAGCAGGATGTGCTGCGCACTCTGAATGAACGGGGGGGTACGATCGAGGATTTTCCAGTGCGGCCGGCGGCCCTCGCCGAGTTGATCGCTCGCGTGAACGCTGGCGACTTCGACACCAGCCGCGCGAGAGAAATCTTTTCTGAGATGCTTGCCAGCGGCCGTTCGGCTGCCGATGCCGTACTCTCAATGGGCATTGCGGTTGTCGGTGACGATGAACTGGTCGCCCTCTGCCGGGATATTCTCGCCGCCAATCCCAAGATCGTAGCCGACGTCAAGGGAGGAAAAGAGCAGGCTGCTGCGGGCCTGATCGGCCACGCCAAGAAGAAGAATCCCAACATCAATCCGGGCAAGGTTCGCACCATCTGCATCGATCTGATCCGCGCGATGCAATAACGGCATTGCCGGCTGGACTCACTTGTGCTCAGACAGCACGCGACACACTTTCCTGCCGACAGTTAGACTTTTTTGCATGACAGTCCCGCACGCTTTACAACGCTTGGCCGCACCCAACCCAGAAAGCCTGGCCGCTCCTCCCACAGCCCAGACCATATTTGCTCCTGATGGGGCGCTGCTGGAGGCGTGGGATGCTGACCACGTCTGGCACGCCTTCACACAGATGCAGGAATATGAGCCGCTCCTGATCGAGCGTGGGGAGGGCGCGACGCTCATTGACACCGCTGGCAATCATTATCTGGATGGCTCGGCAAGCATGTGGTGCAACGTCCACGGCCACCGGCATCCGCGGCTTGATGCTGCTGCTATCGCGCAGCTTGGCCGCGTGGCACACACAACAAATCTTGGGCTCTCCAATCCCACCACGGTGCACTTTGCAAAACGTTTAGTCGAGGTAGCTCCGCTTGGTCTGGATAAAGTTTTTTTCTCCGATGATGGCTCGACTGCCATTGAAGCCGCGCTTAAAATGGCATTTCAGTTCTGGCGGCAATGCGACCCACCCCAGCCAGAACGGTCCACATTTGTTGCGATTGGTGAGGCCTACCACGGCGACACGCTCGGCGCGATCGGTGTCGGTGGAGTCGACCGTTTTACAGCGCTTTTTGCACCGTTGACGTTTTCGGCCATTCGCATTCCATCGCCTGGCATGCGCTGCCTAGCGTCAACGCCCCAACCGTCGCTTGCCAGCCACTTAGAACAAGTGGAAAATATCTTTCGGCAGCATGCGAAAACCATCGCTGCCTTGATCGTCGAACCACTTGTGCAGGCGGCCGGTGGCATTCTTGTTCATCCGGAGGGCTACCTGCGCGGTCTCCGCGACTTGACGCACAAATACAATATTCTTCTCATCGCCGATGAGGTCGCCGTGGGCTTTGGACGCACCGGCACGCTCTTTGCTTGCGAGCAGGAATCTGTCACCCCAGATTTTCTCTGTCTGGCCAAAGGTCTGACTGCCGGTTACCTACCGATGGCCGCCACGCTGACAACGAGCCGTATCTGGAACGCTTTTCTTGGCTCCCACTCCGACCGCCGCGCTTTTTTTCACGGCCATACGTACGGCGGCAATCCGCTCGCTGCGGCGGTGGGTTTGGAGTCACTTAATATTTTTCGCGATGAAGGGGTGCTGGCACAGCTGACGGAAAAGATCAGGCGTCTGCAACAGCGACTGCGACCGCTGGCTGATCTCAAGCACGTTGGTGACGTGCGGCAGCGGGGCCTGATTGCCGGCATCGAACTGGTGGCCAACAAAAGCAGCGGCGAGAGCTATGACTGGCGGGAGCAACGGGGCATGCGTGCCTGTCATGCCGCGCGAAAACACGGGGCAATCCTGCGACCGCTCGGTGATGTTGTAGCGATCGTGCCCCCGCTCTGCATGAGCCCCGAGGAAATCGATCGGCTTGTGGCAGCTGCCGAGGCGGGCATTCGGGAAGCCACTGCCGAGGCAGCCACGGGTGTCATGGGCGATCGTCTCGCACAAACTCCTACTGCATGACAGATTTGCTGCCTTCGGTGGAGCCACCAATCGGAGCGCCTTCGGGCAATGGCCGGCCAGCAGTGGCAACTCCCAAGCGATGGAGTTCCTCGCGAATCGTGCGGTACTGTTCGAAGCTGTCGGGATAACACCACAGCGTGACGGTTGTCTGGGGCGTTATGTTGGCAAGCACGCGGTGGAATCGCGACGACTTATGGAGCGCTTCCGCAGCAGTTTCACCCCCGCCTAGGCCGGTCGGTCGCACAACCCACTCCCGCGATCGGATGAGCACCTGCCCGCGTGATTGGTCAATTTTTGTTTCGATCACGTAATCCAGCATAAAGCCTTGAACGGGTCCAACATTCTCGACGCGCGAGGACATCTGCGCCAGTGAACCGGAGTGCCGCTGCGTCTGCGTTTTTGCCAGTTCAAAGAGCTCTGTCAGCGGGATGTATGCGATGCGGCCCGTTTCCAGGCGAAAATGCAACTCATCCCCGGTGACAGTTCGGCTAATGGGCGTTGGGTAGCTGAGCACTTCCTGCGTTGTGGCAGCTGCGTGCGACAGGCCTTCGGCTTCAAGCGTGCACTTCTCGATTTCCTTTTTTAATTCCTGTTTCTTGGTGGCAGCCTCGACCATTGCCACGTGGGCCGCGTCCTGGGTTTGCCTCTGCTGCTCAGAATCAATCTTTGCTGCTGCTAATAACGTGGCTACTTGCAACCGCGCTTCACCGGCATGCGTTGTCGCCAATACAACGCTGCGAGTCGCAGTTGCAAGATCATTGATCTCATTTTCTATATTGGCGACTGTCTCATCGAGACTCTTGATCTCTTGCTCGAGTGCTTCGGATGTCTGCGAACCAGCGGTGAGGATTACCTGCTGCACGCGACTGCCGACGACCATCACGAGAATGATCAGAATGCCAACAATGTTTGTCACCACATCGAGGAATGAATCCTGACCGGCAGAATCAATCGTGTGGGGTTTTGTCCGTGGCATTGCCTTACTTCCATTCACTTACGGTTTGACGAGCATCGCATGGCGGCGTTCGATCGGAGGTAATTTACGAATTTCGTCACCATCATCGCGAACCTTTGTGTCCAGACCGCTATCAGCCAGCAGTCGCTCGAGTTCCTCACGCCGCGACCGGCCATCAGACGTCTCACTCAGAACCAACAGCGGCTTCCAATACATTCGCTCGCCGGCAATCCCCCAGCCCTCGACTCGCGAATGCACGGCCTGCACGAGTGGATCAATCGCTGCACCTATATTGGCACCGACTGAAATGCGTGTGACAACGCGATGGCCCGCGTCATCGAGCAATCGAAATTCATTGAGCGCACATTCGATGCGAATCGGACGGGTGAGCGGTATGGGGCGGTCTTGTGTCGCAAGGCTCGCCCAGTTTTTACCGCGTGCCTGTGCCAGCGATACACCAGACGCTGCCCCAGCCTGCGTTGTCCCCCCGGCGCTGCCGGATACTCCGGCTGACATGAGCCCAGGCATTGATGGACCAGCGCCGGCGTTCCCTGCTGCTGCTGCCGACCCAGTTCCTTCTTTTCCACCTCCAGCGTTGGCTCCGCTGGGTGGGCCGCCGACGGCAGCAGTACCAGCCAAGGCAGACGCCCCCGCACGATCACTCCCCAACAGCGACGGGCCACCTGGGTGGCCACTCAAATCTGCTGC
>Ga0194051_1001600_pt1 | contig 11796 bp, 10 predicted proteins | sample SepL2320m_MetaG_FD_161275 | JGI IMG/M metagenome (GOLD analysis project Ga0194051, IMG submission 161275) | Anoxic zone freshwater microbial communities from boreal shield lake in IISD Experimental Lakes Area, Ontario, Canada - Sep2016-L239-20m | ecosystem: Environmental > Aquatic > Freshwater >... | reverse complement strand
ATTTTTCATAATAATCAAAATCCATAAAATATAAAAGCTTATAGAGAACGGTTTGACCGATATTTGGCTTTCCACCAACCTTAGACAATACGTATAAAAGCACCTGCTTAAACTTCTTTACTTTTTCCTGTGGTACTGAGATACGTTCTTTTACCTCATCACTTATTTTACTTTTTGAGAGTTTTGTACTCTTTCCCAGAATGACTTCAGGGGTATTACTTTTTCCAATTTGAATATCTTCAAGTGATATTTCAAATATCTTGCTTAGCTCACTTGCTTCAGCTAAGGTTAATTCTCTCTTACCTTGTTCAAAAGCAATATATGAGGAACGAGAAATGCCAACCTTCTCGGCTATTTCTAGCTGAGAAAAACCACGTTTAATACGCAAAGATTTGATGTATTGGTTAGTCATGTGCCTATCTTACCGCATGTAAGTATAAAAATCAAACATTTTGGTGTGGGTAAATACGACATTTATGTTAGGGTGCTTTACAGATGGTGAGGGGTTTTTATGCATATTTATATTTTAACACCTTTGATTTTTCTCATCGCCAATAAAAACATACTTCCATCAAAAATTGTAAAGTATAGAGGGAAAATAGCCTTATAAATATCAAAAGTTTCTGTGGTAAATAAACTTAGGAAACTAGCGATAAAGAAAAGTGACCAAAAACCAACACTCTCGCTCTTTGGATTAAGCCAAACTTTTTTATAGGTAGGAATTCCACCAATAAAGTGAGCTACGAGACTGATTAGTAGATTAATTAGAGGTGCTTGGAAGAATACCCAGATTAATATACTTACGACGAGAAGAACTGTGCAAATAATTTCGGTTAAACCAAAATCCCTTGTTCCTTTCCAAAAACTGACTAAGCAAATTGATAAGTTTCCTAGTAGAAATATAAGAGCGAGTATCATTGAAGAACTGGTTCCAGTTAGAATAACTCCGGCAAAGGCATTTATGGATAAAAGTAGCCAAATGATTCGGCTGAATAAGCTAGGTGAATACTTACCTTGAAGCATTTCCTTGGTTCCGACAAAGTAGGATGCGGTGCCGAAGAGGAGGATGAGGAGGTATAGTAAATTATTCATTTAATTTAAAACTAAATAAAGTCATATTCATTTACCTTAATATTTTCCTTAAAGTACTTACGAAGTCTTTCATCCACAATATAAATATAAGTTCCTTTTATGCCTCGAGTTAATAAAGTCTTGTAAATATTGATTATATATCGATACAATTCTTCTGGGTCTTCTATTCCCCTCCATCCATTTGCATCCCTATAATTTTCCTTTTTAACAATCAGTTTGTGATTTTTATCATCATACGAAAGTTCTGGACCAATAATCACTCCTATATAGTTTAGATCATATCCTTGAATTGTATGGATACAACCAACTTCGTTAATTGCGTTTTTTGAGTTTACCCAGTCGTGCGGAACAGTGTTCCAAGTTAACTTTAGTCCGTCTATTTCAATATCATGCTTATTAGGGTTACCTCTTGAAACCCATTCCCAAGCATATCCAGCAACCATGCGACAAAGGCCATGTCTTTCATTTTTAGTTTTAATATCCTTAACCATTCTGTGAATATCATCGTAAATTTTTAAGTCATAGTTTGAGAATTCGTACTTATCTAACTTTTTTAAATCAAACAAATCATCAATGAAATTAATATATTCTTCACCAGCATTTATTCTTTGCTGACTTACTAGGTCATATTTAATAGGATTAAGTTCCTTGAATCTACTCGGTCTTACGTCTGAAGGTCTAATACTTTGGTTTTCATCATAAAAGAATATTTGTTGCTTTGATGATTTTAGAATCCAGTCAAGCTCAGTTCCTTCGTTACCATATCCCAACATTTTGTTAGTAATATCAAAAGAACCATAACCAGTTATATTCTTTCTCTGTTTTAACCTATGTGCCTCATCCACTATTAATAAGTCATACTTTTCCTTTGTCACATCATTTGGGCCAATTACTACTGTTGATTTCAAACCTTTAATCTTTGAAAAAACTTTTCTTATAGTTGATCTGAGTGAGGTCATAGGTACTACCAATCCAACCTTTAGATCTTTAGTTTCTTCTTTACTCTTTAGAAACTTTACGAGATATACTGCAAGAATAGTCTTCCCTGTTCCTGGTTTACCATTGATAAGAAAAGTCTTTGGTAATCCTGATTTTACTTCTTCAAATATACTTTCGGCCACAATCAATTGATCTTCTGTGAGAGCTTTATATGGGGAGTATTTAAATAAGTCTGTATTTCTAATTTGAACAAGATCTTTCTTAACCAAAGACAAATCCTTCAACTCCTGCCAGATTACTTCAAATTTTGCTCTGTATTTTTCTTTCTCATAGTAGTTATGATTTTTAAGCCCTTCATTACCATTTTGTAGCAAAAAGGATCCTTCAGCGGCCATGTGTTGGATTAACTGTGATTCTATATCTAAAGTGGCTGACACATTGTATTCTTCGTCTGTAATAATATGTATATTCTTTAAATTTGCTCTTTCTGCGTTATCGAAATGCTGTCGAGTACGACTTGATACACCTGTTGATTCTCCTATGTACGCATCCTTTCCATTTTCAATGATGTAAACAACTGGCCAGTTTAAACCGTACTCGTATTTTTTAATTGATTCTAATTTAGTTCTATCAAAAGCAAATTTCTTTATCATGGATTTATTTTCCTTTCTTTCTATGTTCATTCTTTATTTTCCAGTATACACCTTCAGAACCTGCATCAACTTTTTTATCTCTGTTTTTAAATAAATGCGCTGGGTATTTCTTTTTAATAAGTTCCAACTTTTCTAGGATTATTTTACCTGTATCAAAACCCATAAGAACACTTACATCAAAACAGTAGATAAGTATATCTGCAAGTTCTTTTTTAATTTGGGCTACTTTTTCTTTATCTTTTTTGACTTCGTCTAGACTTTGATTGGTCCATTGAAAAAGCTCGAGTAGTTCAGCGGATTCGATAGAGATTGATTTAGCCAAGTCTCCAGGGCGCAGGTTGTCCCAGCTTCGTTCTGTGAGGTATTGTTTTATGGCTTTTTCGTATTTTTTCATATGTTTATATTAAAGTTTATTATATTTTGTACTTTTTCCTTTGAATTTTTCTATTGGATATCTTTTCTCAGTTAATTCTATTTTTCTATCCATTGCTTTCTCAATATCGATTTTTAAGTCATGAGACATTAACAGTACCCAATACAACACATCAGCTAACTCCTCAGATATTTCGACTTTACTTTCCTTCACATATTTTTTAACTTCCTCAGGGTTTTTCCATTGAAAATGTTCCAAAACTTCTGTTGCTTCTAAAACTAGCGACAGGGCCATATCCTTGGGATTATGAAATTGCTTCCAGTTACGCTTGTTTCTAAAGTCCAGAACCTTCTTGGTAAGTCTCTTGATTGGATTCATTCGTAAATATTCGCATAAAAACAACACTTAAACAACCTTTGTTTAAGAAACTATTTCTTAGGCTTTGGTTTTTTTTCAGAGACGAACTCATCCAACATACTAGCTCTTTTCTTAGACAAATATCGTCGGATAACAGTGTTCATATAGGAATTCTTAAGCCTAAATGCTCGTATCTCAGCATACTCATTACTAAAAGGCTGCTTTGTCTTAGATTTTTTATCATTTGGGTTTTTGAATGTTCCTCCGTGTTTAGGACACAATGTAAGATGCTTATGCTGATACTGGTGGATATGATGTGCCTCCCCTTTGATAATATACCCAAGAATTTCTAGGTAATCATCATTAAGTTCTTTGAGAATTTCATCGCTCATTTCCCATAAAAAAACATATTTGATTAGGTATTCTGACCGAAGATTATCTTCATCGTGTATGTACCATACAAAAAGAATCTTTCTGTTCTTCCTATATAGTGAAGAATCTATAATATTTTTATTTTTATGCTCTTCGACATAATTAATAATATTCAATGACAAAGGCTCCTTTACTCTGAGTTTTCCGTCTTTACCTCGCACCAATGGGCAGGTTTTAACTTCTACCTGCAAATCCTTAATATCAGGTTCCGCACTATTATTTCTTGGTATTCCAAAATAACCTTGCTCTATTACAGACCCCACACCGGCTTTTGTACTGCCCCGGGTGCTGCCGTCAAGATTTATTATTGACTGCTGTATTTGCACTAGAGTCTTTCCTTCTAAATCCCTTTGTGCCATTTCCTCTAAATCTTCGGCTGATTCGATTTCACCCAAATTTAAGATTGCCATATAAGGATATTATAGTACAAATCTTGATCTTCTTCACCTTTTGTGTTGTCCTGATAAAAGCCCTTGATCAAAGCCGAGCGAGGTGTTAGAATCTATGCGCAATGAAAAATAGGTCAAAAAAGCCAATAAAAGTTGTGGAACTGTTTGCAGGGGTTGGGGGTTTTAGATTGGGCCTTGAAGGTTACAAAGGAAACAGAAAGCCACATCATGAGAACTTTAAAACCGTTTGGTTCAATCAATGGGAACCTTCAACGAAAAAACAACATTCTCACGAAGTTTATGTTAAAAACTTTGGAGATATTGACGGGTATACAAATGTAGACATAGCAAGGGTAACAGATAAAGTGCCCGCTCATGACTTATTAGTGGGGGGTTTCCCTTGTCAGGATTATTCTGTTGCAAGAAACTTAGGCTCAGCTGCGGGACTTGAAGGAAAAAAAGGTGTGCTATGGTGGTCAATTTATAATATTTTAAAGTATAAAGGAAAAAAGTCTCCTAATTATTTGATGTTGGAAAATGTTGACAGACTTTTAGTTTCTCCAGCAAGTCGAAGAGGAAAGGATTTTGCTATTATACTTTCGTCATTAAACGAGCTTGGATATGTAGTTGAGTGGCGAATAATAAACGCCGCGGAATATGGATTTCCACAGAGAAGAAAAAGAATTTTTATACTTGGATATAAAAAAGGTTCAAAGATTGAAAAATCGTTTAGAAAAGAAAAAAATCCAGAGAGATGGATTCAGAAAGATGGGCTTACACAACAAGCATTCCCTGCCAGAATAGAGGGTGTTTTGACTTCTTTTAGCATAGACGCAGACCCAGTTTCTGTTTCAAATAATTTTAATAAGGATAATCCCAAACAATCCCCTTTTTCAAATAGCGGCGTTATGTTTGACGGAAAAGTATATACAGTTAAGGTAAAACAAGATTACGAGGGACCATTTAAAACACTAGGAGATATTTTGATTTCTGAAAACATGGTGCCTCAAGAATATTATATTGATTCTGATGATTTAAAACGATGGAAGTATCTTAAAGGTGCAAAAAATGAACCCAGAAAAGCATCTGGTGGATTTGAATTTATTTATAAAGAAGGATCTATGGCGTTTCCGGATTATCTTGATAGAGCCTCTAGAACAATCATTACAGGGGAAGGAGGCCCGACACCATCAAGATTTAAGCATGTAATAAAAACACCTAAGGGATATAGGAGATTAACACCTTTAGAACTGGAGAGGCTGTGTATGTTCCCTGATAACCACACAGAAGGTCACGGTGACGCGAAAAGGGCATTTTTCATGGGAAATGCACTAGTTGTTGGGGTGGTTGATAAATTAGGAGAAGCATTAATTAAAATGCATAATAATATCTAAATCTGACTAAATGCCCTTCCTGTATTTATCTAAAAGCATTGTAATTATGTCAGTTTCATCCAAGTCATTTATTCGACTAAACAGAGGAATATCTTCATCTATTATTTTTTTCATTCGTTCAATTTTTAAATCAAGCTTTTCATTGATACAACTATCAATTGAATCGTGAGAAACTAGATAAAAATACTTTGTTATAACATCTTCCTTTAAACCTACTCTATGTATTCTGTCTTTGGACTGCAAGAAATTTGCAGCATTATAATCTCTTTCCATATAAATAGCATTATGACAGCCTTTATGTAAGGAAATTGATTCGGACACAGAAAAGGGGTTTGCAATTACTATGTTAAAATCATGATTATCTGGATTATTAAACTTTTTAATAACATCTTCTCTTTCTTCTTGTGGAATTCTTCCTATTAATAATCTTGATTTTATATTGCTTTTATTTAGGTAGACTTGTAAATCCTCAGCATTCTTAATAAAAATTGTCCAAACTATTACCTTTCCATTAGTTGGGCTAACTTCTTTTTCATATATTTCCTTTATTTTTAAAAACTTCTGAGGTGTTGAAAATTTATCGTATGCTATTAAATTTTTTAAGATATCTGAATCATCAAAATCAATATCGTCACTTAAAAAATTATTACTTTGCACATCATCATAATCTGAAGAATCCATAGAATCTTTTAAAGTACGTAGGAGTAGCGATGGATTTGTGGCTGCTTGCCTTAATCTAATTAGACGCGCTTTGTTTAAAACATCCTTCACTGTGGCAACTGGATTTTTTACAAAAGATTTAATATATTTCTCTTCTATAAAATCATATATTTTTCTTTGATTCTCATCCATATCAATAAATACAATCTTTTCTTCTACTCCTGGCAATTTTAAATCACTCTTTTTAATTCTTATAAAATATGGTTTAATATTGTTTATAAATGTCTCTATCCTAAAGTCATCAGTACTTATATTATTTTTTGTTAACTCTTTTAACTGTTCATAGTGAATTTGTAAAATATCTTTATATTTAAACGGATATAGAAATCTAAAAAGATTATATAAATCTTCATAACCATTTGGGACGGGAGTACCTGTTAAAGCAACCCTTGCTATTGCCTCTTTAGAAATTTCTATAATACTTTGACCCCAGACACCCTCAGTATTTTTTATTCGATGAGCCTCATCAACGACAACCATTGTTTTATTTTTCTTTAGAAAATCAATGATTTCCTTTTCTAAATTAGATATGCCTGCGTGAGAGATTATTGTCAATTCACTGGGATTATCAGAATACAAGTGCTGTTCTTTATGATCTCTTAAAATTTTCGAGTCACCAGAAAGTCTCTGGCTTTTTACGGGGACACCAAAACACTCTTCATATTCATTCTCCCAAGGAGCAAAAGATGATAAAGGACCAATAACTAAAAGCTTGTCGACGTGCCTTTTATCACTTTTTGGCAAACTTTTTAAAAAAGTGTAAGCTCCATAAACAATCGATGTCTTACCTGCACCCGGTACTGCAAAATTACATGAGTGTTGTGAAAACGCCATGTGGTAAGCGGAAAGCATTTGCAAATCATATAAATTTCGTTTCATGTTTTGTTGTAGGGTTTCTTTAAATTTTAAAAAATCAGAAACCAAATCTGGATTACTTGAAAATTCGTTGTTTCTTATCTTTCTAGCCTTTTCTGTAAATTTACTGAAATTCTTATTCTCTTCATTATATACAGATATTTCATCTACTACTGATTCACTTAATTCCTCATTGAAATCAAACTTTTTTAATAGTTCCTGAATATCCTGTAAAACCTTAATTTTTTGATTATTTTCAAAAGGTATTTCTATGCTCAGGTTGATTAGACTAAAATTTAATCTTTTCAGGGCAATGGTAAATCTTTTATCTTCAAGTACGGCTTTGATATCTCCTGTTAAAATATATCTGTCATCTTCAATATCTATTAATAATTTGCCTCTCATTTTAAATTTTAATTACTTGTCTTGTTTAATTATTTTCTTTATTTGAAATGTTTCTTTTTCAATCTCATTTATAAGACCCAGTAAAGCACCTTCTCCTTTTGTATCTCCTCCGATTTTAAATAATCGTAACAATTTAAGTATATTTTTCAATAATAAATCTGGAGAATCCTTAGATAGAATTGTGTTTGTCATTTCATTTAATTTTTCCAACCTTTCTGTAACATCTCGTCTGTTTATATTTCTATTATTTTTCGCAACATTTAAGGAATCTATTGCTTTTGTAATCAATTTCTCTGGCTCATTTTTATGTATCTGATTATCAACTTTTGACTTTCCGTCATTTAACCCATCATCAAGCAGTGTCAGCACTTCCAGTCTAAAATTCTCATCTCTATCATTTAAAGTGCTAGTCAAATTGGCCGATTTAAGATTAACTTTTTTCTCATTTTTATAAATTGGAGAAATATTTTTAAAATGATTATGCTTAAAAAATTCCCAAATTACTTTATTACCAAACATGTGCTTATCTTTTAAACCATCAGCAATAGATCTAAAGTTTTTCCCTTCGTATCTAGCCCTTATATAATCAAAAGCTATTATTTTTAAATCATCTACATCTGAATCCTTATACCCGTCAAAGGCCTTCGTGCTTTTTTCACCATAAAATGTATTGACCCATTTTGTAAGTGATATAAATAAATCTTCTCGATTATCTAATTGCGTATACATATCTTTATAGTCTAGATAGTCTAGATAGTCATCCATAATTTTCATTACATCTAGGTAGCCCTCTACAATTGAACTAGACTGTCCCATCCAAGCTGCAATTGTGTTGGTGTCTATATTCTTTTGCTTTAAATTTTTTGATTTAAGATATTTTTCTATTGGGTTATAATCCAGTTTTTCGTCCTCTCCCATTTGATAGGAAGTTTCTAATTTTTCTATCTCAGTTGGGTTTTCCTCTAGAGTCACAGGAAGAACTACTGCCTTAAAGTAGTCAAATTTTTCTATCCTGTTCAAAATCATTGCCCTTCTGTTACCATCAATAATAATTCCATCTCTAGTTATTATCCCAACTTTCTTTTGGCCATATTTCTCCATATCTTCCTTTGTTCTTTTGTTTCTATCTATTTTGGAATCCCACAATAATTTTTCTATTGTTTTTTTTCCAGCTTCACTTTCTGGATTTATTTTAATTTTTTGTGATTCTAGAGATTTTGTTCTGCTTAAAATCCTTCCGTTATACTTATTGTACAAAAGATACTTCAGAGGAATTTTATAGACGGGCATCGTTACCAATTCGTCTTGCCACATAATCTCCTGTTTCCCAAGAGGATCTTGCTTTATTATTTTAGATATTTCTCTAATTCGAGTCCCTTTTTCCATATAACAATAGAGTACCACACAATTACTTAAATGTAATAGATAGCTGGGTATGATACACCTTTCACACACATGCTGGGAATTCTCTTTAGGTGATACGTAAAATACTATACCCCCCCTGCCGCTTAAACTTCCTCTACTTTTAATTATTTGATTTCTGTAAAAAATATTTTGCAGTATAAATAAAATCCTCATCCTTATCAGAAAGCGACGCTAGCCACCCAAGATAACCAGGATCAACCTTTTTGATTTCCTCAAATGTTTTTCCTATATGCTTCCCAAAGTTTACCCTTCTAAGCAACTGGGGAGCACTAGATATCTCAATAAATTTTTCAATGGCTTCATCTCGAGAAAGATCATTTTTCCTCGAAAATTCATCTAGCATATAATTAAACACCTGTTCAAGCACAACAACATCTCCTTCAGCATCATGAGCATAAGCACCGTCTATATCTATATTCCATAGGTATCTAAGGTACTGCATCTTATAATTTGGCAAATCATACATATGCTGGGCAATTTTATATGTGCAAATATACTTGCCCGCTGCCATTCCTTCATTAGCAAGTATTGAAATATCAAATTTTGCATTATGAGCGACTAATACTGATTGCTCCAAAAGACCACTTAAGCCTACATAAGTGTCAGAATTCGCAAATTGTGGCCTATTTAAGACTTTCTTTTCCGTAATATGGTGAACTGCCATTGCCTCTATATCTATTGGTACTGGTGGTTTAAAATATTCGTTTACACAAGATTTTTCACCTAATTTTTTATATGCCAATTGCACCAATCTCGCATCTTTTAAACCTGTAGTTTCTGTGTCTAGAAAAATTATTTGCATTTTTATTTATAATTATTTATTAAGGTCTACAAAAAACTTCCAAATAACATACATAACCTTTGTGTCATACATGCAATATTTGAGCATTTGTTCTTTCTTTTCTTCGAGAGCTCTACCTGTCAACTCTCCTTTTAATATCTGTCTATAAGCTTCCATTGCATCTGCGCCACTTTGAACATTAAGGCTTTTATAAGCAAAATCTGGGGCAAGTACTGGTTGTACATTTTTGATAGAAGATTTGCCCTTAAAACCATGATGAACATAGTATTGGTTTTCGACAATATCCATCAAGTCATATGTACGCTTGATAACGTCATTCAGAAAAATTGATTGCAGGGGTACTAAACTAGCCAGTTCACGATTACGAGAATTCTCAAAACTTTTAAACCACGATACGACAGACCCAGTATCACCTATGTGCTCTCTCAAGCTTTCCACCATTCGTTCTGCCGGGTCCCCATCTAAAAACAGCTCTTCATAATGTTTTGGTTCTCGTCCGTTTTTAAAATCATCCTCAGTCAACACATGGAGAGAATACTGAAAGACAATATTCTGATACGGATGATATCTATTAAAGAGCGGAATAGCCGAAGGGTAAGTCTCATAGTCCAGAAAATAAAGTGGGAACGTTAGGGAATTTAATTCCGCTTTAATATCAGAATACTCGATTCTTTGTTCTTTAGTTTTATACGTTTGTACTTGGTACAGCTTCCTTGGTCGTTTTGGTTTTTCTCCCTCTTTTGCCTTTTTTATCTTTGGTATTTTGTCTTCCGGGACTTTATCTATTTTAAGTATATCCTTATCAAGCAACTCTTTTAAAAAAGCCTTACTGTTTCCAATTCTATTTAAGTCATGAACACTATAAGACGGAACGCCTGGGTTACTGATACTAAAAGTCGTACAGTGAGATGAGCGGCCTTTGTAGTAGCAAGAACAATGACCTTCTATTGGTTTGGCATTTAATAGGTAAGCAAAAGCTTCTTCCATTTCACTTTTTGCTACCAACATAAGCTTATCAACCTTCTCTGTTTTATCTTCCTCAACAAAAAGCTGTCCAAGCTTAACCTCTAAATCACCCAACTTCTTGTATTTTTTATTGAGTCGAACAAGGTATTTTTTATTTACAGGAACACCACACATCTCAAGAACGTTAACTTGAAAAGCTAAATCGTATTCGTATTGTAATTCTTTCTTTTTATTTATTTTTTTTGGCTTACTCTCGTCTCCCTCCTCATCTTCATCGCCATCCCCACCTTCTTCATGGTTAGTTGTCGATGACATCTTAATCTCATAAAGATCATAAGCATTTGCATCAGTATTCCAGATTAAAATATCAGTTGCAGTTAAATACTTCTCTGTCCCGAAAACTGCTTGAAATATAACTGGGTAATGTTCTGTAATCAATTTTCTGGTCAATTCTTGTGCGCCTTCACTTCGCCTTTCTATCAGATAGCCGTCTGGGAACATACGGCGAGCCAATTCTTCAACTTCAATTCCAACTACCCCCAAAGACTTTTCAAATTCAGAAACTTCAAATTTTGCATACTCCTCTGGTTGGTGCCATTTTATCCATACATTTTTAGAACACTCCTTATACAGAATAAAATCTGTTTTAGATAATTGTTTTGTCATAGTTTTATTATTATTTTAAATCTGGAGGGTGTGTTGTTCGAGCGCTATCTCGGCCTAGCAGTTTCTGTATTACTCCGGCTAATCAAGCTCTATCTATTAAATCACTTTTTCCAAGTACCCATTTTATAATTTAAAATATTTATTTTTATTTTGTTATTTTATAATACGATTTTCCTTTGTTAATTATTATTTACTGGTAATCCTGACTATTAAAATGTTATACCTAGTTACTATAAAAATCTAGAGAGAACCAGACCATAATATATACTTTGTAATAAGCAATGATGGCACTTAAAATAACCCTACAAATAAGGGTTAAATACTAGAG
>Ga0194051_1001599_pt1 | contig 11799 bp, 9 predicted proteins | sample SepL2320m_MetaG_FD_161275 | JGI IMG/M metagenome (GOLD analysis project Ga0194051, IMG submission 161275) | Anoxic zone freshwater microbial communities from boreal shield lake in IISD Experimental Lakes Area, Ontario, Canada - Sep2016-L239-20m | ecosystem: Environmental > Aquatic > Freshwater >... | reverse complement strand
GTGTCAGAGATCTTTTTTTCACCCGGTTAAACCTTCTGTAGGTCACGCGCGCAGATCTGAAGGGTCGAATGAGCCCTTCCCGTCAAGGCCCAAGAGCCGTACTGCAGCGGCCATGCGATGAGAATCGATCTAACGTCGAGGGTGAAAGACGCATTTGACACCCGGTAAATCGGGTGGGTATGCTCGCGAAGGAGAGCGTCACAACAAGCTGAACAGACCGGAATATTCAACAGTGGATGTGGACAATCGAGAACCCAGATGATGAGTCTGACAACGCACTAGATAAATATCTCGACCTGTTTACCAAGGGCGATGTCTCTGCCCGACAGCACCTCATGAGAATTGCCTGCCAAAGAATGCAGTCAATGGCCCATCGAATGCTGCGGGGCTTTCCTCAAGTGCGCCGCTGGGATGATACCGACGATGTCGTTCAGGGTGCTGCCCTCCGTATGAATAAGGCACTCGCCGATGTCACACCCGTCGATGCCCAGCACTTTATCAGCCTCGCAGCCCTGCAGATCCGCAGGGAGTTATTAGATTTAGCCAGAAAACATGCAGGCCCGGAATCGTATGCAAAGAATCACCAAACAAATTCCCTCCGAGTAAACGGCGAGGATGTCTTTAAGATTATGCTTGCTGCCCACGATGAGCAGGCAGTCGATAGGGAGGTTTCGTGGACGAAGTTTCACGAAGCCGCCGCCAGCCTGCCTGACGATGAGCGGGAAATCTTTAATATGGTTTCACTGCTGTCCGGTTATAAGTCGAACAATTTCAATTGGTTACGATCCGCGTCTTGCTTGGGGGTTCGTTCGTCTAGTCTCCGTGGCCGCCTGGCGTGAGAGAGTCGAAGAATTGTAATTGGGAAAAGACTCCGCGGGTCAATTCTGGGAGACTCGCTTATAGACCAGATGTCAATTTGATTCTGTGAATCGTGCTGGCGAACACCGCTTGAAGATAGCGTCAATAGCCTTGGCCTGCACGCCTGCGATGGCTGTCGTGAGACTCTTGCGTTGTACGATGCTTCGCTATCGTGAATAATACAGGAGCGTAGCGTCGGATCGACCTCGGAACAAATTATTTCAGACGATGCTTGAGCGGCATAGCAGATTTGAGCGCCTCTGCTTTGAATTGAAAGAACACTGATCAGGATGAATTCGATGCTCACCATGGATCGTCGCGATGTTATCTATTCTGCTGCCGGCCTCAGCACCACTGCGGTAAGTGCGTTTCCCAGTTTTGTGGCCGCCGCTTCTAACCCGCCCACTCGCATGCGCGTGGGAGTCATCGGTTGCGGCAATGTCTCAGCCTCATATCTACCGCACCTCCGCGCATTCCCCCACGTTGAGTTGGTCAGTGCCTGCGATATCATCCCGGCCCGAGCGGAGGCCTTGTCCAAGGCCTTCAACATCCCTCACGTCTATCCGCAGATCGAGAGCATGCTGGCAGGTGCAGAATGTGATCTCTTAGTCAATCTGACAGACATGCAGGAGCACGAGCGGCTCAATCGAGCAGCGCTCGCTAGCGGCAAGCATGTGTGGAGCGAAAAACCGCTCGCCAATTCGTTCGAGGCCGCGCAGTCGCTGCTAGCGCTCGCAGAAAAAAACGAACGCTGGATACGGAGCGTACCGGTGGTGGTTGCCAGTCCTGCATTTGCATTTATTGCAGAGGCACTGGCATCTAGAAAGCTGGGTAGAGTGGTGGCGGCGCATGCCCAGTACGGTCATAACGGACCCAACTGGGCGGCATTTGTCCACCAGCAGGGCGGTGGCAGTTTGCTCGACTTAGCTGTCTACAACATCACAACGTTGACTGGTCTCCTCGGCCCTGCCCGATCGGTCACAGCCATGACAAGCGTTATAACCCCGACACGAAAAATTGAACGGGTGGGAGAAATTCAAGTTGTTGCGGATGACAACGCGATGCTACTGATGAATCACGGTGACGGTGTGATTTCACACGTTCAGTCGGGCTTTCATTACTTCCATCCGCACGATGACAAGTCTGGCGAGGAAACCCGCGAAACGCTCAGCATCATTGGGAGCGAGGGAACGATGGGCTTGGTGGGGTACGACTGGGATCCTCGTGCCGTTGATCTGGCAACGCTCGAAGCACCCTCCACTCGCCGGCATGTCATTGAACCCAGTGGTTTCTGCTGGCAGATGGGGGCCTCTCTTGCGGCAGAGAGTCTTTTCACGGGCCGGTCACTTTTGATCACCCCCGAGCATGCGGTGCATGTGCTGGAAGTGATTGGAGCCGCGAGGCAGTCGCAGGAGGGTGGCCGCCTAATCGAGCTGCAGTCACGGTTTGAGTATTCGATCGGGGCTTAGGTAGAACGCAACGCATTCCCAAAAATGATGCCCACACTGACTGCCCACTCTGCATGAATACACCCGTTCCCGCCACAAGTCGCACCGTCTTCCCTTTTGCTGTGGCGATTGTGACTGGCGCCTTTCTGCTTTTTTTGGTTCAGCCGTTGATCGGTAAGTACATTCTACCGTGGTTTGGTGGAAGTCCCGGCGTCTGGACAACGTGCCTGCTCTTTTTTCAGTGTCTACTGCTGGCCGGTTATGCCTATGCGCACCTGCTGATAACCTTCCTGCAACCGCGACAGCAGGCCGTCGTCCATAGCGTTGTCATCGTCATGGCACTCGCGGCGTTGCCGATTGTCCCCAGTCCTCAGCTTATTCCCGTAGGTGATGGCGAACCGATTCTTGAAATTTTGATCGTCTTGGCCCGCACCATTGGTCTGCCCTACTTCGCCCTCTCGGCGACGGGTCCGTTGATGCAGGCGTGGTTTGCCCGCGTTCATTCAGGCCATTCGCCGTATCGCCTCTACGCGCTCTCGAATACGGGATCGTTAGTGGCGCTGTTGGCCTATCCGCTCCTGATTGAGACCACGCTCACTCGTCCGAGCCAAGCCCGATGGTGGTCGCTGGGAATGGTGATCTTTGCTGTAGCCTGTGGATGGTGCGTGCAGCGACTCTGGAACGCTTCCAATAATCCGTTATCGGCCGCACCGATACATGAGATCGAGGAAACTGACGAGATCAAAAACGTGCCCGGCCGTACGATTCTCTGGCTGCTCCTTTCCGCCTGCACAACCATTCTGCTGATGGCGACAACCAATAAAATATGTCAGGACATCGCCGTGGTGCCGTTTCTCTGGGTGCTGCCTCTAGCGATCTACCTGATCACCTTCATCATCGCCTTCGACGGCTCTCGTTGGTATTGCCGAGAGTGGTATGGCCTGGCGCTTATTGCCTGTTGGGGGGCAGTTGTCTGGGCACTTTTTCAGGGCGTGGAGATCAATATTGCTGGCCAATTGCTGGTCTACTCCGCAACGCTGTTTGTCACCTGCATGGTTTGTCATGGCGAGCTTTACCAACTGCGTCCAGCCCCGCGACGGCTGACGGCCTATTTTCTCACCATTGCCACCGGCGGCGCCCTCGGTGGCTTTTTTGTGGCAATCATCGCCCCGCTAGGCTTCAATTCATACCTTGAATTCCACGTGGCTCTTTTTTCAAGTGGCCTCCTTTTCACGCTCGTCTGTTTACTCAAGAAAAGCCGACTGCCTCTGCCGCGTCTATTGGTACCGGCCTGGATTCCGCTGCTACTACTGACAGGCGGACTGGGGTGGGGGCTCTGGTCGCAGGCACAAAGTGCCAATCGTTGGGCCGTTAGAAATTCGCGAAATTTTTATGGTGTGCTGGCGGTGATGGAATATGCGACGGACGATCCGCTGAATCACTACCTTCTTTTGCGTCACGGTCGCATCACGCACGGTCTTCAATACACCCATGCCAATCATGTGCTTTGGCCGACGACTTATTATGGTAATAGCAGTGGCGTCGGCATGGCCCTGCGTCACACTCCAGAAAAAGGCAAGCGGGTTGGCGTGGTTGGTCTTGGCACAGGCACGCTGGCCGCGCACGGTGCTCGAGGAGATTGCTACCGATTTTACGACATCAATCCCGAAGTCATTCGCTTGGCGGGGCCACAAGGAAGCACATTCACGTTTTTAAAGGAGAGCCCTGCGAGGATTGAAATTGCTCTCGGTGATGCCCGGCTGTCGCTGGAACGCGAAGACCCACAGGAGTTTGATGTGCTTGCGCTCGACGCCTTCTCAAGTGACGCCGTTCCGATCCACCTGCTCACGAAGGAAGCCTTTGACATCTACAAACGGCACATTCGGCCCGATGGCGTCATTGCGGTGCATGTCTCAAACCGCTACCTCGATCTGGAGCCAGTCGTCTTAAAACTGGCCGCCCATGTGGGCATGCAGGCCGTCATTATCAGCGGCAGTGGAGAAGAAGATGCGGGGGTCTACTCCTCTACCTGGATTCTCGTCACGAACAGTCCTGCGATTCTCAACAGTGAGGAGATCGCGGCGGCCCGCACAGATCCCGACCCGGCGTGGCCCGATGTGCCGCTTTGGACTGACGACTACGCCAGCATTGTCTCGATCATCGTCGATAACCCAGCAACTACATTCAAGCAGTGGTTGAAGGATGTATTCGGAGCAAAGGCAGTAAAACAGAGTGAACCTGTCGAGGAGAAGCCCGACGATCCCGACACCCAGGATATTGTCTGGCCTCCGAGCGACTCAACGGACCTCAATCCCAATTGAGACAAGCGTGGTTATGGTGTGTTGACTTCCACCAATTCAGAATTAACGGTGCCGTCGCGAGTGTCGGTGGCGTTGATGAGAAATGCCTTTGTGTTGTGAGGCAATGTCTTGCTGGCGATCACCTCGCCTGTGCCGATCGTGCAGGCGATATTGGCCCAATGCCGGTCTTTCCATTTTCCGGCGGATGTCGTGAAACAGAGCGAGGCAGCTTTTAGATTCCCTTTACACGCCGCATGCACGAGGCCGTCTTGGGCCTCAATCTTTGGGCAGTCGAGGCTTGGCATCGGTGGATCGTCTTTGACAATACTATTGGCAAACGCATAGATCTCCCAAACTTCGTCCCAGCCTGAACCGTGGGCGTGGATCACCCAGGGTCGCACGCATAAGAGGCTCTTGCCTCCTGCCACCTTGGCCGACCGAGCAAAAATGTTGATCGGAAAAACAGGATCGGTAAACCCACTCACCCAGAGCATCGGCATCTTTGCATGTGGTAAGTGCGCCGATGGGTCCCACTTCGTGCGGTAATCCTCAAACTGTTGAGCGGTCATGTTTTTTGGGGGAAACCATTGAGCGAGTCCGTCGCTGTCACATTCGTGGATAAAGCCGCAGCCGTAGACTGGGATTACAAATGCAAATCGCGGATCGACCCCTGCCACCGTGCTGGCAACAGTTGCGCCCCAGGAAATACCATTCAGGCCAATCTTCTGGGGATTGATTTCGGGGAATGAGCAGAGCAGTGAATGGGCTCGAACACAATCAGCGACAGCGTGGTAAAACCACTGCTCTCGATCGGGCAGGTCCCGATCGCCAAACCAGTCAATTCGGGCAGGCCCGGCGTTTGGATGGGATTGTCCGACGGGAAAGTTGCCTTCCACCTGATGCGAGTTTCCACCGGGTAGATGCCCCTCGAGATCGATGGCGATGGCAGCATAGCCATTTTGATTCCACTTCTTCACCCATTCAGGATAGGCCGTACCGCCTCCGCCGTGAGCGCAGACCACCGCCGGCCATCCGCCAACTGGTGGCTCTCCTTGCGGGGTGCTGTAGTAGGCAAACACCCATGTAGGTTTGCCACGGTAATCAGCGCCTTCGTAGAACAGTGAACGCATGCCGCTAGCGGGACGGTCCTCGGCGGGATGAATTGTCGGGGTCTTTGTAAGGGCGGGCAGATCCCAAGCCTGTGTTCCCGCAGTGTCAACAGCCTCCAGAGACGTTGCCGAAAGGCACAACAACGCTGAGGCGATGACCACAGTTGCCACCTTTTTGCCACGCGATGAAAGAAGTATGAATTGTGGAAGTGCAGTAGGTGAGGTGCGATTGACTGTGTGGCTCATCGTTGAGACGGTCATTTTTTATAGTGTGAATTGAGATCCAGCGTTAAACCGCCTATTGTGATCCGATTCGCGGGTTCGCTACAAGCGGTTTAAAAATGGATGTGTCAAGAGGCCAAGGATCGATAAAAGCCGGAAAAGGGAGAGCTTCCTCGACGACCCCGTGCGCGCGCTCGTTGTGGACGAGCACCTCTTTCAAGCAGGCATGGCCGGTGAATCAATCGGCTCACCGCTGCCTTTGACCCACGGATTGTGCGGGCAAGCCTCAGTCGTCGCGAGCAAAAAAATCGTCATCGTCCGCGGTACGGACCACTACGGTTTGCTCAAAAATTGACATACCAAATTGAAATGTGAAAATGGAAAGTGGGGGCGGCGCTGTGCCGACAAGGAGTCGCCCAGCATTGTCCGTTGCAAGTTCTGTAAAGTACATGTTTCCATCACTACCAAGCGCGATGCGATGAAACACAGTATTTCGCGACGGCACCTGGTAGTTGGTCACCTGCACATGTGAGAGATCTCCAGCCGCAGCGAACAAAATCTCACGGCTGAGTTTCACGATGGAGTCCGGGCCAGGCGGAGTCGCGCTATTGTGATTGACATAACTGTGCGTGTAGAGATTGCCGTCGCGGTCGAATGCCAAGCTCGCCAAAATCATATTACTCTGCGTATTGGGCACTTGAAATTCTTCAATCACGCCAGTCGTCGTGCTAATCTTTCCGATCTTATGGCCAGCTTCCTCAGTAAACCACATATAAGGGCGGCCTAGCGGATCGGGAAAGATCGAAATCGGGCGACTGTTGTAGGTCGGAATTGTAAATTCAGTTACCACGCCGGTGGATGTGATTCGCAGAATCTTGTTCCCTTGTAGTTCGGTTCCCCAGATATTTCCGTCAGGTCCGAGGTTCAAGTAAATCGGTAAAGCACCAAGGGTCGGCAGTTGGTAGTGGTTGACCGATCGATCGGGGTTAATCTTCCCAATAGGTGACGTTGCCTTACCCGTGGACCAAATGGTGACGCCGTCGGCACCCATCGTGATGTCGTGTGGTGAGGAGGTCATTGGCCCGGGTGCTCCGGTGACTATGAGACTCACGTCGACAATTGACGACGGAAGAATAAGCCCAGTCGTTCGGTCAAACTCCCCAACCTGGCTCAGTCCCTCCAGTGAGACAAACATCTGGCCTGCGGCATTCAATGTGATGCCGTGCGGCTTGGCACCCGAATCCAACTGATACGTCGTACGGACGCCAGTCGTTGAGTCGAACCGAACCAAGGCATCGTGGAGTTGACCGCTGATCCAGAAAATGCCGGGATGCAGCGTGTCTTCCACGATCTCGTGCGTTGATGGGTCGCCGTAGCTGTAAGTGAGCGGATACTCAGTCAGCAGCGGGCTAGCGAGGGGCCACTGCCGATCGGCGAGATTCCGGACGTTCTCGGATGAAGCCAAGAAGCTCGTTTCGATACTGCGAATGGAAGCACCCGGACGACTCCGGGCCGCAAGATAAGACCGCATGCCAGCGGCATCGGGGGCTCGCCCAAGGACCGCTGAAGCACCTTCACCCAACCGTTCGCTTCGGCGGAACTCGGGGTACGGGCAAAATACGTTTCGTAGTAGCCGGTCACTTCCTGATTGCGAAAACCTGACGAGTTCCATAGCTGATTCACGACCGCGACTACGGGCGTTCCGATTTGCAGTTGGTTTGAAAAAACAGCGAGTTGGGCCGCTGGTGGATCAATGCGACGGACTTGGTAAACAAGCCCCGTCGCGATGTTGTCGCTGATCGTGGGAGCAAGGCCAGCGAGGCTCCAAGATTTCCAGCGAAAGTCGGCTGGATTATTTTCGAGCTTTTGTTTGAGCCGTGTGCTTTTTGATTACGGACACATATTGCGTTGAGTTTGGCTGAAGCAGGCTAAAATCGCTACCATCGACACCTCGGTATCTTTCCCACCAACCCTTTTAAGAGGTCTCCGTCGCCTTTCGGACATCGGTCGAGATTTTGGTACTCTCGGTGTTTCGTTCCGCCGCAGGCACAGAGCCGTCGGCGAGGCCCATACGTATCCTTACTGAGCCACGTCTGACTCATCGGAGAGTGTCATGCTTCTGATTCAAAGATCGCTGCGTTTTTTGTCCCTGCCTACTCTGTTGTTGGCCTTGGGATCTACAGCGCGGGCCCAATCGGGTTCGGCCTTGAATGCTGTGGAGGACGCCGCGATACGAACGACTATTAAGGACCTCTCCAACCAGTGGTCGACTGCATATCTGAAAAATGATACTGCGATTCTTGAGCGAATCTGGGCGGCAGATTTTATCTATGTTGAGCCGTCGGGCCACCGCTTCACAAAGGCTGAGGGAATTGAATCGCTCAAAAACGCTGGGGGGCGTCATACGGTTTCAGAGTCCAGTTCCATTGACGTGCGGGTGTATGGGGGCGGCACGGTGGCCGTCGACATCGGCGACTACAAGGAGGCTGGCACCGACAAGGACGGCAAGGCGTTTGATCGAAGATCGCGGTTCACGAATGTCTGGGTGCTCAAGGGCGGCTCTTGGAAGTGTGTTAGTGGTCACGCTTCAACAATCCCTCAGCAGCCTCTCTGAGGCGTGGTTTGCCATAGCGTCGCTCAATGAAGCCAGAGACAAATTCCCTCGGAGGTAGGTGTTGGATTCGGAGTGTAGTCAGTCAACGCTTAAAACCAGCCTGACGGAGCCCAACTCCACATCCAAACGTCCCCTTCGACGGCCGAGCAAAGATCGGGTATACTTCCGCTCCGATCACGCTCACCAAGCCGAAGATAGGGCTTCGGGGTGTCGTTTTGAGGGTTCGGTTTTTAGACAGAGTAAGAGCCCTAAGTTATTTTTTAAAATAGACTTACGGAGGGTAGGCGAATGGTTAGCGGCCACACTGGAAATGTGGTGCCCCGTAAGGGGTTGCGGGTTCGAGCCCCGTGCCCTCCGCTTTTCAAGTTCACAGGAAAACGATTCGACGATGGCGGTTCTGCTGGATATCAAAAATGCCTCGAAACGCTACGGCGATCAGGTTTTGCTCGACGATGCCTCGGCCACAATCACAGACGACGGCAAGGTTGGGTTTGTAGGCCGTAACGGTGCCGGTAAAAGCACGCTTTTGCGAGTGATCCTAGGAGAGGAAGAACTCGACCGAGGGGAAGTGATTCGTCATCCCAAGCTACGTTTGGGCTACCTCCGCCAGCACGATCCATTTTTGCCCGGTGAGACGGCGCTTGAATTCCTCATGCGAGACAGCGGTCAGCCCGACTGGAAGTGCGGCGAGGTCGCTGGGCAGTTCGAACTCAAGGGATCGTACTTCAGCGGACCTGTAGCGAAGCTCTCCGGAGGCTGGCAGACTCGCGTAAAGCTGGCTGCCTTGCTTCTCCATGAACCAAATCTGCTGCTGCTCGATGAGCCAACCAACTTTCTCGACCTGCGCACGCAAATACTGCTGGAACACTTCCTGCGTGGTTATAAGGAGTCGTGTTTGATTGTCTCGCACGACCGGGCTTTTCTCGGCTCCACCTGCGATCAAACGCTCGATCTATCCAATGGCGTGCTGACGATGTACCCCGGCAGAATCGATGCCTTTTTAGAATACCAGAAGGATCAGCGGCTGCATGTTGAACGCACGAATGCTGCTGTGCTTACCAAACGCCGACAGCTCGAAGACTTTATAGCCCGCAACAAGGCCCGCGCCTCGACCGCATCCCGCGCTAAATCGAAGAGCAAGCAGCTTGAGAAACTAGAGTTTGAGGAAGTGGTCGTCGATGCACCGCTAGCGGCAATTCGCTGCCCGAGTGTATCGCCTCGCAGAGGTGCTGCGGTCCGCTGCCGCGATCTGGTAATCGGCTACGAAGGCCACGCCATTGCTTCGGGAATCGCAGTGGAAATTGTGCATGGCACTCGAGCTGCCATTGTGGGAGATAACGGCCAGGGCAAGACCACATTTTTGCGAACGCTCGTCGACTCCTTGAAGCCCGTGGGCGGCGAAGTGAAGTGGGGCTACGGTTGTGAGATCGGCATCTATGCACAGCATGTCTACACGAGCTTGCCCCAAGATCAGACGGTGCTCGACTATCTGGAGCGGGCCGCGGTGATCGGCACGAAGTCGCAGCGAATTTTAGATCTAGCCGGGGCGATGCTCTTTCGCGGCAATGCAGTCCATAAAAAAATTCCAGTTCTCTCCGGCGGTGAACGGGCTCGCCTCTGTTTGGCAGGCCTGCTGCTCGGGCCCTTCAATGTGCTTGTGCTCGACGAACCAGGCAACCACTTGGATGTGGAAACTGTTGACACGTTGGCGGGTGCACTGCTTGAGTATCAAGGCACCTTAATTTTTACGAGCCACGATCGATCATTTATGAAAACAGTGGCGACTAATGTGGTTGAGGTGAAGGATGGCCGCGTGACGAACTACCTCGGTGACTACGCGCAGTATGTGGCAGCTGTGACCAGTGAAATCGATGATGCGGAAACAGCCGCGGCTAGTGGAGGCAAGATATCCTCGGGAAAAGCGGCGACACCGAAGGCTGCCGTGACAAAAAGCCGAGGGGGCCCTGAGCCACTGCCGGTCGCCAAGGCATCGCAGCGCAGTGAAAGAGATGCTCGCAAGGAGACCGCTCAGCTCGAGAGAACGATTGCTCGACTAGACGCTGAAAAACGCAAGCACTACACAAAGCTCATGGAGACCGTCGATCCAGAGGAGGCGTTGCGGATTCATAACGAGATGACGGCCGTTTCTGAGAAACTCGTGACTGCGGAAGAACGCTGGTTGGCGTTGCAAGAAGAGCTCGTAACCTAGTAACGCAATCAAATCCAGAAGCGTTTTTATAAAAAAGTGTTGAGTGGACATGGACAACAGAATAGGGCGTTGGGCAAAAACTTATTTCTAACCTCAGCAGTATTCTCGACGACTTCAAAATCTTCTGGACGAGTGACCAGCGCAATCGGCCGTGTAGAGATTCCACGAGCTGCTAGAAATGAGCTACGGTCGAGCAACTCCAAGGGCGATTCATAAAAAGCTGGCAGATCGGTAAAGGATTCGTGGGCATCAATCAGCGCCACCCCCTGCATGCTTGGCAGTTGGTAGAGGAGCGACCAGCCGTAAATATCTGAGCGAAGACGTGGCTGCCAATTGTCAGATCGGGGTAGATGACTAGGACTTTGCTCATGGGTAAAGGATGCATTGCTGTGGCGAAGCCGTCTCCTAAAATCATCTGGTGTGATCAGGGCAAGGCCCAGCCGGCAGCGAACTCCAGCGGCCCGGTGTCGCTTCACGACTTGCTCCAATCGCGCCGCCTTGCGAGGTGCTCGAGGCTGAAGCAGACCGTTGGCTGTGACAGCCACCTGCCAAGGCTCTGCCCGACCATACCGCTGTTCAAACAGAATTGGGCACAATACGAGTGGCCTAGTTACCTTGTTGTGAGAAACCCCAGTCTGGTCCCGTTCCTGTGTAAAGAGTGGACTTTCGGAAACGAGTCTCATCCGGCCCGATAGAATTGAAATCGGATGTCTCAACACACACCTCTACGATCTTAGGTTAAAATCTCTGTCACAAGCCAAACCCTAACAGGTGAAGCGGACAACCTTGGTCCCAGGGGACAGGCGGGATTCAAAATGACACGGAATCCGTTAAAACGTGCAAAAAGAAGCTCCCGGAGGGTAGCCTAGAGGGCTCAATTACTGTGGCTGCGGCCGCAAATGCTTTTAAATTAGAGAACGCCTCCCTGCTCCAGGTACCCTCTGCCCTATGGATTCAATTAGCCGTCACGAACAACTGTTACGAGTTTTTCATCTGATCGATATTTTATTTGGTGTCAGCCAGCCGCTGACGACAGCGG
>Ga0194051_1001592_pt1 | contig 11818 bp, 13 predicted proteins | sample SepL2320m_MetaG_FD_161275 | JGI IMG/M metagenome (GOLD analysis project Ga0194051, IMG submission 161275) | Anoxic zone freshwater microbial communities from boreal shield lake in IISD Experimental Lakes Area, Ontario, Canada - Sep2016-L239-20m | ecosystem: Environmental > Aquatic > Freshwater >... | reverse complement strand
GTATTAGGATCTCTAACACTTGGAGAAATAACAAAAAAATAATCACTTCCTGCTTCATTTAATTTTGGCAATAACAAACTGTTAAACATTCTCATTTTATATTTGTTATCTAAATTGACATGCACAGAAAGTGTTCGCTGAACATCGTTCACACTGAAATTTTTGTCAAAATAACCAGTGAAAACAAAATCTCCAAGATGATTAATGCCATTCATTTCATTAATCATTAAAAGCATTTTTTTATCAAATCTAAACCAAAAATGCTTTTGTTTTAGATTTGTATTTTTTTTAATATCGATTCTTGGGAAACTAGCGTAAAGTAATTCAGGACAATCAATTAAATGATTGTTGAGTAAGCATATTTGTAAATCCAAGTCTGAAGTACCTAAAAATTCAACATTGCATTCTGTTTTTGGATTAAAAGACCAATCCCAATTATAAGAACGTTCTGAGTTGACATTAAAAAGTATCACTTCAATAATATCTCCAGGATTTATTCTAATGTCCAAATAATCTGGATTTATTGTCGTAATAAAATTTGATTTTAAATCGTTGGATGACTCCATTAATATAAGTAATCTTGATGATTCTTTTTTAGAATCAATCCAAATTTCACCCAAATAAACTGATGAATAGTCAGCCCATTTTTTAATATTATCATTTAAAAAAATAAGATATGTTGAATAATTTTCAGATTGTTCTTGTTCGCCTATAAATATATTATCAGATGGAGATATTCTAATTTCATGATTTGGAAAAATATTTTCATCGAGATGTAGTTGTACATATTGTCCTGACTTGATTCGGACAATATGTTGCATCGATGTTGGATTTTTAACTTTTATAGGTTTCATTTATTATTTTTTCCAACCATTCATTGTCTTGATTTTCAATCATTGATTGAATCTTAAAAAAACAAGACGGCAAGACACTATGTAACTCCAGTATTTTTTTTGCCTTTACATATTCTTTTAGTCTGGAATCTAAAGACAGTTTATAATTTATTGTTTTTTCGACACATTGTGCAAATTCATTGCTTGTGTTTTTTGAAAGCCAATAATCTGATGAAATCAAAAAAACTTCCCATGCCGAAAATAAAGTTTCATTCGATGGAGTTGCATAAAAATTATCTTTTTTTATCAAAGAAATAATTTTTAATAAATTTATTTCATATTCATCCCAATTCCAAACATAAACGTATATTGGTTTTAAAAAACTATTATGAATAACATCACAATAACTTACTTCATAAAACCCTGTGCGACTATTTTTCTCATTCCATAAAATTGATAAAATTCTCCAATTATTATAATTGCAATCCGTAAAATTATTTTTAGGTTTAAGAAAAACTGTGGTCTTTTTGTTATAAAGCACCAATGGATTCTTAAAGCCATTTCTTTCCAAGTATTCTTGATGCAAATAAATCATGAAAATATTTAATTAATTTTTAGGAATCCATGTAGTTCAGAGTAGCTGATTTTAATGCTTCCGTCAATATTTCTCTTGATTTGACAGGTTGAACTTGACTGGATTTTTCTGGTTTGTACAACCTTATTTGAGAATACAGGAGCTGTCCTTGTTTTCCAAAAAACTTGATTTTATGATTTAGTTTCATATTTTGATCTTTACTTTCATTTATTTCCTTCGTATAATGCTTCAAAATAGGGGATTTTCTTTTCCAATGGTGGGGCATAAATGAATAAAGAACCTGCACTTGAGTTAGAGGGCAAGGTAGTTGAGGTTATGAAATCCAAATTTCGGGTACAAATACCTAACAAAGATCCAAATGGTTTACCGCATGAAATTTTGGCTCATTTATCAGGAAAACTTAGGAAAAACTTTATAAAGATCACACCGGGTGATACGGTAAAAGTCGAAGTGACTCCTTATGATCTTACTAGAGGTCGCATTACTTTCCGCATAAAATAAAATTAGAATTTATTTTTCTTTACGATAATAAACAGGCTGTTTAATTTAACGGAATTTTTAAAAGGATGTTTTCCGATTTTTAAAAAATAGCAAAATTTTCGTGTGGAACTACGGATAGGTCGCATCAAGGAGGATTTGATATGCACATAGATATCGGCAATTCAGCTGATAGTCTTAAGATTGAAAAACGCAATCTTTTGGTTTTGAAAATAAATAATCGTATTAAAAGGGTTTTTAGGCATGAAGATTTTTATGATTCAACTTGTGAAAAATTAATCACAGGTCCGATGCCTAAATTGGAGTTGTATTTGGAGAATGCACGTCAGATCCGATCTCGCAAAAAACAATCAATTCCAGAATGTATGCGTGCTTGTTACGAGCAACCTTTGCTCACATGTGAGCAGGAGAAACATTTATTTCGTAAGTATAATTTCTACAAGCATCGTGCTGCAACAAATCTTGAGAAAAATAAAATAATTGCCGCTTGTAAAGAACTTAAGTTGGCAGATGCATGTCGAAAGCATCTTACCGTTGCGAATGTTCGGTTGTCAATTCCGATCATTAGAAAATATAGAACTAATAGAAATTACGAAGATTTGGTTAGTGAGAGTTATTTTTTGATTTGTCGTGCTGTTGATTATTTTGATTGGACACGTGGGTTTAAGTTTTCTACTTATGCAACATGGAGTATCGTGAGAACGCTTGGCAGGACAGCATCAGACATGATCAAGCAAGACTTACGACATCAACAAACCAATTACGATTTTGGACTTTTCCATCCATCTTCAATCGATAAAGACCAAGAAGAAAAAATAACAAATGATCATTACTCTAAGTTAGTTAAAAAACTCTTAGACTATAGCAGACCTCGTGAGCGTGATGTTCTGAAATTGAGGTTTATGCATGATGAAACTTTGTTGTCAATTGCAAATAAAATGAATTTATCAAAAGAGCGAGTCCGTCAGATAGAGAAGTCTGGTCTTGAGAGAATTGCGGTCATGGCAAATGATATGGGATGGAATGCTGATGAAATTTGGCAATGAAATATTTTCAAATATTGTTGCAGATGAAAATGTATTATAATTTTTTAGGAATTGGTATATAATTTTTTGGATATTCTCCTTGAGTGTTGTTTCTGTCCACAATAGGTATTTGATTTGGAAAATTTCCATTGAAGGATTTTTCTGGGAAAAGGTCATTTTCAGCATAAACTACTAGAATCCAACCACCCCATAGTTTATTAAACTTTTCCATGCTCCAAGTTTGGATTTTTAAACTTTTATCTGAATTGTCAATTATTTTTACAATGCCATTATCTTCTTCGTAATGGCAAATAACAATTGCATGTCCTGGAATGTCCATCAAAGCACCACGGCCTTCTGCCATTGCTTTTTTCAGTAGTTGAATAGCCTTTTTTTTATCTTGATATGCGTTTTCAAATTTAACTCCGAATTTTTTAAGTTTAGTGGTGGCATCTGTTGGACCTGAATAGCTTTTGCACCCAGATCTGCTTGTCAAAGGATCTGGTTTTAGAAGTTCTTTTATTTCAGCCCATCTTGCAAGGCACTCAATAGACGCAAACACACATTGAATTCCTGTGTAATTTTTAACTCTGCATTCCATCGTAATTGGACATTGTGTATCCTCAAGCTCGTTTTCTTCAGGTTCGCCAGCATCGTACTCTTGGACGAAAGTTGTGCGGTATGAAGGATGCCAAACCGGCAAAATAGAAAAGTAGTTGTGGTCAACAATTGGTTTTTGCTGTAGATTACAACTTGAAAAAAAACTTAGGCACAATACCCCTAAAAACAAAATCCTTTTTGTCATTTTAACCTCCGCTCCGGGGTTGTTTATTCTTAAAGTATTTAGTATTATTAATGGATGAATTATTTAAGGATTAAGAACGTTCCGAACTACTGGAATAGCCGCTTTCCATAATTTAAAACCCGCTTTTATTGGGTTGTTGGTTGAAGCGTAGCTTATGCAACTATTGTTAGCTTAAAATTTCATGAAGAAATATATTCAAAAATATGAATCTATTAAAAGAGCTTCAAGTTTAGCTATTCAAAAATCAGAAGATATTAAAAATATCGCAGAGGATGTGTTGACAAATGTGGTAATAGAAACAATCCGCAAATATCAACAAAAAATCAATGTAGGAATTCAAGACTCTGTGAATGATTTGCTTGAAAATTTCAAAAAAAATGTATCGGAAAGTATTTTCAATATTGCTTCTAATTGGCGTGTAGAAAATAGTGATTATATTTTATTTCCTAGAGGTTGTAGGTTTTGTTATAAGAAAGGCAATAATACTATTGTGATTATTGAACAAGAGCCTCAAATTAGATCCTTGTTGTTTGAGTCCTCGATGTTGGAAGAAATGCCGGTTAAAGGAGTTTCAAACTCAGAAAGGATCGCTCTCGCTCTGCCATACATTGTTTTTATAATTCATTTCAAAAAAAATCATTTTATGGGCATGTATACAGGTTGGAGAAACGCTCCACTTAATGATTTAAATGCGGATATATTCAGACCTTTTCTTCCCAATATTCATGAAAATTTTTCAGTGTGTACTGGAATTACACATAAAGAAATGGAAGATAATATGTCTGGAGATAACATCACACAGAAATGCGACTTTGTTTTATCACACTTTTGGAATAGTAAATTTAATTGCGATTTATCGAATTTTTGGTGGAAAAAAGGCGATTTTGATGATCGTTTAATTTCCGCAAGAACATGGTCGAAATTTTCGCTGTTAGATTCATCTTTTATCCTTATGGTGGTTCATTCAGAAGCAAAATCTATTGAGTATTTTTTAAATATTTTAACAATGCACGACTATGAGCTTGATGAAGTCACTCTCAAGCATACAATTTCAGAAACTATTGATAAATGTGTTGAAGGTTTGTTTTTTAAAATTACTAGATATTTTAGAAATACTAAATTTGAAAAATATCACCCCAAAGAGATTTCAGATATTTTAAAAAGAATAATTATAGACTCTAATTCGGAAGTTTCAGAAACTATTTTTACAATAAAATTTGAGCTTCAAAAACTTGAAGCTCAAATAACAAATTACATGGTTAGACAAGATATCAACTACCCACCCGATAAAGAGAGTGGGATTCCTGCGGAAAAGATGTGAATCAAGAGTTTGTCTTGGAAGTAATGTTAAAACGTAATAACAGGAAAAAAATATGAAAAGTTCAATAAACAAAGAACAAGCTAAGAAAATAGTGACAGAACTTTTGGAGATTTCTAATAAAAGATTTAAGCAAGATTTATCAGGAGAAAATGATGAATATCTTGATCGAGCCATCAGGAATTATTGTTCAAAAGTAGCTCAATGTTCTTGGAAGGCGTCTCAGCGGTGGTGTAATTGGAATGAAGATGGTCCAGTTTTAATGCCAGATTATGCTCGTATTTATTATCGCAAAGGCAGTACGGAAATAGTTTTGCAAGAATTTCCTCCGCAAATTCGTTTGATGAAATTTAAAGGCTCACTTTTTGGGCGTAAGTTTAGCACAGATATTATGTCAGAAGCAGAGCATGCTAAAACTAATCATTTTTCTTTGGCATTACCTTATGTCGTTTTTTTATTTAAGTTTGTTGATGGTAGATTCAATGAGGTTCGATGTGCTTTCTCAGATCGACCTTTAAGAAGACTTGAAGAAAAGCCATTGCGTCCATATTTTTCAAATATTGACTCCAACCTCGCTGTTTGTCTTGGAACAAGTTTTGACCATAATCGAATAATACAGTACGATATAGCACAGCAGTCAGCATTGGTTTTGGATCATTTTTGGCACTCTTCTTATAGCGACGAATGGTCTAGTCACTTTTGGGCATATAAATCACATTTTCAAATTAATGATCCGAGATTAGAAACAATGGAGGCATGGCAAGAGAGTAGTACAAATGATCCACTTTTTGTCATTGATGATGTTAAATGGCTAGAATATAAAGAAGAAAATTTTGGCGATATAATAGTTAAAATGCTTGATGACGATAAAGAAAATCATGGATTTAAAGAAGATATTTATAATTCTTTAGTAGATAATTTTCTTGATGATGTAATAGAAACTTTTAATAAAAATATAGAATCCATAGAATCTAAGGTTTCTGATTCAACAATTAATCATCTTGCTGATACTCTTATTGATCTTTTAAATTAGGCAGGAATAATTATGCAAGAAGAATGGAGTCCTGATTTTCCAATTCATCTATATCATTCAGGTATGGTTCTTCCAAAAGAAGGAAATTATTTTGTAATTGCCGGTGATGGTATTTGGTTACACAAAGACACTGGCATCTGTCAATGCTTTGTGCCAGTAGAAAATATATCTTGTTTAGATAACCTTAACGCTAAAACATCAGTATCCGTTAACCTTCCTAAATTACCAATAAAATTTGTTTGGCAGATTAAACATTTTTTTAAACTTGTTGTTGAAAAAATGAGATCTGAAGCAGAAGTTAATATTTATTACAACCCATTAATAAATCAATATAAAATTCATGTCCCAGAACAGATCGTAAGTTATGGAAGTGTTAAATATAAAATCGTTGGAACCATACATCTGGGACAAGGAATTGAAGATTATCTTCGTGTTGGAACTATTCATTCTCATTGTGATTTCAGTGCATTTCACAGCGACACTGATGTTAAGGATGAGCTATATTTCGACGGAATTCATGTTACTTTTGGAAACAATGACAAAGATAGGTTTACAATAAGTGCTAGTGTGGCAGTTAATGGTTTTAGAAAAAAGGTACATCCTTCATCGGTACTTGAAGGAATTGAAGAATATGAAGATTGTTTTTCTGTTGTAACAATTGGAGAAATAGATGAATCTTGGATATTAGAGGTTGATAATTGGATTTTAAATTTTAATTCTAAAAATTATACAAATAATTTGCTTGGATTAAAAGGAGTAGAATTTGTAGAATGGTCAGATGAAATGAAATCTTCAATATTAAGATCTTCTTTAGGACAAGGTCCATTTGAGGTTTTACATAAAGAAAATGAAATGATAGTGATTAAAACAAACTATGGAACCACAAGATTGGCACAGTGTTTTTTCAAATTAAATGGAGATTCTAATGGAAAAAATTAGAAAAATTAAAGTTATTGGAGTAGGCGGAATTGGTTGTTATCTAATCGAACCGCTTTCACGTTATTTGAGCTACACTGAAGATTTATGTGAAATTACAATTATAGATGGAGATTCTTATGAAGAAGTAAATAGAGAACGGCAAAGATTTTCTAATTGCAAAAATAAAGCTGAGGAAACTGTTTCTCGCTACAAAGATGAGTTCCCAAAAATTCACTTTAGGTCAAAAAAAGAGTATTTAAAAGATGATAATGTAATATCTTCAATACGTGAAAATGATATAGTTTTTATGTGTGTGGATAACCATGCCACCAGAAAACTTGTTTCAGATCGCTGTGGAGAGCTTGATAACGTTACTTTGATCAGTGGAGGAAATGATTATACAGATGGAAACATTATTTGTTATATTCGTAAAGACGGACAAGATTTGACTAAGTCTCTTACAGATTTACATCCAAAAATATCTCAGCCACAAGATAAGAATCCTGGTGAATTAAGAGAAATAGAAAATGCAGGTTGCGAAAGAGAGGCACAACAACAGCCGCAGTTGCTTTTTACAAATTTGTCCATTGCTTCAATGATGCTTAATTGTTATCGTAAGTGCGAACAGGAAAAAGTTAATTTTCATCAAGTATATATTGATATTGAAACACTTAGGGCACGACCTTCTCCAGAGACTTTTTAGTTGAGGTTTTTTATGTCACAAGAACGTATGGAAAATACAAGTGGGTCGAAAAATCGTGGAATCGCCACGTATCAATCACCTAATATTGATGTAACTCTTTCCAGAGCCACAAATGCAATGAAAAAAGTGCGGGTGGTTCATGGAGCCAATCAAGATTATTTTGATCTGGAAGGCAGAACAGTGGGTTCTGTTCGCAAGAACCTAAGGGAAGTATTTAATATCCCCGGTGATGCAGAGGCATTAATTTCTGGTAAATCCGTTGGAGATGATTTTATACTTGAGGGTGGACAAAACTTGGAATTCGTGAAAGAAGCCGGGACAAAAGGCAAACCTCGTCCATAGCCAAATTTAAGCTTGTGGACATGTGACCTATGTTGATCCTAATTTTAGAATCAGTAAGTTTTATTTGATCAAGAATGATGGTCGAAAACAATAGGATCTAATTTTTCAAACTTTCTTTTAATCTCTGCAATACTAATAGGAAAAGGACAATTTTCAACACCAACATCAATTATCTTTGCCTTATAAAGTAATTTTCCTAATTCATTTTTGTAAAGATTTGCATGGGTGTGACTGTGAATCATAATCGATCCTTTACTTTGACGATTCCAGCTTGCCAAAGGATAATGACTCATAACAACTTCTTGACCACAAATAATGGCCTCAATGTAATTTGGTGTAAAAATAACTTCTTTTCCATCTTCCGGATAATAAATATTACCTTCAATTTTTTCAAATATCTGTTTCCAACCAGAGTTGTGATTTCCGGGCATAATGTATATTCTTTTAAAGGATATACTTCTAAAAAAGTCAATTAATCTATCATGGGCGTTATGCCCGAAAATATTGTCTCCAAGAAGAAATCCAACCGTATTGTTCATGGATTTAATGTTCCAATTGTTTACGATAGTCAAATCATGTTCTTTAACGTTTTTAAAACCTCTTATTTTCCATAGTGGGTTGGTCCAATTTGGGTCATGCCCATAATGCATACACCCCCAGAAAAGAACATTGTGTTCTTTTTCATGCTCAATAATTTGTTTATAAAATAGATTTTTCATTTTTTTAAAAAAACAAATAATTACTTCCTATTAGATACCATTTTTTAAATATTTTACAATATTATATATAAATAATAGTAAATCGAAAGATTTTGTTCTTTGCAAAGGAGAATTATTATGGCAGATTATACAGTGGATCTCACGCCAGATTTGAAAAATCTAGCATCTGAGGGTTCTTTAGATACAGCTTTGGATACAGACGGAAACTCAATCCAAAGGCAGATGTTTGGTATTTGGATAGTGGACGGCGCAAACCGTAAAATGGTTGGAAATGTTAAAGATGGCGATGTATTCAACGATGATTTTGTAACCGATCCCAGTGGTTACGATAATATCACGTGATCGTATTCTTTATTAAGAGTAATACAAAAAAATAACGATTGGCGTTTAATAGATGCTGATCGTTATTTTTTTGTGATTATTTTGAATTTTAATTGATTTCTTCAATAACTTCAAACAAACAATCCTTTAGATTGTATATACTTTATGGCTTATGAGATGAAAAGTAGGAGTTTTATCGCCGTGGATATATAAAAACATGGAAGTCTTCAATGAAACAGCAACTAGTGGCATAACGGTTTCTGGTAATACAGATCCATTAGTTACTTACAACATTATTTCCACAAGTGGAAGTACAGTTTCTGGATCTGCAAATCAAACATTTAATGATATCGAAGAAAATGCTGGTGGAAGTACAGTTTCTGGATCTGCACAACAAACATTTAATGATGTTGAAGAAACTGCTGGTGGGAGTACAGTTTCTGGTTCTACAGATCCATTAGTTACTTACAACATTACAGCAACTAGCGGAACAACAGTTTCTGGTTCTACAGATCCATTAGCTACTTATAACATTACAGAAACTAGCGGAAGTACAGTTTCTGGTTCTACAGATGTTTATGTTATAACAGAACAATATCTAAGTTCAAATGGAATTATAGTTTCAAATGAACAGTCAAAAATAAGTTTAATACTATGCGAATATGTAGGTACTGGCGGAATAATATTAGAAGGATTTATCATAGAACTAATGATAAAAATACCAAATATTAGTGGCGGTATTATATCGGAAGATACATATTTTTTAGTTGAATGTACATATAATATAGAGAAGTATATCAGAGGGCAAGTTTTCATTAGAGGAAAGGCAAAAAAAGAACTTCTGAGAAATTCAACTAAGATTGTAATAAAAAACATCGGAAGACTTTGTTTAAAATCTCCAAATATACTCAACGCTCCACCAGAAGACGAAAATAAAATTATTGTCCCTAGTGGTGATGAAACACCGGTTCTTGATCCAAACAGTTATAGAATAATACATTCACCCGGCTGGTGTGAGTTTGGAGAGTTACCTACAGGTTCCGCCTATCTTCCTGCTGTCGTTAAAAATAGACAAAGAGGATATGTTCCATCAAAAATAAGTGTCACTGTTGTTAAGCCGGGCGTTCAATTATCTAAATTGGCATAATTTTTTAATTGATATCGTAATTTAAATAAATTTATATTATATAATATTAGCTTGACTAAAATTGATTGTATATTTAAGATGGTAATCCAAGAGTCAGGAACCCATTAAAGGATTTTGTCACAATGCTTCAAAAAATAAAAAATCAAGAATATAAAGACAAACAGAAAGCTTACACCAGATATAATATTGAATTTTTATGTGAATTTTGTGGTGGATATAAAGGTTTAAAGCTAGAATCTTCTAGGACAGTATACTATTGTTATGGAGAGTTTGATTCATCAGAAGACCCAAATAGAGATAAACTTTTGTGCAGAAAATGTGCTACTATGCACCATGATTTCTGGGATGATATGTGGGCGGCATATCCAAATTGTCGATAATCATTGACATTAACTATAATTGTTTGGCTATTGATATGACAGAAATTATTAGCTATAATTGCTGAGTAAGATAGGCTATTGTGGACATGTGACCTCTGTTGATCCTATATTTAGAATCATTAAGTTGTGTGGATAAAATAAGAATTACAAAAGTTTATACTTTTAAATGTAACACAGTTAGTTCATAACAAAAGAGTAATCATATGTGGGGAGACGCATACTGTCAATTTCCGTTTAATAGGCTCAGATTAACCTCAGAAGGTTGGGCTTCTTTTTGCTGTTTCATGAGACCGGATCCTCTTTTTCCAGAGGAAGATGCTTACATTGGTAATGTACTAGAAAAAACCTTTGATGAAGTGTGGTTTGGAGAAGTTGCAGAAGATATTAGAAAAGAAGTTATTGAAGGCAACTTGCACAAGAAATGTGTGTGTCCGGGTTGCCCATATTTGCCTCTTAAAAAGCCATACCCAGTACAGAACTTTGTTTACAACGAGTATCCAAACTTCCTTGAGATCGATTTGCCAAACACTCATTGCAATGTGGGCGGTCTAACTCCTGATCCTGTTAAGTCACCCGCTTGCATCATGTGCGAAAGAAGTGGGCCTGCATTTAGACCAGAGAAAAATCATCTATTTGAAGTTTTAAATAGAATCAAGCACATCGTTCCCAATCTGTGTCAGATTCATATTCAAGGTATAGCAGAGCCATTTTATCAAACTCGCAAAGATGGTTTTTTGTTATTTGAAGTTTTGGATATTTTAGAATTTGACAAGTATGCCGAAAAAATAACTTTAAGCATCACTACAAACGCCACTCTTTTGAAACAAGATGTTAGAAAGCAATATCTTGAAAGAGCACCTCATTCTATAACTAATTTCTCTATAGATGCTGCAACTCCTGAAACTTTTAAGGCAATAAGAATTTTTGATTGCTTTGATAAAGTTTTAGAAAACATGTACGCTTTTGACAAGGAAAGAATTCGTGAAAAGCAATTTATAAGAATTCATAATAACATTAACACAATGAATGTTCATGAAGTTGTAGAAATGTGTAGAATTGCTAATAAAGCCAGAGCAGAATATGTAGAGTTTAATCCTACTAATGGATTTAATCATCTGATATTAGTTAATGAAAAAAATTGTGGTTTGTTTGCAAAAGCTCAATATGATATTATAGAAGAG
>Ga0194051_1001579_pt1 | contig 11878 bp, 5 predicted proteins | sample SepL2320m_MetaG_FD_161275 | JGI IMG/M metagenome (GOLD analysis project Ga0194051, IMG submission 161275) | Anoxic zone freshwater microbial communities from boreal shield lake in IISD Experimental Lakes Area, Ontario, Canada - Sep2016-L239-20m | ecosystem: Environmental > Aquatic > Freshwater >... | reverse complement strand
TAGTGATGGTAATTGCCGGGCCGACGGGCCAGTTCCACCCAAAGACACTCGGAGTGGTGCCGAAGCCGGAAAACGAGTTGCCTTCAATCACGATCTTCTCGCTATCGTGCGAGATGTTTTCTGGCGTATCGCTCACGATGGGCTTGGTGCCAGGAACGCCCGAAATCGGCGAAGCGCCGATGACAATGTTGGGGTGATTGTTGTCGGTGAAAGTGCAGTCGCGCACGGTGAAGTTGCGAATCGACGATCCTTCCTCGAAATACCATTCGGGCGAGGCGGAAATCGCGGGTTGGAAGCTATTGCTGAAAGTGCAGCGCTCAATCGTGCAATTGGCGGCTTTCAGGTTGAGGCACTTCGCCCGAAAGACCTGAAACTTACTGTCACGGATGATGGTTTCCTGACCCACTGTCGCCACGTTGATGAGCCGGTCTATGCCGTCGGTCATGGACTCGCGGCTGAAGTTCATGCCGACGCCCGTCCCGACGCGCTCGGTCACGACATCCCGATCCAGAGCAATAACGAACGTTCCGCCGGGGTTGCTCGTGGCTGTTGTGATGATGGCGTCCGACCGCATTTTTTTGTGCTGCCAGTCCCAGAGTTCCACCCGGTCGCCCGTGCGGTAATCGCTGTTTTTGGCCTGCACGATCAGCGTCCGCTTGTCTCTTTGCTCGATGATGCGCGTGTAATTGGCCAAGATATCAATGCCGTCGTCGTCTATTTTTGAAAAGTCGCACTGATCGAGCAGAAGCTTTCCGCGCAGGCCGCTTACTTGGCCGCCGCCCGCGCAGGAATAGATTCTAGTCGAACCGGGAGGCACGCCGATCACGAAGCGCCTGAACGTCGTGGTGCCTTCCAGCCCGTTGACGTAAAAGCCCGCGTTGGCCCCGCCGCCCCAGTAATTGATGTCTTCCAACGTCGTGTCGCGTAGATTGCTGAGGATGAAAGCGTGGCTGCGACTCTCAGAGTAAATGAAAAACTTTTTGCCGGGCCAGTTCTCGATATTAGGCGGCCCTTGCAGCTTCCAACTCCACGTGTGCTCACCGGTTTTTACCATTTCAGACGGGTTGGGCCAGTAGCGATCAAGTTGATAGTAGTTCTTCTCCGGGAACACGAACGGATGCACCTGCGAGCCTTTGAACGTCGGATCGTTTGGTGCGGGATAGCCGGGGTCAATCGACACTTCGCACGTCATGTTTGGGATATCCACACTCGTAATCGTGCCCTGCGTGTAGCCCAGAGGGTCATGATCGATTGAGATTTTCCGAACACTTACGCTTTTGCTATCAACGATGCGGAACACCGGCTCATCCAGATCGCCCGACACGATGGTCGTGTCGACTTCGCCTTGAAACGTCAACCCGTCAGCGCCTGTGATGCGAATGGACTTTTCCGCCCCAATCCCTGTTTTGTAGCGGCCCGAAGGGAGCGTTACGACGGCGCCCGCGCCCTGCCTCTGTGCCGCGCCAATGGCTGCGTTAATAGCTGCCGTGTCGTCGGTTACGCCGTCGCCTTTGGCACCAAAGTCTTTGACGTTGATCGGTTTTAACTCGGCTGCCGACACCGGGAAGGAGGCAATAGACAACAGCGTGAGCGCCACCAGCGCGAGGGATGAAAAAGCAAAAGGTCGGAATGTGTGACTTTTCTTATTTTTCATTGGTCTTGGTCTCGGAGCGTGCGCTTCATGGCTGAATTCGATTGGGTTCATTTCTGCGCAGCCTTGCTCGTGTCCGGGTGCTCCTTGATGAGCGTTTCCGCCTCATTCCGGCGTTTAACGTTTTCGGTCTTTAACGCGATGCGCGTCGCGCTCTTCTTGCCGGTGTAGATTTCACACATGTCGGCGACCGTAAAGTTGTCGTTGCGCAGGGGAGAGGTTAGCCCGGTCAATGGCACTTCCGCAAGCGGTCTCCCGGCTGCCACGCTGCTCTGGGCCAAAGTGCTCTTCGTGCGGTGGCGGCAGCACGCTAACACGATCCGGCCACACAGTGCCTTGGGCTATCGCCCCCCGGCGCCTCCAGGCGTGGCAGCCCCGTGCGTTCGTATGGCGTACGCCTCAGCAAACGCACGGGGCTGGTCTATTGGAGGGCAAAATCCTAACTTAAGAACTGGCGTCATTCATGGGGGAAGGTCAGCTGAACTATCCTTTGGCCCCCCGCTGGACGGGGCGACGGGTGCTGGTCTACTTTGTGGCGTCGAAACCATTTTGCGGAAGAAACATCGATGGCAGCGCACCCGGGATCATTCGAGTACCTCGAAGCGAAAATACGGCGGGTCGCCAGCGGTAATAGCTACGGCAAAGACTTCGAGCGCATATGTAAATGGTTTCTGTTAAATGCCCCTCAGTATCGCGGCAAATTTCGCCGAGTCTATCTGTGGCATGAGTGGCCAGGGCGTTGGGAGCGAGAGGATGGAATCGACCTGATCGCGGAGACACAGGAAGGGAAGCTCTGGTCGATTCAGGCCAAAGCGTACGCGCCGAAGTACTACGTAAAAAAAGTAGATGTAGACAGCTGGATAAGCGCGTCTGGGGACCCGCGGTTCTCGCGTTTGCTGCTCATAGCGACCACGGATCATATCGGTCCAACCGCGCGGCGGGCGATGAGGCGGCAGGGAAAGCCGACCGCGACCGCATTGCGTGGAGTGCTACTGAATTCCGGGTTAGCGTGGCCGTTAAAAGTTAGTGGCTCAACGGCCCCGTCGAAACCGTGGAAGCCGGAGCCGCACCAACGAAAGGCGATCGATGACGTAGTGGCAGGCTTTGCCCGAACACGCCGTGGGCGATTGATTATGGCGTGCGGAACTGGCAAGACCCTGACAGCTCTTTGGATTCACGAAGCCTTAGCGTGCCGAAGCACAATAGTGCTCGCACCATCAATCGCATTGGTCCAGCAGATGCTTTCGGAGTGGGGACGCCATGCCAAGAACGATTTCGACAGCTTAGTTGTTTGCTCCGACCAATCCGTCGCAGATGAGATCGACCCGGCTGTTCGTCATGTAGCCGATTTGGCAATGGATCCGACGACGAAGGTCAGTGAGATCGCAGTGTTTCTGGCAACGAAAAGGCGGCGTCCAGCTGTTGTGTTTGCAACCTATCACTCCTCCGACCGAGTTGCAGCCGCGCAAAAGAGATCGCGGCACAGGTTCGATTTGATTGTGTGCGACGAGGCTCATCGACTAGCCAGGGACGCGACAACATCGTTCACGGTAGCACTAGACGAACGGAAATTGCAGGGGACTCGCAGGTTGTTCATGACAGCTACGCCGGTGTATTTGACGGAAAACGCAAAGAGCCAGGCCAAGGATTGCGGGCACGACGTTGCGTCAATGGACGACGAGAAGAGGTTCGGCCCAGAGTTTCATGTGCTGTCTTTTCGACAGGCAATGGAAGCTAAGCCGGAGCCGCTTTTGACGCGTTATCGCGTTGTCGTCATCGGTGTCACAAGCAGCGAGATATCAAAGTTGGTGACAAGCCGCGTTCTTGTCCGCACGAGGCAGGGTATCCGCAGCGACGCGCGAATGCTGGCAACGGCAATAGGCTTGGCGAAGGCGATGCGAAAATACAATCTCCGCCGCATCATCACGTTTCATCGGTCGATCAAACGCGCACATCATTTCGTCGACACCAGCCGAGCGGACTCCTTTCCGAGAGTGCTCGGCTCCCTGCCTGTTGAGGGGCATTTAGCGGCAGAACTCTGGACCGAACACATATCTGGCGAGATGCCGGCTGGTAAGCGGAGTTCATTGCTGAAGGCGCTCCGTGATCTGGAAAAAGGTCGTCGAGGTCTGATCTCCAATTGCGCATGCCTGAGCGAAGGCGTCGACGTTCCGGCCCTAGATGGAGTGGCGTTCATCGATCCAAAGAGATCAGTAGTCGACATAGTTCAAGCAGTCGGTCGTGTGATCCGCAAATCCCCAGACAAGAAGCAGGGCACCATCGTTCTGCCGGTTGTTATTGACGACGGAAAAGACGCTGAGGAGTCGCTGGAAACTTCCGCCTTCAAAGTGGTGTGGCAGGTGTTGAAGGCCATTCGCGCGCACGACACCCAGTTTGGGCAGGTGCTCGATCAGTTGCGTACGGCGATCGGGAAGGACCGGGTTGGCGAAGTAAGGCTTCCGCCAGAGGTCGTTTTTGACTGCTCAGCATTGCTGCCCAAGGGCTTCGAGACAGCGTTTTATGTTCGGGCCGTGAAGGCCGCTACCGAACGGCCGTTTGAGTACTGGCTGCGGTTCTGCGACGAATTGTGCGAAGCCCATCGCAAGACAATCAACGATATTGGCCTTCGCACGACGTTCAATGAAGCGCAGATCGGTAAGTGGCTGAATAATCAACGAACCGCCTTTCGTGAAAGAAGGCTGTCGGAGGCTCAAGTCGCGGCACTAGAGGCCCGAGGTATTTTGTGGAACAAAAGGGTGGCCACATGGGGTCGAAGGCTCGCGCTATTTCGCGCGTGGTGCAGAGAACACGGGTCCTTGGCGTCGGTAGAGAGAGCAACGGAGTTTCAGGGGCAAAGACTTGGCAAGATAGTCGACAAGGTGAGGAATGCGTATCGAAGAAAGGGCCTGTCAAACGACAAGGTGCGGGAATTGAATGCGATTGGAATGGTGTGGGTTCCACATGCGGCCAGCTTTCAGTCCGGCCTGGAGGCATGCGACAAATGGATCGCACAGGGAAACACGCTTCTCAACGTCGGGCGAAAAACGGAGATCGATGGATTCGCCTTTGCCAAATGGGTCCAAGTCCAGCGAGGGCTATTCAGGGCAGGGGCGTTGAGTAAGGAACGACGCCAACTTTTGGAGGAGAGGGGCATGGTATGGGAGCCTGCAGTCGCAAAGGAAGCGGCCAGGCGCGAAATGCTCAGGCAATATGTGCGACTTCATGGTTCGCTGGCTAACGTGAAGCAGGGGGACGTTTTCCAGGGAGTAAAGATCGGTGTGATGCTCAACCATCGACGCAAGTTCTACCGAGAAGGAACACTTGATCCATCGGAGATCAGATTGCTTGAAGAACTCGGAATGGTATGGGAGCCGCTTCGGGCGGAGCGAATGGCTTTGATAGCGGCTCTTGAGATATTCAAGAGGCAGCATGGAAATTTTGCGAGCCTCACCAATCTGAAGGTCGTCGATGGCGTAAAGCTCGGCGCCGCGGTTGCCCGATGGCGAGCTAGGAGTCGTCAAGGCGTGCTTGACCCGTCCATTCGCAAGGAATGCAGACGAATTGGGTTGAACTTGGAAGAAGTCAAGGGGCCTGGCGGGCGCGCGACCTAGTAATTACGAAATAGCCATCGAGGCGTGAACGGAAAACACGCTTATTCTCGGGTCCCGATAACCCCGATTTTCCACGGCTTTTCGATGTTTTTCGTGCGCAACGCATCGACTGGCGCATTAGGCGGGCAAGAGTTGCGAGGCTTTCGCAACTCTTGGGCATCAGCACCGAAGCCGTTAGCAATGCCCTCGCTGTGCATCGCGCAGCCAGACGGCCGCCCGCTCGGATTGATGACAAGAGTCGGCACAAGCCGACCGTGCCTTTCGTGGCCAAGTACAAAACAATCGCTGCGGAGGTTCTCCGTCGCCGCAAGGCCGGCGAGGTCTTAGAGCAAATCGCCCGCTCGATGAAAGCCAGCATGCGCACGATCCGAGCGGCCCATACGTTTGCCATGCAGACGCAAGCCGATCAGCCGACGCCCAAGCCAAGGCAGAGGTGAGCATCCCTGAGCCATCAGAGGGTAACGCACTCCCTCTGAAAGTGGTGCTGTTTAAGGGGGGCAGGTCAGTGTTTCATTGAGAGTCCTGCTTCACGCCAGCACTTCCTGAATCACGTGTCCGTGAACATCGGTGATCCGGCGTTCGGTGCCGTTGAAGTAGTGGGTGAGACGTTCGTGGTCGAGACCGAGGAGGTGGAGAATGGTAGCGTTGAAATCGTAGAGCGTCTTTACATTGTCGGTTGCCTTCCAGCCGAGTTCGTCGGTGCTGCCGATGCTGATACCGGGCTTCACACCGGCACCCATGAGCCAGCAGGTGAAGCCTTCGATGTTGTGATCGCGGCCTGTGCCGTTCGCCTGCATGAAGGGCAGGCGGCCAAACTCGGTGCACCAAACGACCAGCGTCTTATCGAGCATCCCGCGTTGCTTCAAATCGCGCAGCAGGGCGGCAGTGGGTTGGTCGAGGATTTCGGCATGGGTGCCGTGGCTGCTCACGATATTGGAGTGGCTGTCCCAGTTCAGTTTTCCACCGCTGGCGAAGGCGCCGTTGAAAAGCTGCACGACGCGCACGCCCTGCTCCAGCAGGCGTCGGGCGAGCAGGCAGTTGCGGGCGTATTCGGCTTTGATGGTGTTGCTGGACGTCGCGCCGTAGGTTTCGAGCGTTTTGACGCTCTCGCCTTTGAGGTCCATGAGGCCGGGGATGCTGCTCTGCATGCGCCCGGCGAGTTCGTAGCTGCTGATGCGGGCAGCGAGGTCGGTGTTGCCTGGATGTTGTGCCAAATGCTCGCCGTTCAGCGTGGCGAGCAGGTCCACGGCGGCGCGGCTGGCGCTCTCTTTTGCGGAGGCACGGAGATTCTGCGGCGGTTCGTCGGCGCTGAAGGCGGTGCCTTGAAAGGTGGCGGGCAGGAAGCCGCTGCCCCAGTTGTTCGGCCCGGCTTGCGAACGTCCGCGCGGGTCTGCGATGGCGACGAAGCTCGGCAGGTTTTCATTGAGCGTCCCGAGCGCGTAAGTCGTCCACGCACCAAGGCTGGGATAGCCCTCGAAGGTGAAGCCGGTGGAGAGAAAGTTCTCCGCCTGGGTGTGGGCGCTGTTCTTCGCGGTGAGCGAGTGGATGAAGCAAATGTCGTCAGCCAGCCCCGCGAGATGTGGCACGAGGTCGGAAATCATCTTGCCGCTCTGACCGCGTGGTTTGAAGTCCCAGAAAGGTTTTGCGAGACTGCCGATGGGGCCTTCAAACGTCACCTTCGGCGCATTCGGCGGCACTTTCCCGTGCTGTTTATAGAGCTCCGGCTTGTAGTCGAACGTATCGAGGTGGCTGACCGCTCCGGCGCAGAAGATCAACAGCACCTGCTCCGCCTTCGCAGGAAAATGTGACGGTCGCGCGGCAAATGGGCGTGCAGGGTCAAATTGTGGACGAATCGGCTGCGGCTTGTTTTCGACGGCAAGCAATCCCTCGCGCGAGAGCAACTGCGCTAGTGCGAATCCACTGGCGGAGGCGGCGAAGTTCCCGAGGAAACCGCGACGGCCGAGAGGCTGGGTGTGGGTAGTGAATGTCATGGTAGGAATAGAAACTCGTTGGAGTTGAAGAGGGCGCGGCAAACGGTCTCAAGGCCCTCGCGCTCTGCGACGGCGAGGCACGCAGTGAGTTCGGTTTCGCGCGGAGGCCGAGCGAGGGCGAGCTGGAACGCACGGGTGATTTTCGCGGTGAGATCTGTAACGGATTCCGCGGTGACGCGTTTTGCGAGCGCGGCGGACTGTTCGAGCGTGAAGCGTCCGTTGAGGAGGTTGAGAGCCTGGAGCGGCGTGGTGCTGTCGCTGCGTTTGTCCTTCACCTGGCCGCACTCAGGCAGGTCGAAGGTCTTGAACATACCGTCATCGGCTCCGCGAATCCGCGTGTGGTAGATCATGCGGCGGTTTGCGCCCTTCGGTGGCTCGGGCAAGGGCTTCCATTGGTCGAACTCGCCTTTACGCGAGAAGAGGTTCACGCCCTCGCCGCCCATCGTGCGGTCGAGCTGCCCGCTAATGGCGAGCATGGAATCGCGGATGGCCTCGGCGTCGAGACGGCGGGGTGCGCGGCTGAACGAGTCTGGTCCGCCTGCTCTCTGCCGATACGCCGCACTCATCACGATCCGCCGGTGCGTCTCCTTCAAGCTCCAGCCATCGGCGATGAGTTGCGTGGCGAGCCATTCGAGCAGCTCGGGATGCGTGGGACGTGCGCCGACGAGGCCGAAGTCGCCCGGCGTACTAACGAGGCCGGTGCCGAAGTGGTGATGCCACAGCCGGTTCACGACGACGCGGGCGGTGAGTGGTGCGGCTTCCTTTATGAGCCATTTGGCGAAAGCGGCGCGGCGCTCCTGCTCGGGTGCGTCGGCGGGAAGCCGGAAGCCGCTCAATACGGAAAGTCCACCAGGGCCGACGAGATCGCGCGGCTGCTCGGGATCGCCGCGCATGAGGACGTGGATGAGTTCCGGCTGAACAAACTTGCCCGCGTAGACTTCCGGGTCAGCGCTCAGTTTGGCTTGGCGCGTCCGGAGCTTGGCGAGTTCTGCTTCGAGCCCACGGAGAGTTTGAATGGCGTCCGCATCGAGTCCTTTCGTGCGTGCGGCGACACTTCGCCATTCGCCTTGCTTCTCAGCCACCTCGACGCGCCACTCGGAGGTGAGGCGTATGGCATGAGCGCCTTGGTTGGTCTTTGCGAGAACACGGTCACGGCTCCAGACCACGCGACTGATGAGTGCAGGCTCTTTGAGCTCAATCTGCACCCATGCTGGCGGACGGACGCTCGCGACCCAAGTGGAGTCCTTGCCAAAAGCGCCGTCGTTCAGGAACTCGTTTTTGCTCCCGAGTTGCGTCGCTGCGCCGGAGGACGTGGCTTTCGCACCCTGTGTCGCGAGCGAGACGAGTTCCGGCGCACTCCCACTTTGCGCAGCAGTCCAGACCTCGATTTCATCAAAGGCGGGACCTTCACTCGTCGCGTCGGTGGCCGTCACGGTGAGGCGCACCCACTTCGCACGCCTTGGCTCGAAGTGCTCCGTGTACTGGCCGTCGCTCACTTCGCGCGAGATTGGAAACTTCGCCAGTTCTGCACGCACCTGCGTGATGCGTTGGCCGATTAGATTCAGCTCATCCTTCCGCGCCGCCTCCGAGCCATCGCGCCATGGGCGGCTCTCGTACTTCACGCCGCTGAATACGGAGAGAATCTGATAGTAGTCCTTCGACGAAATGGGATCGAACTTGTGATGATGACAACGGGCGCAGCCGACGGTGAGCCCGAGCATGGATGCGCCGACGTTCTGGATGATCTCATCAAGCGCATTGAATCGCGCCATTTTGATCGCGGTTGCCTCCTGCCCGACCTCCGGTGGCGTCGGCAGCGGCGCGGTGACGAGGAAGCCGGTGGCGGGATCCACGCCCACCGTATCTCCTGCGATCTGCTGAAAGAGGAATTGATTGTAAGGCAGGTCGCGGTTCAGCGCCTCGATGACCCAATCACGGTAGGGCCACGTGTTTTCGCGCAGCGAATTGTATTCGTAGCCCCGCGTGTCGGCGTAACGGATGACATCGAGCCAATGCTGCGCCCAACGCTCGCCATAGTGCTTCGATGCCAGCAGGCGTTCGACGACCTTTTCATAAGCACGCGCATCGTGGTCCTCCACAAACGCATTTACTTCCTCCGGCGTCGGAGGCAGGCCCGTGAGGTCGAGCGTGATGCGACGGACGAGCAAACGGCGGTCAGCCTCGGCCGCTTTGGCCGTGCCGAGAAATGCATCGAGCGAATCGTGCGCGAAAGTTCCGGACAGCGGCTGGAATGACCAATGGCTGCTGCTGATCTTTTCCTCCGCGATCGCATCCATTTGGCCCGGCCAGACTGCGCCCTGTGCGATCCATTTTTTAAAAGTCTCGATTTCCGCAGCCGAGAGGCGCTCACCCTTCGGCGGCATTTTCACATCATCGTCTGTGCTGCTGATGACCTCGATAAGGTGGCTGCCCGCCGCATCACCCGGAACAACTGCCGCACCAAAGTCTCCGCCCTTCAACAACGCCGCGCGGCTGTCCAATCGCAGCCCGGCTTTCTGCTTCTCAGGCCCGTGGCACTCGAAACAGCGTTTTGCGAGAACGGGCAGGATTTCCTTTTCAAAATCGGGTGCCGCAGCCTCCGAATCAGCCAGCGGAGCAAGCACCAGGGCGGCGAGGAGTGTGAAGGTCGATCTCACGGCGCCTCCGGAATCAAGATGGATGGGAGTTGTGGGATGAGCGACGTGGTTTTCATCATGTCAAGATCTTGGTTCTGGCAGCGAGAAGTGTTGGGAACAGTTTCATACTTCAGCGAATCCAGATGCCTTTCCCCGTGCCGCCTTTGGGCGTGGTCTTGGGGTAGTCGGGGTTGGGTTTTTGCTCGATGACTTTCACTACTTGCTCGATGGGCAAATCCGCCTGCGAGTCGTGGGGGCGGACGCCATTGATGCTGACGTTGCGCACGGTGCAGTCGAGGTCCGGAGAGAAGATTTCGGTCCAGAGCGTGGGATCGTCCGGCTTGTGCTTGTAGGTCTGCGACTTTGGGCCGAGTTCGACGAGGCGGTAGCCTGCTGGGAGCGGAAAGCCAAGCTTCACGTTGCGAACGGTGAGGCCGTCGGTGTTCGCGTGGACCTGGATGCTGCCGGGGCGGTTGAAGGTGAGGTTTTCGAAGACGATGTCTTTGAGTGTTCCAATGCCGGCGCTGGCGTCGTTGTCGCGACCGACTTCGAGATTGGGCTGGTCGTAGAGCTTGAAGTCGCGAATGTCGGTGATGTCACGGAGCGTGATGTCGTGAATGGGGCAGTCGAGCGTGGTGCCGTCGCTGAAGTGCTTCACGCCGGGGAGCAGGCGGATGGCGTCGGTGCTGTGTTTATTTTCGGGTGCGCCGGTGATGTGATCGATGGTGAGGTGATGGATCGGGCCAAATGTCACATTGTATTGTCGCCAGTCCCACGCAGTGAGCGAAACGGGGTCGTCGTGGGAATCGCCGTGTATATTGCGGATGATCCCGTCGCTCGCGGGGCCGTCCACATGCACACCATCACGTCCGTGGCGGTCGAGCGTCAGGCCCTCGACGGTGAAGTCGCGAATGTTGCCGAGATGGATCGCAAAGGGGCGACTCTGTCGTACGGTGACGTTGCGCACGGTCGCACCGCGGACGTTGTGCAGCAGGATGACACCGTGCGTGCCAGGCACGGGATCCTTCTTCGACGAAGCGCCACGCTGGTTGCCATTGCTGTCCTTCGCACCAGTTGCCAAGGTCGTCCAGATACCGCCTTCGATGGTGATGTCGGTGTCGGGCTTCGTGTCACCGGGCACAGTCATGTCCGCAAAGCCGACGATGTGCTCATTGCGCACCATGCAGGTGTTGCAGCCAGGCTTGAGGCGGACCTCGGCGTCGAGATCGGCGGTGAGCTTCTGGCCAGACTTCAGGACGATGGGGCCATCAAGGTAATAAGGCTGATCACGCTTCGGCAGGTGCACGGCGTCGGCCTTATCGAGCACCGCTTGGATGGCGTCGTTCCAGATCTCGCCTTTGACTTCGCGGGGCTTTGGCTGACCGTCTGCATCGGGCCAGGATTCGGTCCAGGTCGCAATGCGAGTTCGTGAAGGATCGTTATTAGCGCCGTGCAGCGCGGCGAGCGGAGCCAGCAGCAGGGCGGTGACGAAGGCTATGAGAATGTGTTGCGGTGATCGGTTCATCGTCGGGCTTTTTGGCAGATAGGAGACTCACTTTGGGGCGATTGGAATCCGGCGCAATTCGATCCAGCCGACAGCCGCGACGAAACTTCGACATGCGGGGCCATTCTTGCATCTTTTAAATCAAGATGCCATGCGGTGTCAGATGCCTATGCGTTTCTCCGATGTCGCCTGTCCTCACCGCCCTTGTGTGATCTTCGTCACGGATTCTCGCGGCTACCCGACCACCACTGCGGCTAAAGCGACACCAGCCACTGCTGCCGCCAAGGCCCAGAACCCTAGCACCATCAACCAGCGCTAGACGTAGCCGCTCCACGGATCGACCGCGGCCGTGAGCCGTGTGCTGCCAACCTCGACCGTCGGTGCGTCCAGTCGGTGCACCTTCACCTCCCCGGCCGAGACCGAGTAGAGGAACTCGCCGATCCGCACGCTCCGCTGCACTGCGCTGTCGTGTGTGATCTCGCCGA
>Ga0194051_1001578_pt1 | contig 11879 bp, 7 predicted proteins | sample SepL2320m_MetaG_FD_161275 | JGI IMG/M metagenome (GOLD analysis project Ga0194051, IMG submission 161275) | Anoxic zone freshwater microbial communities from boreal shield lake in IISD Experimental Lakes Area, Ontario, Canada - Sep2016-L239-20m | ecosystem: Environmental > Aquatic > Freshwater >... | reverse complement strand
TCCCGGCTTGCCCGGCCGCAAGGCCCAGCCATTGAGCGTGCCGCCGCCGAGTAAATAGTCGAGTGCTCCCGATACTTGACTGCCGTGCTCGATTGGGAAGTCTGGCCCAAAAGCGAGGATGCCGTGCACGACCTGCCAGGCTCCGTGCACCGAAGCATTTAAACGTCGACCGTCGCGGACATGCTTTAAAACGGCATCGATTCGCGCACACAGCTGCGGTGTGTCAACGGCAGTGGGATGGGAAACGGTGCGTGGAGAGCCACAAGCTGTGGCCATTACCATCAGCAACGCCGCCAGAATCCCGGCCAGAAAACGGAGACAATGATTGTTCAAGAGCGCGACTTTCAACAGAGGAAGCTAAGAGCAATCGCATGAAAGAGATGAAAAACCTGCCAAAATAGCACGGAAGAAAAAAATAGCAGCCGACAGCTTTTCCGATCGACAATTCGCTAGAATAACACCTCTCACACATGTCTTGCCGAGAATAGCATGTCAGTGGCACAGCATGCCGTGACCAACGTGTCTGCTGCGTGCCCATTCCTGCGTGTCCATTCATGCAAGACAGGCAGAAATCTTGAGGAGGCTCTGTCCGTTATGCCAATGTACTTTGATCCAATGTACATGCTGTTCATTGCCCCGGCCCTCTTATTGGCGCTGTGGGCTCAATGGAGAGTGCGCACATCGTTTGCCGCTGCTGCCAAGGAGTTTGCGCCGCTATCGGGTGCCGCAGCCGCCCGGCTCATTCTGGACTCGGCAGGTGCAACCAATGTGGTGATCGAGCAGGTGGCTGGCCAGCTGACTGACCATTACGATCCGCGGACGAAGGTTTTGCGGCTTTCAGAAAATGTATACGGTGTTCACTCGCTCGCTGCCGTCGGTATCGCCGCTCACGAAGCGGGCCACGCGCTTCAGGATGCCCAAGGCTACTCGCTCATGGCCATCCGGAATGCTGCTGTTGGTGTGGCAAATATTGGCAGTGGCTTCGGGCTTTTCGTCTTCATGATCGGCTTTGCAATGGCGCTACAGCCTATTGCTTGGCTGGGCATTATTTTGTTTGGTGCAACCGTTTTTTTCCAGCTCGTGAATCTGCCCGTCGAAATTGATGCGAGCAATCGCGCAAAGGCACAATTAGTCGGTCTGGGCATCGTGCCGGCAACTGGCATGCCCGCCGTCAACAGTGTTCTGCATGCGGCTGCTTGGACGTATGTTGCCGGGACGCTGCAGAGCATCCTCACGCTGCTCTACTACGCCAGCTATCTCACTGGCGGCAGCGACTCAGATCGCTAAGGGCCGCGGTTACAAGCGGGCTAAAAACGCAAGCCATTGGCTGGCCAGGCTCGTCAGCGTTGCTGGTTAGTGATTGAGCGAATAGAGCAGCACGTTGAGAGCGATTTTTTCGGCGTCCTGCCGGCTGTAACCGGTGCACTCCAGCGAGTTTTGTTTTTCCAGAGCGCACGACAGATCGTAGGGTGAAAAAATCACAGCCCAACGGTCGCCGATGCGAATGCCCTCAAGCTGCGGAGCGATCTGTCGCTTGCTGGCTGCCAGCGGGCCATCGCCGCCAGCAGGCTCGCGAAGAGTCACCTCTTGAATGTTGTAGCCGCCATATTCCTTGGCAGTGAAGACGGGATCATCGGCAGGAATCGCCTCAAGCGTGCGCGCGGGTAACAAAGCAGCAATCTCGGTGCGGAAGGCGCTGCTAAAGGCACTTGAGGCACAGACGCTGTCAGCCAGCAGCATGCCGCCGCGTTCAAAAAAAAGCCGGAGTTGCTGGCGGCGTGGCTCATCAAAGCTAAAGCCCTGTCGGCCATGCATGAACACGATGTGGTAGTTAAAGAGTGCAGGATCGAGGGGGTCGATCTGGCTGGGAGTCTCATCGACGCGCACGCCAAGTTCGCGGGCAGCGGCCCGCAGAATGTTTGCCAAGGCTGCCGGCGCCGCGTCGCACATGCCAGCATGACGCAGTTTGGCGATGGCAAGTTGGCCACGCTCCAAGTTGTCTGGAGTGGTATTTGGATTACGGTCGAGCACAAAGAGTTCGTCCTTGCGCTTCAGCTCGCGATTGGTTGCGTAGGCCAAAACGTTGGTGCCGATGGCCAACGCTGCATCGACTTCGCGGCGCACTTGAGCGGGCAGACTGTGGCTGGCGGCGCCACCGATTTCCCAGAGGCAGGAGAGGCTCGGCATGGCCGATTTGTTCTTGGCGAGATCGCTCGGCGGGGCATAGATCAAACAGGTGCGGCAGCCGTAGTCGATCCCTAACAGGGCACGGTGCAGCTCCGGCGGCACGATCTCCTCGGCGTTCCAGACGGGATGTTCTGGCGGCAGCAATCGCAGTTGGTATTCCGGCTCAGGAAAAATCTCACCCACGAGTTGTCGCAGCTGTTGATTGAAATCACCGCTGGCTGGACAACAGGCCTCGGCAAAAATGAACCCCCCTTCATCGATGTAAGCCCGCAATCGCGTGCCGGCATTGGGTCCAAGATCAAAAGCGATTTTTCCTGACAACCAGAAAACAGGAGCCTGAAGCAAGTCATCGATCGTGGCACTCGGCGTATCGAGGATATGCCAGGAGAGACCCGCCGGATAGTCCTTGCGCCAACGCGATTCCACATGCTCGACAAGATGGGAGATATCGTGGCCGTGCCGGTTCCAATCGGATTGTGGGTCGTGGCGGCTCTTGGCCACAATCACCGGTCGGCGACCCTTGGCCAGAAATAAGAGTGCAAAGCTGGTGGCCACCACAGGATCCTCGATGCGTCCCCCACGGAAAGCACCGGAGAGCGCATCCTGCGAAGCAACCAACGTTCGAGCGCCCTCCAGATACCAATCCGACTCCCCAATGAATCGCCGCGCGGTGAATCGTCCCACGCGTTCCAAACCGTAGAGGTAGTAATAGAGCCATGTTTGGCCGCCGCTGCCAGGGTTTTCCACTACCGAAAAACGCTTTCCCAGCCAATCCATGGCCCGCTCCAGTACGCGGGGAGAGGCGCCGCCACCGCAGCAGGAAACAGCGTTTTGGGCGGCACGTGCATCGGGTGTGCCGATGTGCTCCGACGTGATCCAGATGCTGGCGATGCCGGCGCAGGTCATGCTGCCAGAACCGCCGCTGTTGCCTATCGTATAGCCCCACGAACCATCGCTGTTCGCGCATGAAACCCAGTACTGCTGTGATTTCATCCAGATATCCGGTCGCACGCGCACGCCCACTCTGTCGGCCTCATGGAGTGCCAACAAGGCAAACTGGGAGTTGGAGTTATCGCCCGTGCCCCGGTTGGCACCATACGACCACGATCCAGTGGCTGGACCTTGGGCAACCTGACTGTTCTCCAACCACTCAACATTACGATTCAGGATGACCCGATCGGCATCGGGCGCGAGCATCGCCAACACGAGCGTCTGCAGCGACACAGAGTAGGTTTCCTCCGGTTTTTGTTTGCGTAGCCACTCCAACGCCCGCTGCATCGCTACGTTGTTACTCTCGACACCGGCATTCGCCAAGCTCAGGAGCACCAGTGACGTTGCGCCGACGCGGGTGTCTTCGGTGCGCATCGAACACTCCCACGATCCATTGGCCTCCTGTTCACGGATCAGCCAGTCGCGGGCCTTTTCGATCGAGCGTTGGATTTTTTCTGGCGACAAGGCAGCAGGCGCCCGCTCTTGAGCCGGTAGGCTGGCTGACGGCAGGAACCACAGCAGCAGCCAGAATCTGTGAAGAATCCAACAAATCGGTCTTTGTCGGATGCGATGCACTGCTGGCCTCGGGCTTGAATACAAAACGGAAATAAAAAAAACAGGAAACGCAGCTCTTTCGGACAGTGCGAACTTCTAGCACAATCCATTCTACCGCAAGCCGACGGCACTGCCCAAAACTCGGTCTAGATCGAGAGTTGGTTTGCCGCTTTTGCGACTGCGACCGATACTAATGAGGGTCGCCTCGTACCGCCCCGGTTCAAGAAGGGAATCCCGTCGTGTCCACAGCCCCCCGTCCTAAAACGCTCGACAGTATTTTACAGGAATTTGCGCAGCATCGAAAGCTGATGCAGGAGGAACTGCAGAAGGTGATCGTCGGGCAGGATGAAGTCATCGAACAACTCTTTGCCGCCATCTTCACCCGTGGACACTGCCTGCTCGAAGGCGTGCCGGGACTGGCAAAAACGCTGATGGTTTCCACGCTGGCAAAGATTCTCGACGTGGGCTTCAAGCGCGTGCAGTTTACGCCCGACTTAATGCCATCGGATATCACGGGTACAAACGTGCTCGAGGAAGACGATACCGGCCGCCGCAACTTCCGGTTTGTCGAAGGGCCGATCTTCACAAATATTCTGCTGGCAGATGAGATCAATCGCACGCCCCCCAAGACACAGGCGGCCCTCCTGCAGGCGATGCAAGAGCGAGAAGTTTCTGTCGGTCAGGAAACCTACAGCCTGCCCGACCCCTTCTTCACTATTGCCACGCAGAATCCGATCGAGCAAGAGGGAACGTATCCACTGCCCGAGGCGCAACTCGACCGCTTCATGTTCAACATCAAGGTGGGCTATCCATCGGCGTCTGAAGAAGAACAGATCTTGATGGCGACCACACGTTCAGAAAAGCCGGAAGTGCGCAAAGTGCTTTCCGGTCGGGCGATCGTGAACATTCAAAAACTTGTCGGCAGCGTGGCGGTGAGTGAGTATGTGGTGAAATACGTGGCGCGTCTTGTGCGGGCCACGCGCCCCAAAGACGCGCTTGCCCCGAGCTACATCGCTGAACTCGTCGACTGGGGCGCAGGTCCGCGCGCCGGGCAATTCTTGATTCAAGGCGGCAAGGCGATGGCCGCTATGGATGGGCGTTTTAGTGTGTCGCTGGCAGACATTCGCCGGATTGCGGTGCCGGTGCTTCGCCACCGCATTGCCACAAACTTTCAGGCCCAGGCTGATGGGCTCACAAGCGAGTCAATTGTTGAACGACTTGTGCGTGAAATACCCGAACCAGACATCCCCAAGCTGGTGAAATAAGGGTGAACCAAAATGGTACGCGCGGTTGAGGAATACCTAAAGCCGGAAGTGGTGCGGCAGATCGCTCGACTCGATTTGCGCGCGCAGTTTATCGTGCGCGGCTTTCTGCAGGGCTTGCACGCCAGCCCCTACCAAGGGTTTTCAGTCGAATTCAGCGAACACCGTCGGTACACGCCGGGGGACGACCCCAAAGGCATCGACTGGCTCGTGTATGCCAAAACGGACAAATACTACATCAAGAAGTTTGAAGCCGAGACCAACATCACCGGCTATTTATTGATCGATACAAGCGCTTCGATGGCCTATGCCTATCAGCAAAATGTCACCAAGCTGGATTACTCAATCTCATTGGCAGCGGCCCTTTGCTGGCTGATGATTCACCAGCAAGACCCGTGTGGTTTGATGACTTTTAACGAGAAACTCCACGCCAGTTTGCCGGCGCGGTCGAAGCGATCGCAGATTGCACAGGTGCTCTCGGTGCTCTCTCGGATGAAGCCGACCGGCAAAACCGATATCGCCCGCAGCTTAGTGCAGGCAGCTGCCATGCTGCGGCACCGTTCGCTCCTGATGATCTTTAGTGACTTTCTGGCCGACCCGGAGCCGATCCGGGATGCCCTGCTGCGGCTACGCCATCGCGGTCACGATGTCATCTTGTTTAACGTGCTCGATGAGGCAGAAGTCAAGTTTCCATTTGATGGCATGGTCGAATTCACTGATCCAGAAACGCAGGACCGGCTTGTGATCGATGCCGATGCTGCCCGTCGAAAGTATGTGGAGAGCGTGCAGAGCTTTCGCGATGACTACCGCCGCTTTTGTTTTCACAGTGGAATTGATTACGTGCCCCTCGACACGAGCATGCAGTTTGACAGGGCGCTGATGGAATATCTTGTCAGCCGCCGCAATCGGTTCTGACGAGCCGTAGGATAATGGTCATGGGTCTGTCGTTTCTCACTCCGATGCTGCTTGCCGGAGCGGCGCTTGTCGCCGTGCCGATTGTGTTGCATCTGATCATGCGGCGCAAGCCTGTGAAGCGTGAATTTCCCGCGCTTCGATTTCTTCAGGAAAAATCGGTCGCCAATCGCCGGCGTTTGCGATTCAGCCATCTCCTGCTGCTCCTTTTACGCATGGCGGCGTTGGTCTTTCTGGCGCTGTGCTTGGCGCGGCCGGTGCTGCGTGGAGCCGGTTGGTTAGCCGATGGGGAGGGGCCGGTGGCCGCTGTGTTTGTTTTTGATACAGCGCCGCGGATGCTCCTGCGCGAAGGCAACCGCACACGACTCGAGCAGGCGGCTTTGATGGCCCGGGTGCTGTTTGAAAAACTGCCGCCGCTGAGCAAGGTGGCTGTGCTCGATACCGCCGGTAGTCCGGCCGCGTTTTTCCCCACGATTGCTGCGGCCGCTGCCCGCATCGACCGCTTGGCAGTCGCCACGCCTTCAAGGTCGCTTTCGGCGGCGATGGTCGAGGGATTAGGGATGCTCGATGGTTCAAAGTTGCAGCGACACGAACTCTATGTTTTCACAGATTGTTCGCAGGGCCAGTGGAATGGAACAGTGCCTCCGGACGTTGCCGTCTCCCACCCCGAGACCAGCGTGCTCTACATCGATGTGGGAGCCGTAGCGCCGCAGAATTGTGCCATCGAAAGCCTAGCCCTCTCTGGCGAAACAATCGCGGTGGGCATGCCGTTGTTGATCACCGCCACAACCAGTCGGATGGGGCCTGACATCAGCCGCGCACTCGCAGTTGAGATGCTCTCCCCAGATGGCACGTATGCCCGGCGTGCGATCAAACCGTTTGTCTGGAAAAAAGAGAACAACGGGCAGGTTGATTTTGAAATCTCTGGACTCGAACCGGGCGTGCGGCAAGGCCGCATTGTGATAGACGGATCGGATGATCTGGAAGCTGACAATCAGCGGTCGTTCACTGTTGTGGTCGGTGCGCCAGCCCGCGTGCTTGTGGCAGCGCCGACCCCTGCTGCACGCACCGGCCTGTTTCTCTCACAGGCGATTGCGCCAGCAGTGTTACGGAAATCTGGCAAAGTACGCTTCGATGTAACGCTCATCGATACGGCACAACTGGAGGCAACCTCGTGGGATGACTACCGCGGCATTGTGCTGCTGGATCCACCGCCACTACCGCCGCGAACCTGGGAGCTATTAGCGCAGTGGTTGGCGCAAGGCCGCGGGCTTGTGGTCTGGCTGGGACCGCGGGCGAGTGATGCGCAGCGGTTCAATTCCGAGACCTCCCAAAAGGTGCTTGGCGGTCGGATTGTGCGGGTCTGGCGCAGCCCCGACGGCAGTAATTTTCTGGCCCCGCTTTCGCTCAACCATCCGATCCTCTCCGCCTTTAGGCGCGTCGGAGACGCCGTTCCGTGGCAGGATTTTCCAGTTGTGCGACACTGGGAGTTTTCCCAAACCGCAGAGCCAGCCACCGGTGCTGACAACGCCGGGGGCGATGCTGCTGGGGAACAAGGCACAGCCAGTGTGGTGGTGGCTTATCGCAACGGCCTGCCTGCCGTGCTTGAAAACCGAGTTGGTCGGGGAGATGTTGTGATCGTCACCACGCCGGTTTCTCAAGCGGCCTTCGATCCCGATGCTTGGAACACACTTGCCAGCGGGTTTGAACCATGGCCTTTTGTGATGCTTGCCAACGAAACGCTGCTGCAGGCGATCGATATCTCGGACAACCACAACATCGTGACCGGTCAGCCGGCCATTCTTCATTTGGAGCGACGCGATGTTGCAACCGTGTTTGTCCACACGCCGGCCGGAGACGACGTTCCCGTAGTTGTCGATCAGAAGAGGGGCACGATCAGCGTCACGGCCACGCAGTCAGCGGGCAACTACACGATTCGCTCTGGCGGAGACACCGACGGCATCGCCGAGGGATTAAGTGCCAACTTCGATGCAGCCGCAACCGACTGTGAGCACCTCGAACCCCAGATGCTAGTCGGTCTTTTTGGTGAGGGTCATCACTTAGCTCGCACGGAAGCCGATCTGGTGCGCGATGTGAATCTCGAACGTATCGGTGCCGAGCTCTACGGCTGGTTGATCGTACTTGTGGCACTCCTGATGGTGGGGGATTGGATCGTGGCCAACCGTTTTTATGCGCCGCGCGAAAGCACTGCCGGCGAGCCTCAAGCCGCCGCTGCTTTTGCCGAAGCGACCGACCCCGCCCCATCGCCGCCGCCTTTGCCGGCACCTCCGCCCTTAGGGGCATCAGAACGCATGCCTGGGCCACCGCCACTTCCCACTCTGCACGAGGCAGGCGCATGATTGCCGTCGCAGATCTCAACGACTTTTCCATGCACATCGATTCAGTCGGATCGGTGTCATTTGTTGTCGTGATTGCGACACTGCTGGTGGCGGTGTTATTTTTTGTCGGTCCCGATCGCTCGCGACTTTCGCGCCGCCGCCTCACGACGTTGGTCATGCTGCGGTTGCTCGCTTTCTTGGGTATCGTGGCCTGTCTGTTGCGGCCGACATTTGTTGCGACCAAGAAGGCACGGCAGCAGGGCACGCTTGTCGTGTTAGCCGATGCCTCCGAAAGTATGTCGGTAGCTGATGGTCCCAACGGTCGCACGCGCTGGGAGGAATTGACTCTTGCTCTCAACGCTGCGCACCCGGCGGCTCTCAAGCTTGTTGCCGACGGCAGCTTCACCATCGCTGCTTGGCTATTTGACCGAGACATGCATGCCTTCACCAGTAAGCCCGACGAACTTTTTCCGAATGGCGATTGGAAGCGTGGCCCAGCCAGCGATGAAACGGCAATCGGTGCGGCAATTGACGAGAGCCTGCGGGCGAGCGCCGGCAAGAATTTGGCTGGCGTCATCGTGCTCAGCGACGGTGCGCAGCATGCTTATCCACCGCGCGACGTGCCTCCGCAGTCGGTGGCACGCACACTAGGCGACGCGGGCGTGCCGCTGTGGAGCATTACGTTTGGACAGCAACTCGGCACGGGACAAGGTCGCGACGCCTCCGTCGTCAATCTGTCGGTTGGCGAGACAGTGTATCTCAAAAACATGCTGGAAGTGTCGGGCCGCGTGCGTCTCGATGGATTGGGCGACCGACAGGCAGTGGTTAAGCTGCTTGCCGAAAATGAAGCTGGCGGTATGGATGAGGTCGCGCGCACGACCGTCCGAGGCCATGCGCAAGGCACTGAGGAGTCGGTGCAATTATCTTGGACGCCGCGCGCCCTCGGAGAGAGGAAAATATCTCTCGTTGTCGAACGGCAGGAAGGAGAAACGGTTGTCACGAATAATGAACTCTCGACATTTGTCGATGTGATTGATGGCGGGCTGCATGTACTGTATCTAGAAGGCGCGCTGCGAGTCGAGCAACGTTTTGTGCGTCGCGTACTCTCGGCAAGCCCCGACATGCAGGTGGACTTTCAGTGGATCGATTCGAGCAAGCGAGGAAACTGGCCACAGGACATAAGCCGTCTGCTCGCCGGTGATACAAACGTTCTGTTGATTGGCGATCTTGATTCGTCTGCGTTGCGACCGGCGGATCTCCAAACAATTCTCACAAAAGTGAATGCCGGCGCTGGCATCGCGTTTCTCGGTGGCTTTCACGCGTTCGAAGCCGGCGGCTGGGGCGCTTCGGTGCTGGCACCGCTGTTGCCCTACGAGCCCGATCGACTGGCACGGCAACCCTTCGACGAGCCGGTGCGTGAGGGATTGCACCTGCGGGGACCGTTACAGATTCTGCCCGATCAGCGGTTTGGCGGCGTTTCCATTCTGCGTCTGGGCAAGAGCGAGCAAGACTCACGGCGGGAGTGGCAAAAGCTGCCGAGCTTGGAGGGAGCAAACGATCTGGGTCGGCTCGTTCCTTCCGCTAAGCCGCTGGCCGTTTCGGCAGACGGCAGACCGCTGCTCGTGGGGCGAGAATTTGGTGCGGGTCGCGTTTTGGCATTTGCTCCCGATTCGACGTGGCGTTGGGTTATGCAGGGGGCCGGCGAGCAGCACCGGCGATTCTGGCGGCAGATGGTGCTTTGGCTGGCGAAGCAGGACGATCAGGAAAAAGATTCTCTGTGGGTGCGCCTGGCGCAGCGACGCATTTCACCCGGCACAATGCTCGAATTCAATGTTGGCCTGACCAAGCCCGACGGCACGGCAGTCAGCGATATTTCCTTGGAGGCGGTTGCGGTTTCACCGGCCGGTCAATCCCGGCCTGTGCGCATTGCCCGCAGGGGCGAAACATTTTCCGGATCGCTGTCGGAATTTCCTGAACCCGGCGATTGGAAGTTGATCGTCAAGGCAGTGCGAACTGGTGAAGCTGAACATTTGGAAAAGTCGGCCCGCTTCACAGTTTTTCGTCAGGACCTAGAACTAGCGAATCCCCGCGCGCAGCCATTGCTGATGCGACAAATCGCCGAAGCCACGGCGGGCGGTGTGCGTTTGCCGGAAGAGCTCCCCGATATTTTTGCAGAGATCGCCAATAAGCCCGCCACTTTTGAAACACTTGACCAATGGTCGTACACCCCATGGGATAAGTGGCCGATGCTCTTGCTGATCGCTGGCTGCTTGTGCAGCGAGTGGTTTTTACGAAAGCGCTGGGGATTGGTGTAACAATCGACGCTCGATGCAGTTTTAAGAAAACCATTGCCGAGGCAGCGGGGCCGACGGTTTGTTCGGGACGTTGTCCCTATCTTCTGGATGCGGAAAATTCTGGCGCGGCGTCAGCGTGGAGCAGCGGTCGCGGCGCAGGTAGCTGATTTCCAGCATGCGCGGCACACGCAAGGGGCCGATATGGGCGATGCCGGCGTAGTTGTTGGGGTGCAGATGAACAGGGACAAAATCGTGAGAGAGTTTCGTGAGGGCCTCAAAAATCCGGCGGTAGCCAAAGGGCTGGGCGAGGCATTCGAAGTCATGAAACTCGATCACGAGGATCCGGAAGCGACGCAATAAAACCGGGTCGATGTTGGCAATGATTTCATACTCGGCCCCCTCAACATCCATTTGCAGCAACAGATCGCCCTCTGCTGTTTCAGGATGGCGGCCCACCCACGAGGCAAGCGTTGTAAAAATATCTGAGTCGTATGCGCCGAGAAATTTTTTCTCAAAGCTCATGCTTGCACAATCTGGAGGCGGGCCGAGAACGGAATAGTCTGCCAGGTAGGAACTGATCCCACGGTGCTGGAGCTCTTTTTCAAACGTGGCCTGTGCGGCAACCCCCGGCGAAAAACAGGCCCGAATACCCTGCAGATCATCGGGGATAAGGTAGCCGCCGTCCCCAGCGCCGCCGAGACGGATCAGTGGACGGCCGGTGTCCATCGAGCGCAGCAGTTCGATGACAGCCTGTATGTGCTTGTACGATGTGCGCCGGGAAGCGAAGTAGTTGCAGTGGGCCGCTACGGCTGCCACATAGTGTCTCACCACACCCATCAAAAGCACCCATCCCAAAACGAACGGTCGAGTACAGGGGGAAAAAAAGAGACATGCATCCGCGACGCAGTCCACGGTAAAGGTTAGGAAAAAGTGGAGAAACTCGTCAAATCTTTCGGCAAAGACGAACACCGCCGGCGATCAAAACACCCTGTTGGCAGTTGTGAGGATTCGTCTTTGAGTCCCTGCCAGAGTCTGCTACTTTCCCCATTCAATACTGGTGGATTCTCGCAACGGATAGTGAGAATACTTGAGAGAATGTCTGTGGAAATTTTCTGCGCACTGGCAAGGAGGCCGGCATGCCAAGGCGACGACCCATTCGCGACAAACTGCTGCTCGGCGGCTTGCTCGTTGCCATCATGGTCGCCACGCTGTCAGCCAGCAGCTTCTTGGGGATCTATTCGTATCGGCGGCTCGTGCGGGCGCTGAGCTGTCGGGCTGTTGAATTACCACGGGCGAGTGAATTAGGGGAGTGCGTCAGTGCGCTTCGGCTGACGCATGCC
>Ga0194051_1001573_pt1 | contig 11898 bp, 9 predicted proteins | sample SepL2320m_MetaG_FD_161275 | JGI IMG/M metagenome (GOLD analysis project Ga0194051, IMG submission 161275) | Anoxic zone freshwater microbial communities from boreal shield lake in IISD Experimental Lakes Area, Ontario, Canada - Sep2016-L239-20m | ecosystem: Environmental > Aquatic > Freshwater >... | reverse complement strand
TGGAATACGAACCGACAGAAGGAATCAAATTCGCTAGGAGCCAATGCTGTACGCCTTAGGTGACTGCTTTGGGCTTAAGCCGAAGCGTAATCGCAAGGCTCCGGGGATGATCGTCGTCAGGGAATTCAGCCAACCGCATGATGTCCGAGGTGAGGAGCGACTCACCCAGTGCGATGGACTCCTCGACGCTCATCAGTCGGAGGGCCGCCCAGCGCTCGAGTTCAGATTGACGTCGGTATTCCTGCGGATTCTTAATCATAGGGTCATTTTACCAGCTCGAGATCGCGAGGGCGACATCGATGCACCCTTAGCCCTCTAGGCGCGTGCCATCCAGCGGCAGCGCCTAGGCCTTCTTGCCATAGCACTGAGCTTGGTACAACTGCGGGTCCTTTTATGCCGATTCCCCCCACGTAGAGGCTTTCGTGAGCACCAGTAGTAAAATCAAGGTTGTCGGGTCCGTGGTCGATCTCGATGGCGATGAGATGACTCGCATCATCTGGCATTTCATCAAGGAACAACTGATCCTGCCCTATCTGGCTCTTGATTTGCGCACCTACGATCTCTCGATTGAAAATCGTGATGCCACGGCCGATCAGGTCACTATTGATGCGGCCAATGCTATTAAGGAATGTGGCGTTGGTGTAAAGTGCGCGACGATCACGCCCGACGAGGCCCGCGTCGAAGAATTCAAACTCAAGAAAATGTGGAAGAGCCCTAACGGCACGATTCGCAACATATTGGGAGGGGTGATTTTTCGCGAGCCGATCATCATCAGCAACATTCCCCGTCTGGTGCCTAGCTGGACCAAGCCGATTGTTGTTGGCCGTCACGCCTTTGGGGATCAGTACCGCGCTACCGACGTGAAGATTCCCGGCCCAGGCGTGCTGACGCTGACATTTACGCCGACGGATGGTTCGCAGCCGATGCAATTCAAGGTCTTCGACTTTCCATCCGCTGGCGTTGCGATGGCGATGTACAACCTCGATGACTCGATTCGCGACTTCGCCCGGGCCAGTTTTCGCTACGGACTCGCCCGTGGCTACCCTGTGTATCTTTCGACAAAAAATACGATTCTCAAAGTGTATGACGGTCGATTCAAAGACATTTTTCAAGAGATTTTCACAGCTGAATTTGCCACCGATTTCGCCGCCAAGGGGATCACCTACGAGCACCGCTTGATCGACGACATGGTGGCATCGGCCCTGAAGTGGGAAGGGGGCTATGTCTGGGCATGCAAAAATTATGACGGCGATGTTCAAAGCGATATCGTGGCGCAGGGCTTTGGATCGCTAGGCCTGATGACCAGCGTGCTGATGACGCCCGATGGCAAAACCGTTGAGGCCGAGGCGGCCCACGGCACAGTCACCCGGCACTATCGCCAACACCAGCAGGGCAGGCCCACCTCCACCAATCCGATCGCCTCCATTTTTGCGTGGACGCGAGGCCTGGCCCACCGTGGACGACTCGATGGCACACCCGATGTGACGCGTTTTGCTGACACCTTGGAACGGGTCTGCATCGAGACGGTCGAGCAGGGAAAGATGACAAAAGACCTCGCCAGCTTGATCGGTCCCAAACAGCCCTACCTCACCACGCAAGAACTGCTGGCTGCGATCGATAAAAATCTTAAGCAGGCGATGGATGAATAGCAGGCTCAAAGAGCAGAAAAGGTTTTGATCAGCCCGTCCAGAGGCCGCACAGCTTGAGGATTTCGATCGTCAAAATAATGCCTACACCCATCAGCGACTCGCCGGCAATGAGACCGCTCGACACAGGTACGGTGTAGGTGTCGCCAGCTTTAGGGGAGGCTCTGGCAATCGTCCAGGCACATAGGGCCCCCATAAACATGGCAATCGAATTGAAGGCTGGGATAACACCGGCAATCCCCAGTCCCGTTGTCGACGGAATCCAGACTCGCCATTTCGGGGGAGCGAATTCTTCCAGGAGCGTTAACACGATGCCCAGAAACGCACCGACGACGATCGCCTCTTGGGCTCCGGCCGGTAAGGCATCAACCCCTTTTGCGAGCAGTTGGGCAACACTGGCCCAGACCTTTGCGGCGGGCGCTGGCAATGCCTCAGAGCCGAGGTTTTCCGGATTGCGTTGCACGACAAAGAGGTATGCCGGCACCGAAATCAGCGTGCCGGCTATGACGCCGAAGAACTGCGATATCGTTTGCTTGCGTGGGTTGCCACCGAGGAGATAGCCGCTCTTGAGATCGGTCAGCAGGTCGGCGGCGTGGGAAGCCGCCCCCGATGTGATGGATGCGGTCATCAAGTTGGTCGTGATGTTGGTTGGCGCGAGAACTCCATAGACGAGTTGCGTAATCTTTCCCATGGCGCCGATGGGAGTGATGTCGGTTTCACCTGTCGCGCGCGCCGCCACAATTGAAAGTAAAAATGTCAGCAGAACTCCAACAATCCCCATCCACCAACTGATTCCAAACAGAAAGTGACCCAGAACGACGCAGGCCAATCCCGAAAGCAGCGTTCCGCTAATAAACCACGAGCCAGGCACTTCGATGTGCGCCAGCGGATCGTGAGGCTCTGTGTCATTGTGACTACCGCCGCCAACGATGGCCGAGAGTCCGCCAAAAGCGCGAAGCACCGTCCGCCACTTCAAGCTAAAGGACAGGAGCCCAGAGGCCACGAGCATTGCTGTTGAGGGCCAAAGCACCCACGACACAATCCCTCGATAGCCTGGTTGGGCAATGCCCTGCTCGACAAGAATCGGTCCGATGATGCCAAAGCAGATTACCGATCCGATCAGCATCGATGTCGCCACCCGAAGTCCCATGATCGCGCCGGCAGCCACCATGATCAAAGAGCCTTCGATACCGATCGTGTATTTGCTAAGCAGATCGCGGCCAGTCTGCGTGGGAAAAAAGGGGAACTCCGCTGGAAATGCGTAGGCTGCCAAGGGCTTGATCTGCGCAAAAAGATCTCGCCAGATCGCTACCGCCGCACCCAGAAGACCCGAAAAAAATAAGGATCGTGCCTTGATGACAGCCTCGTCGCCGGCGGTGTGCATGCTCTTGAGGGTTTCAGCAGTGGCAATCCCGGAGGGAAAAGGAAGTTGATCAATATTGATCAGCTGGCGCTTGAGTGGGATTGCCATGAAAACACCCAGCATCGAGATCGCTCCCAGCCAGAGCATGATCTCCCACCACTCCAGCAGCCTGCCTGTTGTCATCAAAAGCGCCGGTAGAGCGGAGACAAGACCAGCGCTCGACATATAGCCAGCAGCGCTTGCCGCACTGCTCATCGTGTAGTTTTCGAGGATTGAAAACGGACGGTTGCGGTAGGCCGGCACGACTGCTTCGAGAAACTTAAAAACAGCAAAGGCAATGATCGAAGCTGTGATCGTGACGCCCAGTCCCCAGCCAGTTTTGAGACCGACATAGAGATTTGAGATCGACATCACTCCGCCGATGATCATGCCTGTGATCACGGCCCGGGGAGTGAGTTGGACGGCGTCGTCCCCCTGATAGACGTTGTCAAGCCACCAGCGCGCACGCTCTTGCTCATTTTCAAAAGCTGGATGCTGCGTGGGCGGCGAGGGATTTTTCATGGGCGGCGAATCTGCCGGCCATTAGAACACATCGAGGTTAAAGTGGTGGCCCTGATGGTAGCGGCGGGCCTTGGGGTAGAAGTTTTGCCACGAGCGGTTATAGACGGGAACCCGCATTTCTTGAGGATAGCGGTGGTAGAGATCGTTGGCACTTTGCATGTAGCCATCGGCATAAAAATTATGCGGATAAAAGATGTACGGATAGTGGTAGAAGCGACTCCAGTCTTGGCTGCTGTAGGAAGAGCCCCACTGGCCTCCGAAGGCCTGTTGGCCAGCGGCCGGTGGTTGGGCATTGGCTGGAGCCGCCGCGAAAAATACCGCCCCAGCCAGCAGGGCTGGTGCGGCCCAAGACCTCGCGGACAAGAGTTGCCGTGTCATTGCAATAGTCCCCCCTAAAAATCGAGCTTCTAGGAAAGAGTATCGACCACCGGCATGACCGGTCTTTACGGAAAAACCGGCAGGGTCAAAAACTGGGCAAAGACCCTTCCAGACGGCTCGATTATGCGGGCACGCGGCCTTCAGCCAACTCGCGATCCCACTCGTCCATGAGCGGCCATTCAGTGGCACAGGTGCCAAAGTCAGCGAGTTTTAAATAACTCTCCAAGCGGCTGATTGTTTTTCGAATCATCTTTTCGTCCTTGCGAAAGATTGGACCATGGCTCGGGAGTAACCACTCCACATCGCTTGCCGCAATGCGATCTAACGACTTGATGAACGAGGGAATATCGCTGCCGTGATGCGCGTCGATGGCCCCCACAGCGCCGTCGCGATAAATATTATCGCCGGAAAGCAGGAGATTGCCCAAACGAAAAGCCAACTGGCTGTCAGTGTGGCCTGGCGTGTGCCAGACCTCGAGTCGCTGGCCGCCAATCTGGATCGAGTCTCCGTCCTCGACAGTGTGGTCAATCTTCACGAGGGGCATTTCCATGTGGACATTCTGCGCGGCAATTTCGGCAAATGTCTTGATGCGATCGCCCGTTTCCAGTGAATCGACAGCTTTGGGATGAGAGAATGTCGGCGCCTTTAAGAGCGACTTGGCCTTGGCGAGGCCTTGAATGTGGTCGACATCGGCATGTGTGGCGACAAGGGCTTCGCACTGCGAAAGCGGAAAATCCATCTGCCGGATCATTTCTATGATCTCTTCAATCGTTTCGGAGTAGCCAACATCGATCAGGCCCCACCCGGAGTCGTCGTGTACCAGATAGACATTGCAGCCGATGCGCCATCCAGCCTGATGGTTCATTTCAATCACACCGGGGAAAAGAGGGCGGCGTTGGAGCATAGGATTTTTAGACTTTCAAAAGAGCAGATTTGCTCACTGTATCGCGGGAAGACAGACTAGTGCCAAGAACCATATACGAATGCGGGAATGAAGAATCGACTGTCCAAGTCTAGAGTGGTAACCGTCTCACGGCAACGCATTCGATGGAAGTGCGATCACCAGTAGCGACAACCGACGGGCGAGAGGGAAAGAAAGCGAGATCTGTCGTGGCGCCGGAATTTTTACAACGCGAAGCTTCCGCGACGCTTGCCGCTTCGGCCAGCAGCATTCAAGAACTCTGTAGGCTTATTACGGCTCTTGAATCGTTGGGAGAATCGCTGGGCGTGCCTGATCCGCGTCGAACGGAGTGGTATGGGCAACTGTTGGATAAACTCGCGCCCCAGGTGTCTGGCGAGGCTCTTTTGGTGGCGGCCGTTTGCGGTGGTACCAACACGGGCAAAAGCCTGATCACCAATGCGCTGATTGGCACCCAGATCAGCTGTTCGGTGCCCGAAGCGGCCCGCACTCGCTTTCCAGTCGCCAGTCTGCCGCGAGGCATGGCAGACAAAATCAATCCGTCAGAGCTCTTTCCAGAGTTTGTGACTGTGCCGTGGAGAAGCCCGCAGGATGGCATTGATGGATATGGCGACGAAAGTTTGCCCGCTGAGGCAGGCAGCCACCTACTCATCTGGCGAGAGGATCCCAGCGGCCAGCAACCAACGCGACTGGTTTTAATCGACACGCCAGACATTGACGGCACGCTTCGTGAAAACGGCCATCGCGCTAGGCTCGTGCGCAATGCCTGCGATGTGATCGTGGCGGTGCTCACGCAGCAAAAATACAATGACGCTCCGGTGCGAGAATTTTTTACTGCCGCCGCTACGGCCAAGAAAACGGTGATCGTTGTTTTCAACATGATCGATTGGCCGCAGCAACGCCAGCGAATCGCTGGCTGGCTGGCCACATTCATGGCCGAGACGGGCGTCAAACCGGCGGCGGTCTATGCAGTCCCCTTTTCGGCCGAGGCTGCAGCGGCCGGCCGGATTGTTTTTCATGCCCTCCCCGAGCTAAACGCTCATGCAAAGTCGTCACTGGTGATTGAAGGCGATTGCCCAGAGGGCGTGGCAGATCTCGCGGCCCGCTTGGCAGGCCCCGACTTTGACCGCATTAAGCTCGAGGCGATGAAGGGAGCCTTGGCTGTTGTTCTTGACCCTGATCAGGGGGCGGGGGCGTGGCTGGATGCTTTTGAATCGACCGCGCAGCAGTGGCAGCAGGCTCGTCGTGTGCTCGGCGATAGAGCGAGCGTGAAAGTCGATCTGCCATCCGCTCCTCGTGAACTGGTCTGGAATGAAATCTGGCAGTGGCTCGAGCCAAAACGGTCAGGCTTTGATTTGACAGTCAGCAAGGTCTACCGCGTGGCCGGCAAGGGAGTGATGTGGGTGGCCCGTCAAACAGGTCTGACCCGCAGTGAGGCCAAGAGCCGCGAAGATTTTTCCGCTGTTGAACTCGCGGCACTCAAACAGGCTCTGACTAATTTTGTTGAGCGTCTCCAAGACACGAGTCGCAGCAATCCACGCCTGGCAACGATGCTCCAAGGCGTGCTCGTGGAAGGAGATCGCACGGCGTGGTATGCGGACTTAGAGCGGCGTCATGCGGCGCTGCCTATCGTGTCGCGAGATTACCGGACATTTGTCCGCAGCGAACTGGATCATTTTTCTAGCAACAATCCAGACACCGTGCGCTGGATTGTAACGGGCCTCAATGTAGGCGCCTTTGCCCGACCGGCCATCACTGTGGCGCTGGGGTTGGCCGGTGCCGCAGCAGTGCCGGCAGCGGCAGCCACGGCCGGCGGGCTGTCCACGCTCGTCCACCATGTTGGCGATGTTGTCGTTGGCACCGCCGCCACACTGGCGGGCGAAGGAGCGCTAGGTTTAACGGTTGCCGGACTCAAGCCACTCATCGAAACGCTGTTTGCTGGCTGGTCGGCTGAACGCAGTCGCGTGCTGGCAGAAACCCTGCACCGTGTCGTGCTTGGCGATCGTCTGGACGAGATCGACCGGCTGGCTACCGCAGCCGCCAGACCTGAAGTGGCTGCGGCCCGGCGGCTCTTATTTAATATCCGGGAGTTTTCGCGATGACAACAAACCCTCCTGATGAGGCCTCCGGTGGCGGACCGTCGCCAGAGGCTGCGGCCAGTCTTCCGACTGACTTTGCCCGCTTCGACGAATTGGTTGAGTCGCTTGAGCACTGGAGCCGCTCGGCCGATCAGTGGCCGCCGGCAAGACGGGTCTGTGAGCAATGGGTAGACGTTGAACCGCGACTCGACCGGGCGCGGCGAGAGCTTTCGCGGGTGTTGGTAGTGGGAGTGATCGGCGGCACTGGCACCGGCAAGAGCACGCTGGTGAATGCGTTAGCGGGCTGCGATGTCAGCTCTGCCAGCGATGTGGCCCGGCCGACGACGATTTATCCTGTTGTGGTTGTGTCGCAGGATCTTGATCTTTCATTTTTTCCAGTCGACGCTATGCAGGCCCGCGTTGTGCGCAGCAGCTCTCCGGCCGTAGCGAATATCGTGCTTATCGACTGCCCAGACCCCGACACGCAACCCGAGTCTGAGAGAGCAGATCGACCACTTGCAATCCCTCACGCTCATCCCTCGCGACCCAGCGACACCAATCACAACCGGGATCTTTTGGAAGCGATCGTGCCTACCTGCGATGTGCTGTTGCTGGTGGCTACTGCCCAAAAATATCGGTCGTGGCTCGTGGCTCGTGAGGTGGCTGCATTTGCTCCGGGCCGGCCGCTTCTGTTTGTGCAAACGCATGCTTCCCGCGACCCGGACATTCGCGGCGACTGGCAGAAGGAGTTGGAATCGCAGGGCTTTATGGTGCCGCACATTTTCAGAGTCGATGGACTTGAAGCTGCTCGCAGAGCCGTGGCCGGCGTCACGCAAGAGCCTGAATTCCAAGCGTTGGTAACGGCCATCGACAAGGAGCTGGTGGGTCGGGCGGCACGTCGCGTGCGCCGCACCGGTGCGATCGATTTGGCGGGCTGGTTTTTGCGTGAGTCGCGCGGACACATTGAACCCTACGCAGGGGCTGTCAGAGCGCTTGTTGCTGGCGTAGAAACGCAGCAATCGCGACTGGAGGAGCTTGTGGGGAGGGCGATTGCCCTCAGGCTGCGAAGGAGCCGGTTTTCGTGGCAACACATCCTCACCGATGAGATTGTAGACGGTTGGCAGGGTGGACCCTTTGCGATGTTTCTCCATACGTTGAAAGCGATTGCAGCGTTTTGGCCGCGTATGCGATCGGCGGGTGGGAGTCTCCTATCGCGAGTGCTGGCTGGCCAGGCAGTCGTGCCTGTGACAAATACCCACGGTGCGTGGCAGGCGATCACAGAACTGGGCCTCGATGAATCGGAGGTCGAACAGTCCCGCAGCATCCTCGTTGGCTTGGCGGCCAGAGCCCGCTTGAGTGAACCGCTCGTAGGCCGCGCGCGACTTGACGGGCTGGCGGTGCAGGCGACCGTCGGCACGCTCTTAGAACGCAGCGGTGCATGGCTGGCCGCCGGCATTCAGCGGCTTGTGGCAGAGCGGCGGGGGCAGATTGATGGTCGAATCTTTCGCGGGTTTTTTGAGCTGCTTTTTTCTGGGCTCTTGGTCGCTGTGCTGGGGCGGGCAGGCTGGAACTTTTTCGTGGGTCATCTGTGGCTTGGCCGACCGGTCGATGGAGCGGGCTTTTTGTTTGAGGCATTTGTCTGGCTTGTCCTTTGGGGCTTTCTGCTGCGATGGGTTGTTTTTGCCCGCGTGCGAATGGGCCTCGATCGCGACATTAGGACGCTTATTTCACAGTTGCCCCATGCCAAGCTGGTCGATCCGCTGCTAGCAGACTTCGCCGCAGCGGCTGAAAAAGCCCACGACTTTATTCAGCGAGGCGAGCGGTTAGAACGCGACTGGCAATCTCTCGCTCGTGCGGTGCTGGAACCCGATGGCGGGCTGGGACGACTCCGCAGGGAACCGTTATGATAGGGAGTCACAGGCTCCCATGGGGTGCCACCCATGGCTGGATAGCACATTTTTTGAGCGGCGTTCTTTTATGCGTTATGGTGCGGGGTGGGGCAGCGGCCGATCTCGACGCCGTTGTAACGCGCGGAGAGCTTGTCTGGGCAGCCGATCAAGAAGGGGGTGGGCCGCATGTCTTTCCCGATCCAAGTGACCCGCACGTTCTCAGGGGATTTGAAGTCGATCTGGCGGCTTTGATCGCAGAGGAGCTGGGGGTAAAGCCGCGATTTCAGCAGGGGCAGTGGGATCGTCTGCCATTGCTACTGGGCCGGTCGGCCGACTGCATTCTCAACGGCATTGAATTAACGCCGCAGCGGCAGCGAGATTACCGCTGCTCGCGGCCCTACTTTGCCTATGCATTGCAACTGCTCACGCGGCGAGACGGGCCGCTTGACACTTTTCAACGGCTGGCCTCGAGCGGTCCCGGCGGCCACTGGCGGGTGGGCGTGCTGAGCGGATCGGCCGCCGAGATGGTGATGAGGTCGCGGTCCGATCTGGCCGTTGATGTGATTGGCTACGACGGCACGATTGATTCGCTGGAGCAGGTCAGCAGCGGCGTGCTGGATGCCACCGTCATGGACGACTGCATCTTTAGTTTTTACGCCGACCGCTTCACTCATCTGCGTGCCGTTGATAGGCCGTTTGCCGGCGGGCTCTATACGATTCTCACAGCGTTTGACACGCCAGAATTATCAGCCGCTCTTGATGGGGCAATCGGTCGAATCATTGCTGATGGGCGATTAGAAAAACTGTACAACCATTGGGATCTGGGCGGTCGACAGCAGATGCTGATGCTGCGAGACGCAAGCGAAATTGTGCCTGCCAAGTCGCACAGTTTTGGAGACTTGGTGTGGGAAACGCTGCCACTGTTGGTGGAATCAGCGGGCATGACGCTGTTGCTCTCCTGCGTATCTTTTCCACTAGCTGTTCTGATCGGCTTGGGTGTGGCTATCGGCCGCCTCTACGGACCGCCGAGCCTGCGGCCGCTCCTGACTGCCTATGTTGAACTGCTGCGGGGCACGCCACTCATGTTGCAGCTTTATGCGATCTTTTTCTTACTGCCAAAAATTGGCCTGTCATTGCCGGCTCTGGTGGCAGCGATTGTAGGGCTAGCGCTCAACTACTCGGCCTATGAGTCGGAGATCTATCGAGCCGGGTTGAAAGCTGTGCCGCCTGGTCAGTTGGATGCGGCCCGCTCGCTGGGCATGACCACCTGGCAAGCGCTCAGGCATGTGCTTGTGCCGCAGGCGGTGCGGATCGTGATGCCGCCGGTGACAACCGACTTCATTGCGATGTTCAAAGACACGAGCGTCTGCTCGGTGATCACCGTGATCGAATTGACCAAGCGGTACAGCGTGCTGGCTCTTTCGACGGGACGCATTCTGGAGTTGGCGTGCGTAACGGCGATTCTTTATTTAGCCATGAGTTGGCCGCTGGCCATTTTTTCTCACTGGTGCGAACGTCAACTTGAGCGACCGCAGGTTGGCAGATAGGCGGCGTTATCGCTCCGCACGCCCGCGACACGAAAGCCCTCGTGCGTTTGAGAAAGCGCATAAAAAACTCTGCCCGGGACGGTTGTCCCGGGCAGAGCTCACTGACTGAAGTCGGGCAACGGTTTATCCGTTCGACTTATTTTTGAGAACTACTTAACAGCCACCGTCCGGCTCGCCACGATCACGCGGCCCGGAGCATTCCGTGCAGCAGAAGCATCCGGAGTCGGGGCAGCAGGTGCCTCGACTGGAGCGGCTTCTACAGCACCGCAAGCCGGCTCGCAGCAGCCGTTGCCGGCTGAGCAATCGGGTTCGTCACTGTCGCAGCAGCTATTGCAGCAGCTGGTGCGAGCTTTCTTCGCCTTGTGGCATGCACGGAGCATGTCCAAGATCGGCGTGCCGCAACGCTTCTTGCCGCAGGCCTTGGTACCGCAGCAGCCGTTGCCAGCATCGCACGCTGGTTCGCAGCAGCCGTCGCCGTTGCCGGCATCGCACGCTGGCTCGCAGCAACCGTTACCAGCATCGCAAGCTGGCTCGCAGCAAGATTTATGCTTGCTCTTGCAATGATCGAACAGGCCCTTCAGCCCGCCAAACAGATCATGCTTTTTGCAACGCTTCTTGCCACACGCCTTGGCACCGCAGGTCGGCTCGCAGCAGCCGTTACCGGCATCGCAAGCAGGCTCACAGCATCCGTCGCCATTGCCAGCATCGCACGCTGGCTCGCAACCCTTACCAGCATCACAAGCCGGCTCGCAGCAACCGTTGCCGGCTGAACAATCAGGCTCACAGCACGACGTGCAGCTCTTATGGCCGCCGAGCATCCGATCGAGGATCTCAAAACCGAAAGACTGACTACAAACGGTAACGCCGAGAACCAGCGCACCGAGGAACAACATACGCTTCATCGAGCCACATCTCCTTTGCTTGTGAATCACGCGAGAGTTTTCGTCCCATGCGCGGGGTTTGTCACCCCGTGGTTGTGATCCACTAACGTTTATTCTGCGACAGGCCTGTCGAGCCTTTCCGTGACTCGAAGTATTTCAGGTTACTGTCGCCCCCTGGTTGCCCGACGGGCACAGTGATGCCCCGGGGGACAAAGGTGGCTATCGTCCTAAGACTTCTCGAAGCTTGAGCGAGCCCCAAGTATTTTTAATTCCATGAGTTACGATGCGTGTTGGGTAAGAAATGCCGCGCGTTTCGGCTGCGTATTCTGTATGCTCTTGCGACGGATAATAGTCACAGTGTGACGGGTTTGTTTGCGCGACCGACACAGCTTTCCAGCACGGCCGGTGCATTTGGAAGAGCCTGCGGCCTGTAACGGGCGAAGCGTTGCCACTTGACAGAGGCCGAGCAATCGTTAGAGTTCGCTTACGAATCTGGTGGCCTGTCGGGAGCTATTACTCTCGACACGCAAACAGGGAACTCCGGTGTGATTCCGGGACGGCCCCGCCGCTGTATCCAAGCGACTCCGAAGACCCAAGCAGACGCAAAAAAGCGCCTGCGTGGTGAAGAGGAAAAGG
>Ga0194051_1001571_pt1 | contig 11905 bp, 15 predicted proteins | sample SepL2320m_MetaG_FD_161275 | JGI IMG/M metagenome (GOLD analysis project Ga0194051, IMG submission 161275) | Anoxic zone freshwater microbial communities from boreal shield lake in IISD Experimental Lakes Area, Ontario, Canada - Sep2016-L239-20m | ecosystem: Environmental > Aquatic > Freshwater >... | reverse complement strand
CCATGGCCCCGTAGATGATCGTGCGGGGCACCAGCCGATGGCTCAGGTCGGTGACCGACACCACGACAGCCATGGCCAAGAACACCAAGAACGGGGCGAGGATCAGGTGACTACCGAAGTGCGAGGCGGCCAGAGCGAAGAGGGCACCGGTGACGATGGCCGCACCTACCGTCCGGGGCACCGAATGCCCTTCGGGTAAGAGGTGGCGGATCACCTCGGGCTCGAGTGCTGGGGTCGGTGCTGGCTCGAGGACAGACTGCTCGACCACGTCTGCCAGCTCCAGGGTCTCGGGTAGATCCGTGGGCTCTGTCAGGTCGGCCGTCTCGGGCTTCTTGGCCTCGGCGGCCCTTCGATCGGCGCGCTCGATCCGGCGGCGTTCTTCAGCGGCCCGGCTTCGGTCGGCCAACTGTTGGCCCATCGGATCGAGCACTGCGCCGATACCTACTCCCAGGGTGCCGTATGCGATGAGGAGGGCGTTCACCTCGTGCAACGTACTGGACGCCGTCCGTCCAGCGAGGCATCGTAGATGCATCATGGATACCCAGACCCTCACGCTCGATGTTCCCGTCGGCACCATGCCCGTCTACGAAGCCCGGCCCGACGGACAGGCCAAAGGGGCGGTGATCGTCGTCCAGGAGGCCTTCGGGGTCAACCATCACATCGAGGATGTGACCCGCCGATTCGCCTCAGCCGGCTTCCTAGCGGTGGCACCCCACATGTTCCATCGCACCGGCGCCCCTGCCCACGGCTACGACGACTTCAGCGCCGTCATTCCCAACGTCATGGCCCTGACGGACGAGGAACTGCTGGCCGACATCGAGGCCACGGTCGAGTACCTGCACGGAGCCGGTTGGGACGACCGCCAGATCGGGATCGTCGGCTTCTGCATGGGCGGTCGGGTCACCTTCCTGGCCGCCGGCCACCTGGCCCTGGGCGGAGCAGTCGGCTTCTACGGAGGTGGCATCGTCCACGGCCGGACCGAGGGGATGAAAACGCTTCTGCCCCTCATCACCTCGATGCGGACCCCGTGGCTCGGCCTGTTTGGCGATGCCGATCCGAGCATCCCCGTCGAGGACGTAGAGCGTCTACGGGACGAGTTGCACGCCGGGGCCGATGTGGATACCTCGATCGTGCGCTACCCCGATGCCGAGCACGGATTCCACTGCGACGCCCGTCCGTCCTACAACGCGGCTGCCGCTACCGATGCCTGGGGCCGCACGCTGGAGTGGTTCGACGCGCACCTCACACCGGCGGGCTGACCGCTGGACGAATCCGTCAGATCAGCTGTGGGCTGGCTCGTAGAACGGATTGGTGCCATCCGCATGGTCGGTCACATCCACCACGTTGGCGATTTCGGGGATGGCCTCACGCAAGATGACCTCGATGCCCTGGGACAGCGTGGCCTTGGCCATGCCGCATCCCTGGCATCCACCGCTGAGGCGCAGGTAGACCGATGAATCCTCGACGGCCACCAGATCAGCACGCCCACCGTGGGAGGCGATGCTCGGATTGACCTGCTCCTCGAGTACGGCAACCACGCGCTGAGCGAACGGGTCGGTCAGGTCGACCTCGGGGATCGAGCCCAAGCCGGCCAGCGTGGGGGCTGGCGGGGTGTTCGGATTGACTACGACCAGGCCACCTTCACCCGAAGCATCGGTCACGAAGTCCAGTGAGGCACCCTGCAGGCGGGCCACGCTGTCGGCGGGCACCACCACGGGGAGCTGCAGGTCGGGCTGTACGACGTCGCCGTTCCCGGCATCGGCGATGGCCTGGAAGTACATGTCGTAGGTAAAGGCGCCGTCAGCCTCGCCACTGACCTCCAACCACAGTGCCAGCGTGTCCGACTCGGCCTCGTTGGACAGCACCTCGAGCACGGTGGCCTTTGCCTCGGCGGTGATTGTCAATACGGGCGCGATGTCCTCACGGTCTTCACTCATGCCTGTCATCATATGGCAGTGTCCTCCTCCCACAAGCACGTTCCCAACGACGCCCACGAATGGGTCAGCTTCGACGACCCCGACGAAGAGCGGACCTGGATATTCGATGTGACCTTCCTGGCCAGTGGATGGACCTGCATCTTCGGAAACGGATGCCAGGGAGTCCTCACCGGGCCAGCCCCCGAACTCGTGCAGGGCTGCTGCTCCTACGGTGCCCACTTCACGGGCAAGGAAGACGCCGACAAGGTAGCCAAGGTGGCCAAGACCCTCGGGCCCGAACGGTGGCAGTTCCACGCCAAGGGACAAAAAGGGGTCATCAAGAAGCTCCCCGGAGGCGACTTGGGCACCCGCTTGGTCGACGACGCCTGCATCTTCCTCAACCGTCCCGGCTTTGCCGCAGGGGCCGGATGTGCACTGCACCTGGAGGCCGAAGCCCGCGGGGTCAGCCACGTGGAGCTCAAACCCGAAGTGTGCTGGCAGCTTCCGCTGCGCCGCGAGGACGAATCCACGGCTGATGGACGGGTCACGTCAGTGGTGCGTCAGTGGGACCGGAAGCACTGGGGCGAAGGCGGTGCCGACTTCCATTGGTGGTGCACCGAAGACCCGGCTGCGTTCACCGGACACGAGCCGGTCTATCGGACCATGCGGACAGAACTCGAGACCATGGCTGGCACCAAGGTCTACCGACGGTTGGCCGCCTATCTGGACGAGCGCACCGCGCCCAAGGCCAAGGTCACCCTGCTCCCCCACCCGACGGTGCGTCGCTGAGCCGAGCGTCAGACGAGCCGGTGCGGTACCTGAGCCGGTGCGGTAACTGAGCCGGTGCGGTAACTGAGCCGGTGCGGTACCTGAGCCCCGAACCACAACTACTCGGCATCGACTACTCGGCCAGCGGGTCGTCCTCGTCCTTGGACGTGTCACGGGGGGTATTCCCGAGGATCTCGTCGTACTCGTCCTCGGTCGCCATGCACCAAGTGGCGTGCGTGTCTTCGGGTTCCGCGTTGCACTCAGGGCAGCGACGGTTATCCGGTGCTACCGACCGCTTGAGGCTGCGCGCTTCTTCGAAGCGGCGATGGCGTCCCTTTTTCACGAGCCCAACTCCTTGCCCCACCAGGGGTGGACTGTTCCCCGCACATCGAGCGCCTGGGTCACCACCGAAGAATTATGGACTGATTGTAGTGCGGCCCAAGAAGGGTCGTGGCCACGTCGATCTGGACGGCCACGGACCACTAGTCTCGGGCTATGGCCGACGAATTCGATCCAGCGGACATGGTGGCACGGTTCCGAGCCCGGGCCGAGGCCGTGCGCAACCGGGGAATCCCTCCCATCGAGGGTCCGGACCGGTTGCGCTACATCGAGCAGGCCCAGGACGACTTCATGGACTACGCCATGTTGGGCGATGCGGCCGCCACTATTGAGGACGGCGTCCTGGTATTCCGAATCGACCTGCGCCAGAGCGGTGACTCGCCAAGCGCATAGCCACCAACAGGCGGGACCGCTGACTGCACCGTTGCGGTGGAGCGGGTCAGCGAGGTAGAACGAAGAGGTCGTTGGTGATATCCCCGACTGATGACGCCCCGACCAGGGCCATCGCCCGATCGAAGTCCTCGACCATCAGGGCCAGCACACGGGCCACACCCTCATGACCGGCCACACCGAGCCCCCAAAGCGGCGGGCGCCCTACCAACACGGCGGATGCCCCTAGACCAAGGGCCTTGACCACATCGGTCCCGTAGCGGATCCCAGAATCCACCAGAACCTCGCCTCGCCCATCCACCGCTTCGACCACATCCACGAGGGCCCGTTGAGTCGACACCGCGGTGTCGAGTTGGCGTCCTCCGTGGTTGGACACGATCACACCCGCAGCCCCCTGGGCGATGGCTGTGGCCGCGTCATCACCGCGCAGTACGCCCTTGACGAGCACGGGGACGGTCGCGACCGTCAGCACCTGCTGCAACGTCTCCCATGAGATGTCGTGGTCCAGGGAGTTCCAGACCGAGGACAGTTTCGGGTCTGGATGCCCAACTTCGGCAACACAGGCCACCTGTCGGTTCCCTCGCAGGGCAAAACCGGTATGAGCATCTCGGTCCCGATGGCCGAGTGCGGCCAGATCGACCGTTAGGACGATCGCCTCGGCCCCCGCCTCTTGCGCCCGCTCGATGAGGCTCCGATTGAGCCCAGCGTCGGTAAAGCTGTAGAGCTGGAACCACCAACGCAAACCATCGATCTGCTCCAGATCGGCAAAACTGGCCCCACCAAACGTGGAGTGGCAGTAGCGGGCTCCAGCAGCTACGGCCCCCGACGCCAGTGCACGCGCACCATCGGCATGGACGTAGCCCTGAAATCCGACCGGGGCCACCATGATCGGATGCTTCTCCTGAGTTCCGAGCACCACGGTCGTCAAGTCACGGCTGCCCACACCCGTCAGAATCCGTGGTCGGATCTCGATCGCATCCCAAGCCGCTCTGTTGCTCGCCATGGTCAGACCAGTGCCAGAACCCCCGTTGACATACCCTTCGAGGCCCTCGGATTCAAAGAGTGCAAAGGCGGTGGCAAAGTCATCAATGGTCACAAGTCCCGACATGTAACCGAGTATAGGTAGGATCATGTGGCCTGGATCCGCAGGCGGGCAGCCGTCGCAATGGAGATCCCATGACCTTGATAATCCACGGTGAACCTGGCTCCGCCGAGGGGCTGGTCGCCGCCATGCGCTTAGTGGCTACCGCTCGAGGACGACGCCCCTTCACCGGTCACTCCGCCGAGCTAGTGCGGGCTATGGCGGGGGTCGCCAGTGCCGCCCAGGGCGATGATGCATCCGCTGACCTCCATCAACTGCTGGGAGCAGAAGAGCCTTGGTCGAGCGATCGTCAAGCTGTCGCCGCTATCGCTGCTTGGCTGCCCGGGCCCGACCACCGGAGCGAAGCGGTGCACGCCGCACTCTTGGTTCCGCTGGGTGCTGACGAAGTGGATGTCGAGGGATTGCACGCGGCCAGGTGGCTCGCCAAAGAGCTTGGAGCGGACGATCAGACGGTACGCGATGTAGAAGCCACCTGCCGACGCCATGCTGGCAGGGCAGAAGCCGATCTGTTCCGACGGTTCTTGGCTTGGAAGACCGGGGTTGACCCGATGGTGATCAAGGCTCGCCTGGCCCGCCACGAGCCCCCACTCCAGACTCCGGCACGCGACCTGACAGAACTGCGTCGATCGCTGGATGAGGCCGCCGACGGAACGGTGGGGGCCGAACTTTGCCGGTTCTACTCCGATACTGGGTTCTTGCTTCCCGGATCGGATGGGGTGCTGCCATTGGAGGTCCTCGGTTCACACGATCTCCATCATGTGCTGACCGCGTATGACGCCAGCCCCGAAGACGAGGTCTACCTAGCCGTGTTCAACGCCGCCAATGCCGTCGATGGAGGAATGGACTTTCTGGCTGTGATCATGCTGCAGTGGCACCAGGGCATCCGCCTCGGTGTATTCGATCCGGCCCAAGCCGAACTCGATCCCCAGTTGCTGGCTGCCGCTGCACTTCGGGGCGATCGCACCACCACCGACCTATGCGATCGATCCTGGGACTATCGGTCACTCCTGGACCTACCGCTGGACGATGCCCGTCACCAACTCGGAATTCCGACTGGAGGCTCGGTCGTCGCTGGCGGGCCCTGGGATGCCCAGCATCATCTGAGACCGTAACGACCTACGGCCGCCATTGCGGCCCACAAGAAGCTACGTCACCGATCATGGGCTACTTCGCCCTTTGCTGGTGACGGCCGCCTGCCGGTGGCCAACTCATCTTGAGCCCGGCCCAAGGCGGATTCAACCCCCGTAGTTCATCCGGGTGTCTCGCATCGACAGCACGGCATCGTCGGTGGCGCCATCGACACCGGCTGCCGCTAGGCGATCCGACTCCCCGGCAACATCCACCTCGCCGACCACGAGGACGTGACTCGCCGCCCCGGCACCGGGGCCGGCTTCCCACATTTGGACCGACCGCACCGAGCAGGCCAGCCAACCCACGGCAGCCAACAGGCAGGGCAGCCCGTTCCCTACCTCGAAGACCGCCTCACCTTGGAGCGACGTCGCCGCCCCGGTGCCGTCAACGTCCACGTCCCGCACGGGTTTGACGAACCGGCGGACCAATCCGCGGTCGGATCGAGCCAGCAGGCTGACGCTGAACGAACCACCGGCATCGATCAGTTCCCGGGTCAACGAGTCCGCCTCCACGGCCACAGCTACCAGCTTGGGTGTGGTCGCTACCTGCATCACCCAGTTGGCCGTCATCAGATTGCGGCGGTCGCCCGCTCGGCTCCCGACCACGAACAGTCCAGTCGGCATGGCCCACAAGACCCGGCGCCGCAGACGGTCGAACTCGTCATCATCGGCCGGTTCGGGTGCCCCGGTTGCCTCTCTCGCATCAGCACCCGGCATCACGAGCCTCCACCGAACGGATCGCCGCCGCTTTGCGGTGCGGTGGTCTCGGTGGTCGGCGTCTTCCCGGTGATCCGCTTGACGTGGGCCACGACCGCATCGAGCAGTCCGATCAACCGGGTCCGCTCGGCTGTCGAGCGGGCCATCAGCGTGCGGTCACCGTCTGCCCCGCGGAAGCAATCGTTTCCGGCCGCAGTGGCAACCTCATAGGCCGCGTTGATCTCGGTGGTGAGCTGGTCGTCCGGGGTCGGCAGGTTTCCGATGCCCGTCTGGGCCTCATTGCTGAGGAGCGCGCATACCTGCTTGATGGCGGACGGCACGTTATGACGAGATAGGGCCAGGTCCACGTTCCGAGAGGCGACCTCCACATTGCCGATAGCCGAACCTCCCCCACCTGCATTCATCCAAGTGGACACCCGCTGGGCCGGGCTACCGGACTGTTCCTGGCCGGCGCAGCCCCCAAGCGACGTGACAACTGCCAGGACAACCACGGCACCCATCGCTCCCCGCCGCCGGCGGGGACTCGCCCCAGGCTGCCGTCGAGTCGGATGCATCAGGCCGGGTAGCCGGTCCAGTCGGGGCTCCACGCCGGATCGAGCTGGCGGAGAAACTGCGCGCAGCGCTCTTCTTCAGCGTGCTCGCCAATGGCACCCGACGCCGAACGCAGCCCGTCGAGGCAACGGAGGAACCCTCGGTTCTGCTCATGGGACCAACGCACCAGCCCTGAGCCCTTCCACCCTGCACCCCGGAGTGCGTCCAAGCCCCTGTGGTAGCCGACCCTGAAGCAGGCGTAGGCCTCGACGTCGTCTCTGGCCAGCGAGCCGAGTGCGGCCCAGGCATTGAGCGACCGAGGCTCGGAGCGCACCACATCAGACACGGCATGACGGCGCCGCTCGACCGGTTGGGCCAACGCCTCACCCAAGGCTTCCAGGAGAGCTTGGGGCTCAATCGGCAGGACGGTCTCCGGGAGCCCAGTCGTCAACCGAACTGCGGACACGTCGGACGAATGACTACCGGTGGTGCTCATGACCGTCAGTGTACGGCCCTGGGTGCGGGGGCTCTCGGCAGGTTGGTCGTTGTCCCACAGGATGACGGCTGAGCTGTTGACTCAATCGTTGCCGACTCGGCGACTCTCCTGGAGCCTCTTCAGGGATTGGGCAGCCTGCAAGCGAACCGCACGCACTGCGCGGCTAGACGCCCATTGACGTTCCTTTGACGTTGTATAAAGATAGCGAACGATGAGCAACCTACCCCAGCCCAATGACTGGCGAGAAGGCCGGCGGCGGGCGGCGCGTGATGCGATTGTCCGGGCAGCCTGGATCCTGGTGGACGAAGAAGGTCTGGCGGCCTTGTCTCTCCGCGATCTGGCCCGTCGTGCAGGAATCACGACGCCGACGATCTACGCCTACTTCGAGTCGAAGAACTCCATTTATGACGCCATGTTCGGCCAGGCCGCCACTCAGTTCGCCGACACGATGGCCGCTCCAATCGACGGCAATGGGCCTCACGAGATCCTGGCGGCGCACGCGCTGCGCTTCGTGGAGTTCTGTACCAGCGATCCGGCACGGTACCAACTGCTCTTCCAGCGGACGGTCCCTGGGTTCGAGCCAACTCCCGAGTCGTTCGCACCAGCGATCCGTGCCCTGGCCAGTACCCGTGAACTCCTTGCCTCCCACGGCATCACCGACGAACGACACGTCGACCTGTCCACTGCCCTGATCACGGGTCTGGTCGACCAACAGGTCTCGAATGATCCCGGCGGGGATCGGTGGATCGGACTTGTCGACGAGTCGGTGGCCATGTTGCTCGCCCACGCCCAGTCAGAACGACCAGCCTGGAAACCCCCACCCCGAACGACCCGAAGCAAAGGACTCTGATCATGACCATGACGACCATTGACGTGATGATGCTGGAGCCACTGACCCATCCCGATGCCATGGAACTGCAGCAGCGCGAGCTGGCAAGCACGATGCGCCTGCTCCGGTCACTTGATGACGGCGCGTGGTCGACACCGACCGACTGCCCGGGATGGGACATTCGAGCGATGTACCAACACGTATTGGGTGCATGCGAGGCCGGCGCGTCGATGCGAGAGAACATCCATCAGCTGCGCCGTGGCCGCACTTACCGGAAGCAGCACGGCGGTCCTCTCGAGGCGGCGCTCTCATCCGTTCAGGTCAGCGAGCGAGCCGACCTCGGTCCCGCCCAGTTGGTCGTGCGGCTCGCGGCCGTCGCGCCGAAGACGGTCCGGGGACGCAATCGCATACCTGCGGTCATACGCAAGCACGCCAAGATGGCTGTCGACGGCCCGGTGCACGAGACCTGGAAGCTCGGCTACCTCATCGACACGATCTATCTGCGGGACCTTTGGATGCACCGGGTAGATGCCGCCCACGCGCTCGACCAGCCATTGGAACTCACCCCTGACCACGACGGTCGCATCGTGGCTGACGTCGTGGCGGAATGGTCAAGACGCCATGGCCAGCCCTTCGTGCTCGAACTCACTGGTCCAGTAGGCGCGACGTACGTGAGCGATCCGGACAATCCGGGGACGGAGCACGCCTCCTTCGACGCCGTTGAGTTCTGCCGCACGCTCGCCGGGCGTGTGCCGGCAACTGGCCTGCTGGCCACCGTCGTTCCGTTCTGAATCAGATTCCCGACCGCCTCGCAAGGAGGATCGCCATGCACACTCGCATCGACGAAGTCGCCGACCGCATCTACCGCCTCTCGACATTCGTTGCCGACATCGGACCAACGGGCTTCACGTTCAACCAATACCTCATCGATGACGAGGAGCCGTTGCTGTTCCACACAGGGCACCGAGCAATGTTCCCACTGGTGTCCGAAGCCATCGCCACGGTGACCCCGCTCGATCGACTTCGCTGGATTACGTTCGGCCACGTTGAGGCAGACGAGTGCGGATCGATGAACGATTTCCTTGCGGCGGCACCCAACGCCCAAGTTGCCCACGGGGCCCTCGGCTGCGTGGTGTCGATCAACGACTTGGCCGATCGTCCCCCCGTGCCGCTGGCTGACGGTGAGGTCATCGAGTTGGGCGACCATCGGGTCCGCCACATTGACACGCCACATGTCCCTCATGGCTGGGAGGCCAGACTGCTGTTCGAGGAGACCACCGGTACGTTGTTGTGCGGTGACCTATTCACCCAACTCGGTGATCCGCACGCCATCTCCACTGAAGACATCGTCATGCAGGCTTCACGGGCCGAGGACATCTTCGGCTACTCCACCCTGAGCCCGAAGACGGGACCTACGATCCGGAGCCTCGCAGACCTTGCTCCCACCACATTGGCCGTCATGCACGGATCGTGCTTTGCCGGTGACGGAGCCGTGGCGCTCCGCTCGCTCGCTGATGAGTACGACGCTCGTATCGCTTCGACACGCACATCGTGAAGAACTCCTCAGGGGTCTGCGGAAACGTATGTGCAGCACCCATGCACCGGACGTGCACGTCTCCCGGCTGAAAGGTTCTGGTCAGCCCGTCTCGGAATCCAAGTGAATTCAAGAGCATCATCACGATCATGCGATTCCACGCCGTTGATGGACAAGGGGCGGCGCTTCTCGATGCGCAGTCCGAAGGACGACGGCAAATGCTGGCCGCTCAGGGCTGCGAGCCATTCGAGACTCTTCGCGAACAGGCCGGCCTACGATTATTGGCGTTCGTGCAGGCGTGGTCATCACGCGAGGCACGCGATGCCGCAATCGGTGAACTAACCATAGCGAGCGGTCATCGGGAGAACATCCTCGCAACACTCGACGAAGGAGTCTTGCAGACCTTCTGCGACGTGGTCCCCTGAAGGCCCTACGTGTCCCAGATCGTCTTAAGAGTGGGTCGCCATGAGGTCCGTTCAAGCGCGAGGTGCTTGCTGTCGCGAGCGACAGACCCCGTTCATTTCCGAAGCGTCGACACTAGCCAGTAGGCAGAGCCCGCCGGCCAAGAGGTGCCGCAGCATTACGTCGCGAGCCCAAGTGAACGGTGCTGTCAGCGGGTCGAACCGCTCGACGGCCCCGCCGTGTTCGCCTTCTGGGGTGGTCGAAATCATGAGTGATACACCCCCCTGCAATGATCTCGCCATGGCGCTCGCCACCCTCTACGAGGCACTTCCCAACACGCTGTCGACGACAGCACCTGCCGTCCCGCACGTCCAAGGTGGCCTGGCGGCCCGGGCTTCCTCGCTGATCGTTGACATGCGGTCGCTTGTGGCCGTCCTCGATCCCGAGGACCTGTCGGGCCGTGATGCTGCTGCGCTCTATGGCGACTTCGCCCATCTGGAGCGCCTGGTGACTGCAGCCAAGACTCTCCTCGCCCCTCGGATCGCCGACACGGGTCACTGGAAGACACAAGGTCACAGTTCCCCAGCCAGCCTGCTCGCCACCTTGGAAGGCGGCACCGCCGGCCAGGCCAAACAGACCCTCGAGACCGGCCAGCGGCTGCAATCACTTCCCTCGACCGAAGAAGCCCTGCGCCAGGGCACGCTGTCGGGCCCGAAAGCAGCAGAGATCACTCGTGCTGCCGTGCTCGAGCCCTCGGCCGAGTCGGACCTGTTGGCCGGATCAGCCGATCAGCCGCTCCATGTGATCAAAGAACGCTGTGCCGAGGTCCGGGCCACCTCGGCACGAAACGACCCGCTGGCCACCTTGGCCAAGATCCACACCGAGCGCAGCTTCTCCTCCTGGATCGATGTCGAAGGAGCGTTCTGCTTCAAAGGACGAGATACGGCCGAACGAGGGGCACGCCTGATGGCCCACCTCAACTCCACGGCCAACCGCCTGCGCAGCGACAGGTGGGCGGCAGCCCGATCGGAAGCCGCAGCTGTCGACCTCGCTGCAGGCGGCACGGGTGCGAAGAAGAACAAAGGACCCAAGTGGTCCAAGACGGGCGTTGGATCGACGGACCCATCCGAGCCGCCGCCCGAGTCCGAGGCTGCTCTCCGAGCCGATGCCTTCTACCTGCTGATGACCAGGCGCGCCCCATCGGCCCCATCGGCCCCATCGGCCCCACCGGCCCCGAGTGCCCCGGCAGGCCCTTTTGACAGCAGGGCAGGTGGAACCGACGCCGACGCCACGACCGACCTCGACAGCGACCTCGATATCGACCTCGACAGCGACCTCGCCAGCGACCTCGGCAGTCCCGACGACCTCATCTCCGCCCCGCCGCCAGCCACCGTCATGGTCCGAGTTGACTTGGAGGCACTGCGCCGGGGCACCGCTCTGCCGGGAGAGCTCTGTTCCATCGACGGCCAGGGCCCGGTTCCGGTTGCCGTGGTCAAGAACCTGATGAACGATGCGTTTCTTGCTGTGGTGTTCGTCGAGGCCGGCGACATCAAGGCCATCTCTCACCTGGGCCGGAACATCAACGCCCAGCTGCGGACGGCGTTGGTCTTCCGGGACCGAGGATGTGTGGTGCCGGGGTGCGGTGTCCTCTACAGCCTCGAGATCGATCACGTCATCTCGAGGGCAGAAGGCGGACTGACCGACCTCCCCAACTTGGCGCTGCTCTGTCACCACCATCACCATCTGAAGAC
>Ga0194051_1001569_pt1 | contig 11912 bp, 14 predicted proteins | sample SepL2320m_MetaG_FD_161275 | JGI IMG/M metagenome (GOLD analysis project Ga0194051, IMG submission 161275) | Anoxic zone freshwater microbial communities from boreal shield lake in IISD Experimental Lakes Area, Ontario, Canada - Sep2016-L239-20m | ecosystem: Environmental > Aquatic > Freshwater >... | reverse complement strand
CCTTCACGCGTTGGGGAGAGTCATATGTCCGATATTCCGGTCGTACCGCCCGAGCCGCTGAAGCCGCAGCCCCTGCCGCCCGAGCTGCCGCAGCCAAACCTGCCGGAGGATGCGCCGCTGCCGCCGCAACATCCGCCGGGACCGCCCCAGCCGGTCGCCTGATGGTAAGCAGGTAACCTACGCGTTGGCTTGTTGTCGCCGGATACCACCTTCATGATGAACGTCAATCATCAGACGGGGGAGTCATCCGATGAATCTCGACGCCATCGCGACGGCATGGGCGCCGCGCCTGCTCAGTGTGCTGCGCATCATGTCCGGGCTGCTGTTCCTGCAGCACGGCACCGCCAAGCACTTCAAGTTCCCGGTCATGCCGATGTTCGCCAAGCTCGAACTGGCGTCCCTGCCGGGTATCGCCGGCGTGATCGAGATCGTCGGCAGCGTTCTGCTGATCCTGGGCCTGTTCACGCGCACCACGGCGTTCATCCTGTCCGGCCTGATGGCCGTGGCCTACTTCGTGGCCCATGCGCCGCGCGGCTTCTATCCGATCCTCAATGCCGGCGAGCTGGCGGTGCTTTACTGCTTCGTGTTCCTCTATATCGCCGCGGCCGGCCCCGGTCCGTGGAGCTACGACGCCATGCGGAAGAAGTAGCACTCGCCACGTAGCACTCGACGCGCTTTCGCCTACACTGGCGTCGCCATAAAAGACGTCCAGGAGGAAAGCCGTGTCGAAGTCGTTTGTCGTGCGTCGTCGTCGATTTACTGCGCTTGCGGGCGCGGCCGCCGTGGCTGCCCCCATGGTTGCGTGGGGCCAGACGCGCTGGAAGCCCGACAAGCCGATCACGATCTACAATCCGTTCGCGGCGGGCGGCGTCACCGACGTCCACATGCGCCTGCTGGGCGAGGCGGTGACCAAGATCCTGGGCCAGCAGATCGTCATCGACGTGAAGCCGGGCGCCGCCGGCACGCTGGCGCCGGCCATGCTGCTCAACGCCAAGCCCGACGGCCAGACGCTGGCGGTCATGAGCATCAACACGCTGCGCTATCCGCACTACCAGCAGACCAACTGGAATCCGCTGACCGACTTCACCTACATCACCGGCCTGTCGAGCTACACCATGGGCATCGTCGTGCGCACCGACTCTCCCTGGAAGACGTTTCAGGACATGATCGATGCCGGCAAGAAGGACCCCGACAAGTACAACTACGGCACCTCGGGCGTGGGCGGCACCGGCCAGCTCATGATGATCGAGGTCGAGCAGGCCACCGGCGCCAAGTTCACCCACGTTCCCTACAAGGGCGGCGCGGAATGGATGCAGGCGCTAATGGGCGGCGAGATCCAGTTCATCGCCGACGCCGCGCAATGGGCACCGTTCGTCGACGACGGCAAGTGCCGCATCCTGGCCTTCGCCACCGAGCAGCGCATCCCGCGCTACAAGGACGTGCCGACCATGACCGAGCTCGGCGTAAAAGTCGTGGGCCAGAGCCCCTACGGGCTGCTCGGCCCCAAGGGCATGCCGCCGGAGATCGTCGAGTCGATCTATCAGGCTTTTAAGCAGGCTTCGACCGAACCCAAGGTCACGGAATATCTCGCGAAGTTCATCCAGGTGCCGTGGGACAAGAATCCCGCCGAGTTCCGCGCCTTCGCCGAGAAATACTATGTCGACGTGAAGCCGCTGCTCATCAAGGCAGGCCTCGCCAAGTCCTAGAGCGCGAAGTCCTAGAGGAGGAAGTCATGACGCTGAAGAAGGTCGCCCTCGAGATCGGCATGGGCACCGATATCCGCGGCGGCGACTACACCAAGGCCGCGGTACGCGCCTTGAGGGACGCGCTGTGGCACAACTCGCTCACCGTCGCCACGGCGTTGGGCAAGTCGAGCGACGACATGCAGGTCGAGGTTCTGATCGGCGTTCCCAAACCTGACCAGGTCGACAAGGCCCAGGTGCTGGCGGTGCTGCCGCACGGCACCGGAACGGTGAAGGTGTTCGAGGGCGGCCTCGAAATTCCCAACGAAGCCGGCACGGACACGACGGTGATCGCCCAGGCGGCCGCCATCGTCCGGCTCGACTTGTAAGCGGGAGCAGGAACATGGCCGCCAAACGCGTCATCCTCGAACTCGGCACCGGCAACGACCTGCACGGTGGCGACTACACCAAGGCCGCGCTCCGCGCCGTGCAGGACGCGCTCCATCATTCCTCGCTGGCGATGATCCGCACGCTCGGGGTCAACCCGAAGACCGACATGTTCGTCGATGTGACGATCGGCGTGCAGCAACCCGACCGGGTCGACGTCGACAAAGTGCGCGCATCGCTGCCGCACGGCATCGTCACGGTGAAAGTCGTGAAGGGCGGGCTCGACGTCGCCGACCCCGACAACAACGACCCGGCGGTGATTGCCAGTGCAGCCGTCGCGGTCCGGCTCGAACTGCCCTAGCTGCGGGCCTTGCGGCCGTAGAACAGCAGGCCGGCGCCGACGACGACGGCGATCACGCCGGCGATGGTCGGGATCGGAATATTGCGCTGCTGATCGGCCGTTATCTTGAGCGGGCCGGCGTCGACGACCACCTTCTTCTCGGTGAAGGAGATGTTGGCGATCACCAGACCCGCAATGCCTATCGCGATCAGGAGGACGCCCAGGACGGCAATTGGTTTCATGTCAGCACAACGCCTGCGCCGACGAAAGGTTGCGTCCGAAAACCCCGCTCTACGGCCGCAACAGCAGCTTAAAACCCTGCTCGATGGCGGTCCTGGCCATGGCGCGCAGGCCCTCGTCGGTGGCGCTGCTGACGGGATGGCCGATCGTGGCGAAGGCGTAGTCGGGCATCCCCAGCACGCGGCTCATCATCTCGGCCGCGCTCTCGAACCGGGCGGTCATCACGCTGAAGGCCGGAACCCCCAGGCGCTCGGCTGTCACTGAGTCGTGCAGACTGCACGATGAACAACTGCCTCAATCCCCGAGGCCGGAGACGACGGCGTCCCAGCCCTTGATCTCGTCGACGATGTGCTTGTCGGCGGGCGCACTGTAGTTGGACTTGGTGCGGCTCACGACCTTGGCGACGCCGTACTCCTCGCGCAGCATCTGGTCGAGGTGCTTGAAGAAGCCCTTGGTGCCTTCCTTGCCGTTGGAGATGAAGCCGATGGTCTTGCCCTCGAGCGTGTCGAGGCGCGGCGCGAGCCTGCCGGCGGGCGGGGCCTTTTCGGTCGTCGGATCGAGAACGCGGAAAGTCATGGTGTGCCTCTTCGTTACTATTTTGGCGGTTCGCAATCGATGCAGACGCCGAGCGGCAGCGTCACGGCATGGCTCTTGTTGCCGAGCCAGGGCGGAATGACCGCGCCGAAGCCGCCGGCCGGGCCGCCCGCCGCGATGACAAGGAGCTGGTCGGGCGATTCCATCGCCGGATAGACGCTGTCGCCACGGTCACGCACGACCGCGCCCTTGCCGACCTCGGCCCATTCGCGGCGGTGAATGCGCGCGCGCTCGTGGATGAAGGTGGCGATGTCGGTCTTGGTCCAGCCCGCGGCCTGCAGATGCTCGCGCAACTGCTTGGGAATGATCAGGGCATAGTTGCCGGGATGAATGGAGTAGTGCCGCAGATTGGCGCGCATCTCGGCGGCGAAGGTTTCGAGAATCTCCTCGGGCTTGGTCGTCCACTCGTTCATGATCTGGCGTGGCGCGCCCGCCGCCATCACGGTGACGGCCGATGCCGCGCGCTCGACGCCGCGCTGTTCATGCAACGGCAGCCATGACGAATCCTCCTCGTCCTCGGCCAGGCAGTAGCTGTACTTGCCGGGATGCCCCAGCGTGGAGCGGTCGATGACGCCCGGACGCACGTCCATCAGATTGATCAAACAGAGCCGAACCGCGCGACCGATGACAGCGGTTGCGCGATCGCTGTTGCCCAGCGCATTGAAAGTGCCGTTGGCGCCGAGCTCCAGGCGGATCGGGCCGTTCAAGACGACCAGGACGGCGCAGCCGCCGGTGCTCGCCGTGGCGCCGTGCATCAGGAACTCGTCCTGCATCATGGCCATCCAGGCGGTGACCACGACGGGGAAATGCATCGGCAGGCAGCCGGCCATGACGGCGTTGATCGCCAATTTCTCGGCGGTGATCGCGAGCCCGCGCACCGGCTCGATGCCGATCAGCTGGTCGGGCGGCATCATCGCCCATTCGAGGCAGGCTTGGACGGCGTCCGCCGTCGGCGGCACGATCGGCAGGCCGTCGGTCCAGCCACTGCTGTGATACAGCTCCTGGACGGCGGAGATATCGTTGGCGTCGTAGGTCTTGGAAGCCAGTTGCACGGGGCGGCCCTCTTCAAATTCAAGGATAGTCTTCTCGACGCCTATGCCAATCTCAACCTGATAGCCTTCATTATTGCATAATGTGTATCAAAGCCGGCTGGGCTTCGGCCAGGTCCGGCGGACGAGCGCCATGAACCCTGAAGCCGCTGGCGACGGCTCGCGCTCGCGCAGCATGATGAGCCCCAGCCGCCGCGACAGGCGGGGTTCGCTCACCGGAATGGCGCGCAGGTCGCGGCCGAGGAAGAAGCCGGTCGCGCCGGTCGGCACGACCGCGAGCCCGACGCCCGCGCGCACGCAGCCCATCAAGGTGGCGAACTGGCCCACCGTCACCACCTGACGCAGCGAAAGGCCGGCGGTCGAGGCGGCGGCATCTATCGTGCGCCGTGTCCGAGAGTCGGACGGCAGCGCCACCATCGGCTCGTCCTTGAGTTCGGCCAAGGCGAGGCTTTGCCGCGCAGCGAGACGGTGACGCTTCGGCACCACCACGCTAAAAGTCTCGCGCTGCAGCGGAATGCCCTCGACCGCATCGGGCAGGTCGTCGACATAGGAGAGGCCGAGATCGGCGCCGCCGCTGCGCACGTCCTCGAGCACGCTGCCATGCACGCCCTCGCGCACCTGGATTTCGATGCCCGGACGGTCGGCGCGATAGGTCGCGAGCAGCAGCGGGAGCACGCCGCTCGCCACCGACATGATGCAGGAAAGGGTGAGGCGTCCGCGCTGCTCCTCAGCCACCTCGCGGAGGTTGCGCACGGTGAGCCGAAGGTCGTTCAGCAGGCGCTCGGCCACGGCCACGAACTCGCGGCCGGCCGGCGTGATCTGGACATGCCGCGTGCTGCGCTCGAACAGCCGCACGCCGAGCGCCGCCTCGACCCGCTTGATGGTCCGCGTCAGCGCCGGCTGCGAGATGCGCAGGCGCGCCGAGGCGGCGATGAAGCTGCCGTACTCAGCCACCGCGAGGACGGCTTCGAGCTGGCGGGCGCTCAGATCCGGCAGGGCATGGGTCGCCATGGCACTCATGTGAAAAGTGGAATGATCGGCGATATCAGAAAGGAATTGCTATGAATAGCGCGGGCAACGAGGTTGGCCCGAACAGGGGGAGATCCATGGTCCTGCCGCTTCAATCGGTGCGCATCCTCGACCTCACCCGCGTTCTGGCCGGCCCGTGGGCGACGCAGCTCCTGGCCGATCTCGGCGCCGAGGTGATCAAGGTCGAGCGTCCGGGCAGCGGCGACGACACGCGCGGCTGGGGCCCGCCCTTCGTCGATGGCGACGGCAAGCCAGGCGGCGTCAGCGCCTATTTCCTCTGCACCAACCGCGGCAAGCGCTCGATCGCCGTCGATTTCGAGACGCCGGAAGGCCGCATGCTCGTGGCCGACCTCGCCGCCGAATGCGATGTCGTGGTCGAGAACTTCAAGGTCGGCGGCCTGGCGAAGCTCGGCCTCGACTACGACACTCTGGCCCAGCGCAATCCGCGCCTGGTCTATTGCTCGATCACCGGCTTCGGCCAGACCGGCCCGCACCGCTTTCGCGCCGGCTACGATCTGATGGTCCAGGCCATGGGCGGCCTGATGAGCGTGACCGGCGAGCCCGATGGACAGCCGATGAAGGTGGGTGTGGCCACCGCCGACCTCCTCACCGGCCTCTACGCCAGCAACGCGATCCTGGCGGCGCTCATGGAACGGCGCGACAGCGGCCTCGGCCAGCACATCGATCTCGCCCTGCTCGACGTGCAGATCGCCACCCTGGTGAATCAGGCATCGGGTTATCTCGCCTCCGGCAAGGTGCCGGGACGCCACGGCAATGCCCATCCCAACATCGTGCCCTACCAGGCGTTTACGGCGCTGGACGGCCATATCGTGATCGCCGTCGGCAACGACATGCAGTTCGCCCGCTTTGCCGAGGTGCTGGGACGTCCCGACCTCGCCACCGATCCGCGCTTTGCCGCCAATAGTGGGCGTGTGGCACTTCGCAAGGAACTGCTCGACATCATCGTACCGCTGATCGCAGGACGCCCATCGGCCGATATCCTGGCGGCCCTCGACCGGGTGAACATCCCGGCCGCGCCGATCAACAACCTCGACCAGGTGTTTGCCGACCCGCAGATCGCGGCGCGCGGCCTCGTCGTCGAGCCCGCGGCCGGCTCGACCGGCAAGCGCTCACCGGTCGTCGGCAATCCCATCCGCTATTCGCGCACGCCGATCGATTCCGCCAAGCCTGCGCCGCTGCTCGGCGCCGACGCTGACGATGTATTACGGACGGTGCTCGGCAAGTCGGAGGCCGACATCGCCGACCTCAGGAAACGTGGCGTGATCTAAGCCGCCAGCATGCGCTCGCGGTTGCGCTCGCGCAGGAGGGGCATCACCCACTTGCCGAAGCGCTCGGCCTCCTCGTCGTGCAGATAGCCCGACAGGCAGAAGGAATGGCAGCCGAGGTCGATGAACTTCTGCAGCGTGTCGGCGCACTGCTCGGGATCGCCGACCACGGCGATGCCGGCGCCCGGCCGCACCTGGGTGATGCCGGTCCACAGGTTCTTCTCGATGGTCTCGCCGATCGCCGCCAGCTCGCGCACACGGCGGTTGGCCTCCGAAGTGGCGAAGCGCTCCTTGACGAACGCCTTCTGCGCTTCGCTCGCATGCTCGATCAGCCCGTGCGCGAAGTCCCAGGCCTCTTTCTCGGTCGGCCGGCACACGATCTGCAGGCGCATGCCGAAGCCGATGTCGTTCTCGCGGCCATGGCGCGCCGCCATCGCCTTGATCTCGGCCATGTTGGCGCGGATGCGCTCGTAGGTGTCGCCCCAGAAGAGATGAACGTCGGAATGCTTGGCCGAAATCTCCCAGGCCTGTTTCGAACCGCCGCCGAGATAGAAGCGCGGATGGGGCTGCTGCAACGGATAAGGCCGGATCTGCGCGCCCTTCAGCTGATAGAACTTGCCATCGAAGTTCACTGGGCCGCGCGTGGTCCACAGCGCCTTCAGGATCGAGACCTCCTCGTCCATGATCTCGTAGCGCTCTTCCTTGCCCCACTTGACGCCCTCGGAGGCATTCTCGGCCTCGCTTTGGCCCGCGATCAGGTTGATGCAGATGCGGCCGCCGGAGAGCTGGTCGAAGGCGGAGATCATCTTGGCCAGCAGCACCGGATTGATGTAGCTGGGCCGCGCCGCCACCAGCATGCGCATCGACTTCGAGCGCGCCACCATCATGGCGCTGGAAATCCACGCCTCCCAACAGGCGGTCTGCACCGGCACCAACATATATTCGAAGCCCGCCGCTTCGGCCGCCGCGACGACCTTGTCGAACAGCGGCAGAGAGGGCGCGATCTGTGCGCTCGCCAGCCCATAGGCCGTGGTGTCGCCGGCGGTCGGCAGGAACCAGCCGAATTCAAGTCGTTTGGCGTCAGTCATGACTATTCTTTCTCGATGCCGGCGGCCTTCGACAGGCGGCCCCACTTTTCGATCTCCGACTTGATGAAGGGACGGATATCGTCCGGCGGCATGCGCCGGGGCTGGAACGAGATGCCGCGCAGGCGCTCCACTACTTCGGGATCGACCACGATCTCCTGCACCGCCTTGTCGATCCGCGCCACGATCTCGGGCGGCGTCCTGGCCGGCGCCATCAGCACGAACCAGGCATCGAGTGCGAATTGGCCGAGTCCCGCCTCCTGGAAGGTCGGCACGTCGGGGATCAGCGGCGAGCGCTGGTCGGAAGGCAGCACCAGTGCCCGCACCTTGCCCGCCTTGATCTGCGGCACAGCAATGGCAACGTCGGCGAAAGTCATGTCGATCTGGCCCGACAACAGGTCGGCCATCGCCTGGGGCGCCGCCTTGTAGGGGATGTAGGTGATGTCCGCGCCGATGCGCTCGGCCAGTGTCGCGGCGCCAGCCGTTCCGCCATGATGCGGGTCAAGGTGTCGGTGGCGCTGCCCGCGGCATAGGGCACGACAATGGTGATCGGCTTCGCGGGCCAGGCCTGGGCACGTGCAGGGGCGGCTCTCACTGAAGCCACGGCCACTGACGTTGTGGCGAGAATCGTCAAGGCTCTACGCCGGCTGATCGTCATGCCGGCATTTATGCAAGTGCGGGCACCGATGCGCAATTGGCGCTGGTCGAGGCGCGAAAGAGACGGCACGATCCGCCGGCCCCAGGGGAGAGACATCATATGTTGCAGCACGGCAAGCGTCCGACCATCACATCGCGCCACGGAATGGTCGCGGCAGCCCATCCGCTGGCAGCCGCCGCCGGTGCGCGCATCCTGGCCAATGGCGGCAACGCCTTCGACGCCGCGGTTGCCACCGCGGCGGCGCTGAACGTCGTCGAGCCCTATATGTCGGGACTTGCCGGACGCGGCGTGGCGACCTGCTACATCGCCAAGGAAAAGCGCGTGCGCACGCTCGACTTCGTCGGGCCGATCTCGAAGAACTTCCCCGTCGACAAGCTCAGCAACCGCAGCCAGCTCCAGCGCGGCGCGCTGGCGGTCGGCGCACCGGGCAACCTCGCCGGCTGGTGCGAGCTGAACGCGACGCATGGCAAGAAGAAGCTGCCCGAACTGTTCGCCCCGGCGATCGCCATCGCGCGCGACGGCTACCAGCTCATCGAGTTCAATCTCGAGGAGATCCAGGGCGTGGCGGGCGAGCTCGCGGGCCACAAGGCGCTGCATCCCGAGTGGTCGCGCGTCTACACGGCAGGCGCCGGCACGGTGAAGCCGGGCTTCGTGCTGAAGCAGCCCGACCTTGCGCGCACCCTCGAGGCGCTGGCCACTGAAGGACCGGGCCTGCTCTACGGCGGCGCGCTCGGTAAGAAGATCCTCGAGCGGCTGACTGAGCTCGGCGGCTGCATGGTCATGGACGACCTGATGGCCGCCAAGGCGACGTGGCGCGATCCGGTGGCCATCACCTATCGCGGCCGCACCATCCACGTGCCGCCGCCACCCTGCGAGGCCTTCCAGTTCCTGCTGACCTTGCGCATCCTCGAAGGCTTCGACCTTGCTGCGATGAAGCGCAACTCGACGGAGCATGTCGACACCGTCCTGCGCGCCATCCGTCTCGCCGCCGGCGTGCGCATCGCCACCGGCGTGCCCGCACCGCAGCGGCTGGCGGAAATTCTCTCCGACAGCCATGTCGAGACGCTGCGCGCCCGCGTGCGCGACGGCAAGCCGGTCGATGGCCCGACCGAGCAGTGGACGCCATCGCCGCAGCCCGTCTCGGCTGTGGACGAGAGCCACACGACGTCGTTCTCGATCGCCGACAGCGAAGGCAATCTCCTCTGCCTGACGCAGAGCCTGGGCAGTGTCTTCGGCTCCGGCATCGTGGTGCCGGGCACCGGCATCTGCCTGAATAACTTCCTCTATTGGGCCGACGTGAACCCGGCGAGCCCCAACCGCGTGAAGCCGGGCGAGCAGCTTCCGATGTGCATGGCGCCGTCGATCTCGACCAAAGACGGCGCGCCTGTCCTGGCGCTGGGAACGCCGGGCAGCTACGGCATCCTGCAGACCCAGCCGCAGGCGATGGTGCAGCACGTCGATTTCGGCCTGCCGCTGCAGCAGGCGATCGAGGCACCGCGCGCGCGGCTCACCGACGGCCGCGCCGTGCTGCTGGAGTCGCGCGTCGAAGCTGACGTCCATGCCGAACTGCGCAAGCGCGGCCACGACCTCACCAGTGGGCCCGACTGGACCATGAAGGTGGGCGGCATGCAGGGCGTCGCGATTGATCCGGAGACCGGTATCTTCACCGGCGGCTGCGATCCCAGGCGCGACGGCTATTGCGTGCCGGCCTAGACAAAGCGCCTCAGCGGAGACCGACCACGACGCGCGTCTGCGAGCGGACGTGGGGTGCGAAGCGGCCCCAGCCTCGCATCGCCGTGAATTCCTTTGTCTCAACGGCGGCGGGCGAGTCGAGCTCGTAGACCGTGGTGTAGAGCGTGGCACGGCGGCGGCTGCTCTGGCCGCGCTCGCTTTCGGCGATCTCGCCCGTCGACAGGTAGCGGCGGCCGGCCAGAACGCCGGGACAGGCGAGCGCATCGGGCAGGTGGACATCGTCGTACCAACGGCTCCAATCGGCCTCGACCTCGGCATCGACTTCGGCGGTCACGATCAGGAGGCAATTGGGCAGCGCACTCATATCGATGTCCTCCGCTCATCAGGCTCTTGTCCGATCCGGGATCGGCAATCATGGCGCGCTCCTTGCAAAGCGTCCATAAAGCTCTGCCCTCTTGCGCGAGGGCCGCAACCACGATGGAATACCGCGCAACGACAATGTTCGAAGGGGATGGTTCATGCGGAAACTGGTTTGGCTCGCCGCGGCGGCGGTGGCCGCTCTCGGAGCGGCAGCCGCTGAGGCTCAGGACACGCCGCGCAAGGGCGGCTCGATCCGGATGACGGCACCCTATGCCGCGAGCTTCGGCAGCCTCGACCCGCACGTGACGCCGCGCGCCCAGGACGACATCGTCAGCAAGGCGATCCAGCGCACGCTCTATAACTGGAACACGGCAGCCAACAAGCTCGAGCTTGAGCTCGCCAAGTCGGTAGCGGTCTCGGCCGACGGCCTTACCTATACCTACAAGCTGCGCGACGACGCCTTCTTCCACAACGGCCGCAAGATGACGGCCGACGACATCATTTTCTCGTTCACGCGCATCATGGACGGCAGCAAGGGCTATCCCGGCGCGCGCTACGTCCGCCTGATCAAGGGCGCGGTCGACGTCGAGAAGGGCCAGGCCAAGGAGATCTCCGGCCTGAAGAAGATCGACGACTTCACGCTCGAGATGACGATCACCGACCGCGTCGATCCGGGCTACTACTTCTTCGCTGGCACGACCGCCATCCTGCCCAAGGAGGAGGTCGAGAAGGGCAACTTCGCCTCCAATCCAGTCGGCCTCGGGCCGTTCAAGTTCAAGGAACACATTCCCGGCTCGCGCGTCACGACCGAGCGCTTCGACAAGTTCTACAAGCCCGGCAAGCCCTACCTCGACAAGCTCGAGGTGCTGATCATGGCCGAAGCCGCCGCACGCGACGTCGCCTTCCGCAACAAGGAGATCGACACCTCGATCCTGGGACCGGCCCAGTACGTCGCCTACCGCGCCGATCCGCAGCTTTCCAAGGGCATCCTGGAAGTGGCCGAGATGTTCACCCGCGCGATGGTCATGAATCACGAATCCATCAAGCCGTTCCAGGACAAGCGGGTGCGCCAGGCGATCAACTACGCGATCGACGCCAACCTGATCATCTCGCGACTGGTCAAGGACAAGGCCTATCGCGCCACGAGCTGGCTGCCGCCCTCGTCGGCCGCCTTCGACAAGACGGTGAAGCCCTATCCGTTCGATCCGGAGAAGGCCAAGAAGCTGCTGGCCGAGGCCGGCTATCCCAACGGCTTCGAGTTCGAATGGACGACCAGCCAGAACGAGAGCTGGGGCCTGCCGATCGTCGAAGCGGTGATCCCCATGCTCGCCAAGGTCGGCATCAAGGTGAAGCCGAAACTGGTCGAGGTCACGGTGCTTACCGAGATCGCCATGAAGGGCGATCATCAGGCCTACATCGGCTCGAACCTGACCGGCCCCGACTCGCTTGCGACGCTGCGCTGCTACTACTCCAAGACGCCGCGCACGGCCTGCAACTACACGGGCTTCAA
>Ga0194051_1001566_pt1 | contig 11923 bp, 12 predicted proteins | sample SepL2320m_MetaG_FD_161275 | JGI IMG/M metagenome (GOLD analysis project Ga0194051, IMG submission 161275) | Anoxic zone freshwater microbial communities from boreal shield lake in IISD Experimental Lakes Area, Ontario, Canada - Sep2016-L239-20m | ecosystem: Environmental > Aquatic > Freshwater >... | reverse complement strand
ACCAAGGCTAGGGTCGATCCATGCCCGACGCCATCACCGAGTCCCAACGCCTTCTCGCGCAACTGCGCTTCCCCTGTGGCGACGTGCCGGAGCCCGGCGACATCAAGAATGTCGCCCCCGGCATCTACTGGCTGCGCATGCCGCTGCCCTTCCAGCTCAACCACATCAATCTGTGGCTGGTCGAGGAGAAGGACGGCTGGACCATCGTCGATACCGGCATCAATACGCAGGACACGCGCGACTTGTGGGAAAAGATCTTCGCCGAGAAGCTCTTGGGCAAGCCGGTGACGCGCGTGATCGGCACCCATCTCCATCCCGACCACATCGGCCTGGCGGGCTGGCTGTGCGAGAAGTGGAACGCGCCACTGTGGATGACGCTGGGCGAGTACATGAGCGCACAGGCCGCGCGGAACGACTTCGTCGAGAGCGAGGAGACGCGCGCCGCCCATGTGGCGCGCAACGGCGTGCCGCCGGACCGCATCGCCAACTTCCATCGCCACAAGGGCGGCTATGCCAAAGGCGTGGCGCCGCTGCCAACCGCCTTCCAGCGTCTGATCCATGCCCATCCCATCACCATCGGCGGCCATCGCTGGGACGTGATCGTGGGCCGCGGCCATGCCCCCGAGCATGCCTCGCTGTGGTGTCCCGAGCTCAACGTCATGATCGCGGGCGACCAGGTGCTGCCCAAGATCAGCACCAACGTCGGCGTCTGGCCGAACGAGCCGCTGGCCGATGCCCTGACATGGTTTCTGGACGGCTTCTCGCGCTTCCGCCGCCTGCCGGCCGACGCGCTCGTCTTGCCGAGCCATGGCTTTCCCTTCATCGGCCTGCACACAAGGCTCGACCAGCTCGTGGCCCATCACGACGCGCGGCTGAACGAGATCACCCACGCCATCGCGCTCCGCGGCGCCGAGGGCGCCACCGGCTGGGACATGGTGCCGGTGCTGTTCCCGCGCCATCTCGACAACAACCAGATCGTCTTCGCCTTCGGCGAAACCCTGGCGCATCTCCATTGCCTGGAAACCCGCGCGCGCGTGAAGCGCATCGAGGTCGACGGCGTGCATCGTTTCGTGGCCCTGGTCGATACCCATCCGCAGCCGCCGGCCGACGATTCCGACGCCCAGGTCATGGACACCGGCGCGGCGTAGGCTGCCAGCGATAGCGGACGCCGGATGCCTTCGCGGCCTCCAGCAGCAGGCCTCCAGCCCCCGATCCGACGACGTCCGGATGGGTGTAGAGCATGCGAATTTCCTCCCCATCGCGGGCCAGAAACGAGACAATGCGCCCATCACGCTCGGCGTCGCACTCGGCGAGCACCACTTCGCACTCCTTCAGGATGACGTTTTCGATGAACCAGCGATCCTGCTCCTCCGTGTGGAGCATCGGCAGGAAGGTCAGCAGCCGGAAGGACGGCGAGAACACCGACGCGATGCCGCTGGCGTCGTCCGCCGTCGCAAGCCGGCATCGGAAGCGGTTTTCCATCGCTTGATTTTGGCCTGAGCCCGCATGCGCGTCGACCTCTTCGACTTCGACCTGCCCCAGGATCTGATCGCCCAACGGCCGGTCGTGCCAAGGGATGCAGCGCGGCTGCTCGACGTGGCACCGGATGGTCTGCACGACCGCGGCGTGCGCGACCTGCCCGGCCTGTTACGCCGGGGCGACCTGCTGGTCTTCAACGACACCCGGGTGATCCCCGCCCGCCTGCTCGGCACGCGGCCGGCCGGCGGCAAGGTCGAGGCGCTGCTGATCCGCGATCTCGGCCAGGGCCATTGGCTGTCCTTCGCGCGACCCACCAAGAGGCTGAAGATGGGCGACAGCCTCGCCTTCGCCGGCGGTCTCGGCGCCACCGTCGCTGCCAAGAACGAGGACGGCTCGGTCGTGCTGGCATTCGACAGGACGGGCCACGCTTTTCTCACCGCGCTGGAGCAAGGTGGCACCGTGCCCCTGCCCCCGTACATCCGTGGCGGCACCGCCGACGCCCAGGACCGTGCCGACTATCAGACGCTGTTTGCCAAGTACGACGGCTCGGTCGCCGCTCCCACTGCCGGGCTTCATTTCACGCCCGCACTGATGGCGGCCCTGGCCGAGGCCGGCATCGCCACCTCGGGCGTCACGCTGCATGTCGGCGCCGGCACCTTCCAGCCGGTGCGCGTGGACGACACCGACGCCCATGTCATGCATGCCGAATGGGGCGAGGTACCGGAGAAGACCGCGCGCGCCATCGAGGCGACACGGGCCGCGGGTGGGCGAATCGTTTCGATCGGCACGACATCGCTCAGGCTGCTCGAATCGGTGGGGCGCCTCCATGACGGGGCGATGAAAGCGTGGACCGGCGAGACCGACATCTTCATCACGCCGGGCTTCCGCTTCCGCGCCGTCGACCTGCTGCTCACCAACTTCCACCTGCCACGCTCGACCCTGTTCATGCTCGTCGCGGCCTTCGCCGGACTGGAGCGCATGCAGCAGGTCTATGCGCACGCCGTGCGCGAGCGATACCGCTTCTATTCCTACGGCGATTGTTGTCTGTTGCGCCGATGAGCCTTTCCTTCGAGCTTTTGGGCACCGACGGCGCGGCGCGGCGCGGCCGCATCGCGACGGCGCACGGCACCGTCGAGACGCCGGCCTTTATGCCGGTCGGCACCGCGGGCACGGTGAAGGCCATGCTGCCGCAGTCCGTCGCCGAAACCGGCGCCCAGATCGTGCTCGGCAACACCTTCCACCTGATGCTGCGGCCGGGCGCGGAGCGCGTGGCAGCCCTGGGCGGGCTGCACAAGTTCATGAACTGGCCGGGACCGATCCTGACCGATTCGGGTGGCTTCCAGGTGATGTCGCTAAAAGACCTGCGAAAGCTCGACGCCGACGGCGTCACCTTCCGTTCGCCGGTCGATGGCTCGCAGCACCGGCTGACGCCCGAGCGCTCGATCGAGATCCAGCGCCTGCTCGATGCCGACATCACAATGTCGTTCGACGAATGCACGACCTGGCCGGTCGAGGAGCCGGCGGCCGCGTCGTCGATGCGGCTCTCGATGAAGTGGGCCGAGCGCGGCAAGCGCGCCTTTATCGAACGGCCGGGCTATGGCCTGTTCGGCATCGTCCAGGGCAGTGTCTTTCCGGCGTTGCGCGCCGAGAGCGTGGCCGCGCTCACCGCCATCGGCTTCGACGGCTATGCGGTGGGTGGCCTCGCCGTGGGCGAAGGCCAGGCCATGATGTTCGCCACGCTCGACACCACGCTGCCGATGCTGCCGGCCGACCGGCCGCGCTACCTGATGGGCGTCGGCCGGCCCGCCGATATCGTGGGTGCGGTGGCGCGCGGCATCGACATGTTCGACTGCGTGATGCCGACTCGCGCCGGCCGCACGGCGCAGGCTTTCACCCGGCGCGGCGAGCTCAATCTGCGCAACGCGCGGCACCGCGACGACCCGCGGCCGATCGACGAGCATTGCGGCTGTCCTGCCTGCACCCACCACAGCCGGGCCTATATGCATCACCTGATCCGCGCCGAGGAGATCCTCGCTTCGATGCTGCTCACATGGCACAACTTGCACTACTATCAGGACATTATGCGTGGCTTGCGCGGCGCCATCGAGAGTGGCTCACTCGGCCACTGGATCGCCGCATTCACGCGCGAACAAGACTTGGGCGACATCCCACCCCTTTGATTTCCGAAGCAGTAACGGAGCGTAACGGATGCCGAACGAGGCGTTGATCGTGGTCGACATGCAGAACGATTTCTGCGAGGGCGGCGCGTTGGCCGTTCCCGGCGCCAACGGCATCCTGCCGCTGGTCAACCGCCTGATCGGCCGCCACGACCACGTGATCCTGACGCAGGACTGGCACACGCCGGGCCATGCCTCCTTCGCCAGCGCCTGGGCCGACGCGGAGCCCTTCAGCACGGCCAAGTTTCCCTACGGCCCGCAGACGCTGTGGCCGGACCACTGCGTGCAGGGCACGCCGGGGGCGGAGTTTCATCCCGGGCTCGAGGCCACCAAGGCGCATATGATCGTGCGCAAGGGCTTCCACACCGGCATCGATTCCTACTCGGCGTTCCGCGAGAACGACCGCATGACCCGCACCGGCCTCGACGGCTACCTGAAAGCCCGCGGCTTCACCAAGCTCACCATCTGCGGCCTGGCGCTCGACTACTGCGTCGCCTGGACCGCGATCGACGGCCGCCAGGCCGGCTTCGATATCGCCGTCGTGGTCGAGGCCACCGCCGCCATCGACCTCGATGGCAGCCGCCGGCGCATGCTCTCCGAGATGCGCCAGGGCGGCATCAACCTCAACGCGACGGCTTAGACGCGCTCCAGCGCCAGCGCGATGCCCTGGCCGACGCCGATGCACATGGTGGCGAGCGCGCGCTTGCCGCCGGTGGCCTCGAGCTGATTGAGCGCGGTGATCATCAGCCGACCGCCCGAGGCGCCGAGCGGATGGCCGAGCGCGATGGCGCCGCCGTTGGGGTTCACGTTCTCCGCGTCGTCCGACAGGCCCAGCTGGCGCAGCACGGCCAGCGCCTGGGCGGCAAACGCCTCGTTGAGCTCGATCGTGTCGAAGTCCTTGATCGTCATGCCGAGCTTGGCCAGCAGCTTCTGGGTCGCCGGCACTGGGCCGATGCCCATGACGCGCGGCGGGACGCCCGCCGACACGGTGCCCAGGATGCGTGCCCGCGGCGTCAGGCCATTGGCCCGGGCGGCGGCCTCCGAGGCGATGATCATGGCGCAGGCGCCGTCGTTCAGGCCCGACGAATTGCCCGCCGTCACCGAGCCGCCCTCGCGGAAGGCCGCGGTGAGCTTCGACAGCGTCTCCATCGTGGTGTCGCCGCGCGGATGCTCGTCCCGCTCGACGATGACCTCGGTCTTGCCCTTCTTGACGCAGACCTTGACGATTTCGCGCTCGAAGAAGCCGCGGTCCTGAGCGGCCTTGCAGCGGCGCTGGCTGCGGTAGGCGAAGGCGTCCTGGTCGGTGCGGCTGATCTGGTGCTCGCCGGCGACGTTCTCGGCGGTCTGGCCCATCGGGTCGACGCCATAGGCCGCCTTCATACGCGGGTTGACGAAGCGCCAGCCCAGCACCGTGTCCTCGAGCTTCATGGACCGGTCGAAGGCACTCTCGGGCTTGCCCATGACATAGGGCGAGCGGGTCATGCCTTCTACGCCGCCCGCGATCATCATGTCGGCCTCACCGAGCTTTACCGCGCGCGCCGCATGGCCCGCCGCCTCGAGACCCGAACCGCAGAGGCGGTTGACCGTGGCCCCCGCGACCTCGACCGGCAGGCCGGCCAGCAAGCCCGCCATGCGCGCCACGTTGCGGTTGTCCTCGCCGGCCTGGTTCACGCAGCCGTAGATCACGTCGTCGATCGCGCCCCAGTCGACATTGGCGTTGCGCTGCATCAGCGCCTTGATCGGATGGGCGGCAAGATCGTCGACCCGCATGGCGCCGAGGCCGCCGTTGTAGCGGCCGACGGGGGTGCGGATGGCGTCGCAGATGTAGGCTTCGGTCATCTTGGGTACTCCCGACACAGAAAATCGTTGTTTGGGGCGTAGCACCGCCCCGACGCGCTTGCCAATGCCCCCCGCCACGCTCCATGGGCAGAGGGGCTATGCGCGATGTCGCATAAAACGCGACAAATCAAAAAATCGGATCGCGTTCCTATTCGTTCTCCAAAACGGCGCCTAATCGATTGAACCCGCGCCCTTTTCCGCCCCTCGCCCCGTCGCGCCCGAGTCGCATGAAAGGCGACATTCCGTGAATTCGGATCGATGCTTCTCCCCGGCCGGGCAGACGGACGATCGAAGACGCTTCGTCCAGGCAGAGGTTCGGATGTCGGGAAGCCCGTTTCATAGGTTTAATCCTATCCTTCGGGAATCATCCTGTCAAGCACACCGGAACACCACGTATTGCGCATAGCCGCGATGAGGCCGCTCGAAGGTGCGGAGCGCGCCCGCGTGGCCTGCGCGAGCAGCAAGCTCGGCTTCCAGCCCATCGCGCGGATCGACATGAAATTGCGCCAGCCAGCGGCGCAGGCCGTGGCGGAACCAGCGCGGCAGTTCCTCCTGCCCGCCGAAGTCGACGATGTGCAGTTCGCCGCCGGGCGGCAGCCAGGCCAGTGCCTGCCCAAGCGCTGCCCGCCACTCCGGAATCATCGACAGGCTGTACGAGATGAAGATGCGCGAGAACGACGGCACGCCGAACAGGAGGTCGGGATCGAAGCGCGTGGCGTCGGCCTGGGCGAGACGGATGCGCGACGCGAGCCCTTCCCGCGCCACGGTCTGGCGGGCGCTGATCAGCATCTCGGACGAGATGTCGATGCCGAACAGCGGTGCCTCGGGATAGCGCCGCGCGACGGAAACGAGATTGCGCGCCGTGCCGCAGCCGATCTCCAGCACCCGGCCGCCCGCCGGCGGCGACAGGCGCTCGATCAGCCGGTCGCGGCCCAACAGGTAGTATTTGCGCGTGCTGTCGTAGAGATGGCGCTGGCGGCGGTAGATGCGGTCCATCAGGTCGGACGAGGCGGCGGTGTCGCTCAACCGTCAGCTCTCCAGAACATAGAGATGGAAGCCGCCGTAGATCGCCGAACGGTCGCGCGCCGTGAAGTCCTGCGACGCGGCGGCCTCGTAGCGCCAGCGGCCGAGCAGCGCCGGGTCGAGGCGGCCCGGCAGCAGCGACGGTTCGGCCGCCGTCCGGAAGATCGCCCGCGCTCCTGTCCGCGCCGTGCGCGTGATCTCGGTCCACAGCGCGCCCAGCTGCTCGTCGGTCATCCAGTCCTGGGCGTCGAGCAGCACGTAGCGGTCGCGCGACGCGTCCGGACAGGACGCGAGATATTCGGTGATCGAGCGGTTCAAGACTTCGACCCGGTCGACGCGGGCGCGGACGACATCGAATTGATTGCGCCGCAAATAGGGCGGCAACGGCCCCTCGCCACCCCCGCCGTAGCGTCGGCCGAAGGCCTGCCAGGCGAAGTAGTTATCGGCGAGGCTGAAACCACAGGCGAGCCGTTCGACCCGTTCGCGCAACACCGCGCTCATGCCGCGGCCACCGGCCAGTGCCTCGTACTGCGCCGGCGGGATGCCGAGACCGTAGAGCGAGAGCCGGTTGCCGGTCGCCCAGCGTACCGCCGGGCGGTCGAACAGCGGCGCCAGCGCCGTCTCATAGAAATGGCGCTGCTCGGCCATGGTGCGGGCGCTCAGGAGATCGCGCAGATCGACGCCGTGCAGGCGCGCGGCGGCATGGGCGAGACCGATGAAGCGGCCGAGCACGCCGTGGCGATAGGCATTGCGGGCGAAGATCGAAATGCGACGCCGGCCGAAGCGCTGCAGGCTGCGGCCCTGCCAATAGGTGCGGCTCTCGGGGTCGAGATGCGGCGCGATCAGGCGGTCGTAGGCCGCAACATTGGCCTGGTCGTCGGCCGAGCCGAAGAAGCGGTAAAACATTTCCCACGACGGCAGGCGGCTCGCCGCCACCAGTTTCAGTCGGTTGAGCGCCACATGCGCCCCGCTGAGATCGACGGCGGTGATCCGCGCCGGCCCCGCCGTGAGGTAGGAGAGGATGTTGCAGCCGCCCGACGCGATCGCCACGACATGGCTGTCGGGCGCGAGCGCCAGCGCTTCGAGGTCGATCTCGGGGTCTTCCCAGATCTGGGTGTAGACGAGGCCGCGGAACAGCCGTTCGAAGACGTGCTCCAGAAGTCCCTCGCGGGACAGGACGCGATTGCGGCGGACCGCCTGTTTCAGGCGGACATTGCTCTCATCCCGCGGATAGGCCAACCGAACGACTCCGGCTTTACTCGACCTGCCCAATGTATCCACCCCAGGTGCCAGTTTGATGACAGGCACGCACTTGACGGGATGTCCGGTTAGGGAGAACGTGCCGCCATGACCACGCAAAATTCAGCCCAGGGTTTCGCCCTCTTCGACTCGTCGATCGGCACCTGCGGCATCGCCTGGAGCCCGCGCGGCATCGCGGGGCTGCAGTTGCCCGAATCGACGGCCGACGCGACACGCGTGCGCCTGCACCGGCGCTGGCCCGATGCGATCGAGAGTTCCCCGCCGCCCGGTGTCGGCCGCGCCATCGAGCGCGTGCTGTTACTGCTGAAGGGCGAAGCGGCGGATCTCACCGATATCCCACTCGACCTCAAGGCCGCGCCGGAATTCCACCGCAAGGTCTACGAGGTGGCGCGCACCATCCCGCCCGGCCGCACCATGACCTACGGCGAGATCGCCAAGCGTCTCGGTGTCCCGCACGAATCGCGCGAGGTCGGCCAGGCGCTGGGGCGCAATCCCGTCGCCATCATCGTGCCCTGCCACCGCGTGCTGGGCGCCGACGGCAAGATGGGCGGTTTTTCCGCCAACGGCGGCGTCTCGACCAAGCGACGCATGCTGGAGATCGAGGGAGCCCCCGCGGTCGGCGCGGGGCCCTTGTTCGCCCAGCAGCAGCAATGACCGGCTTTCCCTTCAAGCCCGCCAAGGCCCTCGCCCATCTGAAGGCCGCCGATCCGGCGTTGGCCGCGATCATCGACACCGTCGGTCCGTTCCGTATGGAGCTGAAAGTCTCGCGCAGCCTGTTCGGCGCGCTGGCCGAAGCCATCGTCTACCAGCAGCTTTCCAACAAGGCGGCAGCCACGATCTACGGCCGTGTCGAAGCGCTCTATCCACGCGCGACGGCGGGCTTCACGCCGCGCCATATCCTGGCGACGGCCGATGAGAAGCTGCGCGCCTGTGGCCTGTCGCGCGCCAAGGTGCTGGCCGTGCAGGACCTCGCGCGCCGCGTCGCAAGCGGCGAGTTGCCGACCCTCGACGAAGCGCATGGTCTAAAAGATGCCGAGCTGATCGAGCGGCTGGTAAAAGTGCGCGGCATCGGCCGCTGGAGCGCCGAGATGTTCCTGATGTTTCGCCTCGGCCGTCCCGACGTGCTGCCGCTCGACGACTACAGCCTGCGCAAGACTTATGCGAAAGCGTTTAAGAAGCGTGCGCTGCCCTCGCCGCAGGCCCTTGAAAAGGCCGGTGAAAAATGGCGGCCTTACCGCACGGTGGCGTGCTGGTATCTATGGCGGGTACTAGACATAGTGTAGCGCCTGTCCTCTTTTGAACAGTGTGGACGGGCCCCTGTCCGGCATATAATGGAGCCGCGCATTCCTGTGCTGAAAGGGCTGGTCAGACTGGCGAAGAAAGCTCAACCCACCTTCGATCCCAAGGCGTTTCTCGCCACCGTGAGTCACGGTCGCAGTGTGGCGGAGTACCGCAAGGGCGGCGTTGTCTTTCTGCAATCGAGTCCGGCCGATGCCGTCTTCTACATCCAGACGGGCAAGATCAAGATCGTCGTCGCGTCCAAGCAGGGCAAGGAAGCGGTGGTAGCGCTGCTGGGGCCGGGCGAGTTCTTCGGCGAGGGCTGCCTGATCGGCCAGCCGTTGCGCCTGGCAACGGCCAGGGCCATTGTCGAAAGCGAAGTGACGCGGGTCGGCAAGGCCGAGATGATCCGCGTCCTTCACGACGAACCGACCTTCGGCGAATTGTTCATCGCCCATCTGCTGACCCGCAACAGCCGCGTCGAGGAGGACCTGGTCGACCAGCTCTTCAACTCGAGCGAAAAGCGGCTGGCCCGCACGCTGCTTCTGCTGGCGAACTTCGGCAAGGACGGCGGCCCGCAACCGATCACCACCCCCATGAGCCAGGAAACGCTGGCCGAGATCATCGGCACCACGCGCCCGCGCGTCAGCCATTTCATGAACAAATTCAGGAAGTTGGGCTTCATCGCCTACAACGGCCACCTGCAGATCCACAGTTCCCTGCTGAGCGTCCTGCTGCGCGACGACTCCTGAAGTCCGCCGCAGCCTCCCGGGCGAGATGGTCAATAGAGGACAGACTCCTGTCCCAGCCGGGGGTCACTGTACGTCGGGTACCGAACATAGAGAGGGAAATGCTTCACGGTGCCCGAGCAAGGGGCCCTGCCATGTTGTACCTCGTCAAACCGTCACCACCGACACGCCCTGGACTGGAGAACGAAATCCATCAGAAGGAAGTCTACCAAAGGGAAGTGCATCGTCTCGAGTTGCTGAAGCGCTACGAGATCCTCGATACGCCGCCCGAGGCCGCGTTCGACCGCATCACGGCGCTGGCGGCGGACCTCTTCAATGCCCCGATCGCGATCATCAGCTTCCTCGACGGCCACCGCCTGTGGTTCAAGTCGCACCATGGTCTCGACAGCTCGGAAGTACGATGGGGTCCGGAGGCCGCCGTCTCCACCATGGAGACGCTGATCCGGGGTGAATTCGGCCTGGGCTTTTTTGTCAGCGCGCCCCTGATCACGCACGACGGCCACGATCTTGGCGCGCTCTGCGTGATCGATTATCAGCCCCGGGCGGCCGACGAGCGGCAGCTTCGCCACCTCGCGACACTGGCCGCACTGGTCACGGACAGGATGGAACTGCGCCTGACGGCCCGCAATGCCGCCGCGCGGGCCGATATCCTGGCCAGTGAAATCGATCACCGCGCCATGAACAGCCTGCAGCTGGTCGCCAGCCTGCTCAATCTGCAAAGCCGGGTCACGCAGGCGCCCGAAACGGCCCAGCAACTCATGATCGCCTCAAATCGCGTCCTTGCCGTGGCGCGCGTGCACCGGAACTTCTCCGCCGACGAGTCTATCGACCGCGTATTGCTCCTGGCCTACCTGCGCCGGCTCTGCGCCGAGCTCGCGGAAGTCCTCGACGTCGCCATCGAGGTCGAGGGCACGGAAGCCAGCGTGCCCACGACACAAGTCCTGGCGATAGGTCTCATCGTGAACGAGCTTGCGACCAACGCGAAGAAACATGGTGCCGGGCCGATCAAGATCACCTTCACGTCGGGCGTGGCCAGGTCAGACGCAGCAGGGCATCACGAACTCTGCATCCTCGACCAGGGTGATGGCTTGCCGGAGGGGTTCGCCGTGAACCGGCTCAAGGGCAATGGCCTCGGCATCAAGGTGGTGGCGGTCCTTGTGGAGCAACTCGAGGGCCGACTGTCCGCCGGCGCCAATCCGGCCGGTCGAGGCGCCTGCTTCACCATCACGTTCCCTGGCACCTTCCCCGGCGCCGCGCCGGAGACCGATGCCGACATGCGGCATCAAGGATAAAGACCCGTTCACCCGTGCCACTGGAGTGACACGGTCGCCATGACATAATCGGCGCATGGCTCTTCCGTTCTCCAATACCGCCGGCCGCACGCTCGAACGCCTGCGCACCGCCTTCATCGACACCGCCCGCGGCGCACGCGAGGTGGTGGGTGCCCCGCTCCGCCCCGATCTGCCCGACGACGATATTCCGAGGCTGAAGAACCGCATCGACGCCTGCCTCGCGGGCAAGGGTGGCGAGACGGCGCGGCGCGGCCGGGCGGCCGACCTGGGGCAGGCCTATCTCTCGCTCTCGGCCACCGGCCGAAAGAAATTCCTGCTGACGCTCGCCCACGACTACGGCCTACCGCGCGAAGCCGCCCTCGCTAAGGTCGAGCGCTGGCGCACCTCCAAGGATCCGGCGCGGGCGCTGCGCCGGGCGCTGGAGCCGCCGGCGGTGCGGCTGCTGCACGAGTTCGTGGGCGTGCCGCAGGGCGTGAAGTTCGTGGTCGATCTGCGTGCCGAGCTGATGGCGCTCGGCCGCAGCGATGCTGCCGCACGGGCCCTCAGCGAGGATCTCCGGCCCCTGCTCGGCGCCTGGTTCGATGTCGGCTTCCTCGACCTGGTGCGCATCGACTGGCGGTCGCCCGCCGCGCTGCTGGAAAAGCTCGTGGCCTACGAGGCCGTACACGCCATCCGCTCCTGGCGCGACCTCAAGAACCGGCTCGATTCCGACCGGCGCTGCTTCGCCTTCTTCCACCCGCGCATGCCCGAGGAACCGCTGATCTTCGTCGAGGTGGCGCTGGTCCATGGTCTGGCGGGCAACGTGCAGCGCCTGCTCGACGCGCGC
>Ga0194051_1001564_pt1 | contig 11928 bp, 12 predicted proteins | sample SepL2320m_MetaG_FD_161275 | JGI IMG/M metagenome (GOLD analysis project Ga0194051, IMG submission 161275) | Anoxic zone freshwater microbial communities from boreal shield lake in IISD Experimental Lakes Area, Ontario, Canada - Sep2016-L239-20m | ecosystem: Environmental > Aquatic > Freshwater >... | reverse complement strand
TGACCGTGCAGGGAATTCACGCGAACAAGCGATTCTGAACTACGTCATCCCGTTCTGAGCCCCGGTATGCAGCTTGCTATCGAGCCGAAGCAATGGAACGATGACCGCGGCGACCGCGGTCGCCGCCGCCGAGACGACGATGAGCGGCCCAAGCCGACCGTCGAACAAATGCTCGTAAAGGAAAGCGCCCACGGTGTTGGAGCAGATTTCCGCGAGGTTCGTGACCGACATCAATCCGGCGAACGCGAACCCTTCCGAGCGCCTGGGGCAATAGTCCGCAGCAAGCGAGAGCGACGCGATGGTGGCGATCATCATTGCAACGCCATTGGCGAAATTCACGATCGCTGCCGTGACCTCATCGGTGAGCAACAGGAACGACGCGGCCGACAGCGTTCCAAGCACGATGCTGAGATACAGCAGCGCCTCCGAATTCATCCTGCGGAGCAGCCACCGATGCATCAGGGCGCCGGCGATCCAGCCGGCCGATGCGATCGACCCGAGAATCCCGATGTAGGCCTGCGAGAATTTGAGCTCGTCGGTCATGAAATAGTAGAGCGGCGTGCCGAACCCGGGCGCGAAGCAATAGAGGAAAAGGAAAAACGCGACGAGGTAGAGCTTCCCCGACTTCAACGACGACACGATGCTTTGAAGCGTGAGCCGCATCTCCAGCCTGCTCACCACGACCTTCCTCTCGCTGAGAAGGAAGAGCGATGCCAGCAGCATCGCCAGGGGCGCTATTGCCGCGATTCCGGCCGCCGCCTGCAAAGCCGGGAGTGCGGGCAGATGCTCGACCAGCGCGCCGCCCAAAAACGAACTCGCCATGATGGCGATGTAGAACCAGAGCTATTGCTGGCTGACGAAAGTGCTGCTGAGGCGGAAGCTCTGGCCATTCTCCGCCAGGAGGGCGCCGCACAGGGTACTTGCCGTGGCCATGGCGCAGGAGGTGAGCATCAGCAACAGCGCGAACTCGGACGGCTCGCTCAGCCGCGCGATCCAGGCATAGGAAGCGGCGGCACAAAGGCTCGAGACGATCAGATAGCTCTTCCGGCGATAGCCCAGAAGCGGCACGAAATCGGAGACGAGGCCGAAGACAGGCTTGATGATCCACGGGAAATTGAGAACCGCGAAGTAGGCCGTGACCTGCACCGGGGTCCAGCCCGTCTCCTTCAGATAATAAGTGAGCGGCTGGTAGATGATCCCGACGCGCGCCTGACCGATGCCTTCGACAACGTAGACGATGGCGAAGAAGAGCATGAGCCGGCTGATGTGCCGGTCGTCTTCCAGCGTTCGCGAGGGTGCGGGATGGTTGATGGAACGTCCTCCGCGGTCGCCCCAGTTTTCGGATAGCGATAGCCGCACATTGTGATCGTCGCGCGCGCCTTTCATTGTCGTTCGATAGGAGGAGAAAGACCATGCCCGTTGATCCGCAGATCCAGGCGTTGCTCGACCGGGGCACCGGCGTGCCCGCCACACAGACGCTGCCGGTGGCCGAGGCAAGGCGGCAATATGAGGCGCGCATCGCACTCATGGCCCCGCCTCCGCAGGTGGCAAAGGTTCTGGAGCGCCGCATCGACGGCCCCGGCGGGTCCCTCGGACTTCGCATCTACACGCCGGCCGGCCTCGGTCCGTTTCCCCTGATGATGTTCTTCCACGGCAGCGGCTTTGTGCTGTGCAGCCTGGATACGCACGACGGCATGTGCCGCAACCTGGCGGCAGGCATCGGCTGCGTGGTGGTGTCGGTCGATTACCGGCTTGCCCCCGAGCACAAGTTCCCGAAGGGTCCGGACGACTGCCTGGCGGCGACGCGCTGGGCCGCCGCCAACGCCGTTGAGCTCGGCATCGATCCGGCACGCATCATGGTGGCTGGAGACAGCGCGGGCGGCAACATGGCCGCGGTCACCGCGTTGCGCGTTCGCGACGACGGCGGTCCGCCGCTCTGCGGCCAGATGCTGCTCTATCCGGTGACCGACTATCACACGCCGGGCACGCCCTCCTACACCGAGAACGCCAACGGCTACGGCCTGACCCGCGACACCATGGAGTGGTTCTGGGCGCATTACCTCACCAGCCCGGTGGAGGCGGAGAACCCGTATGCATCGCCCCTGCGGGCGCAGGACCTCACCGGCTTGCCGCCGGCCTTCGTGATGAGCGCCGAGTTCGATCCCCTGCGTGACGAGGCCGAACTCTACGGAGAGCGCCTGAAAGCGGCCGGCGTGCCCACCGAGATCGTACGGCGACCCGGCATGAACCACGGCTTCCTGTTCTGGGTGGGCCTCGTCGGCGGCGCCGACTCCGCGATGGCCAAAGCCTGCGCCTGGGGCCGTCAGACCTTCCAGAAGGCATCGCCGTAGGCGGCAGCCGTTCTAGACCGCGAGACGCCGCAAGGTCGCATCGGCGAAGCGCTCGGCCGAGGGTGGATCGAACTCCATGAAGAGCGCGGGCTCCAGCGCCTCGACCTCGATCACGATCAACTGGCCGTCACGGACCACGCCGTCGACGCGAGCGTAGAGCGGCATCTCGGGCAGCGCGCGCAGGCAGGTCGTCCCCTGCTCCGTCACGTCACGCGGCGGCGTCTCTGCGCTACGCGTCGGGCCATAGCGCGAATTGCTGCGGAACTCGCCGGGTGGCGGCCGCTTACGGATGGCATGGCTGAAGACGCCGTCGAAATAGACCAGCGACAACTCGCCCAGGGCGATCTCGGGCAGGAATTCCTGCACCACCACGCCCGAGGTGCGTGCCTCGTCGGAGAGGCCGGCGACCTGTTCGCTGAGCGTGGCAAGCTTCAGCATTTCGACGGAATAGCCCGAGGCGCCCGAGACGGGCTTCACCACCGCATGGTCCCATCCGGTCTCGGCGAACACCCGCTCGATCGCCGCCATCTCGCAGGCAACGACATGCGATTGCGGCACGCGCACGCCCGCCACCGCGAGCTTGCCGACGTAATCCTTGCGCAGGTTCCAGCGCACCAGGCTGATGGGATTGAAGAGCCGCGTCGCCGTGGCCATCGCCTCGGTCCAGTCACGGAACGCGTTTAGCGCGCGGTAATAGCCCCAGGTCGAGCGCAGCACGACGGCGTCGGCGCCAGCGAAGGCCACCGACGGTCCGTCCCACGGCGCGCCCGCGACGCGACAGCCGCGGCGTTCGAGTGCATCGGCATAGAGCCGGTCGGAGGGGGTGATGTCGGGCTCGTCGCGTGCTGTAGCCAGTACTATGAGAGGCATCGCACCGCGCTCCTTGTCGTCACGCATCTTGTCATCCCGAGCGTAGCGAGGGATCTTTCACTTCGGCCGATCAAAGATCCCTCGCTACGCTCGGGATGACAATATTGTCTCGCTCGGGATGACAATCTTGTCGTTCAGGGATGACAAACAACGTTGAGTCTCACTTGCAAACCTCCCGCAGCGCCTTCCAGTTGGCGGTGCTGAAGGCGGGCCGGCCGGTAGGCGGGCGCTTGGTCGCCTCGATGCGCTCCTGGGTCGGCGGATGGCTCGACCAGATGCCGGCGGCGGACGCTGCGTCCTTGGGTTCCTTCTCCATCATCTGTTCGAAGAAGCTGGAGACACCGTCGGCGCGCAGCCCGAGTTTCTCGAGCAGCGCCACGCCGGTGGCATCGGCCTCGCGTTCGAAGGCACGGCCGTTGCGCATCGCCAGCAGGATGTTGCCCCCCGAGGTCAGCGTGTTCAGGAGGTCGGAGTAGCCGCCGCTCACCAGCTTCATCAGTAGGTCGACACCGTAGGCCCGCACGATCCCCTTGGTCGGGTGATGATGCACGACGTGGCCGATCTCGTGCGCCAGCACGCCCGCCACCTGCGAGCTGTTCTTCGCCTGCTCGAACAGATCGGAGTAGAAGACGAGGATGCCGCCCGGCAGCGTGAAGGCGTTGACCGGTCCGCCGTCGATGACATGCACGGTCACTTCGTGCGGATAGCCCGCCGCCCGGGCGAGTTCGTTGGCCAGATCGTTGATCGCGGCCAGCCCGCGCTGGCCCTGGCACTCGTCCTTGTCGGCGACCAGCTCTTCATAGACGGTCTCGCCCAGCTTGACCTGCAGGCTGTACGGCAGCCATGGCGCCGCGTACTCCGTGCCGTAGTCGATGACGCCCCAGAACGCCGCGACCAGCACCGCGAGCGAGGCACCGAGCGCCGCGATCCGGCGGCCGGCCGATGCCGGCACCTCGGCGAGCGCCGCCAGATGAGGAATGAGGGCAGCGAGTTGGCGTCGCTGCTCGGGATCCTCGATGACCAGGCGCGCCTCCCCGCCCCGGCGTACGATCGGCGGCGCGCCTTCGTGCGACCCGTCGCCCAGCACGGCCGTTTCATTGACCGGCCAGCGCGCCACGATGCTCGAATCGGCGGGACGGAAGAGGATGAGTTCGCCCGCCGTCGGCCGGACGCCCACTTCCAGGACCTGGGCGGTCTCGCCGTCGTAGTAGCGGGCGGGCGTGGCCGCAGATGGGGCCATCGTCAGAGCCCGCTCACGTCGAACATGTCGAGCAGGCCCTCGCCGAAGGGCGAGCCGCCGTCGGTCCGCTGCCGCACCGACGCGCCATCGGGCGCACCGTAGAGCCAGAGCTCGCCTGCGATGAGGCGCAGCGTGCGGTGCATGACCCACGGCCAGCCCAGCCCCAGGGTCAGCAGGACGATGAGATAGTTCAGGACCAGGAAGCCCCACATCTGCCGCGTCGTGATCGCGGTCGCGAACAGCACGTTGCCGGCGCGGCTGTGCGACACGAGATAGCGGAACCAGTAGGCCTGCCACCAACAGCGCAACGGCAGGATCAGCAGACTGAACAGAAGATAGACACCGACCGCGACGGCTGCCGCCACCAGGACGGTGCGCAGGCTGGGCGTGGTGAACAGTTTGAGAAGATCGTCGGACGTCAGGCCGAACTTGTCGGCAGTGCTGCCGCCGATGGCGAACGCCGCGGCAATGGCCGCCAGCCACGCCACGATGTTCAGGAAGTAGTAGCCGAGATAGCGGCCATAGACGTCGCCCGCCGAACCGACAAAGGCCAGCGGCAGGGTGCCGACGCGGGCGTTGGAGATGCGCGGGCGCGCCAGGTTCACGGTGACGACCGGCGTCAGGAGCTGGACAGTGCACATGTTGGCGAAGGTGAGAAAGGTCGCCACGACGCCGTAGCGCCAGGCCGATCCCGCCAGGCCGCAGCGGATGCCGCGCCAGCGCGTGCGCGAGAGCTTGTAGCGCAGGCCGGCATAGTGGCCGACGTAGGCGAGCGGAAACCCGATCATCACCACCGACAGCGAGAAGATGTCGAACATGCCGAAGGTGGCAAACGGCTTTTCATGGAAGAGGTAGACCCAGGCGAGCCACATCAGGCCGGCCCAGCCGGCCAGCATCACCATCGCCAGCAGGAAGCCGATCAGCAGCTCGCGGCCGCGGCCGCGGTATTCGAAGCGATCGCCCAGGATCGACAGGTGGTTCCACAGGTAGCGGCGCAACCGGGTGCGGCCCCAGAAGCGCGACCAGCCCAGCGTCAAGACCATCAGGACGACGTGCCGGAGATAGATGGCGTAGAGTTCGCCCATCCGCCCGTCATAGACCGGCCGGCTCGGCGTCAGGTCCGGCGGGGCGGCCAGCGCGGACGCAAACTCGCCTCCGGGCAGGCTTTCCCCGGATTGGCTTTGTCCTGTTCCAACCCAAGGGGACGTCGTATCGCTCAAAAGGTATCCAGGCCGCTTGGCTGCGCTGCGAAATATTCCATGCTGCGGTGCAGCATGTATTGGTGTAGGGGAGTGTACGTCAACCCCGCCATTGGCCGCCACCATGACCAAGACGACGACCCGCGAAGCGCCTCATAAGGATCGGCCCTGGCTGATCCGGACCTACGCCGGCCATTCGACGGCCGAGAAGTCCAACGAGCTCTACCGCACCAATCTGGCGCGCGGTCAGACCGGCCTCAGCGTCGCCTTCGATCTGCCGACGCAGACCGGCTACGACAGCGACCATCCGCTGGCCCGCGGCGAGGTCGGCAAGGTAGGCGTGCCGATCAGTCATCTCGGCGACATGCGCGCCTTGTTCGACGGCATCCCACTCGACAAGATGAACACATCGATGACCATCAACGCGCCGGCGGCGTGGCTGCTGTCGCTCTACATCGCGGCGGGCGAGGCGCAGGGTGTGGCGCGCGCCAAGCTGCAGGGCACGACGCAGAACGACATCATCAAGGAATATCTTTCACGCGGCACTTATATCTTTCCGCCCGAGCCCTCGCTGCGCCTGACGGCCGACACGATCGGCTTCACCTATCGCGAGGTTCCCAAGTGGAACCCGATGAACGTCTGCAGCTATCACCTGCAGGAAGCCGGCGCGACTCCGGTGCAGGAGCTGGCCTTCGCCCTGGTCAACGCCATCGCCGTGCTCGACGCGGTGAAGGCGCGCGGCCAGGTGCCGGATGCCGACTTCCCGCAGGTCGTGGGCCGTATCTCTTTCTTCGTGAACGCTGGCATCCGCTTCATCACCGAGATGTGCAAGATGCGGGCATTCGCCGAGATGTGGGAAGACATCACGCTCAACCGCTACGGCGTCGCCGATCCCAAGCAGCGACTGTTCCGCTACGGCGTGCAGGTAAATTCGCTCGGCCTCACCGAGCAGCAGCCCGAGAACAACGTCTATCGCATCCTGCTCGAGATGCTGGCCGTGGTGATGAGCAAGAACGCTCGCGCCCGCTCGGTGCAGCTTCCCGCGTGGAACGAGGCGCTGGGTCTGCCGCGGCCGTGGGACCAGCAATGGTCGCTGCGCCTGCAGCAGATCGTGGCCTTCGAGACCGACCTTCTGGAATACGGCGACATCTTCGACGGCAGCACCGAGATCGCCGCTAAGGTGGAGGCGCTTAAGCAGGAGGCGCTGGCCGAGATGGCGCGCATCGACGACATCGGCGGCGCGGTGGCGGCCATCGAGTCCGCCTACATGAAGCAGCGCCTGGTCGAATCGAACCTCAAGCGCCTCGCCGCCATTGAGGCCGGCGAACAGACCGTGGTCGGCGTCAACGCCTATACCGAAGGCGCGCCCTCGCCGCTGTCGGGCGGCCAGGATTCGATCATGACCGTCGACGCCTCGGTCGAGAGCGGCCAGGTCGAGCGTCTGAACGCCTGGCGCTCGGCGCGCGATGGCGCCGCCGTGAAGAAGGCGCTGGCCGACCTCGCGTCGGCCGCCAAGGAAGACCGCAACGTCATGCCGGTATCGATCGCCTGTGCCCAGGCCGGCGTCACGACAGGCGAATGGACCGACACACTGCGCCAGGTGTTCGGCGAATACCGTGCGCCGACCGGCGTTGCCCGCGCCGCCGGCGTGACCGACGGCAGACTCGACGCCGTGCGCCGCGAGGTCGACACGGTGTCGCGTCGCCTCGGCCGGCGCATAAAAATCCTGGTCGGCAAGCCCGGCCTCGACGGCCATTCCAACGGCGCCGAGCAGATCGCCGTGCGTGCCCGCGACTGCGGCATGGAGGTCGTCTACGAGGGCATCCGCCTCACGCCGGAGCGCATCGTGAACGCGGCCCTCGAGGAGAGCGTGCACGTGGTCGGTCTCTCGATCCTGTCGGGCGGCCATGTCTCGCTGGTCGGGGACGTGCTGGCGGGCCTGCGCGCCGCCGGCATCGGCGACGTACCCGTCGTGGTGGGCGGCATCATCCCGCCGGCCGACGCCGAGGCGCTGATCAAGGCGGGCGTGGCGCGCGTCTACACGCCCAAGGATTTCGACCTCACGCAGATCATGCGCGACGTCGTGGCGGTCGTGGACTCAGCCTGGAAAGAGGCGGCCTAGCGCAGCCGAGTCGAGAGACTCGCCGTCGCATGCAGCATCGGATCGACGGCGGCGTGGCTGAACAACCAGGCCTCGGCATGGACCTGATCGCCGTCACGCCGGATGACGCGCGACAGTGAGATGACATCGGCCGCCTGAGCGGGCCTCAGGATCGTGACGTTGAGATGGGATAGTTCGGCCGTCACGCCTGACGCCGCCCGGAGCGCTGTGTCGACCAGCGACAATAGCGCCGGCATCGACCAGTTCCCGTCCGGCCCGGGTGAAAACCTGAGGCGCACGTCCTGGTCCTGACATTCCTCGACGAACAGGCCCTGCAGGTCGGCCGCCGGCAGGGTCTTCTCGAGCAGCTTCTGCAGTTCGTCTTCGGTCATCGGGCGCACTCTATGCTATCTCCCCGGCGCATGTCCTTCCTCGACCACATCAGGCGTTGCAACAACGCCGACCTCTCCCAGTTCGAGCCGTGGTTCGTCGGCTCCGAGCGCGCGGGCTTCATCCATCGCGACTTCGCGCCCGAACTGGCGCGCCGTCCCGACCTGTTCGCGCATCGCGACAAGGCCTGGCATCTCGATCCCGCCCTCGACACGCCCCTCAAGCGAACGGCGGCGATGCGCAGCTTCCTGCTCGCGTTGCGCGAAGCAGGTCACTTCAAGGGCCTGTGGCGCGAGGAGGCTTATGCCGTCACCTGGGAATTCGCGCGGCCGGCGCTGCTCGACATGGAGCGCTCGGCGGTGCCGTGGTTCGGCGTGCGCGCCTTCGGGCCGCACATGACGGGCCACGTGCGTCGCCCGGACGGCCTGCACATCTGGGTGCCGCGGCGGTCCTACACCAAGCCGACCTTTCCCGGGCAGCTCGACAATACGGTGGCCGGCGGCCAGCCCGCCGGCATCGGCCTCCACGACAACCTCGTGAAGGAGTGCGGCGAGGAAGCTTCGATCCCGCCCGAGCTTGCGCGCGAGGCGAAGGCCGTGGGCTTCGTGTCCTACTGGAACCAGTCGGGCGCGCAGCTAAAACCCGACATCATGAGCTGCTTCGATCTCGAATTGCCGGCCGACTTCACGCCCGCGGCCAACGACGGCGAAGTTCATTCCTTCGAGCTGTGGCCGGCGCGGCGCGTCTTCGAGACCGTGCGCGATACCGTCGAGTTCAAATACAACTGCAACCTGGTGCTGATCGATTTCTTCGTCCGCCACGGCATGCTCTCGGCCGACGATCCCGATTTCATCCCCATCGTCTCCGGCCTCAGAAAGGAGTATGATTCCAACAACGGAATCGGCTGAGCGAGTATGCCTCATGCCAAGGTTATTGTTCGTTGCCACCTTGTGCGCGAGTTTCATCTGCCCCACGGCCTGGGCGCAGGATCGCACCGGCGATCACGGACAGGGCCATGCCGAAAACCACGACTGGTACGAAAAGCTGAAACAGCCGAACTCGAACGCCTCGTGCTGCAATGCCCAAAAGAAACGGGCCGACGGCACACTCGAGGGCGATTGCCGCCCGACCCGCGCCTACCAAAAGGACGACGGCATGTGGTACGCGCTGCTGAACGGTCGCTGGATCCAGGTGCCGCCGCGTGTCGTGCTGAAGACCCTGGCGCCGGACGGCAACTCGCACATTTGCGCCGCCCCGAGCGGCGTCATCTTCTGCTTCCTGGGTGGTTCGCCCAAGAGCTGACGTTCACGACCTGACGTTCACTGCGGCGGCGGGATCTTCGAATCCTTGATCACCTTGCGCCATTTCGTGATCTCGGTGGTAAGCACCGTGGCGTAGTTCTGCGGCGTGCCGCCGATCGGCACGAAGCCGAGCTCGAGTAGCCTGCTGCGCGTCGTCGGATCGGCCAGGGCCTCGTTGAACACCGCGTTCAGCCGCGCCACCACCGGTGCCGGTGTGCCGCCGGGCACGGAGATGCCGAACGGCACCGAGCCTTCCATGCCGGGCAGGCCCGCCTCGGCCACCGTCGGCACGTCGGGCAGCAGCACCGAGCGCTTGGCCATCGCCACCGCCAGTCCGCGCAGCTGGCCCGCCCGGATCGCTGTCGCGGTCGGCACCAGTACGTCGGCGAACAGCGGCACGTGGCCCGCGATGACGTCGCGCAGCGCCTCGGCGCTGCCCTTGTAGCCGACGTGCTCGAGCGGCATGCCTGTGCGCGCCTTGATGTATTCCCCCCACAGGTGCGTGAGCGCGCCGACGCCGGACGACGCATAGGCGACGGTGCGGCCGGGCACGGCCTTCGACCAGGCGATCAGCTCGGCGACCGACTTGAACGGCGCGTTGTTGTTGGCGGCGAGCAGCATCGGCAGGTCGACGAAGCTCATGACCGGGATGAGATCCTTGTCGATGTCGTAGGGCACGGCCACGCCGAAGGCGGCGTTGGCGATCAGGGCGGCGGGCGTGAGCAGGATGGTGTGGCCGTCGGGCTTGGCCTTGGCCACGATCTCGGTGCCGATGATGGTACCGCCGCCCGGCTTGTTGTCGACAATCACCTGCTGGCCCAGCAGCGCGGACAGCCGCTCGGAGACGATGCGCGCCGAAGTGTCGGTCGAGCCGCCCGGCGCATAGGGCACGACGAAGCGTATCGGGCGATCGGGGAATGTCTGCGCATGTGCCCCTGAGGGCGACAGAACCAGTGCCGCGGTCGATCCGAGCAGATGACGGCGTTTCATAGAGCGTTTCACGGATATTCTCCCTAGCGGTTTCTTGCCTACAAGATTGCCAACAAGTTTGTTGACACTTATTCGCAGCTCCTATGCTATCGCGCTGGGATGGAAACATAGGGCCGGGCAAATGTCAGGCAGGGTCGTCACGCTCAAGACCAAGACGAGGACGCGCGCCCGCAAGGGCGGCGGCGGTGGTGCTGCGCCGTCCATTCTCGACATTGTGCAGATCCTGCGCGAGCGCATCGCCCGCCAGGACGTGGCGCCGGGCGCCAAGCTCGGCGAGCAGGAACTGGCCGCGGAATTCGCGGTGCCGCGCACGCGCATCCGCGAAGTCCTGGGCGTTCTCGAGAGCCGCGGCCTGATCGACCGCATCCCCAATCGCGGCGCCGTCGTCTCGCGGCTCGAACTCGACCACGTCTTTCACCTCTACGACGTGCGCCAAGTGCTGGAAGGCCTGTGCGTCCGGCTCGCCACCGAGAATGCACCGCCCGAGACTTGGGACGAGTTCGTCGAACTGTTCGGCGCGCCGATGGACGAGTTCGTGAAGGCCGGCGACTTCGACGCCTTCATCGTCGTCTACGAACGCTTCCGCAGCCGCATCATCGAGTGGGCGCGCAATCCGGTCGCCGCGCGGATGCTCGACAGCATCTACGAGAAGACCAACGTGATCATCCGGCGGATCGTGATCCTGCCTGGCCGCGCCCTCGAAGGCCTGTCCGAGCATCGCGCCGTGGTGGCGGCGATGCGCGCGGGCGACGGCGAAGGCGCCGAGCGCCTGAAGCGGACCAACCTGCGCAACGCCAAGGAAACCTTGCGGCGCTTCCAGAAATACGTGCTGTGAAAGGCGAACCTGACGTGGCCCAGCCGCAAACGACCGAACGACAGGGCCCGCTCGTCGGCTGCCGCGTGCTGGAAATCGGCTCGACCGTCGCCGGTCCCTTCTGCGGCCGCATGCTCGCCGACTTCGGCGCCGAGGTGATCAAGGTCGAACCGGCCGAAGGCGATCCGGTGCGCACCATGGGCAAGCAGTTCGAGGGCCGATCGCTCTACGCCGCCAGCATCTTCCGCAACAAGAAGCTGATCTCGATCGACCTGCGGGGCGAGCCGGGCCGCGCCCTGATCCGCGATCTGGCGGCGAAATGCGACATCGTCGTCGAGAACTTCAAGCCGGGCACGCTGGAGAAATGGGGCCTCGGCTGGGAGGACCTGTCGAAGCTCAATCCGCGCCTGGTCATGGTCCGCATCTCGGGCTTCGGCCAGGACGGCCCCTACTCGCACCGGTCGGGCTATGGCGTGGTCTGCGAGGCGGTGAGCGGGCTGCGTCACCTCACCGGCGATCCCGACCGTGCGCCATCACGCGTCGGCGTCTCGATGACCGACTATATTGCGGGTCTGCACGGCGCCTATGGCGCGGTGATGGCGCTGATGACGCGCGACAGGACCGGGCGTGGCCAGTGCATCGACGCGGCGCTCTATGAGAGCGCCCACTGCT
>Ga0194051_1001555_pt1 | contig 11959 bp, 8 predicted proteins | sample SepL2320m_MetaG_FD_161275 | JGI IMG/M metagenome (GOLD analysis project Ga0194051, IMG submission 161275) | Anoxic zone freshwater microbial communities from boreal shield lake in IISD Experimental Lakes Area, Ontario, Canada - Sep2016-L239-20m | ecosystem: Environmental > Aquatic > Freshwater >... | reverse complement strand
GGCGAGGAATACGCCCACAAGGTCGGCATGAAGAAGCCCAACCCGTGGGGCTTGCACGACATGCACGGCAATGTGTGGGAGTTTTGCTCGGATTGGTACGGTGACGCACTTTCAGTTGGCATCGACCTGACCAATTTGACTCTACCAGAGAATGCGATAGCCTTAATGGGGGATGTATTGTTATGATGAATACTAATATGAGCAGGATTAACCGCGGTCTCGCCTTTTCGGCGAATATCGACGTCAATGCTGTGAGGCCCAGCGGCTCGGATTTCAATCAATTGTAAAGCATCATTTCATGGTCGGAGACAAGCAAAGGATGCGATCGGTTGTCATGATCCCCGCGGGTCGTTATCAAATTGGTGACGAGTCGACGTTAAACGCCGGTCCAAGGCACTATCGAGAATTTGACCACCCCGTTTGGTTGGACAAATATCCTGTCAGGCTTTTGGAGCTAGAAGACGTTGTAGTTAGCGGCCGACTACAACCAGCAGCTAATGAACGCGATGCATGTGTAAAGCACTCCGTTGACGGTCGCTATAGGGCCATCCTCGACGCGTGTTCGTCATGGTGTTTGCGAAAATCGGCCAATGATCACGGCTTAACTGATTTTCCATTGTGCGGCCTAACCTGGCCGGAAGCAGTTCAAGTTTGTCAGTTCTATGCGGCAAGACTTCCCACTGAGGCAGAATGGGAGGTAGCAATGGTCGGAATCGAAATTGCTTCATCCAAGGAAACCAGACCTGTACGCGGTAAATTGGACGACGTCACTCGACCAAGGTCCCGCGAAAAGTGCGAGTCAATTGCTGGCTCCCTTCAGGAGTGGACCAGTGATCCATGGTCACCTCGGTACTGGCGAAGCGATGATCGCAATACAACTGTCGCTGTCGTCGGCAATGTCCGGATCAGCGTTAGGGGTTGCACATCAAACGGCGTACCAAGTCTTTTCGCACGTATGGCGGCCTCACAATTCGACGTTTCGAACCCCAGAGTATTTCGGCGAGTGTGGGATCGTAGGCCCGAGTTGGGGTAGGTGCTGTCCGTCATTTTTACGAGCTAAGAGACGTACTCATGGCAAATGCTAAGTCAAAGCAGTCCTCCAAGACGCCCGCCATGACAAAGTGCCCACATTGTTGGCATGCATTCAATCCCAAGCAGGCACTTTTCATAGCGGCACATCCTGAATTGATCGGTGACCAAGTCCTTGGTGAGCACGAATACAAGCGGCTTAAACCGGAAGAAGTGAGGATCTTATCGAATCAGAGGTGTATTGACCCCAAGGGCTTTGATGTCACTGAACGGGCGTGTCCGTCGTGCCGCCTTCAGATTCCCTGGGCAATGATAGCCAAGCAGCCACTGTTTGTGTCTATGGCCGGAGCACCATCTTCGGGAAAAACCTATTTCATAACAGCATTGATTCATGCCCTCCGGTATCAATTGCCTAGGGACTTCAACTTACTTTTTGAGTACGCAAGCAGCCACGGCATAAAGGCGGTGGACGAGCTTATCGAACGATTGTATGGGGGTGACCCAAACGAGCCGGTCTATCTCGACAAAACTCAAGAGGCGGGAGGCAGGGTCCACAATGTCATTCAGCTTGGAGGAGTTGCTGTCGAACTGCCAAAACCATTTCTATTCTCAATCAGGCCAACTCCTGACAATATCGACTACAAACTCGATCGCCTCCATCAGAATTTTGCCTTTTATGACTGCTCCGGCGAACACTTTCAATATCTCAGGCATCGGAACGCTGCTGTGCGAAGCTTCGGACACTTCGCACATTCCGACGCATTAATATTTACGTACGATCCGCTCCAAGATGGGCCAGCACTCGACCGATTGTCCAAACTGTCAGCTGATCCACAGGTCAACGCACAGAAGCATGTGAGTCAGCAGGAAAAGGTTCTTGAAGCGGTTGTACAGCAGTTTCGTCTGCTCCGTTACATGGCTCCAGAAGCAAAAATAAACGTTCCATTGTTGATATGCGTTCAAAAGTACGACGTGTGGTTACAGCTCCTGCCAAAATGGGCTCGCATTGATGCTTCTTCAGTATCGCGTTTTCCAGAGAAAAGTACTTCCGCGTTGGATGTCCAAGAGATTAATCGTAATTCACTCCACATTAGGCAGTTTCTTCGGGATATAAGCCCGATGTTCGTTGCCCAAGCAGAGTCCAATTTTTCGAAGATCCGCTATTTCGCTGTCAGTTCGCTGGGGGTAAGTCCTGAACCGGTAGAAGTAGCAAACGAATACGAGGAGAAGACGACGAAGCTCTGTGTGCGTCCTCGCGATCTACAGGCCTTCCGAGTCACGGACCCTATCTTATGGTTGCTGCTTCATCGGAAGCTTATTCGGGCTGCGTTGTCCCGGAAATCGGATCCGAACTGCAAAGAGGCACGGGTCGTCGAAGAAGAGGAGCATTCAGTTCGTGTTGTTCTGCCGGACTCGAACCAACAGCTGACCGTGGACAGCGATTACTTCGGTATTCAAATTGTCGACCCATTCTGTGGAAGTAAAGTTCACATACCTGACAGAAAGCCGAAGCCAAAGGGCTTGGTTGACAAAGTAACCGGTTGGTTTCGCAGTTCGTTCGGAAAACCTAAATCACAAAAGAAATAAGCTTTATGGATGCAGCGGCGGGTAGCAGAACAGCGACTACAGTCAGTAGCTACGTCGAGGAGTTGATCTACACGTCTGCCCCAAAGTTGCTTCAGCCCGCAAAATCCCATTTGGGAGTAGTGGCAGCCACGGAGAACTTTTCTCCGGACGTGCAAAGACAGCTCGGAGCATTGTGGTCGTATGAAGTTCCAAGTGAGCTTAATCTGCTAGCCTCCCAAAAGACCCCACGCTTTGTGCTCATGCCTGTTCAGAGCCACCGACCTTTGACAAGTCTGAGTCGCATTCAGAGTGCCGGTTTTGATCACACGGGGCGAACGAATCCAATCGCTCACCACTTTGTTGTTGACTGCGACAGTTTAGTTAAGAACGATTTGAGCGTAGCTGACCTCGCGGTTTGGGCTTCTGGACACTATCTAGGAGTAGACGGCAAGCCGGAGTTCTGCGATCGTTGGGTTGGTGATCCGAGGTATTGTCCCACACGAATTCTGAAGCGACAAGATCCGCCACGTTCGCCCTTCGAGCTCATTGAGCCCATATCATCTGCCTCCGGCATTTCCTGCCAAGTTCTAAGCCAAGGAATGCTTGCAGCTGCCGATGCGATGCTTAAGTATCAGGCACAACAACGAATGCTTGTTTTTGTCATTCGGCCGACCGCGGCTTCTTACGTACTTGGAATTCTAGCTGCAATTCTCACGGCATTGCCAAAGCGAATTCAGTCGAGGGTCAGTGCAATTTCCCATGTTTGGGAGATATCAGACGCACCTTTTGGCTATGCTCTCTCCTTCACTTATCCGCGGTCGCCTTATCTTGAGCGGATTAAGACTCGAATGGACGCGAAGAAACCCATAATTCTTGACTTAGCTGCCAAGCCTTGCGTTATTCCGACACTCTCAAGTGAATACATTTCCTTCGTTGAACGAGATCAAGGACATTGGAAATCGACCACAAACCCACCTACCCCTGTATTGTTTGATCGTGTCGACCCAGCAGTCGAGCAGTCAACGGCGGTCTACAAGTTAAAATCGGCACTTGAAGATAGGCGAAGAGAGTCGGGCCTGTCTTCACTACGTGTGGTCGTATCGCGTGCAAGTGATGGAACAAAGCTAGGGTTGTCCGTGGAGGGGATTGAGGAACTTATCGGTTGTGTTGGTAAAGATACCATCCTAAAATGTGTCGCGGCGAAGAGGTGGCCAGAGTTGTTTGAGACGTGGGGCGATTCGATCATTCCTTCCGCAATACGAGACTATGCGGAGTCACAGGTCGCAAAAAACTTCCAGATCATTTTGCAAGAAAGTATAGATCTTGTTGCAGAGCAGAGTTGCGGGTCGCTTGGTGACAAGATTGTGGCATTGATAAAAATGCACGTACCTTTTGTCGGGCCTGTGTTTCGACAAGTGCTGCAGATTGCTGCGACATTTCCCGATTCGAAACGCTTGTCGATTGCGTCAACATGGGCAATGGTTGGTACGCCGATCCTAGAAGTCGCTTGGGCCTGCACTTTAGAAAACATTCAGCAGGAGAGTAAGGCAACTTCGGTTTGCCGGCAGATTCTGACTCAATTGATTCCGATCGCTGTGTTTCGAGAGGAATCAGATGTTTTCAGCAGTGAACACACTTCGGAATACCAAGGCTTTGAGGAGATTCTACAGTCGAGTTGGAGGCTCTTCGAAAAGCGACTGCATTTTGGACAGTCGCCACCCGAGTTGTGTTGCCAGCTCTTGACCAAATTGGTCCCCAAAGCCATCGCGTTACCCTAAACAACACAACAGTGGTAGGTTCGTTTCTAGGGATAGTGGTACGGAGAACTAACTTACTGATGAGTCCACTATAGATGTCCAAAGTTGACAGCAAATCACAGAGCGAGGAGACAAATCATGAGCGGGCCAAAGTGCATCCGAGTGAAACAACCTGCTAGGTATGCCCAAACTGGTCGTGCACGTCTGGTTCAATTAAGGGAGACTCTTAGCCGAGAGCAACGGGAAGAGCTCGAGAAACGTCCTGTTGCTGTCGGCTATGATCTCGCAAAACTACTTGGATCCGTAGTTAAGGTAGAAGACGCAAGGGAAAACTCTGCACCGGAAATCCCCCCAAGCGTGCTGAATAAGCCAGCCATCGACTCGTTTGAACTGGTTTGGAATAAGTTTGTTGAATCTGCAGGAAAACGATTCTCCATTACGACTCTTGAAGCTCACAGACAGCAGTTTCTCGAACTCAGCAAGATTTCCAGAGATCGGAATTCTGTCAATTCGGCTGCGTCAGACATTGAACGGTCAATGGCAAAGCACCTAGAAAAGATCAAAGCCGTTGCGGTGGGCCTCGTCGAAGCTGGTGTCGTTGCAAAAACATTGATTAACGAGAAGGTGGTGAGTAGTTTCCATGCGACCGCAAGTCGGCAGTGGCATGACCGTCACGAACTTCTCGCGAAGACGAACGGCGAACCAGAGATGACGCCTGAAATCGTCTTAGAAGGTATTACGAGTCTAGTGAAAGATGCCCAGACGATCTTCGAAGAGGCTATTGGCAGAGAGCAGAACTCGGAGGCTCGGCTTGATCTACTTAAAGCAACCATCACATCGCTCAAAAGCTTGGGCTTCTTTGTCAACGATCCACAATACGAAGATCCACAGAACCCACTTGCATCGGTCGTACTTACTGCAACGAGAGGGGCAGAAAAGGTCTATGTGTCAGTCCCCTTGGTCGGGGAAGTGCATTCCCGTTGGGACGGGATCCCCGACGAGCCTTGTATCGACAGTTTCTTGGAGTATTTGGACCAACTCAAAGAGCATGGATTCGAATGTGAACCCACACGACAGGACCTCCAAAATCGCCCACGATTACTTAAGAAGGGTGAGAAAGCTCTGCCTCGTAATGGAACCGAGGGGAAAAGCGTCTGATGAACAACAAATGGCGATCGCAACTTGAGGACGCTGTCCTTCTAGACCCGCTGATTCTGGTTCATGGAAACGTCAAAGACGTGTTTCTGCTCAACTCGCAACAGCGGGGGCGATTGCCAACTGAAATGCAGGAAAATGCAGCTCTAACGATAGACGTGGTGCTTGCCCTAGAGCTTGAAGCCGCAGGCCTTGATGCGGTAGTCGTATATGATCCGGTTGCCGGCATGCGGATCATGCGTGGCTCAATGCATTCAAAGATTCAGAAGCTATTATCGGGCGGCGCTTCCGTTAATGCCCCCCCTGCGACGGCCGTGGGATCACCAGTTCTTCCGAGTGCACAAGCCCCCGCACCTTCCGCAGACGCTTGGTTGACTCCGAGCGATCTACGACTGACTCCGTTCGATTTTCTGCGAACGGTGCAAACCCAGTTGTTTGCTGATCCATCGGTGCGGGTCGGAGTTATTTGCCAATTTGTCGATCGATATCTGCCATTCTCGGAACGCCAAGATGCCGCGGATAGGCAGCTCTCGATGGTGATTCAGAAAACCGTGATGGGCATCCGTCCCAAGGTATCTCGCTCGAACGTCGGTTCGCGACTAGTGCTCGTATTTGACTTGGAAGGACAGGTGCCGCAGGAACTCAACACGCTATTTCCTTTCTCGCGATCTGTGCTTGTACCTCCCCCGACGCTCGAGGATCGAGAGACGTTCTTTCGGGAGTTCCACCACCTGTTCGATAGTGGTAGCGAGATTCCGGTAGACCTGTCGAACGACTCGGAACAATGCCGATTGGCCGGACAACTATCTGACGGGCTTAAGATGCAGGATTTGTTCAGTTTGGCGATGCTGTCTCGACGAGAACATTTAGGACTTGGTTCGAAGCAACTGCCTCACCTCCTTACACGATTTAAATTTGGTACTCGCGAGAATGCTTGGTCAAATGTCAGTGCCGACACGTTGCAACATGCAAATGAACGATTGTCGATTCGCGTGAAAGGGCAGGCAGAAGTCATCCAAGAAGTCGTACCGGTGCTCATTCGGGCAAAGCTGGGAATGACCGATATTGCAGGAAAGACACACTCTTCAAAACCTCGAGGGGTATTTTTCTTTGTTGGCCCGACCGGAGTCGGCAAAACCGAACTAGGCAAGGCTATCGCCGAGTTGGTGTTTGGCAACGAGCAGGCCCTGCTGCGATTTGATATGAGCGAGTATTCTGAGGAGCATCAGCAAGCGAGGCTCGTCGGTTCGCCGCCTGGCTACGTTGGTTTTGACCAAGGTGGCCAGCTCACCAACGCCATTAGCGAGAAGCCATTTAGTGTGGTGCTGTTTGATGAAATCGAAAAGGCCCATGAGAGGATACTCGACAAGTTCCTTCAAGTGCTCGACGACGGCCGCCTCACCGACGGTATGGGAAAAACGGTCTACTTCACAGAGTCGATCCTCATTTTCACCTCGAATCTGGGAACACGGACTCCAAATGCAAGGGTGACCGAGGGGAGTGTCGGGTTGCATGCCCCCGGCGGCTACGACCATGAACCTAGCACGGCAGATACCTACAACTATCTGCGAAGCCTGAGTTATCCACAGCTTAGCGACCACTTTCGAAATGCGGTAAAGCATTACTTCGTCGAGAAACTCGGCAGACCGGAGATTTTGAATCGGATCGGCGAGGAGAACATCCTTGTATTTCGGTTCTTGACGGACGACGGAGCTAAAAAAGAGATTATCGACCAGCAGATCGCAAACATGCACGCAGCTCTCCAAGAGCAACATCAAGTGAAGATCTATTGCACAAAATCGTTTAAAAAAATCCTTTCCGTGCATCCGGGCGGATTTGATCGCAATGGTGCACGTGGCGTAAAAAATCTGCTAAACAGATTTGTTCTTAATCATTTAGCTCCTGAGTTGTTGATTCGAGGAGACCAGTGTCGTGGGCGTACGCTACGTGTGGACTACGAAATGGCTGAGGATCGAATTGCGGGCGAAACGTTTGATGCTGCTCATCTCAAGCACAGCTGGATTGACGAATAGCGATGTTTGACGAAACCTTTTTGCCAATTGTCATGGCTCGACCCGCTACGTCATCGGCAGACGTACTAAATGTCGCTGCGTTTGAGCCACGTTCCTATGTTGCAGGGCCAGGCAGGCGATCGGTTGTGTGGGTTGCTGGCTGTCACCGAAGGTGTCCCGGTTGTTCGCAGCCGGAATTTCTGACCTTCAACACCGGACAGCAAGTTCCAGTGTCGGAATTGTGGAACAGAATTAGCAAGATTGCAGATATCGACGGCGTCTGTTTTTCTGGCGGAGAACCGTTCGAGCATGTCCCCCCCCTCGCGGCCCTTGCCCGCCTCGTACACGAGTCTGGTCTGACTGTCGTCTCGTACTCAGGGTACCGGTTGGAAGCACTCGAGGCGAACCGTCAACGTTTTGGTGAATTGCTGGACGAAGTTGACCTTTTGATTGATGGGGAATATCGTTTCGACGACAAGGGAGAGCATCGGTGGCGGGGTTCTGGGAACCAGCGGGTCCACTATTTGACAAACCGCATCAAGCCCAAAGACGATGATCTGCCTGCTAGAGAAATTCAAATCACCCTAGATGGTTCGACCGTACGCTTTAGTGGAATATTGTCAGGGGATCTCGTGAATCTAATCCGAAGTAACCTTCAGCAGCACGGGTTTCCGTCAGCTCCAATCGACGCGAGCTTTGCCAGTGTGATTCCCTCTGATGACAATAATGGCGATAACGATGCCTCCCGTTGACAAATCAGCAGACGTCACTGATCTTCAAATACGGATTACCAACCAGTCTGGTGACGAGCAGACTGGTACTGTCGAGTTTGAACTCCGACCCGCACTTGTCGGTAGTAGACATGTCGTTTTCGTGTTGGACTTCTCCGACTCATGCGAAGGTGTCATAGGGCAATTGTTGCGGCTTGTGCCCCTTGGAAAACTACTTCCATCAAACTGTCCAGTTGCTCTGTTCGCATTAAGCAGCCCTGAGCCGCTTCACGTTAGTAGCGGCATGCTGTATGCAAGCGACCTTGAGCACTATTTTCATGAGCTTCAATCCTCCCCGGATGCAATACAGTGGATCAAAGCATTCGAGAACCGAGGAAGCTTTATCAGACCGCCGCTCGAGGGGATTGCGAGATATCTAGAAGCCGAGCAATCGATCGACTCCGATCGCGTTCAGAAAGCATTGTTGTTCGTAGTTACCGACGGGGAGTTGATGGACATAACTTCCCCAGAAGTACCGGATCGCTGCACGGCCATCGGAATTCTTTCAGAATCACGCACTGATCGCTCTTCACGTTGGTCAGACGTATTACCTGAATGCAAAGCGTATGGCTTGAGTACTTCAGAGCTGTTTGCCGCCGCTCGACGCTGTATCTCGCCAGCAGAGCAATCGTATGAAATCAAAGCGACGTTCTCGATCCTAAAGAAGGGACAATCTCTCCAACATTCAACATCGCGTGGCCGTCCCAGCCGCGTACTTCAGTGGGACTTCCGAAAGGGAAATCTCGAATTAACCGCTCACCGTAAGGTTCTCAATGACAGGAACGCCTGTATCGAGTGCCAACCGCGTGAAGGTATCTCAACGCGTCTTTATGTGCATGGCCTTACGATGGAACTGCCATCACATTTGGCTAGAGTAAGAGCGGGTGGCGAGAGAGCCACGGTCAGGAACGGCAGCTTCATCGTGATCGAGGATTCGGAAGTCGTCGAAAAACTACACGAGCACTTCAGAAGTAGAGAAAAAGAAAGACTGCCTTGGAGTGCAGACTGCGTAAATCTGCTTTATCGTAGCGTCTCGAAATTAGATCGAGTTGGTGACAATGCGGGACTCTCCGCGTTTGACGCTGTGTTGGCAGTCTTTCTACCGTTGACGCCGGGACAGAATGATTCCAAAAGAAGGCTCGCCGTCGGACGGCTTTATCGAGACAAGAGCAAATATCTGTTCATGAAGCCAGACGATTCGGCCTTTGAAGATCCGGGTTTCACGGTGCAAAAGATGATTCATGTGAGTTATCACGAGTTCGAAGCAAGATGGCAGCTGAGGCACGGGGAGTCCAGCGAAAACTTGGACCCGCATGGCAGCCAGTGTCTCGCAACGCATTTCTTTGACCGGGATGGAATTGCCTGCGATGCATTTTATTCCGGAAAGATTGATTCCTCGGTATTCATTTAGATAGCCGCAAAATGGCATGTCGCTAATTATTGCCGAGCCATGCAACGAGTTGACCGCCTCGGCGACGGTCTTGCCTCTCCCCACATCGACCTCAAACTCTCGTAGCTTGGGGATGATTTGCTCGGCCAGTTCTTTCTTTCCGGGTGGCATTGAATACCCTCCTTTGGTTTTGACACTTGACGATCTCCCATGGCTAACAACCCGGCTGGTACCAAGTTGGGGGCAGCGTCAGTATCTTCAACTCTCGGGCAGTGCGATCCTATCGCCGGAACGTTGAAGATTCGACTTCTTGACTTGATCATTCAAAAGCGATTCGATCCTCTCTCGAATCTTCTTTCCGGTTCGTGCGAATCCGAGCTCGCGCGATGTGAGCGATACGACTTCGGACCAGTCGATCGTTCCCACACGCGTGACGATGCGTATCGCCGTGTCGATGATCTGTTGGGTTGGTACGTCGTCAATCTTCAAGTATGTCGGTGCCTTCGTATCAGCATCGATAACGTACTCCGGTTGAAGATCATCAAATTCAATATCGGCATTTGCCAAGACTGCCGTTTTAGATTCATACGGCTGTGTGGAAGCCATTTCATAAGCAGCGAAAATTCGTCGAATCTGTAAATCAGGATTCCGAATCCAATCTGTCGACCATACACGGAAAATTCGCCATCCTAACCCTTCTAAAATCGACTGACGGATTCGGTCGCGATCGCGGGCTGTCTTTGACGAATGATAGGTTGCTCCGTCACACTCTATTCCCAAACAATACAGTCCAGGATGGGCTGGATGCTTGAGTGCGAGATCGATTCTAAAACCACCACAGCCAACTTGCGGGACCGGTTCCAATCCATGGCGAATGAGCGCAGCAACTACCTCTTCTTCAAAGGGAGATTCACAATCACTTTGAGTTTCGACAATGGAACGACTCAAAGCGTCGACTCCATGCTCAGCATATTCTAGGTAGGCTTTCAGCAACTGCGCACCAATGCTTGTACTACCCGATAAATCCATATCTGCCGAACGGACCGAAGCGACAAGAAAGACCGCCTCGCGAGCGCGCGTTACAGCAACGTTCAGCCTGCGTTCGCCGCCTGGCTTGGATAGTGGACCGAAGTTCTTAATGAACTTGCCCACCTCGTTCTTCCCGTAGCCAAACGAAAGCAATATTACGTCGCGCTCATCACCTTGAACATTCTCGAGGTTCTTGATGAACAACGGTTCGTGCGTACCTTCCTTCAACAGCACATCAATCACCGGAGATGACCGCCTGAGGTCATAGATCGCGTCTTCAATCGCCTGTTGCTGCGAAGTGTTGAATGCTATGACGCCGAGTGATTTATCAGGCTTGCCCCGAAAATGCTCGACCACTAGTTCTGCCACTTTGCGGGCCTCAGGCAGATTCTTTCGGTCTGACCAAAGTCCATCCGGAACGTGAACCAATTGCACAGCGTCACTCGCGGCGTCACGGACGCTGGGAAATGTGACCAAGTCGCCGTCATAGAAATGTTTGTTTGAAAACGCAATCAATGGTTCACGTCGACTCCGGTAATGCCAGCGCAACCGCTTGTTTGGCATGTTGACCGACTTACATAAGCCGAGAATGCTTTCGAAGTCGCCGATATCGTCATCTTCTTCCTCGGATTCGATATCTGCACGTGCAAAGAAACTTGTCGGAGGTAACTGCTTGTCATCACCAGCAACGATCAGTTGACCGCCGCGATAGATGGCACCGATGGCGTCCCAGGGAAATACCTGCGAAGCCTCATCGAAAATGACGAGATCGAACTTCAATGCTTCCGCTTGCAGAAACGTACTGACCGACAGCGGACTCATCATGATGCATGGTTTCAATCGCTGGAGTACGCCTGGGACAGCGTTGAACAATTTACGAAGCGGCATTTGGCGACGCTTCTTTTCTGTTTCGCGTTTCAATATTCCCAGCTCAGATGTCATCGGTGCGAGCCAGCCAATTCGCGGTCGATCGTCGCGACTCAATTGGAACTCTCGAATCCGAGCCGCAGCCGCCTTAATCTCCCACTCGTCTAGAGCACGATACTTATCACGGATCTGTTCATGTCGAACACCGTCGAAGTCCCCAATCTGGGGCAGGTTTGTGACAAAGTGATCAAATAGTTGCTGATATAGCTTTGCGGTAACCGCATCAACCGCCTCATTGGGTGCGTATTCACGATTGATCAGCTCCTCAACAATGTTTGCGAAGCCCGCTTCGGACATCTGCTCGCGCCAGCGATTGAATAGAAT
>Ga0194051_1001554_pt1 | contig 11977 bp, 7 predicted proteins | sample SepL2320m_MetaG_FD_161275 | JGI IMG/M metagenome (GOLD analysis project Ga0194051, IMG submission 161275) | Anoxic zone freshwater microbial communities from boreal shield lake in IISD Experimental Lakes Area, Ontario, Canada - Sep2016-L239-20m | ecosystem: Environmental > Aquatic > Freshwater >... | reverse complement strand
CACCGGTGCCGGTTGTCGCAGCGACTTACCGTCCCACCCGGCCATAGGCCGCCGAGTGGGAAGACTGCCGTTGGTGGCGTTGACGGATCCGTCGTTGCCACAGGTGGGAACGGCAGAACCCACGTTCACCGGCAAGGTGACGCTGCTCAATTTTTGGGGCACGTGGTGCATGCCATGCCGCCGCGAGTTGCCGGGGTTGGCACGCTTGGCCAAGCGTCTGGAATCGGAGCCAGATTTTCAGCTCTTAGCCATCTCCTGCGGCAGCGGCGGCCCCGATGACCTTGCAGAAATTGCCGCGAGCACAAGCGATTTTCTTACCCATCAACGCCTCGCGCTCAACGTCTGGGCTGATCCCGATGGTGTGGTGCGCATGCTCTTTAGCGAGTCCCTTGGATTGGAGGCCTATCCAACCACCTACCTGATCGGCCCCGATGCGCGGGTGCAGGCTGTGTGGGTTGGCTACCGCTCCCGCGATGAAGCCGACATAGCCCGCAGCATTCTCGCGGCTCTCAACGGTCTGACGGCCCTCAAGCAGTAGACGGCTCAAGAAGAAGTGGACGGCTCAGAAACGCTCCCCAGCCGATTGAGCCGCTGAATGATTGCCGCTGCTGCTTTGCCCGGGTTGGCTGCACGGGTGACGGCCGAGGCCACGGCGACGCGACTGTATCCGCATTCGGCCAATGCATCGAGGTGATCCAGCGTGATGCCGCCGATGGCAAATTGTGGGAGTCCATTTTCCCGAGAGATGGCCTTCAATAGTTCGGGCGTTGCAAACGTAGCAAAGGATTTTGTGGGGGAGGGAAAACAGGGACCGACCCCGAGATAGTCGGCGCCGTCACGAACGGCCGTCTGCGCCTCGGCCATGCTGTGAACGGTACGGCCGAGCAAACAGCGTGGGCCAATCACCCGTCGCACCAACTGAGCTGGAAGATCGTTAGAGCCAACGTGGACGCCGGCGGCACCGGTAGCGGCAGCCACGTCGGCGTAATTGTTGACGACCACGATGACACCACCGCTGGGGTCGTGCCGCTGGGCGATTGCCAAGGCATGCTGGGTTCTCTGCACAATCGCCGGAACGGATAGGTGCTTGTCCCGAATTTGAATCATGCGCACGTTCGCAGCGAGGAGCGACTCGATCAGATGGTCAAAGGCTGCGAGTGTGGCCTGGCCGTCCACCAGCACGCAGAGCCTGATCTCGTGGAAATATTCCTGCGCACGCCAAACGCCCCGGGCTGCTCGCTCCATCGCATAGAGTCGGTAGCGAAGATTTTCAAACTCGGCGCCCGTGGCTAAAGCAACCAGCGGCACGCATTCCTGCAAACTGCGCAGGGCCTGCGCAGCTCGCGCCGCATTCGCCGCTAGCACACCGTCCACCGAGCCTCGCGGCAGGGCCGCAGCGGCCACGATCTCCACGCCCACATCGCCCGCTACATCGCGCACAAAAACTCGCGACGCTAAGCCGTTGTGGGCCAGCAGAGTTGCCAGATCGTGCCGCAGATCCTTGGCGAGTTGCGTGAGTTGGGCGTCGTTCAAAACAAAACGCACGACATCCTCGACCACGCGCAATGCCTCTGCGGCCCGGTTGGCGGAAGCATCCAGCAGTCGCCAGACTCCCGCCTCTTCCCCAGATTGTGCGACACCGGCTGTTTTCATACTGTTTTTCATCTCTCCTGTTGTAGCCTCCAGACGTCTTGGAAAAATATGGTGGCGTCTCTACACTTCGCCGCCTGCTGAAATAGAGAGCCGACTGCGAGCCGTCGCCAAACTCTCAACCCTCTGGTTCCTGGAGTTGCGATCGTGGGCCCTGCACGTTACCTGACGCTCCTCTGGCCCGGCATGCCGTGGCTGTGGCTGCGCGGCAGTCTGGCCGGTTTGATTCTGGCACTGGCATTTGCCGTCGTGCTGGATGCCGCCGTGCTTTCCAGTTGGATATGGTCGGAGGTGGTGGATCTGCAAGTCTCACTCGGACTCTGGACTGCCACGGCGGCCGTTTGGATCCTGGCCACAGTATCGGCACTATCGGCTTTTCCTCCAGCCTTGCCAGTGGCCCACGAGGAGGCCATGGCGGCACTATTTGTGAAGGCCCGCGATGCCTATTTGGCACGAGACTGGCTGTTGGCCGAAACCAGACTCTGTGCACTTTTGGAACTGTCGCCACTCGACGGTGAAGCCCAGCTTTTGCTGGCCAGCCTGCTGCGCCGCGTTGGCCGCGTCCGCGAGTCACGCGCGGCGCTTGAAAAACTTGCGCGGAGCGATTCTGGCACGCCCTGGCGGTCGGCAATTGCCCGGGATTTACAAATGATCGCCAACGCCAGTCCCACGGAAACAGCAGCCGAAGCTGCCACAATTCTGACCATCGATTCGCCCGCAAAAGTGTCAAAAAATGCCGCCGCCGGAGAGGTGGCTGCATAAAGCTGGCTGTGACAGGCTATTCTGAGACTTCTCCGGCAGACAATCGGCACCAACACTTCTATAATTGAATGCTGCGCCTAGGCGATAGGCTTGGCAGAATTTTTCGGTGTGTTTGCAAATGCAGAGTTTGGCGTAAGGTTTGCAGGTTTGAATGGACGAGCGGATGACTGCCGAATTGGCACGCCGCCGATGAGCTTAGAATTATCAAGGAATCACTCTATGTATGAGCGTTTTACTGACCGTGCTCGCAAAGTCATGCAGTTGGCCAATCAAGAGGCCCAACGCTTTAATCATGAATACATCGGCACCGAGCACGTGCTCTTGGGACTGATCAAAGAGGGCAGCGGCGTGGCGGCCAACGTTCTCAAAAACCTTGACATCGACCTGCGGAAGATTCGCATGGAAGTCGAAAAACTCGTGCAGAGCGGGCCCGACATGGTAACCATGGGCAAGCTTCCGCAAACACCTCGCGCCAAAAAGGTGATTGAGTATTCGATGGAGGAGGCGCGCAATCTCAATCACAACTACGTCGGCACAGAGCACATTCTCTTGGGTTTGCTTCGCGAGCAAGAGGGCGTGGCCGCGCAGGTGCTCCTCAATCTGGGTCTCAAGCTGGAAGACGTGCGTGAAGAGGTGCTGAATTTGCTCGGTCATGGCATGGAAAACGAAGGTGGTGAGCGGGCTGGAATGGGGGGTCGTGCCACTGCCGGTGCCGGTGCCGGTGCCGGTGCCGAATCGGCAACAAAGGGGGGGAAAAGTAAGACCCCGGCGCTCGACAGCTTCGGTCGCGATCTGACGGAATTGGCCCGACAGGGCAAGCTCGATCCGGTCATCGGCCGTGAAAAAGAGATCGAACGTGCGATCCAGATTCTGTGCAGGCGCACAAAAAATAATCCTGTGCTTCTCGGTGAGGCGGGGGTCGGCAAAACGGCAATTGTCGAAGGCTTTGCCCAGCGGGTTATCGACGGCAATGTGCCGGAGTTGTTGGCCGATCGTCGCATCGTCGTGCTCGACTTGGCCATGATGGTCGCTGGCACAAAATACCGGGGCCAGTTCGAAGAACGCATCAAGGCGGTCATGAACGAGGTGCGCCGCGCAAAAAACACGATTCTTTTCATCGACGAGTTGCACACGCTCGTTGGCGCCGGTGGTGCCGAGGGGGCGATCGACGCCTCCAATGTTCTGAAGCCGGCCTTGGCCCGCGGCGAGATCCAGTGCATTGGAGCCACAACCCTCGATGAATACCGCAAGTATATTGAAAAGGATTCCGCGCTCGATCGACGGTTTCAGATCATCATGGTCGAGCCGGCGACGAAGGCCGAGGCTGTCGAGATCTTGAAGGGGCTTCGCGATCGCTACGAATCCCACCACCGTGTCCAGATCACTGATGGGGCCCTCCTCTCGGCGGTCGAGCTTTCCAGTCGCTACATCACCGGCCGCTGCCTCCCCGACAAGGCGATAGACGTGATTGACGAAGCCGGCGCCCGCGTGCGACTCAAGGCGATGACAAAACCGCCGGATCTCAAGGAGATCGACGACGAGGTTGAGCGGCTCAACAAAGAAAAGGAAGAGGCCGTTGCCAATCAGGATTTTGAGAAGGCGGCGGCGCTCCGCGACCAAGCCGACAAACTCAAGAAAAAGAAACAGTCCATGACCCGCGACTGGCGCGATAAGTCGCGAGAGGCCGACGGTGTTGTCGACGAAGAGGTGGTGGCTGAAGTGGTATCAAAGATGACCGGCATTCCACTGACGCGAATGAGCACTGAGGACACCAAGCGACTGATGGAGATGGAAGGCGAACTCCACAACCGGGTGATTGGACAAAACGAGGCTTTGAAAAGCATCTCTAAGGCGGTGCGCCGCAGCCGTTCCGGCTTGAAAGATCCCAAGCGTCCCATCGGTTGCTTTGTGTTTGCCGGCCCAACGGGCGTCGGCAAGACGCTGTTGGCCAAGGCACTTGCGCAGTTCATGTTTGGTGACGCCGAAGCACTGATTCAGATCGACATGAGCGAATACATGGAAAAGCACAACGTTAGCCGCTTGATCGGTGCGCCGCCGGGCTACGTCGGCTTCGAAGAGGGCGGACAACTCACGGAGAAGATCCGGCGTCGGCCCTATTCTGTGGTGCTGCTCGATGAGATTGAAAAAGCGCACCCCGATGTTTTCAACATGCTGCTGCAAGTGATGGAAGAAGGGCGTCTGACTGACAGCTTTGGTCGCAATGTGGACTTCCGAAATGCGATCCTGATCATGACCACCAACGCCGGTGCCGATGCGATCAAGAATGAATCGTCTTTTGGTTTTCAAAAACCGGACGGTGACGCCAGCTACGACAGCATGAAGAGTCGCGTCAACGAACGAATCGAGAAAGTCTTTCGGCCCGAGTTTCTCAATCGCCTCGACGATGTCATTGTGTTCCATCATCTGACGATTGAAGACCTCAAACAGGTCATCGACATTGAGTTGTCAAAGGTTCGCGAACGGCTGGAAGACCGAGGGCTCAAGCTCGAGCTCACTGAAGAGGCGAAGAATTTCCTGATCAAGAAGGGGTCCGACACCGACTTCGGAGCCCGCCCGCTGCGTCGGGCGCTGGAAAACTACATCGAAGATCCGGTATCCGAGGAACTCCTCAAGGGGGAGTTTGAGGGCAAGGACACGATCATGGTGGACTGCATTGAGGTGGCCGACAAGAAGCAACTAGTCTTCAAGGGCATCGTCACTGCCGAACCAGTGGCCGCTGCCACTGGCCATGAAGACGTTCCCGCCGCAGACTAACGAGAAGCAGCGGTAAAAAATCTGCCGCGGAAGTCTCGCCTAGGAAGTGCGCCGGTAACCTGCTGGATATTTGCTTCTCTCCAGTCTGCTCGAAGTCCGCAGTCTGCCTCAATTCCGCGCTGCCTGCAGAGCCGGTTCAAGTTACCTGACCCGTGCATCCGATCCCAGCGGTAAGGAGCGAAGTGCGCAGCTGCGTCCTTTGATGATCAATGGCATCCACACCCACAGCACCGGCGGAAACGACTCGGGCAAACGCACCTGCTGCTGCCGGTGGACTGACTGCTTGGTTTGCAGTCCAGATTGCAAATCTCGGCTCGTTTGCGCTGAGTCGCGTGGCTGGGATCGGAGATGTGACGATCTTCTCCCTCAAGACGCTGGGCTGGATTGTCTCGCGGCGGCAGCGACGAGATGTTCTGCTGCCGAGTTTCTACCAGATTGGCGTGCTCTCACTGCCGGTTGTGGCGCTGACGGGATTGTTTATCGGTATGGTGCTGGCTGTGCAAAGTTTTGCCCAATTCAAGGCCCTCGGTCTGCAGACGCGACTCGGAGCGGTGATCAACCTCTCGCTTGTGCGCGAACTCGGTCCGGTGCTGGCAGCCACTATGTTGGCAGGACGCGTGGGCAGCGCAATGGCTGCCGAGCTGGGCACCATGCGCGTGACTGAACAGATCGATGCGATGGAGAGCATGGGGGCAAATCCTATTTATTATCTGGTTGTGCCTCGGTTTCTTGGCTGCCTCATTCTGATCCCGACGCTCACCGTTATGGCTGATTTTATGGGTGTGCTGGGGGGTTATCTCTATTCGCACCTGCTGCTGGGCATCGACTACCACCATTACTGGAATAATTCGCGCGAATACGTCGACGCCTTTGATTTCCTGATGGGCATCTTCAAGAGCTTCTTTTTTGGGGCCGCCATTGCCCTGGTGAGTTGTCACCGTGGATTCAACTGCACTCCTGGCGCCGAAGGCGTGGGGCGAGCAGCGACCAATGCCTTCGTGCATTCGTTTGTTCTGATCCTTGTGCTCGACTTATTTCTAGGAATTGGGCTCGACAACGTCCACGACTTTTTCCGTCCCGAAGGTCCCCGCAGACTGCTCTAAAAGCTGACGCACTCCGCCGACTCTCTACTGAGCTTGATCCACAACACTGCCATATGCCAACCACCAACACCAATCGCCTAGATGCAACCAAGCCGATGCTGCTTGAGATCGCTGCGCTCTCCGTGAGTTTTGGTAAGCAAGACGTGCTGCGACGGATTTCTATCGATATCCCAACGGGTCAAACGCTGGTTATTCTGGGCGAGAGCGGTTGCGGTAAAACAGTGCTGCTAAAAACTATGATCGGCTTGGTACGACCTTCGGAGGGTGGGGTGCGATTGGAAGGCTCCTCCTTAGCACACATGAGTGAGGCTGATCTGGGCCACATGCGCACCCGATATGGATTTGTCTTTCAAGGGGCGGCTCTTTTTGACAGCCTGACGATTGCCGATAACGTTGCCTTTCCGCTGCGCGAACACACCCTCCTGAAAGAGCCTGAAATCCGGGAGATCGTCAGTGCGCTGCTCACCGAGGTGGGCCTCCCCGGTTCCGTGGGACAAAAAAAGCCTGTGCAACTCTCCGGGGGCATGCGCAAGCGAGTCGGCCTGGCTCGTGCCCTTGCCCTCGATCCGCATCTGGTGCTGTACGACGAGCCAACCACAGGACTCGATCCGATCATGAGCGATGTCATCAATGAGTTGATGATGCGCGTGCGATCGCGCGAGCACGTGACGAGCGTTATCGTCACGCATGACATGATTTCAGCTCGTAAGGTGGCGGACCGGATCATCATGCTCTATCCGCTCACTAGGCTTGGCGAGGATGAGGAGCAACTTGTTTTTGACGGCACTCCGGCAGAACTTGACCGCTCCACCGACCCTAGAATCTGCCAATTCATTGAAGGCAAGGCCGGCGCTCGGCTCACCGAAATGCGCGATGAACAAGCGCGGGCCGACGCCGCACCAGCGGCCACTGGCAACCCTTAAAATGAGCACTCCGGAGAGGTCTTCGATATGATGAACGAGCGAGTCATGCAATTTCGCGTGGGGGTCCTTGTGCTTGCTACGGCAATCATTGCGGGCATCTTGATCGTGTTGTTTGGCGATCTGCCATCGCTGGTGCAAGCCAGCTACCCCTTACGGATGAGCTTCGCAGATGCCCGTGGCGTGTCAGCCGGAACGCCTGTTCGTAAAAATGGCATCTTGGTAGGACGGGTTGGCAGCATTGTCCTCGATGAGCGCGGGGGAGTGAGTGTGGTTGCCGACATCGATTCCTATGTGCCGATCTATCGTGACGAGCAGCCGAAAATTAGCGGCTCTCTCCTGGGAGATGCGGAAATTTCGCTGGTATCTGGACGGATCGTGCCGCCTCGCCAACGCGTCGGGAAAGATGAGGTGCTTGTTGGGGGGATCAGTCGCGATCCCTTTGAAGCGTTTGCGTCGCTCGAACCAAAGCTGGCCTTGGCCCTCGATTCACTGACAATTGCCAGCGAATCCGTCAGCAAACTCTCCACAAATCTCGACAAATTATTCCTGGGTGAGGATGACAAATTTAAACAAATGGTAGACAAAACTGAGATTGCGCTCGAGTCCTTCAGCCTCGCCATGAACAACATCAATGACGTCATGGGCGATCCAAATGCCCGCGATAAGATGAAGGCGGCAATCGAAGCACTGCCCGAAGTGCTTGCCGATCTGCGATCCACCGTGAAGGGGATCAGCACAACAGTCGACACTGCCGATCGTAATTTGCGCAATCTTGAAGGACTCACACGGCCACTGGGCGAACGCGGCGAGGAAATGGTGGCTCAGGTTGATCGCACAATCGGTCGCCTCGATGATGTCCTGCAGCAAGCCGCCATGTTTACCAAGGCGCTCAACCAATCCGATGGTACGCTCGGCAAACTCGTACGCGATCCAAAGGTCTACGACGATCTTGCCCAAGCGGCTGCCAATGTGAATTCGATCACGAAAGAACTGCGACCGATCGTGGACGACGTGCGCGTCTTCACCGACAAGATCGCACGCCACCCCGAGCAACTAGGCGTTCGCGGCGCGCTGGACCGGCGCCCGGGGCTCAAGTAAATCGAGGCCTCCGCTGGTGGCTTGGAGGCCCGGTTTGGCCGGCCCTAGGCCCCGATGGGAACCGTTATCTCGCCTTCCAGTGCCCGCAGATATTCGGCAATGAACTCGCCGTAGCGTGCCTTGACATCTGCCGGTAAATATTTGTAGCCGCGAAGGTGTCCTCGGCACTGAGCCGATCCGCACAGACACGGACCTTTGAGGTACTCGATCTCGTATTCAAAAGTCTCGTAGTCGAATGTGAGTTCTTCACCGGCCCGAATCGGTCGCAGCGATCTGGCCTCGATCTCCTTGGTGCCCGAGCGAATAATGAGACCACAATTAGGCGTGCAGGAGTGGTTGAGAAGCACGACCACCCCATCGGGCAGGATGTGGGTGTCAACATCCACCTGCATCGAGTGTCGCGTGCGTTTGGGCAACTGCGGCCCCCAGGCCTTCAGGATCGTTTCACCGGCAGCCAAGTCTCGAGCGGCACAGGCGGCACGGCCAAGATGGCCGTTCTTGATCTCAACTGGTTCGCTCTGTCCGGGCACGCGTTCCTGTTGGCTGTACGCCGACAGCCCCGCCATCTCCTCGAGGTTTGTTTCCCGCAGTCGCTTACCGTAGTGCGCTTCCAACCAGGGGATGGACTGCTCCACAGAATCAGCTTGCAGCAGCACAAGCTCGCCGGGCTGCACGGCATCGAGTACGTGCGCTGCCGAGTCAGACCAGTTGCCGCCCGCTTCGATCGTGGTGGGATGCCCCGGCCGCGATGCCTGCGCAATGCCCTCGGAGATCATCCGGGTGATTTCTCCCGGTTGCCGACCGCGAACATAGGCATCTTCATAAATCACGACCCGATCAAAAGTCGCCCCGAGCAAGCGGCCTTGGGCAATCAGATCCTCGTCGCGACGGTCACCAGCGGCCGAATAAACGGCAGTGCGACGGCCGTGTGACATCTTCTGGATCGCTCCGCAAATTTGCTCGAGTGCCGGGATGTTGTGACCGTAGTCCACCACAATCGACGTTCCTTCCAGATCGAGCAGATTGAAACGCCCTGGTGAACCGGCTAAGCCAGATGAAAAACTTTCCAAACCCAATCGCACCAGTTCCAGTGGCACTCCGAGGCACCATGCCGCAGCGGCACTCGCCAGTACGTTTTCCACTTGGAAGCCGATCATGCCGCGGTGCACAAGCGGCACGCGATCGAGATTCGCCAGTCGGGTTTCGCGTGGACCGTCGCAGAGTACGATCCAACCATCCCGCACCGTGGCCGTCAGCCCTCCCTGAGCAAGGTGCGCAACGAGGACTGGGTTGTTGGGATCTAAGGCGAAGTACACAACTTGTCCCTTGCACCATTGTTTCATGGCAACAACGAGCGGATCGGCTGCATTGAGCACGGCTGATCCTTTCGTCTGCACAGCCGTGACGATCGCCCCCTTGACCCATGCCAATTGCTCGGGGGTATCAATTTCGTTGAGGCCTAAGTGATCGCCTGAGGAAATATTTGTCACCACCGCCACATCACAGTGATCAAATCCACAACCCTCACGAAGAATGCCACCGCGTGCCGTTTCCAGAACCGCTGTTGTCACCAATGGATTGGCGAGCACGCGACGTGCGCTTGCGGGGCCGCTGCAGTCGCCGCTGTCGATCTGTCGGTTGCCCACCCAAATCCCTTCGGTGCAGGTGGTGCCAACGGTTGCGCCACCCGCTGCGGCCAAATGGGCCAACAGCCGTACCACGGTCGTCTTGCCATTGGTACCCGTCACGGCGGCGACCGGAATGCGGCCGTCTTCTCCGGGCGCGAAGAGCGTGTCGACGATTGCGGCACCAACGGCACGTGGTGTCCCCACTGTCGGCTCGAGGTGCATGCGCAGACCTGGCCCAGCATTGACTTCAATCACAACGCCGCGTTGCAACTCGAGCGGTTGGGTGATATCGAGTGCGACAACATCAACGCCAGCCACATCCAATCCGATAATGCGTGCCGCCTCAACCGCCAGCGATGCAACGGCTGGGTGCACGGTGTCGGTGACATCCTCGGCACTCCCTCCGGTACTCAGATTGGCGTTTTGACGCAGAAAAACAAGACGCTCTGCCGCGGGAATGCTCTCCAATGCCAAGCCCTGTTCAGCCAGAACGGCTAAGGCCACTTCATCGATGACAACCGGGCTCAACGCCCCGGCATGGTCGCCACAGCGGCGCGGATCCTCATTGATGCGGTCGACGAGTTGCTGCACTGTTAATTGACCGGTGCCCATGACCGTGGGGGGATGCCGCCGAGCCACAGCCACAACCGCACCACCCACAACCAGCAGCCGATAATCGCTCCCGCTTACAAACCGTTCGACAACAACCGCTGAATCCTGTTCACGGGCAACTTGCCAAGCCTTTTCTACCTCAGTACGGGTGAAAAGGTTGACCGATACGCCCCGCCCTTGATTGCCGTAGCGGGGCTTGACCACAACTGGCACACCGATTTCCTCAGCCGCCAACCATGCATCGGCTGCATCCACAACCGGCCGCCCCTCGGACACCGGAATACCGGCCTCGAGGAGGAGCGCGCGCGTGAGTTCTTTGTCCTGCGCAATCGATTCAGCGACCGCGCCGGTGCGGTCGGTTTCGGCAGCGATGATGCGTCGCTGTTTGGCTCCATGCCCCAGCCGAACCAACGACCCATCGTTGAGCCGTCGCGTTGGAATACCCCGCGCCGCTGCAGCTTCAACAATCGATCGCGTACTCGGGCCCAGTTGCACGTCGAGCAGCACCTTTTTTAATCGCTTGATCTCACAAGCCACGTCGAACGTTTCGCCGGCTATAGCGGCCATCAGCAAGCGCTGCGCTGTGTGGAGGCATTCGATGGCAAACGATTCTTCTTTAAACTGAATCACTACCTTGTAGACGCCGCGTGTTGCTGTTTCCCGGGCTTTGCCAAAGCTGACTGGCTGACCGGCGATGGATTGCAACTCAAGGGTGACGTGCTCGAGGATGTGTCCCATCCACGTGCCGGTGCGGAGACGTTGCAAGAAACCGCCACGCTCACCGATTGAACAGCGGTGCTCGATGAGGCTCGGCAGCCATTCTATGAGCCGATCATTGAAACCGGGAATCGTGTCTGAGGGGTAATCCTCGAGGCGACCGAGGTCTACCCACGCCTCAAGAACCGGAAACGAAGCCCACTGGTTGGGACCGCGAAGAACCTTGAGCGTTTGAATCTCCATGGAAGGAAAACGTACTCTCTTACCCAAACGCAGACGCGAGCGTGGGTTTTGGTGGGGTGCATCTCTTCCAGCCAGCGGACATTCCGGTGGACTGTTTGCGGAAGATTGCACCAATCGCAGGCTGGCCGACCGGGCGCGTCGCCCGAGAAGCCATTTTTATAGAAATCGACAACCGACCAACGCTGAGCTGTAGGGGCGTCAGGGCGGCCAGCAGTCGGGAGCTGCGGGGGAAATGCCTCTGGCAAGGAAGACCTTTGCAGGCAGGCAAAAGCACAACGCGGGGGAACGAATCCCTACTGACAAGAAACCGGCCAAGTGGGCCATGGGACGAATAATTTCCCTCACCGAAAGATCGCCTTGCACCGCCGCACGCCACGCGGACGCACGTTCGCTTGCGGTGCGCGTTTCTCGCGGCACCATGAATCCAACCAATCATCGCTGCGTCATCACCGTCACCAATCAAACA
>Ga0194051_1001548_pt1 | contig 11999 bp, 9 predicted proteins | sample SepL2320m_MetaG_FD_161275 | JGI IMG/M metagenome (GOLD analysis project Ga0194051, IMG submission 161275) | Anoxic zone freshwater microbial communities from boreal shield lake in IISD Experimental Lakes Area, Ontario, Canada - Sep2016-L239-20m | ecosystem: Environmental > Aquatic > Freshwater >... | reverse complement strand
ATATTCGCCGAGGCCGGGGATCAGCGGGCGAGCGAGGCGGCTGCCCAAGGCAAACACCAACCGGTCGTAGGCAATGTTTTGTTCCTTGCCGCCCGCCTCATAGGCGACGGTTCGGCCAGCGACATCGATGCCGGTGACCTCGCCTTCGAGGCGGCGCACGCCGACCGGCGCCAGCACGCTGTCGAAGGCCACGCGCGTATCGCCGAGGTCGGCCTCGTAGTTGCGGACACGGATCGAATGCCACGCGCTGCAGTCGATCAGCACGACTTCGACCTGATCAAGCCCAACACTCAAGCTATCGAGGGTGCGAGCGGCGCTGATTGCGCTCCACAGACCGGCGAAGCCCCCGCCCAGAACGAGAATGCGCCGGGTCATCAGCCGAGATGCCGCTTCGCGTCGGCGTGGGCCGCATCAAACGCCGCATCGAGCGCGGCGTTGAGGCCACGGCACGAGCGCACCACCTGCTCGGCCCACACGACATAGTCGCGCAGCCGCTCCGGCGACCATCCCTTGGGCGGGCTGTTCACCATGCTGCGCAGGTTGGAAGTCTTGTCGGCGATTTTCAGCAGCTTTGCGCGCCGCGACTTGGACGGCGTCTTGTCGATCTGCAGGCGCTTGCGTTCTTCCTTGGGCAGCGACTTGTCGTCGGTCACCTCGGCCACCAGCGCCGCGACCTCGGCGCCGAAACGCTGTTCCAGATCCTCGTAGGTCGAGTCGGTGTCCTCGAGCGTGTCATGCAGCAGGCCGCCGGCCAGCAGCGTCGCGTCATCGCCGCCCGTCGCCTCGGCGAGCAGTGCCGCCACCTCGATCAGATGGTTGACGTACGGCTCGGCGCGTTCGCCCTTGCGCCGCTGGGCGATGTGCTGCCGGGCGGCGTAGTCTGCGGCGCGTGCCAGAAGGACGATATCGGCGCTCATCAGCTCTCCCTCATCACTTCTCCCTATCGCTTCATGTTGTGCGACCAGTGGTCCGGCTTGTCGAGCCGCCGGGCACGGCCCATGTTCCCGTCCATGTCGCGTACCATGAAGGCCCTGCTGGGTGTCTGGATTGCAACCCTGGCCCTGGCCGCTGGCTGGATCGGCTGGGATGCCGTCCAAGGCGGCCGCCCCAGCATCGGCGGCCCGTTCACGCTGGTCGACCAGGACGGCCGCACCGTCACCAGCGACAGCCTCAAGGGCAAGCCGACCCTGATCTACTTCGGCTTCACCTACTGTCCCGACGTCTGCCCGACCTCGCTGCTGCTGATGGAGACGGCGATCGAGAAACTGGGCCCTGACGCGGCCAGCAAGGTGAACCTGGTTCTGATCACCGTCGATCCCGAGCGCGACACGCCGGCGCTGCTCAAGGGCTACGTCACCAACTTCGGCCCGACCTTCATCGGCCTCACCGGCACGCCCGACCAGGTTGCCGCCGCGGCCCGCGCCTTTCGCGTCTACTACCAGAAGGTCCCAGGCAAGGATGGCGGGCCCTACCTGATGGACCACTCCTCGATCGTCTACCTGCTCGACCGCAACGGCCGCTTCGTTACCCATTTCACCCACGACGCCAAGGCCGAAACGATCGCGACGGCCGTGGGACGGTTACTCTAAGCCATTGAATCTACACACATTGTGCGCTGCACTATTGAAGTGACAAGCAGTCGCCACTGCGTACAATCCGCGCCCAATGTTGTATCAAGCCTACGAATTCCAGCGGCAGCTCGCCAATCCGGTCCGCCTCTGGGCCAATGCCCTCGAGCAGGCCTATTCCAGCCCCTACAATCCGCTGTCCGACACCTGGTTCGGCAAGTCGGTGGCGGCGGGCGCCGAGATCGTGGCGCGGCTGACCCAGAACTACGGCAAGCCCCACTTCGGCCTCGCGACCACGCAGATCGGCAACGAGACCGTCGACGTCAACGAAGAACTCCTGGTGCGCAAACCGTTCTGCGACCTCGTCCATTTCCATCGCGACACCGCGCGGCGCGACCCCAAGGTGCTGGTGGTGGCGCCGATGAGCGGCCACTTCGCCACCCTGCTGCGTGGCACGGTCGAGGCGCTGCTGCCTGAGCACGACGTCCACATCACCGACTGGAAAGACGCTCGCGAGGTGCCGCTCACCGCCGGCAACTTCTCGCTCGACGACTATATCGACTACATCATGGCCTTCTGCCGCTACCTCGGCCCCGACGTGCATGTGATCGCCGTCTGCCAGCCCTCGGTGCCGGTGATGGCTGCCGCCGCCCTGATGGCCGAGGCCAAGGACCCGCGCCAGCCGCGCTCGCTCACGCTGATGGGCGGCCCGATCGATACCCGCCAGAGCCCGACCGTTCCCAACGATCTCGCAATGCGCAACTCGATGATGTGGTTCCGCCAGAACGTGATCTCGACGGTGCCGATGGGCTATCCCGGCGCCATGCGCCGCGTCTATCCGGGCTTCCTGCAGCTCACCAGCTTCATCTCGATGAACCTCGACCGGCACGTCAACGCCCACATGCGCCAGTTCGAGCATCTGGTGAAGGGCGACGACGATCCGGCCGACGGCCACCGCGCCTTCTACGACGAATATCTCGCGGTCATGGATTTGAGCGCCGAATTCTACCTCCAGACCATCGAAGTGGTCTTCAAGGAGCACCTGCTGCCGCGCGGCGAGTGGGTGAGCCGCGACCGCAAGATCAATCCCGCCGCCATCGAAACCGCCCTGATGACGGTCGAGGGCGAGCTCGACGATATTTCCGGCCTCGGCCAGACCAAGGCGGCCCATGCGCTGACGCCCAACATTCCCGGCGCCCGCCACGTCCACTGGGAGCAGCCCCGGGTCGGCCACTACGGCATCTTCAACGGCCGCAAGTGGCGCGAGCAGATCATGCCGCGGGTCCGCACTTTCATCCGCGAGAACGATGTCGCCTGAAACGCGACAAACAGAAAATTCGTTTCGCGCTCTTTTCCGGTCGGCTTTTTGCCCGTCAACTCCCTGATCTTTTTGGCATTTCTCCGCCTGCCGGCGGCTGTCGCCTGTCGCATAAAACGCGACATTGCGCGATTCCGATTCGAGCGTGTTTCCGCCGTCTCCGAGGGGAGCTGAATCGCACGCAAGCGAAGGGGAGCGGAAGAACATAGGTATATTCCTATAGTATTCCGCTCATCCTGTCAAGGTCGAGGGAGCTCTACGACTTGGCGAGGCCCGCCTTGACCAGCATCGGCTTCACGTCGACGTAGTACTTCTCGGCGAAGGCGCGGTACTGGGCGGGATCGCGGTACCACGGCTCCTGGATGAACTGGTCGAGCAGCGGCTGGTGGCCCGGATCGGCCATCGCCTCCTTGAAAGCATCGTGCAGCGCCTGGACCACCTGGGGCGGCAGATCCTTCGGTCCGACCAGGCCGTAGGGGCTGACGGCCACGGCATTGATGCCGCTTTCGATCAGCGTCGGCTTGTCGGGGTATTTGCCGAAGCGCTTCTCCGTCGCCATCGCCAGCACACGCACCTGGCCGTTCTCGACGAACGGCGCCCAGCCCGCGCCATCGGGCACGAAATCGATGTGACCGCCCAGCAGCGCCGGCATCCAGTCGGTCGTGCCCTTGTAGGGAATGTGCGTGAAGCGGGCGCCGGTCGCCTGTTCGGTCTCGATCATCAGCAGATGGCCGGTGCCGCCGATGCCGCTGGTGCCGTAGTTGAGCTTGTCCGGCTGGCTTTTTCCCGCCGCAATCAGGTCCTGGATCGTCTTGTAGGGCGAGTCTGACCGCACCACGACGCCGAAGGTGAATTCCGACAGGCCGATGATGTAGGAGAAGTCGCGCAGCGGATGCCAGTTGGCCGTCTGATAGTGCGGATAGCGCAGGGAGTTGATGGTCATGCAGGCGATGACGGTGCCATCGGGCTTCACGTTCACCATCTGCGCCGCCGCCAGCGTGGCCCCGGCACCCGCCTTCACGTCGACATTCACCTGCTGGCCCCACTTGCGGCCGACGCGCTCACCCAGGAAGCGCAGATGCACGTCGCACACGCCGCCCGCCGCCAGAGGGTTATAGACGGTGATCGGCCTGTCGGGCTTCCAGGTGGCTTGAGTCTGAGGCTGAGTCTGGGCACGCGCCAGGCCGGGCATGGCGAGGGCCCCGCCAATACCTGCGGCCAGGGCGCGCCGACGGTTGATGCCGGTCATCATTTTCCTCCCTGCTTCATCCGTTCTGCGACGGGTACCGGCAGCATACCCAGCCGCCGCGGGGAGGGCTATCATCGGCGCATGACCCTGCCCGTCGAGATTTCCGCCTGGAAGCCCGCGCCGTTCGCACTGAAGGGCGAGACCGTGTTCGCCATCGGCGACGTCCATGGCTGCGCGCCCGAACTCCGCGTGCTGCTCGATACCATCGCCGAACTCGCCAAAGCCGAGAGCGGCCAGCGGCGCCTGATCTATCTCGGCGACATGATCAACCGCGGACCCGACAGCGTGGGTGTGCTCGAACTATGGGCCGAGAAATCGGAGGCCCGCGGCGTCGATCGCATTGACCGGGTGATGGGCAACCACGAGATCATGATGATGCTGGCCGTCATCGGCGGACCGCATGCCCACAAGGCCGAAGCCATGTGGCTCAGCAAGCGCATGGGCGGCCAGAAGCTGCTCGACCAGATGGCGGCGCGGACGGGCCACGCGGCAGCACACGCCGACCAGGCGCTGCTCCAGTCGGCGCTCGGCACGCGCATCGTCCAGCGGCTCTACGGCATGCGCTCGCATGTCAGTCTCGGCAACACGCTGTTCGTCCATGGCGGGCTCGATCCGCACGCCGATCCCGACGAGTTCCTGACCCGGCCCTGGACGGTCTTCACCGAGGCGCGCTGGGCCTGGATCAACCACGGCTTCCTCGACTGGAAACAGGGTTTTGGCGGCACGCTGGTGGTGCACGGCCACACGCCACCCGACAAGCACACGGCGATCAGCGGCATGGACGACCCGCATCTGTTCGAGGGTGACCGCCTCGGCCTCGACGGCGGCAGCGCCCGCACCGGCATCGTGATGGGGGCGCAACTCCAGGACGGCCGCTACCGCCTCCTCAAGGCCGGCATACCCTTCGAGAATCCAGAGTCTTCGGGCGAATAGAAATTCATCGAGACGGACCGCGGGCCTCCAGGCCCGCTCATCTTCATGAGGCGGGCCTGGAGGCCCGCGGTCCGGTGTCCCTAAACAGTTGCGCGGATGACTTCGAGGAACGCCGCCCCGTAGCGTTCGAGCTTGGCGTCGCCGATGCCGTGGATCTCGCGCATGGCGCCTGCATTGGCCGGACGGTGCGAGGCGAGTTCGGCCAGCGTGCGGTCGGAGAACACAACATAGGCCGGCACGTTCTGCGTCCGCGCCAGCTTGGTGCGCAAGGCCTTCAGGGCATCGAGCAGGGCCGTGTCGGCGTCGCCGACGATCGCGGCGGTGGTGGCGGCACGCCGGTCGCGGCGCGAGCCCGCCTTGCCCTTGGCGGCGCCCGACGAGAGGTCCTTGCGCAATTCGATGCGCGCCTCGCCCTTCAGCACCCGCCAGCCCTCTTCCGTCACCCACCAGCGGCCGTGCTCCATCAGGTCCTGGGCGATCAGGCCGACGGCCGAGAGCTGGCGGAAGATCGAGCGCCAGTCGCCGGCCTTGCGGCCCGAACCGACGCCGAAAGTCGGCAGCCGGTCGTGATTGAATTTCAGCACGTTCTCGGTGCGATCCCCGGTCAGGATGGCGACGAGGTGCTCCATCCCGAAGCGCTCGCCGGTGCGCAGGATGGCCGACATCGCCTTCTGCGCATCGATCGTGCCGTCGAAACGCTCGACCCCCTCGACACAGAGATCGCAGTTGCCGCAGAGCTCGGATTGTTCGCCGAAATAGGAGAGCAGGGTCTGGCGGCGGCAGCGCGGCGCCTCGGCCAGCGCCAGCAGCGCGCCCAGACGCTGGCGCTCGATGCGCTTGCGCTCGTCGGAGGAATCGCTCTGCTCGATCTGCAGGCGGCGGAGCTGCATGTCGCCCAGTCCGTAGAGCGTCAGCGTGTCGGCCGGCAGGCCGTCGCGGCCGGCGCGGCCGATCTCCTGATAATAGGCTTCGACGTTGGATGGCAGGTCGGCGTGGCAGACGAAGCGCACGTCGGGCTTGTCGATGCCCATGCCGAAAGCGACTGTCGCGGTCATCACCACGCCGTCGTCCTGCTGGAAGGAATCCTGGTTGGCGTCACGCACGCGCTTGTCGAGGCCGGCGTGATAGGGCAGCGCGCGCACGCCCGACTCGGCCAGCGTCGTCGCCAGCTCCTCGACCTTGCGGCGCGAAGCGCAATAGACGATGCCGCTCTCGCCCTCGTGGGCGCGCACGAAGGCCAGCACCTGGCGCGACGAGCGCTCCTTGGTCTGGAAGGCAAGGCGCAGGTTCGGCCGGTCGAAGCTGCGCACAAAGACACGCGGCGGCGCGGCGGGAAAGAGCTTCTCGACAATGTCGCCGCGGGTCGGCGCATCCGCCGTCGCCGTCAGCGCCAGCGTCTGCAGCCGGCCGCCGATCTGGCGCGCGACATTGCCCAGGGTGAGATATTCGGGCCGGAAATCGTGGCCCCACTGCGAGACGCAATGCGCCTCGTCGATCGCCATCATCGTGACGTGGGCCTCGGCCAGCATCTCGACCGTGTCGGGCCGCGCCAGACGTTCGGGCGCGACGTAGAGCAGCCGCAGTTCGCCCGTGCGCAGGAGACCCATGACCCGGGCGTTCTCGGCAGGCTCGTTGCTCGAATTGAGGCTGCCGGCCGCGACGCCGGCGGCGGTCAGCGCCTGGACCTGGTCGCGCATCAGGGCGATCAGCGGCGACACGACCAGGGTGAGCCCCGGCCGCACGATGGCCGGGAGCTGGTAGCACAGCGACTTGCCGCTGCCGGTCGGCATGACCGTGAGCACGTTTTCGCCCGCCAATACGGCGCGGACGATCTCCTCCTGGCCGGGCCGGAATTCGTTGAAGCCGAAGACGGAATGCAGCAGCGCGTGAGCGGCCGAGAGGGCAGTCGAGAGGGCGTCGGTCATTGTTTTGCCGGCACTATCGCCGGGTCGGCGCGTCCCGTCATGCGCGCGATTGTGGATGAACCGGGCCTCTGGACTGGAAGGTGGACGGCTGAAGGCAAAATTAAGGCGGAACTCTGCCGGCCGGCGGCCGTTGTCCCGGGGAGGAGGCGCTCCGAAGCATGATCGTCCTGACCATTACGGTCCTGCTGGCAGCGACGGGGATCGCCGTCATGCCATGCTGGCGTTACAGCACCGGCTGGGGCTACGGACCCGGCGCCTGCATCGGCCTGCTTCTGGTCGGCATCGGAATTTCCGCCGTCGTCGGGCGGATCGGGGCATCCGACGCGCTCGGCGAGCGGCTGGCCATGCCGGCCAAGCCTGGGCCGGCCAAGTCTGGCTTCGTCATCGAGGCGTCCGTCATCAAGGCATCCGTCGCCGCGCCAGACTGACCGCGTAGCGAGACAGATCGTACATGCGTGTTAAAAACGCCTAGGGTCCTGCCGCACAAACAGCAGGAGACCCGACATGGCGCAGAAGCAACAGCGCGGCAATCGCGAAGCCAAGAAGCCCAAGCAGGACAAGTCCAAGAAGCTCGTCGCGGCCTCGCCGTTCGCATCGGCGAATTCCAATCCGGCCAAGGCGACGGTCGGCAAGCGGAAGTAGCTGCTTAACCCTCGCTGCTTAACCCAATGTCACGAGGATCGCGTGCGTGGCGCGATCCTCGCGCAGCGGGATGCACGCCTTGCCCTCCGTCACCGGCGAGGCCTTGCCGTCGACCTCGACGGCGATGACGCCGCGACCGACGCCTCCCGGATTGTGGACGGTGATCTCGTAAATCGCGCCACGATAGCGCAGCGTCATCTCGTATTCCGGCCAGGCCGCCGGGATGCACGGGTCGATCCACAATAGATTGCCCTTGAGGCGCAGGCCGAGAATGGCCTCGACGCCGGCCCGGTAGAGCCAGCCGGCCGATCCCGAATACCACGTCCAGCCGCCACGCCCGACATGCGGCGCCACCGAATAGACGTCGGCCGCCACGACATAGGGCTCGACCTTATAGCGCAGCACACCGGCGCGCGTGGCGGTGTGGTTGATGGGATTGATCAGCGCGAACAATTCGGCCGCCTTGTCGCCTTGGCCGAGGGCGGCAAAGCCCATGATCGACCAGGCGGCGGCGTGGGTGTACTGGCCGCCATTCTCGCGGATGCCCGGCGGGTAGCCCTTGATGTAGCCGGGCTCGAGCACCGTCTTGTCGAACGGCGGCGTGAACAGCGGCGCCACGCGATCGGCGCGGTTGACCAGACGCCCGTCGAGTGCCGCCATCGCCTGCACCGCCCGCTCCGGCCGCGCGGCGCCCGAGAGCGCCGCCCAGGATTGCGCGATCGAATCGATCTGGCATTCGTCGCTGCTCGCCGAGCCGAGCGGCGTGCCGTCGTCGTAATAGCCGCGGCGGTACCAGTCGCCGTCCCAGCCGCCGCGGTCCAGCGCCTCCTTGAGCGCTTCGGCATGGGCCGTCCAGCGCGCCGCCCGCGCGGTCTCGTTGCAGGCACGGGCGATCGGTATGAAGGCCGTGAGCGCGGCATGGACGAACCAGCCCAGCCAGACGCTTTCGCCGCGGCCCGCTTCGCCCACCATGTTCATGCCGTCGTTCCAGTCGCCGGTGCCCATCAGCGGCAGGCCGTGCGCGCCGGTGGCAAGGCTGAGATCGAGGCCGCGTGCGCAATGTTCGAACAGCGAGGCGGTCTCGTCGGCCTGGCTGGGCTGGAAGTAGAGATCGTGCTCGCCGGGCCGCAGCGCCGGACCGTCGATGAAGGGCACAGGCTCGTCGAGGATCGCCCCGTCGCCGGTGGTCTCGACATAGTGGGCCGCGACAGTGGCGAGCCAGGCGCGGTCGTCGGAGATGCGCGTGCGCACGCCCTGGCCGGCGGGCGGGAACCACCAATGCTGGAAGTCGCCTTCGACGAACTGCCGGGCGGCGGCGCGCAGGACATGGGCGCGCGCCAGCTCGGGGCGGGCGACCATCAGCGACATGACATCCTGCAGCTGGTCGCGGAACCCGTAGGCGCCGCCTGCCTGATAGAATGCGGCGCGCGCCCAGTAGCGGCAGGCCAAGGTCTGGTAGAGCAGCCAGCCGTTGAGAAGAAGGTCCATCGAGCGGTCCGGAGTCTTCACCTGGACGGCGCCCAGCGTCTCGTCCCAGAACGAGATGACCTCGCGATGGACGACACCAAGGTCGGCGGCACGATAGCGCTCGATCAGAATGCGCGCCGCGGCAGCATCCTCGGCCTGGCCGAGGAAGAAGACGATCTCGGTCACGCCGCCGCGGTCGAGTTCGATCTCGGTCTGCAGGGCCGCACACGGATCGAGGCCGGCGCCGACCCGTTGCGACAGCGGGATCGTGCCGCTCAGCGCCGCCGGATTGTCGGCGGTGCAGTTGCGTCCGATGAACTCGCTGCGATCGGCGGTCCAGGCGGTCTGGCGGCCGCCGAGATCGGCGAAGGCGACGCGCGTGCCCTGATGCATGTTCCATGGATTGCGCGCGAAGATCGCGCCGCTCAACGCATCGCGTTCGGTGACGACCGTCGGGCCCGACGCGCCGCGCCCGAGGCCGAGCACCCATTCGACGTAGGCCGTGACCGAGAGGCGGCGTGGACGGTCCGACATGTTGCGGATCGTGAGCCTGGAGATCTTGATCGAATCGCCCAGCGGGACGAATTGCAGCAGGCCGAGCGCGATGCCGTTCGCCACGACCTCGAACCGGCTGTAGCCCCGGCCGTGACGCACGATGTAGGGCGCCGTCTCGTGACGGATCGGCAGCGCCGTCGGGCCCCAGAGATCGCCGTTGTCGAGATCGCGCACATAGAGCACTTCGCCGGGACGATCGCTGACCGGATCGTTCGACCACGGCGTGAGCTGGTTGTCGCGGCTGTTCTCCGACCAGGTATAGCCGCCGCCGTCGGCCGCCACCTGGAAGCCGAACGAGGGATTGGAAACCACGTTGATCCAGGGCGCCGGCGTCGATTGCCCCGGTCCGAGAACCGTCACGTACTCGCGGCCGTCGGGCGAGAAGCCGCCGAGGCCGTTGAAGAACAGGAGCGCGCCCAGCGCGGCGACGGGCGGCGGCGGCGCGGTCGCCACGGCGTCGGTGAGCGGCCGGCGGCGGAGCGGCGGCACGACGCCGGGCGGCGTCTGCAGGCGGTTGAGCTGGTCGGCCAGGCTGCCGCGCCGGCCCGGCAGGACCACGCGCGCCACTGCGAGCAGCAGGTCGCGGGTCTCGGCCGAGATCAGGTCGCTGCGCAGGACGAAGACCCCCTTGTCGCCCTCGGCGCCGAAATGGGTGCGCGAGCGATGCGTTCGCACCAGGGTCTCGAGCGTCACCTGCAGGTCCTGCACGTAGGAGGCGCCGCGCTCGTTCAGGATGACGAGATCGACCACCAATCCCTTCAGCCGCCAGTACTCGCGCGCGCGCAGCAGCTCGCGCACGATCCCCGAATCCTCGACCTCGTCGATGCGCACCAGCATGATCGGCAGGTCGCCCGAGATGCCCTGGGCCCACAGCACCGGCGCGGGCGCGAGACCACGGCGGATCGTGTCCGACGACGCGCGCAGCGCCGGGTTGGCGTAGAGGACGTGGCCGGCCAGGCGCTGATAGAGGGTGGCCTGCGCCGGTGCGATGTCGAGATGACGCAATTGCACCTGGGCCTGCGTCCAGGCGAGCGTGGCGGCACGCTCGAAGGCGTTGGTGTCCTGGTGCTTGTCGATGGCATCGAGCAGGGCCTCGCGCGACGAGGCGACCATGGTCCAGAAGGCGATCTTGGCCGTGCTGCCGGCCGGAATCCACACGCGTCGGCGCAACGCGAACACCGGATCGAGCACCGGTCCAACGGTGTTGGACAGGCGCCGGCCGTCGATCACGGCCACGGGCGCGCCGATGTCGTTGCCGCGGCCGAGGAAGCGGGCGCGGTCGGTCTCGATCTCGACCTCGCCCACGCTCTCGCCCTCGACGACCGCCAGATGGGCGACCCACAGCTCGGGCTCGCCGGGGCTGCGGCGACGACGCGTCGCCAGGATGGCCCGCGCCGCGGCCAGGTACTCGGTCTGCACGAAGATCTTGGAGAAGGCCTGGTGGGCGGCATCGGCTGCCGGCGTCGCCAGCACGATCTCGGCATAGGAGGTGATTTCGATGTCGCGTGCCTGGGAGCCGGTGTTGGCGATCGACACGCGCCGGACCTCGGCATCGTCCTCGGGCGACACCACGACGTCGAGCGTGGTGGTGAGGGTGCCGTCGCGCCGCACGAATTCGGCGCGATCCTCGGCGAACATGACGTTGTAGCTGTCGGGCCGTGTTCCGCGCGGCTGATAGGTCGCCGACCAGACCGCGGCACTCTCGATATCGCGCAGGAAGATGTAGCTGCCCCAGTCGTCGCGCGTGGTGTCTTCGCGCCAGCGCGTGACGGCGAGGTCGCCCCAGCGGCTGAAACCCGAGCCGGCGGCCGTCAGCATGACCGAATAGCGGCCGTTCGACAGCAGATGCGCGGACGGGCTGGCGGCATGGGGGTTGCGCAACCGGCGCACGACCGCGGGCTCGAGATCCTCGACCGAACTGCTGGTGCCCACTTCCTCGGCCCGCGGATGGGCCACGGCAACGTCGCGCGGCGTGCGTTCCTGCAGCAGGAGCTCGGTTGCCTGCATCATCGGTTCGGCGTGGAAGCGGGTGCGCATGATGCCGTCGAGCAGCGCGTTGGCGATGGCGACGACCGTCATGCCCTGGTGATGGGCCATGTAGGCGCGCACCACCCACTGGGTCTTGCCCTCGGGCAGTCGTGCCGGCGTGAAGTCGATCGCCTCGTAGAAGCCGAAGCGGCCCTGGCCGCCGATCGAGGCCAGCCGGGCGAAGTTCGCGGTGGCGGCCCGCGGATCGACCATGGCGGCCAGCGCCGTCGCGTAGGGCGCCACGACGGCGGCCTCGCTCAAGCCGCGCTTGAAGCCGAGGCCCGGCACGCCGAAGTTGGAATACTGGTAGGTGA
>Ga0194051_1001546_pt1 | contig 12025 bp, 12 predicted proteins | sample SepL2320m_MetaG_FD_161275 | JGI IMG/M metagenome (GOLD analysis project Ga0194051, IMG submission 161275) | Anoxic zone freshwater microbial communities from boreal shield lake in IISD Experimental Lakes Area, Ontario, Canada - Sep2016-L239-20m | ecosystem: Environmental > Aquatic > Freshwater >... | reverse complement strand
AGGCAATTGTCAACAATTTGGCAAAAGAAGGTTGAATTTACAAAGACGCTAGTTACCATCACCTCTGTAACCTTCACTTGACGAGCAGAATCTGACTTCTGCCAACCCGAACAACGGAGTAGCTCATGGGCCGAGTAACGAAAGCAGTCATACCAGCAGCAGGTCTTGGAACTCGCTTTCTTCCAGCTACTAAGGCGCAACCCAAAGAGATGCTTCCAGTGGTTGACCGCCCAGCAATCCAGTACGTGGTCGAAGAGGCCGTGAAAGCCGGAATCGACGACATCTTGATTATCACGGGCCGCAACAAACGCAGTCTCGAAGACCACTTCGACCGCAACTTTGAGTTGGAATATCAGCTCAAGGCAAAGGGCAAAATGGGAGACTTGGCCGAGGTCGTCGAGCTTGCAGAACTAGCCGACATTCACTTTGTGCGCCAAGGCGAGCCGCTCGGCCTTGGCCATGCGGTTTCTGTTGCCCGCAAGCATGTCGGGGATGAGCCGTTTGTGGTCATGCTCGGCGATGACATAATGGATGAGCACTCAACAGTGCTCACCAACATGATTAAGAGCTTTGATGAGCACGAGGCTTCGGTGGTTGCCCTTATGGAGGTCGACAAGGCGTCCATCTCTTCTTATGGCTGTGCTGGTGTTTCAAACTGCCATGGTGCACTTTGTGAAATCACCGAGATCGTCGAGAAGCCTGACCCTGCCGATGCCCCCTCAAACCTTGCAGTCATGGGCCGCTATCTGTTCACTCCAGAGATTTTTGATGTACTCGGAGACGTGCAGCCAGGAGTTGGCGGCGAGATCCAGTTGACTGATGCCATTGCGGCGCTGCTCGGAAAGAGCCCCGTGTTTGGGTATGTGTTTAGCGAGGGCCGGTTCGATATTGGCAAAAAGATCGATTACCTGCGGGCCACTGTCGAACTTGCGCTTCGTCGTGAAGACCTGGGACCAGAGTTCCGTGCCTTCCTAACAGAGGTCGCTCACCGTGAAGGCCTGTGCTGAGTTCACCTGTGCTGTGTTCACCTGTGCTGTGTTCACCTGTGCTGTGTTCACCTGACTGTGTCATGAGATAGGCGCGGCAACTAAGCTGCGCCTATGTCAGACCGGGGCTTGACCCATCTTGATCCGCTCGGCCGTGCACGCATGGTTGATGTGACTCCAAAGGAACCCACTCACCGACGAGCTATCGCACGTGGCCGGGTGTACATGACAACCGACACCACCTCGTTGGTTGCACGTGGAGCGATCAACAAGGGCGATGTGTTGTCGGTCGCTCGCGTTGCGGGGATCCAGGCTGCGAAACGCGCCTCTGATCTGATTCCGCTCTGTCACCCCGTGCTGATGGGCGCCATGCTGGTGAATTTTCGCATCGAGGACTCGTTTATCGAGGTGGAGGCTCAGGTAGAAACCGTGGACCGCACTGGCGTCGAGATGGAAGCTCTTACTGCCGTCACGGTTGCTTGCCTCACGATTTATGACATGTGCAAGTCAGTAGATCGCGCGATGGTCATTGGCGAGATTGCCCTGTGGGAGAAGACCGGCGGCCGTTCTGGAACATTCCGGCGGCAATCAGAACTCGTCGGTGAGGCCGGCGAAGACGCCTAAAAGCAAGGGTTTTCTGCTCAGTAGCTCGAATAACACTGATGTAATCCGTAAGCTACTTGTAACATTGAGCCTGAAACCGTAAAGTGTTGTTTGCGTTGAATACACCTAGCTCGCTCAGAGCTACATTTCGCACAACTCGCTGAATCGATTGTTCCCGCCGGAGCCCTCGGTTCAAGAAAAGGACTGAAACATTCAATGAATGTCTCTACGTTGATCTTCTTAGGTCTCGCAGTTGTTTGGGCCATCGTGTTACTTCCAGAGGTCCTTCGCAAACTCTCGGTGGGTCGCCGCACTGACTCCATCCGCTCGTTTAATCATCAGCTTTCGGTCCTCCATCGGTCGGGTAACCGTCGCGGCGCAGACTTGCCAGGAATGCCTCGCCCAGTCAGCCGTAATTCCACTGGCGCCCGTAATTCTTCTAACAATGTGATTGATCTTCGAGATCGGTCCAACGCTGCTGGGGCTCAGACTTCTCCGGCGAAGATCTCTCCTTCGGTGCGCCGCCGTCGGCAGGATGTACTGGTGGTCCTGAGCGCAATCGCAGTGCTGACTCTTCTCTGCACCGTTGCCTTCGGAAGTGTCTTCCTTGTTCCGTTTCTGCTGTCGGCAGCTTTACTTGTTGGCTATGTCTTCCTGCTCAATCAGGCAAATCAGTCCGCCGGAATGGTGCAGCAGAGAGCCCAACGAAGTGGCCTGGTGCCTGCCTCCTCACTTCCGAGCAGCCTGCAGACTTCAACCGTCGGCCGTGCAACTCCAGCCCCGCGACGAGTCGCAAACTAACACCAGCCTTGCCGGCTTCTTGGGTAAGCCCTTCCCCGGCTAGTGTCAAGGTTCCTTTCCTGGGGGTGTAGCTCAGTTGGCTAGAGCGCTTCGGTCGCATCGAAGAGGTCGTGAGTTCGATTCTCATCACCTCCACCAAAAGGTCCTCATTCGAACCCCGGTCTAGCAATGGACCGGGGTTCGGACAGAGCCCTATAACTTGCAGAACTGTTGTCAGATCGACTCGACCTAACCGTTGATGTCAAACATGACGAACCCTTTGTTGAGGGCGGAGACATCATCAGCTCTGCGGGGGTTTCCGCAGGTAGTGACATGGCCCTCCATCTGCTGAGGCGGCTTGCAGATATTGACCTGGCTCGCCAGATACGGCGGGGGATTCAGTGCGATCCGCTTCCACGTGTATAGTAATTTGCTATACATATTGGTATACTTTTTGTATGGCCCAACTCGTCACTCGTGTAGATGAAGCGCTGATGCGCAAAGTTGATGAACTCGTTGCCCAAGGGGCAGCATCTAGCCGATCTGACCTCGTCAGAATGGGACTGGAGCGGATCATTGATGAACACCGCAGGCAGAGAACTGGGCGTCAGATCGCCGAGGCGTATCGACGAAGCCCGGAGACGCCTGCTGAACTCAGCGGGCTAGATGTCGCCACGAGGAGTTTGATCAACGAGGAGCCTTGGTGACGATCCCCCAACAAGGAGACATTTGGTGGGCAGAAATCGAATCTGCTCGCCGCCCAGTATTGGTGGTCACGCGCTCAGAAGCGGTCTCGGTTTTGACTGGCGTAGTGGTCGCACCTGTCACGAGGACCATCCGTTCAATCCCAACGGAGATCCAACTCGGCACCGAGGAAGGCCTGACCACGGAGTGCGTCGCCAACTTCGACAGCCTCCAACGTATTCAACGTGCAGCACTGACCGCCAAGATCGGTGAACTCGGTATTCGGGCTACCGAAATATGCCATGCACTTCGAATGATGAGCGACTGCTAGGTCTCGCCCTCCCGAGCAAGTCCCCACACAGTTCATTCTTGCTGCATCAATTGCTCTGCGCAGCAAACGCCTCTGCCGGCAGGTCCTTTTCGCCCATGGCTATTGCCTCGAGTACTCGGTCAATCACTGCTTGTGGCTGCAGGCCCTCGGGCATCTTTGGGGCCGTGCCCTCAAGGGCACGGGTTATGAGTCCCGTTTCGGTGTGTGGCGCCCGAATGTCAAGCACCCTGATCTTTTGTCTCCGTAGTTCTCGCGCGGCCACACCCATTGCCGTTTTGGCTGCGACCTTCGACGCGCAGTAAGCCCCCATGCCGGCAATCGTCATATCGGCGGCGACACCAGTAAATGAGGCAAGGAAACCCTCAGGGTTGAGACTCGTGGTAGCGAGCGAGATGACGTTTATCACTCCGAGAGCGTTAACAGCCATCACTTCTTGCGCAACCTCATCGGAAAGTTCACTGAAGTTGCCGAAAGCTACGACGCCCGTGCAATTGATGATTCCGTCCACGGATTGCCCCTGTGAAACAGCGGTCAAGGCCGCTGCGACTTCACCCCGCTTTGTGATGTCAGCAACCGCTACGGGAAGGTCACGCAGAGCAGCAGCCAGTGAATTGGGACTTCGAACTATGAGCCTCACGTCTGCACCACGCTGACTCAGATCGTGGGCCGTAAGTTGGCCGAGGATGCCTGTAGCGCCCAGTACCACAACGGTCTTATTAGCAAAATAATTCATCAGTTTCTCTCACAGGGTGGTCATCATGAACGTGCCGGTCTCAATGTCGTGCATGACTCGGAGCGAGTCAGTACCAACCTTCATTATGCTCTCGTTGTTGCTCGAACGGGTATCGACCTAGATGACAAGGTGGCGAACCTACGAGGCTTCTTCAGGGGTTCGAACAGAGTCCCATTACATGTCCGGCCGCTTGTCGCTGCATTCGGACGTTGTCTTGTAGCGGATCACGCGAGTTTCGATCATGACACTCCGCGCATGCTGTTGTTACGTGCCTCGTGAGTGAGTTCGGCGAGGCCAAGGACTTCTAACAAGGGAGGAAGGTACATTCCAAACCTGCCCCGATAGCCGTTTCGAAGTCCGTACCAGCCGCCAACCGGATTGTCGGTTGCTCGTCCAAATGCTTCGACGGTGCCAGTCGCTGGCTCCTTCTTTTCATCCGCAGCGCCGAGTGGCACCCAGTCACCCTGCGCAATGAGCCATGCATGCAGATCGTCAACTGCTCGCCACAAGTAGAGGAGCTTTGTCGACCCCACCTGGCATACCAATTCGTTTGGATCTGCATCTTGATCCCGATACATCTCGTACGCAGAGCTGCCCGGCGGAGTGGTCAACTTCCATGGATCTTCCTTGGTCCCGATAGTCACGATTGCTTCTCCTCTGACGTAGATAACGCCGCTATGAGTTGTCTTGGACCCCGTTTATTATGTCTTGGAGCCAGACGAAATTTCGGAGATCGCTGAGATCTTCCAAGCTACTCCCAACTCCTTGGCGGCTCGCAGGAATCGACATACCACAGCGGCCAAAACTCCGTTGGTATCAGCCAGTTGGCCAGTTCAGTAGGGTTCAATGTTCAGCAGCGAGGTTCCTCTGGGGGAGTCCTGCCAAGTCCAGTGCGCTAGGAACCTAGTGAACTTGTGCCGAGGAGGCGCTAGCGGTGCTCTTTCCAACGATGACGTTCGCGTTGTTCTTCGTCGTCGTGCTGGGTGTGAGCTGGAAGCTGAATGATCGCCCCACAGACTGGAAACTGTTTGTTCTGGGTGCCAGCTACGTGTTCTACGGCTGGGCTGACTGGAGGTTCTGCTTTTTGCTGGCAGGGTCAACCGTTGGCAACTGGGTACTTGCCCAAGCAGTGTTTCGGGCTCGCAATGATGTGAATCGTAAGCGCTGGATGCTCTGTGCGGTTGGGTTAAACCTGATTGTTTTGGGTTTCTTCAAGTACTACGGCTTCTTTGTGGAATCAGCGCTCACCGTGCTCGAACCCCTTGGGCTTGCGGCTACCCCCATGCTCATCAAAGTGGCACTTCCCATCGGAGTGTCCTTCTTTACTTTCTGCGCAATCAGTTACGTGGTGGACGTGTTTCGTCGCCACCAGGACACAGTCGCCTTGCTCGACTTTGCGGTCTACCTCTCATTCTTTCCGCACCTCGTAGCTGGACCGATTGTTCGAGTATCGGAATTTGTCCCACAAATGAATCACCGCCCGAGTGGGCAGACCGTAGATGTCACCCGTGCCGCCCGGTTGATTTGCCGGGGACTCTTCAAGAAGGTGGTGATCGCCAACTTTTTGGCAACCGCCATTGTTGATCCAGTCTTTGTCGCTCCGGGACAGTTCCGAAACTGGGAACTGCTCGTCGGTGCTTGGGCGTACGCGGTTCAGATCTACGCGGACTTTTCTGGCTATACCGATATTGCAATCGGCATCGCCCTGCTCATGGGCGTGAAATTTCCCGACAATTTCGATCAGCCCTACTCGGCTCGAAGCATTCAGGATTTTTGGCGGCGCTGGCATATGACACTGTCGAGATGGCTCCGTGACTATCTCTACATTCCACTCGGTGGCAACCGTGGCGGCCCACGCGCCGAGTACCGGAATTTGTTCCTGACCATGCTCTTTGGGGGACTTTGGCACGGTGCGAGCTGGACCTTCATTATCTGGGGCGCGTACCAGGGCATTGGGCTTGTGCTCGAGCGTCGTCATGCAGTTCGCCTTGAAGCCTTGGCACTTGGTTCCGCTGACCCTGGTATTCAAGTAGCTGACAACCCCGACGAGACTCAAGTGATGCAGCGAGCAACTCCGACCGTTGTGTCTACCGAAACCATGAACCCGTGGTTGGCTCGACTCTTGGTGTTTCACTTTGTTGTGGTGGGCTGGATCTTTTTCCGAGCCACCTCTGTCACCGGGGCTCTGGAGTACTTCTGGAGCCTGATAAGTAATTGGGGAGTCGGAACTCTGGTTACCCCGATGGTTTTGCTGGCAATATTTGTTGGCATGATCGGACAGTTCATTCCCCGTCGAATTGGCGATGCCCTGGAGTATCGAGCCTCTCAACTCCCGCCCATCGTGATGGCTATCGGGATCGGAATATTCCTTTTGGTAATCAACCTGCTTGGCCCGCAGGGTGTTGCCCCGTTCATCTATTTCAATTTCTAATGACTCAACAGCGATCAAACCAGCAGCGATCAAACCAACAGAGATCAACTCAGAATCCGCGGCGGCGACCCCGTCGCGTTCGCCGCACCCAATCAGCAGAGACTGTTTGGAAGGGTCTCGTCATCGCCCTGATCGTTTTTGTAGTTCTTGCTTCGGGAAACATGGTTGCATCAGCCGAGGGCATGCCGCTGGGCTGGCAGCGTTCAGTGGCTGTTGCAACCTCTGGGGTCATCGACCGGTTGACCAACCTGGTTTCACTGAATCGCCCCTATGACTGGGCGGCACAGCAACTTGGCGTGGAGCAAAAAAATGCAGACTTTGAGTTCCGGGCAACTGAAGAGCCTGCTCCGGAAGCCACTGCTACAACCACCACGCTTCCGCCCGTTCGTGTGCCCACTGCCGCCGAGCCACTCAACGTGGTCGTGGCAGGAGACTCCACGGCAAAAGGCCTTGGCGATATGTTGAAGTCAGAAGTGACAGACATTCCTGAACTCAAGATCACGAATTACGGCAAAGTCTCTACTGGCTTGGCTCGCTTCGACTATTTCAACTGGGGTGCTCGGATGCAAGAGATCGTTGCAACGGATGCTCCCGAAGTGACGCTCTTTATGGTGGGCGCGAACGACGGTCAGTCCATTCTTGAAGGTGACGGCACCGTGGTTGCTCAATATGGATCTGCCGAATGGGAAGAACAGTACCGAGCGCGCATCGCAGGAATCATGGACCTCAATCAAGGCCAGGGCCGGCGCCTGATATGGATCGGCGAACCCAACGTCAGTAATCCTGACATTCAGCAGGCAGTGCAGACCGGCAACCGCATCGCCCAAGAAGAAGCCAAGACTCGACCTTGGGTGTCGTATTTCGATGTGGCCAAACGTGTTGCGGGCCCTGATGGCGGCTTTGCGGACTACATCACCTTGCCGGACGGAAGCACTGCTCGATGCTATGCCGGCGATGGCGTGCATCTGAGCGTGAAGTGTATGAATCGCGTGCTGCAGGACCTAGTCCCGACCTTGACGGGGCTCTATGGATCCACGACCGGCTCCTCCACCCGAAGCACCCTTCCTCCGATGACGGTTCCCTCGACCACGGCAAAACCCAAGAACTAGGTCAGTGCAAAAACTGGTGCGCTTAGAGCAGACTCTGCACAAGCGCCTCGTGAAACCAGATGGCGCACATGGCACCCAGAGCCAACGCTGGCCCAAACGGAAAACGACTGTCCTTGCGGGTCAGCAGAGCGACCACGCCCATGAGTAATCCAAAGAGGCTGCCAAAGAGCAGTCCGTAGATGGGTAGGAGTGGGTGGAGCCAGGCCAAGAACATCCCTAACAGCAGCGCCATGCGAACATCTCCGAAGCCCAGCTTGCCGGGGGCGATCAGCCAGAGCAGAAAGAACAGTAAAAAGGCTCCGGCGGCTCCCCCTAGCGCATACAAAATTTGGCTCGGATCACCGAGTCCAATAGAGACTGCGCTGATCAGAACCAATCCGATCGCGGCCCCAAGCCATGGCATCCAATACGGGATCAGCCAGATTCGCAGATCCACAACAGAGATTGCCGCAAGGACTAAAACCAGCCACAGGTAGGGCACGGCTACCCAGCTGTCATCTAGCAACCACAACGTCAGCACGAGCGCCGCAGGAACTCCAATCTGAAGAAGCGGAACCGTGAAGGGAAACTTCCTACCGCAGCTCGTGCAGCCCCGAATCCAACTCAGCCCAGGAATGGTGTCTACAGGGGTGCAGACTCGATGACACCTCGAGCAGATGGCTTGTCGATAGACCGCACGGATTTTCACCGCCGGCGTTGTCGCCGTGCCATCCTCGGAGCCAACGTCACGAGGCGTGAGCGGTCGCAGTTCCTTGAACCGGTGAAGCGGCAGCGTCATCAACCAAGCAATGACAACTCCGCAGACGGCCACCGCAATGAGTTGCATTAGGCCTCAAGCAACTTCTTGGCCAAAGCACCTGCTGCTGCTCGGTCAATTTTCTGGGCTGTAGTCAACGGCAAACTCTGAGCGATGACCACCATGTCGGGTAGCTTGTACTTTGCGATCAGGTGGCTGCCATGCTCTCGCAGTTCCTCGAGCGTGGGCGGCCGCTCGGGGTCTTCAACGCAGAGCATTGCGAGTCCAAGCTCGCCCAAAATCTCATCGGGGTACGGAATCACAACTGCCGAAATCACTCCCGGGTGCTCCAGAAGCGCAGCTTCAACTTCGGCTGGAAACACGTTGTACCCACCACGGATGTACATCTCGCTTCTTCGGCCGGCCAGCATGACCCGGCCCGCGGAATCCATGCTGCCAAGGTCTCCGGTTCGCAACCATCGATCTGCTGTGAGCGCAGAATGAGTTGCGCTTGGGTCGTTCCAGTAGCGCTGCATGACTGCAGCCGATCGGAGCTGCAACTCGCCAACTTCACCGGTTTGCAGGGGTGAATCCTGCTCGTCGGCAATGCGTACCTCAACCCCAGGCCGGGCAATGCCAACTGTTTGCAACCCGTCCTCTTCGGGGGAGTCAAAGGCAGTTGCTATGCCGACCCCGCCCGATTCTGTAGAGGAGTAACGAATCGAGTAGCCGGCACCAAAGCGCTCTCTTGCCTCACGAACTAGTGAGGGTGCAGAAGCGGCGCCGCCAGCAATAATCGATGTCACGCAACTGAGGTCAAGCGAATCCATCAGTGGTGAGCGCAGCATGAGCGCAAGCTGAGGTGCAACCACTCCCAGTGTGGAGATGCGGTGCTGGGCCACAAGCTGAAGCGCATCCTCTGCCCTCCACCTCGGCATCACGTGCAAGGTATTGCCCAAGCGCAGGTACCAAGGCAACTTGGTGGACATCCCGACATGCGCAAACTGAGTTGAGGCCAACATGGGTGATCCGCCACCCCAGCGTTGCTCAGCCCCCGGCCCAAGATCAATACTCTGAATGCCTCGAAGCTGCGAAATGCAATACACAGCGGCCTTGGGTTGACCAGTCGTGCCCGAGGTAAAGCAGATCACTGCTGCATCATCATCTTCTGCTGGCCTAGAAATCCCGCTTGCGGTTGGCTCGCCTGCGGTCGGCTCAACTGCGCGTGATCCAGGTTTCATCACTGCGATCTCTGCCCGAAGGGGTAGTCCGTCGAGCAACGTCGGGTCGGTCAGCGTCAGACGCGCCCCGAGCAGCGAGATCAAAGTTGCCCGTTCAGGCACGGACAAGGTCGGACTGATTCCCGCAAAAACTGCACCAAGTCTTGAAACTGCCACTGCGGCCACGACCCAATCGCCGCCAGAGGGAAGTAGCAATCCAACACGGTCTCCGAGGGCAACTCCACGCTGTGAAAGTTGTACTGCAAGCGCATCAGCAGCACGGTCGAGTTCTTCATACGTCAGGACCCCGTCCGCTGCGACAACCACTGCTCGGTCGCCAAAGCGTTGGCCGGCCTCACGGGCGATCTCACTGAGCACGGCCCTGATCGTAGGGCACCGGCCCTTTGCAACGGCGTCTCCCGCTATGGTCCAGAGCCTATGGAACCAAATCCTCAGTCCATTCTTCTCACTGGCCGCACTGCACTAGTCACGGGCGCCGCAAGAGGAATCGGTCGTGCTACCGCGCTGGCCCTAGCTCGTTTTGGGGCAGATGTTGCTGTGTGTGATCGCCTAGGCGAGGAACTTGCAGAGACCGTTGCCGAGATTGTTGCGCTCGGCAAGCTTGCGCCGAGCGCCGTGCTTGACGTTCGAGATACCGAGGTGGTCGAGGCCTGGGTGCAGGATCTGGGTGAGCAATGGGACCACCTCGACATCCTGGTCAATAACGCCGGCGGCGGTTTTTATGCACCGGTCATGGATGTGAATACCAAAGGTCAAGCGGCCCTGATTGCAGAGAACTTCACACAGGTTGTCGAAGTGACGCGCTGTTGCGTTCCCCTACTTGCAGCGGGTGCAGCAGCGGGCGGACCGGCTGCAGGTGGGGCGTCGATCATCAACATCACCTCGGTCGAGGCTCATCGCGCCGGCCCGGGGTTTGGCATTTACTCAGCCATGAAGGCAGCAGTTGCCAATATGACTCAAACCTTGGCTTTGGAACTTGCGACACAGAAAATCAGAGTGAACGCAATCGCGCCTGACATGATCCCAACCCCCGGCGATGGTTGGCTCATTCAGGATTCCGAAGCGTTGACTGGAACGACTTGGGCTAAGACTCCGTGGCCAGAAGAGGGCCACGCTGGCGATGTGGCCTCCGTTGCGGTTTGGCTGGCTGGTCCGATGAGTAAGTTCGTAACCGGCACCACTGTGCACGTGGATGGCGGAACGCTTGCCTCCTCAGGTTGGAAGCGACCCATCGATGGCGGTCGCTGGGTTCTCTAATTGGCTGACTGCGCCTACTATCTGACGACCCGTCAGAAACAACTGAACTGAAACAGGAGTAGTCATGGAGTCAGCAGCACCCGGAGCACCGCTAGCGGGCCTTCGAGTAATTGAGTTTTCACTCCTAGGGCCCGGCGCCGTTGGGCTTCATCTGGCCGACCTTGGTGCAGATGTCATCAAGGTGGAATCGCCTCAGGGTGACTACATCCGGCAGATGACCTGGCCCATCATCGAGGACTCCTCGCTCTTGCATTGGCATATCCATCGTGGCAAGCGCTCTCTCACGTTGGATTTGAAGACAGAAGAAGCCAAAGACGTATTTCGTGATTTGGTTCGAGATGCCGACGTAGTAATCGAGGCCATGCGTCCGGGAGCGCTGGCGAAGCGCGGGCTTGGTTTTGAGGACCTGAAAGAAATCAATCCTCGGATTGTTTTTTGCACCATCTCTGGTTACGGAATGACTGGGCCCTACGCCGATCTTCCGAGTCACGGGATCGCCTATGACACGTGGGCAGGATTGGTCAAGCCGGGCTACACCGAGGATGGCCTTCCGTTTATCCCTGAACACCCATCGGTAGGGATTCATGCCGGCCCCCTATTTGCCGCCTTTGGTGTGTTAGCTGGAGTGACCCGTGCCCGTGAAACCGGCCAAGGTTGCTTCTTGGAAGTTGCTCAATCAGATGCATCTGCTGCGATGGACTGGCTCCGCAGCGAGACGTTCAAGGCCTACGAGAGACCAGAATCAGAAGTCACCGGAAACAAGGCCGATAACTACGAACGCCGAGCACCAGGAACTGCTGGCATGACAACAGGCGTTCGCTATCAGATCTACGAATCCTCTGACTCCCACATTTTGTTTATGGCCTCGGAGCAAGAGTTCTGGAAGAACTTCTGTGCAGGCGTTGACCGGATGGACCTGTTCGACAAGTGGCCAGGATCAAAGTTCGGTGATCACGCAAAAGACAATATGGAGTTGCGCAAAATTCTGGCCGAGATCTTTAAGACGAAGACCACTGCTGAATGGGTGATTTGGTCCGGGGAGCACAACACCACAATTGCGCCCGTCAACACACCCGAGACTCTGGCACAGGACCCACAGTTCATCGACCGGCTTGGGTTCATGCCATATGAGAC
>Ga0194051_1001543_pt1 | contig 12035 bp, 11 predicted proteins | sample SepL2320m_MetaG_FD_161275 | JGI IMG/M metagenome (GOLD analysis project Ga0194051, IMG submission 161275) | Anoxic zone freshwater microbial communities from boreal shield lake in IISD Experimental Lakes Area, Ontario, Canada - Sep2016-L239-20m | ecosystem: Environmental > Aquatic > Freshwater >... | reverse complement strand
CGAACGCAACCGAACCGCCGGCACCGGGATGCCCATACGAGCCAGGTCCGGCGAACAGCGAGAACGGGCCCGAGGTCATGAAGCCCATACCAAAGGTGGTGGGCATGATGAGGCAGTTGTCGGGTTCGTTCTCGGGGGTCACGGTGACACGAGCGACATTGCGCACCGCATCGCTGATGAGTTGCACGCCATCGATTGGAGCCATCGTTGCGGCGTAGACCTTGGCCAACGAAGGAGCATTGCTCACACCGTTGGCGGCAGGAATCTCGGCGGCCAAGACCCGTGAGGTGTTGAACACACTGGTTCCGAGACCGCCAGCAGCGGACTCGGCGTTGAACGCACCGTTGAGGGACAACGCATCGCCGCCGGGCGTGCCCGGCCCCATGAATTGCGCCATCATTGCGGCCACTGCGGGATCAAGGTTGGGCTGCGATGCCAAGATCGGCGACACGCGCTTCACGAACTCGGCAGGCAAACCAACCCACAAGTCAATGCCGAGTCGCTGGGTGATCTCCTCTTGAACAAACGTGCCGAGGCTGCGATGCGTTGGGTCGACGCGGCGCACCAGTTCGCCGGCGAGCCAGCCATAGGTGAGTGCGTGGTAGCCGTGCGCGGTGCCAATTGGCCAACGTGGCGCGGTGTCGGCCAAGCGGGCCGTAATGGTGTTCCAGTCGAGTGCGTCTTCGAGGGTGATGGGCCCATCAACGGTGTAGAGCCCAACTTGATGAGACAGCAGTTGCGCAACGGTTGCATGACCTTTGCCGTGTGCTGCGAACTCAGGCCAATACTGCGAAACCGGAGCGTCGTACGACAGCAAGCCACGATCGACGCAGATTGCAATAGCAATGGCGGTGATGCCCTTAGTGGTGCTGAATACCAACTGCAGCGAATGCTCGGCATAGGGAACTGTGCGTTCGGTATCGAACCAGCCACCCCAGAGATCGACGACCTGAACGCCGCGGTGATAAGCGGACACGCCCGCGCCGAGTTCTTCGGTGTTCGCAAGGTTGGCAGCAAATGCTTCGCGTACTGGTTCCCAGCCGGGAGCAACGGTTCCGATGATGTTGGTCATGCCGCCAACATAGTTCGTTTAGCGCAGTGAGCCTTTGCTCGATGCCTCATAGCGATACACAGCCGGGGCACCCACAAGGAACTGAACCATCTGGCCCTGAAACGCAGCGAGGTGAGGCGTGGAGAAATGCGCAGTGAGCGCTTCTTGATCGCGCCACTCTTCGAAGATCAACACCGTGTTGTCGTCGTCGCACGCAAACGAGAAGCGGTACTCGAAGCAACCATCTTCGGCCAACGTGGCGACACGTACCGCGTTGGTGGCCTCGATGATTGCTTCGCGCTTTGTGCCATCTACCGGAAAGGATCCGGCGATCAAGATCACGCGTTATCGACGATCTCGCGCAACGTCTCGATGGTCTGAACGGCGTTGGGGCCAACTGGGTTCACCGACAACACGGTGACGCCGGCTTCTTTGAACGCACCAACGCGCTCTTTGATGTAGCTCTTTGGGCCAACCAAGTTGGAGAGCTCGAGCCACTCGCCCGGAAGCGCAGCGGCAGCTTCGGCCTTCTTGCCCTCGAGGAAGAGGTCTTGCACGTTGACGGCTTCTTCTTCGTAGCCGTAAGCCCGGCAGATGTCGTTGTAGAAGTTCTTACCGCGGGCGCCCATGCCGCCCACGTAGAGCGCCATGTTGGGGCGTGCGTAGTCGAGCAGTTTGGTGCGGGTCTCGCCGACGAACTCGTCGCCGATGGCCAACATGCCGCCAGCAGCAATGTCGAGCACCTTGCGCGATGGATCACGCTTGGCAGTGCCTGCCTTGAGCGAGTTGCCCCACACCTGCTGAAACTTCTCGGGGATGAACATGATGGGCAGCCAGCCATCGGCCATCTCGGCTGTGGCTTCGACCGAGCGGTCCTTCAGGCTCGCCCACCAGACGGGGATCTCGCTGCGCACAGGATGGTTGATGATCTTGAGTGCCTTGCCCAAGCCGAGGCCCTGGCCTTGTGGCAACGGAGCCTGAACAACCTGACCCTGATAGTTAAACGCCTCTTCGCGCTTCCAGATCATGCGGCAGGCCTCGATGTATTCCTTGATGCGCACCATTGGCTTTTCGTACGGCATGCCGTGGAAACCTTCGATGACCTGAGCGCCACTGGCGCCGAGGCCGAGGATGAAACGACCATCGCTGATGTGGTCGCAACCGGCGGCGGTCATTGCCATCAGCGCTGCAGTGCGGCTGTACACGTTGAGGATGCCGGTGCCGATTTCGACTCGCTCGGTCTTTGCTGCAAGGTAGCCAACCTGGCTGACCGCATCGAAGCTGTAGGCCTCGGCGATCCAGACCTGATCGAGGCCGACCTTTTCGAGTGCCACGACTTGATCGACGGCTTGCTTGAAACCGCCCGAGTAATTGATCATCATTGAAAGCTTCATGGCTACGACCTTAGGTGAACGTCGTTGAGATTTCCGGACCGGAAACCTTCGAGATCGAGCGTTACGTATCGATAGCCCACGCCCTTGAGCGCGCTCACGATGCGTTCGCGGTGTTCGAGAACCAAGCCAATCTCAACGAGGTCAACCTCGAGGCGCGCCGTCTCGTCGTAATGCCGTACCCGCAGTTGGCGAAAGCCCAACTGCCGCAGTGCTGCTTCGGCTCGGTCCACCCGGCTGAGAACAGCAACTGATACCTCGGTGCCGTAGGGCACCCGGCTGGCCAGACACGCAGCGGCAGGCTTGTCCCACGTGCGCAGCCCAAAGCGCTGCGACAACGCGCGCACATCGGCCTTGGTGATGCCGGCCGCAACCATGGGGAACTGCGCGCCGCGTTCGTCGGCCGCTGCCTGGCCGGGTCGGTGCTCGCCAAGATCGTCGAGGTTTACACCCAGCAACACCGTGGCGTGCTCGGCGACAGCGATAGGTCCGACGACATCCATCAGTTCGGCCTTGCAGTGATAGCAACGATCGATGTCGTTCGCGCGGTACGCCGCGCGGGCCATCTCGTCGGTGCGCACCGGGGTCCATCGCAAACCCCATTCAGATGCCAACGATCGACAGTCGGCCTCTTCGTCACCAGCCAGCGATGGCGACACGGCGGTGACCGCATGCGCCGAGGTCACTCCAAGAATCTGATGCGCGCGGTACGCAAGAAACGCTGAGTCGACACCGCCGCTGAACGCAACGACCACATTCGCGAGTCGACGCAACTCGGCATCGAGTAACTCGAGTTTTGCGTCGAGCGAAACATCCGCGGCAATGGTCACCGCCACATGTTCGCAGCTCCGCCCCCGAGTTCCAATGCTGTACGTGAACCATGGCAGGATTGCTGCTCATGACCGTGCCTACGTGGTGGAACGAGCGACGTTACGGCCTCTTCGTGCACTCAAGCGTTGGCGCAGTTCCGTCGTTCAGCCCCATTGGCGAATACGCCGAGTGGTACTGGAGCCACATGGGCCCCGAGCAACTCGAGGATGTGCTGTTGCATCCAAGCCCGATGGCCGAGGTGCTCGCGTATCACCGCGATCGCTGGCCACACATCGAGCACTACGACGACTTCATTCCGCTGCTTACGTACCACCGCTTCGACGCCGACGAGCAGCTTGAGCTTGCAACGAGTGCGGGCATGAACTATCTCGTGCACACCACCAAGTTTCACGACGGGTTTTGTTGGTGGGATGCGCCGGGCACCCAACGCACGTCGGTGCTGCAGGGCCCGCAGCGCAACGTGGTGGGCGAGCTCGCCGATGCGTGTCGCCGGAGCGACGTGTTGTTCGGCACCTACTACTCGTTGCTCGATTGGGCCGACGATCGCTATCCCGACAAGTCGTACATCGACGAAATTCTGCATCCACATGTGCTCGATCTCGTCGAGCGTTATGGCTCGCAGATTCTGTGGGGCGACGGCCACTGGGGCCACGGGCCCGATCTATGGCGCGGCGCCGAGCTCATCGAACGCGCCCAAGAGATCGCTGCCAAACAAGGTCACGAGTTGCTCATCAACGACCGTTGGTGGCACCCATCGCCCTCGATTGTTACCTACGAATACAACGCACCAGCCGAGATCGAACTCACCCCGTGGGAGTTGTGCCGCGGCGTCGGGCACTCGTTTGGCAACAACCGCGCCGAGCGCGCTGAGCACATGCTGTCCACCGGCGCGCTGCTCGATCTGCTTACCGAGGTCATTGCCAAGGGCGGCAACCTGTTACTCAACGTAGGGCTCACCGCCGATGGCAGCATCCCGCTACTGCAGCAGCAACCGTTGCGCGAAATGGGCGCTTGGGTCAACGCGCATCGCGATGTCGTGCACGGCAGTCGGCCCTTCGATCAGTGGGGCGACGCGCAGGTTCGCTATGTGCGAGTCGGCGACGATGTAGTCGCCGTAGATCTGTCGGCCGGCACCGAGTTCACATTGGCTGGACTCACGCCCGATCGATACGAAGTCACTTCGGTAGTAGCCAACGACGGCGGCGCGTTGCATTGGGAACAACACCGCGGCGGTGTCGTTGTGCAACGGGTCGACCGTTCGCCGGTTGGGCTTGCGGGCGTCTATCGCATTGCGCTTCGCCCCGTCGCCGAGGCCATCCGCTTGTTCGAGCAGCGCGAGCCCACTCCGTTGCCACTGCAGCCACTACTCGACGCCGCCAGGCCAGGCGACATCGTTCAATTGACCGACGGCCTCTACCGCGGGCCGGTCACCATTCCCGACGGCGTCACGTTGCGCGGCCTCGGCCGGGACCGCACCACCATCGTGGGCCAGGGCGAGATCGTTGTGCACCTTGGCGCTCACTCGCGTCTCGAGCACGTGCTCATCACCGGTGGACCAACTCGCTTCTTCAACTTCCACGCCCCGGTCGTGCTGCTCGGCGGCGTGGGCTCAGCAATGGTTGGGTCGCACTGCGAAGGCCACATCGTGGTCACCGCCAGCGACGTCGTCATCCAAACGGTCACCGCTGTTGGCGTCATTGGTTTCGCCGAACGAACCACCATCGAACGAAGCACGTTCAAAGGCATGCGTTGGGACATTGGCATCGAACTCGCTGGCGGTTCGGGCCACACCATCACGCAGAACGAAGTGATCGATCACATCTGCAACATCCGCCTTCGCGACGCGAGTGCCAGTGTGATCTCCGAGAACCGTCTCGAAGGCCGTTGGTGGGCCGTGCACCTCACCAACTGCAACCACATCGGCGTGATTGAAAACAAGGTGAGCAACACGATGCGCGCCGTCAATGTGCACAGCGGTAGCGGATCAACCATCAGCGGTAACTGGGTTGCCGATGGCGATAGCGGCGCGTTGATTGAGTTCGGCGCCACCGATACCGCGGTGCTCGACAATCACATCGAACGGTGCCGCATTGGCGTGTTGGTGTGGGATGCCCCCACCACGCGGGTGGGTCACAACACCTACGTCGATCTCCACGAAGAAGAACCAGTGGTCACTGGGCCCGAATAGTTATCGGCGCTGAAAGTTGGCTGGCCGCTTTTCGGCAAAGGCACGTGGACCCTCTTTAGCATCGGCGCTTGCCATCACGGCCATGCCATGCGTGGCTTCCCATGCGAAGGCATCGGCCTCAGACATCGAGTCGGTGACGCGCAGCGTCTTGAGGATTGCCTCAACGGCGAGCGGACCGTTCGCAGCGATCATCGCAGCAATCTCCATCGCCTTGTCGATTGCTCCGCCATCGGGAACCACATGATTGATGAGACCCAAGTCTTTGGCCTCTTGCGCTTGCAGGTGGCGGCCAGTGAGCAAGATCTCGGCAGCCGCCGCGTATGGAATCTGACGGCGCAGGCGCACCGCAGAACCACCCATTGGGTATAGCGACCAACGCGCCTCGCTCACGCCGAATCGCGCGCTCTCGCCAGCAACACGAATGTCGGTACCCTGCAAAATCTCGGTGCCGCCAGCAATGGCCACACCCTCGACTGCGCAGATAATCGGCTTGGTCGGTTGATAGGTCTTCAGCAACCCGCGGTAGATGAAGCCTGGGTCTTCTTGCATGCGCTTGGGCACATCGATGGAGTCGACCTCGTCGACATCGCCAGCCATTGCACGCAGGTCCATACCCGAACAGAAGTTGCCCTCGGCCCCCGTGAGAATTGCGCAGCGAATGTCGTCGTTGTCACTTACTTCTTGCCAGACGTCGGCAAGGAGGGCGAACATCGTGAGCGTCATCGCGTTGAACCGCTTTGGCCGGTTGAGCGTGACCACCATTACCGCGCCTTCAGTTGTGACCTCGATCTGCGCCATGCTGAAATCCCCTTCGTTCGTGTCCTTCTATCTTTGCCGGTGATCCCCTATGACTTCTCAATCGAACGCTCCAGTCATCATCGGCGGAGGCGTGTCGCAACAGTGCGTTGATGACCCAACGCAATCGGTTGAGGCCGGCCTGCTGATGCGCCAGGCGCTCGAGCATGCCGCAGACGACGCCGGTTCGCACCGCGCCCTCGAGATCGCCGACGCCTTGTTGCTGCCTCGCGGCACGTGGCCGTACGGCAATCCAGTTTCGGTGGTGGCCCCATGGAATCGAGCGATTCGATCGATTGTGGCCGACATCGGCGTGCTGCAGCAGACCCTGCTGAGTACGGCCTGCGCAATGGTTGCCGACGGAAGCTCGCGCGTAGCACTCGTGGCGGGCGGCGAGGCAAAGCACCGTGCGCTGCGTTCTCAGATCACCGGTATCACGGCGCTCGACACCCCAACAATCGGCGAACCCGACGAGCGCCTCGTGCCCTCAAACGAGATCCTCACCCAAGAAGAGATCAGCCGCGGGCTGCCTGTTCCCGCCCGGCAGTACGCAATGATCGACACTGCGTTGCGGCGCGCTCAAGGCCTCTCTGCCGCAGAGCACATCAACCTGCTTGCCGACCTCTGGGCCGACTTCAGCGCTGTTGCCGCTGCCAACCCCGACGCATGGACTCGCGCTCAGGTCGATCGTGACACGTTGGTCAACCCCACCGCTACTAATCCAATGCTCGCGTGGCCCTACACAAAGCTGCACTGCTCGCAGTGGAACGTCGATCAAGCAGCGGGTCTCATTATCTGCAGCGCGGCAACCGCCGAAGAACTCGGGATCGCCCGAGACCGCTGGGTCTTCGCTCATGCGGGTATCGAATCGAATCTGATGGTGCCGCTCACTCGCCGGTTGCAGATGCATCGATCTCCGGCGGTTCACGCCGTAGGTCAGGCCGTGCAGCAGCACTGCAACGTGGCCCCGGCCGACATCGAGCACCTCGATATCTATAGCTGCTTCCCCGCTGCCGTTCGCGTGCAACAAGATGAGCTCGGCATCGACAACAACCGCCAACTCACTGTCACCGGCGGCATGACCTTCGCGGGCGGCCCGCTGAACAACTACACCTTGCAAGCCACCGCAAAGATGGTGCAGGTGTTGCGCGCCAATCCGTCCGCTCGCGGACTGGTCACCAACGTGAGCGGCATGCTCACCAAATACGGCGCAGCGGTGTGGTCGTGCTCGCCGCCAGCGCAGCCGTTTGCGGCGCTCGATGCAACCGCTGCTGCCACTGCTGCGACTCCAACGATCGAAGTCGATAGCGATTACGCCGGCAAAGCCACCGTGGTCACCTACACCGCGGTGTTCGACAAGGGTCAACCGGTGCAAGGCATTGTGGTTGGCGAAACCGCCGACGGCCGACGCGTCATTGCGTCGTCAAGCGATACCACCATTGCATCCGAGATGGCGGCCAAGGACTGGATCAATCGCGCGATTGAGGTCAACGGAGCAGCGCTGCTGAGCTGAGCTACGTTGAAATGCCTACGCGCGTGGCGCCCTGCTGACGGCCAGTGTTGGGGGGTGCGCCAAGGTCTGCAACACCACGCAGTAACGCTCGGTGAGCCGAACGAGCGTGTCGAGCTGCTCGTCGGTCGCATCGGTGTCGAGATCGAATCTCATCCGAATGTCAACGAAACCGACCGGCGCATCCTTCGCCACGGCGAGGGTGCCTCTGAAATCGAGGTCACCCTCGATGTGAACTTCGCCGCTGCGCACATCGATGCCAAGCGATGTGGCCACCGCACCAAGGGTGACTCCAGCGCAGGCAGCCAACGCCTCAAGCAACATGTCTCCCGAGCAGAGCGACAATCCATCGCCGCCCGTTGCTGGGTGCAGACCAGCTGTCGCAATTGCCCGACCCGTGGCCACCGAGCAGGTGACGCCCTCACCAAGGGTTCCTCGAGCCGTCAACGTGAGCCGAGCGCTGCCTGGGTCGTCGCGGTACTGCTGCTTCAGGGGTTCTTGCTTCGCTCGAAGTGCGTTGATTTCCATACGTGGACTCCTCTTCGTCAATAGCTCATATGCAATAGCTCATATGAGCGTAGATCAGCGCCAGTGCTACGACCATTGGACACTGTTCTCTCACACTGTTTTGCTGGATAGTGGCACCGCTGCTGGCATTTCAGTGGCACACACGACGAGGGACCGCAATGAGCATCAGAAAGCTAGTAGTAGTTGGCTGCCTCACGGCAGGAATGGGAATGGGCGCTCTCGGCGCGCACTCGAGCTTTGCGGCTCGCGCAATCGTCGACGGAGCAATTCGCCGCAGTATCAACACCGGTGGAGTCAACGGCGGCGGAGTCAACGGCGGCGGCGGCGTGAAAGTGCCCAAGATTGTGGTCACGAAGCCGTGATTCCCGCAAATCCTCTGGGCGGTTGCAGTGTCTCAGCCACTGCCGCCGCCCAGACCAGCTAGTCGCCATTGCTACCGAGATCGCAGCAGCTCAGTGACGGTTTTTGAGCCTCGCAGATGGTACTAGAGAAAGCCAAAAAAGAGCTAGGACTAATGTCCACTGTCGCTTGCAGAACAAGTGGCACATACTGAAACATGTTCCGGAGGTATCGGGGATACCGAGGAGAAACTAGGAGATGGTCATGAGAATTCCGAATTGGGTATTGGCAAGCGCACTTGCCACGGTTGTTGCGCTGGGTGCGGGTTCGTCATTCGCCGGCCGAGCAATCATTGACGGCCTCACAGCCGGCGGAGGCACCGGCGGCGGCGGCGGCGGCAAAGCCACCACGATCGCAGCACCAAAGCCAGTTGCCCCGACCCCAGCACCAGTCGTGGCGCCGACCAACTGCGCCACCATCAGCAAGGCAACGACCTCCACTGGCTATTCGGGCGTCAACGCCACGATTGCGTTGAGCTTTTCGATCGCCGACAAGTGCGCCACGCCTTCTACTTGGAAGATTGACTTCGTCGACTCACTCGGCGCGACGGCATACACAGAGTCGAACACGACCGACAACGCATCTGTTGGTTCAGTCAATGCCAACACCCTGTTGTTCAACGCCAAGTACACCGTAAACGTGACCGTCACGTCGAGCACCGGCACGCTGTTGGCAAAGAACTCTCTCAGCGTTTCCACCAAGCAGGCCAAGGTCTTCTTGGCCGACGCTCTCACAGCGTTAAACAACGCCAACAACGCCTACCTCACCGCCGCTGCTAGCGCAGCCGCCGCTGGCACCGTCGCTTCCAACGCTGCTGCTGACGCTGTGTACGCACACGATGTTGCCGCTTGGGCAGCAGCCACCGCCGATTCAGCTGCCACTGCCGCCGCCGATGCTGCCGCAAGTGCTGTCGCTGCTGCTGACGCCGCAACTGTTGCAGCCGACGCCGCTGCTGCCGCCCCGGACGACGCTGACCTCGCCGCCGCCTCAGTTGCTGCCGCAGCCGACGCTGCCGCAGCCGCCGATGCATCAGCGACAGCCGCCGCTAACGCGACTCAGGCCAGCGACTACGCAACAAGCACCGCCGCTGCCGCTGTCGCTGCTGACTCTGCTGCTGCCGCCGCCGCAAGCGCTGCTGCTGCCGCCGACGCCACCACGGCACAGGCTGCACTGACCGCAGCCCAGGCAACATACGACGGCCTCGCCGCCATCGCCTGAGGTTGATACCTCGCCGAAGCGACACACCCGTACCGCTACGGTGAGCACATGCTCACACCAAAACTGAACAGTCTCGCCCTACGTGCCGCACATCTCCTGCGAGCACGGGGCGAGACTGTTGCGTTAGCCGAGGGTTCTGCGGGAGGTCTCGTATCGGCCTCGCTGCTCTCGCTTGCCGGCGCCTCGGCCTATTACCTCGGTGGCGTCGTGGTCTACACCGCAGCCGCACACCGAGCGTTCATTGCCGGCGCCGTCGACGTGCCGCCCGGAATGCGCGGCGCCACCGAAGCGTTCGCTCAGTACATCGCCCAATCAGCACAGATTCGCCTCGGAGCCACATGGGGCGTCGGCGAGGCGGGCGCCGCTGGCCCACCAAATCCGTATGGTGATCCGGCTGGCCACGTGTGGCTCGCAGTGACAGGCCCCGTGAACGCAACGCGGCATGTGCTCACCGGTTCCGATGTGCGCGTCGACAACATGATCGCCTTCGCCGAGGCAACACTTGAACTCTTTGTCGACACGCTCGAGCAAGCCAGCACCGAACAAGGCTGACGATCCTGCCGTCGGTCAGGTGCCGGCGAGGCGCTCGACCACCGGCGCGAATGCCTGCATCGCTGTGTCGTTGATAGTGATGTAGCTGATGCCGTAGTGCTCGCGTCGGCGCTGCAACTCTTCGACGATTTCGTCGGTGCTGCCGAACAACGCGTGTGGGTGCTGCAACATTTGGTCGGCATCAAGACCAAACAACTTGCCGAATCCCTCGGCGGTCTGACGTGCCGCTGGGGTGACGAAGGTGAAGTACGCGCCGATCTCGATTTCGTAATCGAGTGCTGTTCGACCGGCCGTCTCGGCTGCGTTGCGTACCCATGCAACCTTGGCGGCAGTGCCCACGGCTGTGCCGCTGTTGACGCCCGCTGGACCAATTTTGCCGCTGGCGTTATTGAAGTTGAGGCTCACGATGTTTGCCTGCGTGGCTGCGAGACTCAACACGCGTTTCGAGCCGCCGCCAATCATGATGGGCGGATGCGGGGTCTGCACGGCGGCGGGCACCTGCGAGAAGCCGTGCAGACTCACATGCTCGCCAGAGATATTCACTTCGCCGCCGGCAAACAACGCTTTGATGGCCGCCACCGATTCGGCGAGTCGGGCGATGCGCTGAGGCGCTGGATCCATCTCGAGACCGATGGCTTCGTATTCGCCCTGCAGCCAACCCGCACCAAGCCCAAGCTCGAGGCGGCCCTCGCTGAAGAAATCGAGCGTGGCAGCTTCCTTGGCAAGCACTGCCAGCGGTCGATAGTCGATGCAGAACACGCGGCTACCAATGCGCAGCGTTGAGGTGGCCTCAGCGGCTACTGCCATTGCAGGCACCGCGGCAAGTCCCTGCACCGGATGATTGGTGGCCGATAGCGCTGGCCCAGGGCCGATGTAGTGATCGGCGAGATGCAGCGCCGAGTAGCCGAGCGCCTCGGCCTCACGGGCACGGTCGCGCCACTGCTTTGGCGTCTCGGCGCTGAACGACTGCACGCCGAAGCGAAACGCGTTCATCGCGCCGTGAAGCCGAGCTGAAAACTGCGTACCGCGCGGGCGAAGATATTCGACTCAACGTCGGGTTCGGTGATGGGTCGAAGTTGCGTGATGCGCGCCGACAGTTGTGTGAACAGCGAGTGCAGCGTTGCCCGAGCCAGGTTGTTGCCAACACACAGGTGCGTGCCGAAGCCAAACGCGATCTGCGGATTCGGATTGCGGCGGATGTTGAACTCAAATGGATTCTCAAACACTGCTTCGTCGCGGTTGGCTGACGGGTACAGCAACACGATGCGATCCCCGCGAGAGATCTTCGTGCCATTCAGTTCATCGTCGATGCCGGCCCGGCGGAACATGTTGTTGAGCGGCGTGACCCACCGCAACACTTCTTCAACGGCGAGCGGCACCAGCGAAGGGTCGCCAGCCATTGCCTCCCACTGCTCGGGATTGTCGCAAAAGGCGCGCAGACCGTGGCTGATCGCCGTGCGCGTGGTCTCGGCTCCACCCGAAATGAACAGACCCACTTCGTGCACCATGGTGGCCGGTGGCAACGGCTGGCCATCGATTTCGGCGTGCATCCACAACGAAATCAAGTCGTCG
>Ga0194051_1001541_pt1 | contig 12047 bp, 9 predicted proteins | sample SepL2320m_MetaG_FD_161275 | JGI IMG/M metagenome (GOLD analysis project Ga0194051, IMG submission 161275) | Anoxic zone freshwater microbial communities from boreal shield lake in IISD Experimental Lakes Area, Ontario, Canada - Sep2016-L239-20m | ecosystem: Environmental > Aquatic > Freshwater >... | reverse complement strand
AGAGAATCGCTTGGCGAAATTGATGAAGCCATACGCGGCTATCAGGCCGTGTCCACTGATTTTCCTTCCGGTGCCCTTGCGTCTCTCAGTGCTCGACGAGCGGATTCTCTCAAAGGAGATGACGCCAAAAACTGGTATGAATGGTTCGCTGCTCAAGAGGTTGCTCCCCCAGTGACTTCTCCCTTGGATGAGACGGCCCCTGCTGCGATCGAGACCGAAGTGATTCCTTCAGAACCAGCAATCTCGGAAGAGGGCTCGGAAAAGCCGTTATCGGAAAAAGCGCCAGACTCCGACGAGACTCCACCGGCTGATGGTGCCACCGACAAGCCAACTGAACAAACTCCCTCTCCTGACGCCAAGTAGGCGTTTTGTCACAAAGGATCGATTGATCATGTCGGATCCTGAAGATAATCGTCCTGGTGATACAGTTTTACGGGTGGTTGATGCCGAGAGAGCTGGCGTGCGGGTGGATCAGTTTCTCGTTCGAGAATTCCCTCAGTTCAGCCGCACCAGCGTGAGACGCGCCATCGATCGTGGAGCGGTTCGAATCGATGGCGTGACGGTGAAGGCATCGCACATTTTGAAATCGGGCCATCGAATCCAGTTTGAAATTCCAGAACCACCCCGCACTGGCCCCGCAGCCGAAGAGATTCCTCTTGAGTTTCTCTATCTCGACGAGGCAATAGCAGTTGTCAATAAACCGGCTGGCATGGTGGTGCATCCGGCCAAAGGAAACTGGCAAGGGACGCTCGCGGGAGCCCTTAAATGGCACCTCGAAAGTGGTGGACTCTCGACGGTTGGTGGTCCGGTACGCCCTGGAATTGTGCATCGACTCGACCGCGATACCAGTGGCGTAATTATCGTGGCACGATCAGAAGAATCGCATCATAAACTTGCAAAACAGTTTGAGAGTCGAAGCGTCGAGAAAACATATCTTGCGATCACGCAGGGACAGCCCGATCTAGACCGTGATGAGATCGACTTACCGATTGGCATCCATCCGTATCAGCGGGAGAAGATGGCTGTACGCCGCGATCATCCTACGAGTCGTTCCGCTCAGACACGCTTTGAGGTACTCGAACGTTTTTGGAAGAGTGCGTTGGTGCGTCTCTCGCCCAAAACAGGCCGAACGCATCAGCTTCGCGTCCACCTCGCCGCGATTGGATCGCCAGTTCTTGGAGATGCGCTCTACAGTGGTCGAAGGGGAGTGCCCGCCGGATTTTACGGTGATCCACCTGACGGACCACCACTTCTTGGGCGACAGGCCTTGCATGCCGCGAAGCTTTCAATCCAACATCCTTTTTCCGGAGAAGCGATGACATTTGAGGCGCCACTGCCAGAAGATATGCAAAATCTTCTTACCATTCTTCGCACGTTTGGAAAATCACGCGACTCCTAATTCATCCGATCGATCAGGAAAATAGGTCGGGTGAAGGAGGTTCACCGAGCCGCGTGGCTGGACCATCTGGCTGCTGGTCCTCCGCAAGAGTGTCCAATTGTTTTGATTGGTCGGGATGCGGGTCCACCTCAATCAATGGAAATTCAAGCCTAAACGTGCTTCCGCTGCCGGGCGAACTGGTAACGTTGATATCTCCACCGTGCTCTTTCAGAATTTTTTGGCTCACGGCAAGACCCAGGCCGGTGCCGCGAGAACCTTTGGTGGAAACAAATGGAACGAAGATATTGGGAAGTGCTTGAGCATGAATGCCTTCGCCATTGTCACTGACGATAACACTCGCTGTGTTGTTGCTCCGATCGAGTTCAACCGTGATACAGACTTTCGGGTCGGGGCGATCCTGTGCGGCATCAATCGCATTGGTCACAACATTTAAGATGGCTCTGGAGAGTCCGTCAGGATCAAACTTGAGGAATTGCATGTTTGCGTGAGGGTTCCAAACAATTTCGATTCCCGCATCGGTTGCACGCTGGCGCACTGTATCGATGACCTCAGCCACAACCTCGATGAGATTGGATGGCAGCATCTCTGGTTCTCGTGTCTTGCCGAAGGAAAGCATGTCCATAACCAAGGACGATATTTTTTGCTGATTGCGATCGACAATTGACCATCCCTTGCGAAGAACGACCTCGTCGTGATCGTTGAGCCCCATTTCGATCAAATAGCTTCCGCCCCGTATTCCCTGCAGGATATTTTTGATGTGATGGGAGAGCGTGGCAACCGTCTGGCCGACGGCAGCAAGTCGCTCCGACTGAATCATGGCGGAGTAATAGTTGGTGTCTTCGACGGCCAGGGCTGCTTGGTGTGCAATGGCGATTAAAAGCTTGAGGTGTTCCTCTGTAAATCGAGGAGAACTGCTTTCGACGACCTCCGAAAGTGGCGTGGTGGTGTCAACATAGAGTGCGCCGACCGTTCCATAACGCCCCTGCATCGGCACGCAAATTGCTTCTCGGATTCCGCTTTGCATCACACTGTTGCCGGAGCTAAATCGTTCATCGTCCTGTGCATCACTTGTAAGAACGCCCTCCCGCCGCTCAAGAACGTAGTCGAGAATGGTTCGGCTGATCGTCATCGAACTGCCGGAAGAGACCCCAGCACGATCGCGCCTCGCACGCGCTTCGAGTGCACCAGAGATGGGATCTTTGAGCATGATGCATCCACGATCAGCATTGATCCAATCAAAAACAAGTTCCAAAATACGTCGGAGAAGTTCGTCGATGTCGAGCGTATGACTGACGGCAAGCGCCGTTCGATACATTACCTGAAGGCTTTTTCGGGCGTTGGACAGCCGTAGGTTCTGCGTGTCGTCGGGTCCCTGTCTGATGACAAGGTTGTCAATGTCATCCTCCGGAAGAGATCGAATGATGCGTGAACCGTCAGCGTGAGACGGAACAATGTCGACTAGATCAATTGAATCGAGATCCTCGGTATCTCCTGAATAGACCAGCAACGTGCGACCAATCTGCAACTGATCGCCACTTGAAAGTTCGGCCTTCTCAATTTTTTGTTTATTGACAAACGTTCCGTTGGAACTGTTTAGATCATAGATCACAAAAAATTCGCCAACTCGAGAGACCTCTGCGTGTCTCCGAGAGGCTTCATTATCTCGTAGCTGAATATGGTTTGCCGATTCTCGCCCGATACTGATTGCCCCTGAGTGCGACAACAGGTCGTACCGCGTGCCTTTATTTTGACCCTGAATAACGAAAAGAGAAGGCACTGCGTAAGACTCCCAGGCTCACACCTCCGAGCGAAGTGCCATCGGTTCCCGGGAGAACCCTCAGGCAGCTCTCGAGCGAGAGGGACGTTGTGAACGAACCTCAAGAATTGTAAGGACAAGCCTCGAAAAACGGTAGGGTTCTGCAACAAAGGCATCGGAATAACACGCCCGACGTTCCCATGGATTCCCAACAGTCACAATTCGCGTTCCCCGAGCCGACCACTGTGCGATAAGCAGATCGCGATGCTCGCGTGATAAGGAATGATCAGCCAGATGAAGAACCGCAACATCGGGTAGGATGTTCTGTTCGACCGCATCTTCGGGGGTTCTTGCAGTGTAGACGTTATATCCCTGTCGTTTCAGAATAGTTGACAGAGCGTCGAGAGCGTCCTCGTTGTCGTGCACCAGCAGTATCCGTGTCGACAAGATGCTCGGATCATGTATCACGCTCAGGATACCGGTTGAGTCGCTGCGAGGACTTTTCTCATTCGGTATTTTCGATGAATTCGTCATAGAGAGCTCCGGAATGATACTGGTGGGCTGCGGACAATAGCGACTGGCGCGAATCAGGTCAAAACGTCTTTTTATTTTTCCCAAGAGAAATCAAAGGGCTGGAAAGTGAAAAGATTTTTGCCGGAAGTCAGATGGGCCTCCATGTCCTCAAGCACCGGTGGCAGAGTCCGTAGGAAACATCAATATTCGGAAGGAATCAGACATTTCCGCGATGAAGTCTTCTTTGGCTAGAATATCTAGCACGAGGCGATGTTTCCTCGCATTAAAAAACTGTTGACAATCTTTGAGGAGTATCTGATGAACTGTCTCCAAAGCCGACGCATTTACGACAGACAGAGACAGCGTGGGCTTTTTGTATGTGCTGTATTTTCAGCCGCGTCGATCTTATGCGCGTCTGGAATTCCGGTGCGATCTGATGAAATTGAAAAGAAAGAGATCTCCACAGCAGAGCCTCTTTCGGAGAACGCCCACGTCCGTCAGCGTCTGCGTGAATCCGTTGAGTTTCTTTCGAGTGCTGAACTTGAAGGCCGGGGCCCTGGCAGTCGTGGAATTGAGACCGCTGCCGAGTGGGTAGCGAAGGAATTTGCTGCGATAGGGTTGTCGACTCAAATCCTTGATAACGGACCGTTTCAGCCATTTACGATGACTTTGGAAACAAAACTCGGTGAACAAAAAGAAAATACGGCTGAATTGGTGGGCCCGGCCGATGGCGGCGGGGAGAAAATAATTCCGCTTGTGCTTTCAAGTGACTGGACTCCATTGGCTGCGGGAGGGAGTGGCGCATTTGAGATTCCGCTGGCCTTTGCAGGGTATGGCATCACCGCTCGGATCGAAGAGTACGACGACTACGCGTCGCTCATCGCCCGCGGAAAGGCGATCATCATTTTGCGTCACGAACCTCAGCAGGAAAATCCACATAGTGTTTTTGACGGAAATGAAAATTCTCAGTACGCGGCCCTCTCTCGAAAAATCGCAAATGCTTCCGAGCACGAAGCAGGAGCTGTGTTGTTCGTCAACGATTCTCTCGACATGCGACGCAATCAAACGGGATATTCAACGTCGCTTGACACCGCAGTCCGTGAAGTTGGGATTGTGCATGACACTTTTCTTAAAAATACGGCTGCCAGCAGCGAGGTAATTGAAAAGTATCGAGTCGAGGTTGGGAGACTTGCGAACGATATTCGGAAATCAGTCGATGATCTTGCGGGAAACGGGGACACTCTTATGGGGTTCGACCGTGCCGGTGATGGTTCGGATCATCGAAGTATGCCGGTGCTGCAGATTCGAAGGAACGTGATCGATCAGGTCATAACGCAGTCGACCGGGCACTCGATAGAACAGCTGGAATCCGAGATCGACAAGGAACTCAAGCCCCAAAGCATCGATCTTGCTGGTTGGAAAATCCGTGGTCGCATTAGCACTCAACGTGTCGAGGCTGCCTCTCGTAACGTTCTTGGGCTTCTCAAAGGCCAAGGGGAATTCGCTGGGGAAACAGTGGTGCTGGGGGCGCATTATGATCACCTAGGACTTGGTGGAGTGAACTCTGCTGCGCCTGGTGAAACTGCGGTTCACCATGGCGCTGACGATAATGCAAGTGGCACTGCAATGCTCGTTGAAGTAGCAAGGCGTCTTGTTGCCCATGGACCGCTGCCCAGAAGCGTTCTTTTTATCGCTTTCAGTGGCGAGGAGCGAGGACTGCTCGGAAGCGCTCACTATGTAGATCATCCACTTGTTCCGCTGAATGATACGGTGGCAATGGTCAATCTCGACATGGTCGGACGGCTCGATAGCGACAAGCTCATTGTCCATGGCACAGGAACTTCAACACGTTTTGAAGAGCTCGTTGATCAGCTTGCCGAGCAGGTTGGGTTTGAGCTAGCCAAGGAACCAGGAGGATTCGGACCGAGCGATCATTCGACGTTTTACGCAAAAAAAATTCCTGTGTTGCATCTTTTTACAGGGAGCCACCCAGACTATCACCGACCAACGGATACAGCAGAGAAGATCAATTACGATGGAATGGTGCGCATTGCTGACATGGTGGCTGCTGTTGTAAAAGAATTAGCAACCCAAGAGAAACGCCCTGACTATATCGAGGTGGCATCAAAACAATTTGTCAGAGGAGGAGGAGACAGGCCATATTTTGGAAGCATTCCCGACTTTGGAAAGCCTCAAAAAGGATATGCCATCTCGGGTGTTTCTAAGGATTCACCAGCTCAGCGTGGCGGGCTCATGGGAGGTGATGTGATTGTTCGTCTCGGAGAAAGCGCTGTGACGGGGCTTGAGGATTTCGACAGCGCGCTTCGAAAAATAAAAGCAGGCGAAAAGGTACCGGTGATCGTGCTGCGCAATGGAGAAACAGTCACTCTCGAAGTGATCGCTGGGGCTCCTCGGTAGGGGATCTGAAAGTGTTTGCAAAATCTGATCGTTCCTGAGATGCCAAAGCGGTAAAAATCCAAAACAAGCTCTTTTCTTAGGGCGTGATTGCCCTTGAGCGAACGGGAGTCTCCTGACAAACTCCCGCCTCCTGCAGTCCTTTCCGAACAGTCTCAAATGGTCGGAAGGAGCAGATGTTTGAACACGTATGAAAACATTGAATTGAGTCTGAACCCCCTTGGAAGTGAAGGAGTGCGTCTCGTGAAACGATATGCCTTAGTTTTTGCAATGGCTGTGATGGCTGCACCGAGCAGCGGTTTTCTTTTTGCGCAGGCTCCGGCTCAGGGGCCCGGTAGGCAGCAAGCTCAGCCGCAGTCTTCCGGGGTGGCCGTTCACGCCGCGGTACTCGATGTAGGGTATGTGTTTAAAAATCACATTCGCTTCAAGGGTGCCATGGAAAAAATGAAGGACGAAGTCATGGCTGCCGAAAACGGTCTTAAAGCTGAACGAGATCGCATCACCACGATGATGGAGCAACTCAAGGGCTACAACGTCGGGACGCCTGAATACAAGAAGCTCGAGGCTGAAGTCGCCAAGGCGCAGGGCGATTTTAACGTGAATACTCAGCTTCAAAAAAAGGATTTTATGGAAAAAGAAGCGCAGTCGTATTTGCAGGTCTATACCGAGATTGAGAAAGCCGTGGCGCAATTTGCGCGCGAGCATCAAATTGCGGTGGTCCATCGATTCGAGGGTGATCCTATCGACACGACAGATCGCAACAACATTCTTCGTGGGATCACAAAGCCGATTCTTTATGTTGACCCGAGTATCGACATTACTCCCGATATCACAAAAATGTTGAATGCCTCAGCAGTTGCTGACCAGAGTGGTCGGGCATCCCCAGCCGGGCAACAGCGACGCACGCAGTGACAGGATGTGATTTGTTTGTCGGTTCGTTGCAGGCTTGTTCACACTTCAATCGGTAAATTGGATTCATGGCCACCACTCCATTTCTGAGGCCGCAGCGGACCATTCGGCGTCCTGTGGCTGTTTCGGGCTTCGGTTATTGGAGCGGTCAAACCAATCGTGTTGAATTTTATCCGGCTCCGGCGGGGACTGGAGTGGTGTTCGTGCGGGTTGATTTGTCGCCTGCATTGCGTGTTGCGGTGCGGTTGGAGCACTGCGTTGAAGCCGAACATCGCACAAATCTTTCGGCCGGCGTTGCTCAAGTAGAGATGGTTGAACATGTTCTAGCGGCCTTGTCTGCAAGCGAGATAGACAACTGCGAAGTCCGGGTGACCTCCGCCGAAATGCCCGGCTTTGATGGATCGAGCGTGATCGTTGCGGATGCAATTGTCTCCGCAGGGATCGAATGTCTTGGGGCTCCGCTTCAGCCAATTGTCGTCAGGCAGGCTGTTCGCGTAGGAGATTCCTCGGCATGGATCGAAGCTGTTCCGCACGGGCGACCAGGTCTGTGTGTTGAATACACGCTCGACTACGCGGGCCGTGGACCGATTGGTACTCAGCATCGCTGTGTGTACATAACACCAGAAACTTTTCGGATGGAGCTCGCGGCTGCCCGAACATTTGTAACGCAGCAGGAGGCGGAATCGCTTCGTAGTCGCGGTCTTGGCACGCGGGTGACGCCAAAAGATTTACTGATTCTCGGTCCGAATGGTCCACTCGAAAATGCATTTCGTTGGCCAGATGAATGTGTTCGTCACAAATTGCTCGACATGGTTGGAGATTTGTCGCTGGCTGGCCGTCCTCTTCATGCTCATGTGCGAGGCTACCGCAGCGGACACCGTCTCAACGCCATGCTTGTGAAGCAGTTGTTGGCGGCTGACTCAGCGGCATCCTTTCGGCGAACTGCCTAAAAAGAAAAATATAAGTGTTTTAAAAATGTCGGTCTTCAAATCCCATCTGATTTCCTAAGCGTCACAAAAGGAAACCTTCAAAGAGTGATTTGGGAAAAAGCAAAGGAGACAATATGAATCGCATTCGAGCAGCGGTTATTGGCTGCGGTCATTTGGGATCGATTCATGCAAAACTGCTTGCTGCCCGTAGTGATGTGGAGCTTATTGCAGTAAGCGATCCGATTGCTTTGTCTCGCAGTCGGCTTGCGCAAGAGTGTGCCTGCAATGCGGTTGAAAATTCAGAGGATCTCTCTGGGCGCGTTGACGTAGTGGTGATTGCCGCGCCTACCTGCCTGCACGAATCGGTTTCAATGCCACTGATCGAAGCTGGAATTCATGTTTTTATTGAAAAGCCACTTGCTACCACGGCCTCGCAGGCGAAGAGACTTGTAGCCGCCGCGCATCGCCACCGATGCGTTGTGGCCGTTGGGCATGTGGAGCGTTTTAACCCTGCGTGGAAGGCATCCAAAGTTGGTCGGGGACAACTCATTTCGGTAGAAGCTGTGCGGCGAGCTCCTTTCACGTATCGATCTCTTGATGTGGGGGTCGTGCTCGATTTAATGATTCATGATATCGATCTACTTCTTTCGCTCTCACCAGGAAATCTCAAAAACGTTGAAGCGATAGGAATAGTGGCAACCGGTGGTCATGAAGACGCTGTTCGTGCCCGTCTGCTGTTTGATTCTGGAGTGATGGCCACGCTGACAGCTTCACGAATTTCTCCAGTGTTGGAACGAAAAATCGACGTATGGTCTACCGAAACGATGGTTTCAATTGATTTCAATGCAAAAAGTATCAGCGTGCTCGAGCCCTCAGAGGATGTGCGACAAGGAAAATTTAATGCGTTGAGTATGGTGACATCGAATACAACGGCAGCCAAGGATCGCTTTTTTACGGATGTACTTCACCACACTGCTCCTGCAATCCCGGAAGGCAATGCAATTGTGTCTGAGCACGATGACTTCTTGGACGCAGTAAGGCAAAGCCGAAAGCCAACGGTATCAGGTGAAGATGGCCTGAGAGCGATTGAAGTTGCAGAAGCAATTCTCGAATCACTCACGCTTTCCAGGATGGGCCAGAAGGATCAATCGTTCCGACTGATTCCTTCTTCGGATTCTGCAAATGCCTTCGATTCTGGATGGCTTCAAAAGACTGGATAAATGAAAACTTCGAGCCCCTTTTTCAATTGCAGGCAGAACAGAAAAGTCTTCCTAGTTGAATAAACTGGCATAGGCCTCATGTTCGTCGGTATGTCTATTCATGCAGGTCAAAATAGACCGAAAACAGCAGAAGACGGTGAAGCTTATGAAGCATTAGCCAGAGTAAGCCGGGTGGAGAATCCAAATGATTCGTTTTCAATACATAAAAATTTATTCACAATATGTTTCAGCCCTATTCGTAGTGGGTGCATTTTCGTTTTCTTTCATAACGTCAACGATTGTTTTTGGGCAAAGTCTTGAAGAAGAAATGCTCGCCGCAGGCAAGTCGGTTATTCTTCGCAGCGACTCGAATCATGAATTCATTGCGGATGCTGCCACAGAAGTTGATTCCGAAGTAGAGAGACTCGTCTCGAACCTCTCCTTGCTCGATCTGGGTCGCTTTGAACGCAGCGGTTTTGGGGGATCAGGCGTCGTTGGAAAGCATGTCCGGCAAGCGATTCAAAAAGATAAAGAACAAGAAGAGTTTTCATTCAAGATGGCGGTGAATGGCCCGCCGTCACGAATTCCCAAAGAACTCGATCGACCATCAGCTGACTCCGTACAGCTCTCGCCGCTTACGGCAATGCTCAAAAGCACCTTCATTGGAATCGATCTTTCGGCTGGTCTTGTTGCCGACAAAAAGGTTTTGCTGGAAGGACCTGCACGATGGAGCGGAGCCATGAAGATGTCGTTTGACGGCGAAGATCTGCGTAAGAATTTCGAAATGCGAACTTCGCTCGCTCAAACCACAACTTCGAATTTGGTTGATGTTGAAGTGGGGCCTCGCTTCGAACGAGATTTTCGAGGAGGGTTCACCTTTTTTGTGGATGGCAAAGCACAGGCTCGCGCTGTTCAAGATGCCGAGAGCTATCGATGGAGTGTGCCCGGAAATGATTCCAGCGGGTCAACCATGCTCGGTGTCACAGGCAGAACTGGTTTTCAGTATTAACCGTATCTGCTGTCGACGCCGCAGAAAAAAGCGACGCATAGCCATTCGTAGGAGTGACTCTTTTGACGCTTCGTGTTCAATGCGTCGTGTGACTGTTTAAAAGAGTTCTGAGATGACCGAACCGGAATCGATTGCTGCCACAGGCCGGCCAGAGTGATCAAGGAAATGAGTCGATGGATCAACTCCCAGAACGTGATAGATCGTTGCATGAAGATCAAAAGGAGTGACAGGACGATCGTGCGGCCGCTCTCCCTTCGAGTCGGTACTTCCCACAATCCGTCCTCCCTTGATTCCACCACCGGCGACGAGTGCAAACATTGCATTGCCCCAGTGATCCCGGCCGGGTGTACCTTTACTCAGAGGCGGTCCACCATTGCCACCATTATTCATTCGTGGCGTTCGACTAAACTCACCACACAAAACAACCATCACTTTTTCAAGCATTCCACGACTTGAAAGATCTTCGAGTAGGCTCGAAACGGCCATGTCAACTTCAGGTAATCGTGTCTCCATTCCCTTTTGAAGATCCCAGTGGTGGTCCCATCCACCAGAATGAACTGTGACAAATGTGCTGCCCGCCTCAACAAGGCGTCTGGCCAAGAGTGTGCTTTGTCCAAATGAATTTCGGCCATAGCGATCACGAAGTGATGCGTTCTCGGATTCGATGTCAAATGCTTTGCGAGCTGCTCCACTCGATACGAGTGAAAAAGCTTCGTTCTGAAAACGATCCATCGAATCAATGAAACCACTCGAATCGACTCGACGCGTTAAATGATCTAACTGCGTGCGTAGATCGTTGCGATCATCGAATCGTCCCAGCGGCATTCCATCGGTGAGCAAGAGATTACGTACCTGAAAATTCGCTGCATTGGGGTCACCATCGGTTTCAAACGGATTGGTTCGAGCTCCGAGATAGTTGCCACCAAAGTATCCCGGACGAAGTCCCACGCTCGATGCATACGGAACACTGATGTAGGGAGGAATGCCCTGCTTGCGAGCGCCACAGACGCTTGATGCAAGAGAGCCGACACTGGGATACTTGCCAGCGGTATTGCTGCCGTTCGGGCCACCGCGACCAGTCAGCATGTAGTGAGCTGCTGTGAAATGATCACCGTTGTCATGGTGGAGAGAACGGATAATCGAAAATTTGTCAGCCGACCGAGCTTGCAGCGGAAAAAGTTCTGTAATTTCGATGCCTGGAACATTTGTCTTGATCGGATGCCAGATGCCACGAAACTCAGCCGGAGCCTCCGGCTTGAGGTCATAGAGATCCAGATGTCCAGGACCACCGTCGAGCCACATCAGAATGACGGCGGTATCCTTGGCGGGTTTGCCGAGGGCTTGCGATGCAGCGCGGGCCTCAAGAACCGTTGACAGGCTCGCTGATGCCATCCCGGCAACACCGATCTTTACAAAATTCCGACGGGACAACCCATGACAATATCCGCCCGAAGTTCCAGTGATGACTTTGAGCATAATCTGTTTCCTCGTATCGCAGGAGTCTATAAATAGCCTTGGAGACTTTCTCTGAAGAGCGAGAGAATTTCAAGTGAACGATCGGAGACGTTCAAAGACGGTGCCAACTCATGAAAGAGTATCGGCACCGTGACGCATCATTCAATACCACACGCAAGAGAAGAACAAAGGACACCATCGAGCACGCATATTCTAGGCGAGCACTCTTGTACTGAACTCATTGGTATCACATGAGTTCAGTACCGCTGTTGCCAGCCAGCCAAAGCTCACGCAAGATCCCGATCTTGAAACAGAACAAGTGCCACGAGAATTGCCACGGTTGAATAGAGACCAGCGTAGAGCGCTGCCCACGCGAGGTAGCTCCAAGGCACTGGAATGCCACCCACAACAGCCGCCTCGATAGTAAAGTGTTCGAGTACCGGAAGAATTGTGGCAAATAACT
>Ga0194051_1001540_pt1 | contig 12051 bp, 16 predicted proteins | sample SepL2320m_MetaG_FD_161275 | JGI IMG/M metagenome (GOLD analysis project Ga0194051, IMG submission 161275) | Anoxic zone freshwater microbial communities from boreal shield lake in IISD Experimental Lakes Area, Ontario, Canada - Sep2016-L239-20m | ecosystem: Environmental > Aquatic > Freshwater >... | reverse complement strand
AAACAGCGCGGCTTGTTGATCGCCTGCGATGCCAGAGATCGGTATGCCGGCAGGAATATTGATGGCGGCTTTGTCGGCTTTATTGTTCGTACTTGTATAGCTCTGCGTAACGCCGCATCTACCACTTGATGGCACAACAGTCGGCAGTGAAGCGAGCGGCACATCGAAGGTGTTGCACATCTGTTCGCTCCAGTGCATGTTGTCGATATCGAACAACATGGTGCGACTTGCATTAGATGGGTCGGTGACAAAGGATTTTGTTCCGGTGAGATTCCAGATAATCCAAGAATCGATGGTGCCAACAGCAAGGTCGGCCGAACGAGGAGCCTGACCACCCTTGATCATCCATTGCACTTTGGAACCAGAAAAATACGGATCCAGGACGAGACCCGTAATAGCTCGAACTGTCGCAAGCATTGGCAACAATTCGGTGCATCTCTCGGCGGTGCGACGGTCTTGCCAAACGATTGCTCGACCAAAAGGAACTCCGGTTGATTTGTCCCATGCCACGATGGTTTCGCGCTGATTGGTAATTCCGATCGTGACGATGTTGGCGTCGGGCAGGGCGGCGAGTTGAGCAATAACGTCGCTCAGCGTTTGACGAACAGCGAACAAAATTTCTAGTGCGTCGTGTTCGACCCAACCTGGTTGCGGAAAGTATTGGGGAAACTCGAGGTAACTCGAGACCGATGCACGACCATCGGTAAATATCGCGCGGGAGCGGACGCCAGTAGTGCCGGCATCGATGGCGATCACAACACTCATCGAGCTATTTGCCGTTCAACTCAGTTTGACGCGATGGGTCGATATCGCGCGGAAATTGATCGGCGTGAACACCGCAGGACGAAAGCGTCGTGGCAACAATCAAGATGATGCCGAGAGCGAGTTTGATGCGCGATTTCATGAACTTGTCTCTGTGTTTCTTTGTGCGCCTAAGGCTGGCTCATTTTGCACGAAGACATCCAGATCAACAATAAATCTCGCACCACGAATGCCATCTCGTCTATTTTCAGCCCAGATACTTCCTGAGTGCAGCGCAATATGCTCGGCCGCAAGTGCAAGACCGAGTCCTGCTCCTTCAGATCCAGCACGTTGCCCCGCAGTGCCTCCACGCGAGAAGCGCTCGAAGATCTTTTCTTCTTCGCCGTCAATCAAACCACTTCCATCGTCTTCAACGATCACCCATACACGTGACTTGGTTGGATCGTCGTCGGCGAACTGAATGATGATCTTCGGTTTGCCGCCGCTATGAATGCGTGCATTATCAATCAGGTTGGCAAATACGCGAGCGAGTCGACGCTTATCACCTTGCACCAGTATCTGATCGGTTTCTGCTGCAAAGATGACATCGGTGCGGGGTAGCGAACTGACCGCAATTGCCTGGCGAACAAATTCGAGAAGTGCAAGTGGTTCATTGATGAGTCGAATTGCGCCAGCATCAAAGCGTGAGATCTCGAGCAAGTCTTCAACAAGGCCCTGAAAGCGAGCGACATCTCCGATGAGTAAGTCGAGAGCGGCCTGCGATCGTTCGGGAAGCTCATCGCGGCGCGAATGCATTACTTGTGCTGAAGCCGCGAGTGTCATGAGTGGCGATCTCAATTCATGACTGACATCGGATGTAAATCGCGCATCGCGCTCCACACGCGTTTGCAACGTGGCAACCATGTCGTTGAATGCAGTAGTGAGCATCTCCAAATCGCGATCTTGGGTTGTCTCTAGCCTGGTGTCGAAACGCCCCTCGGCAATAGCGCTTGCTGCTTGGGCGGCCTGAACAAGTGGGCGCACCGTGCGGCCCGAAACCAGAAGTCCGAGACCAATACCTACAGCGGTAGTGATAGCACCCGAAAGCATCAGGGCGATGAAAACACTGCGCAATGCGCCTTGTGTTTCTCGAAGACTTTCAAGTTCGAAATAAAAGGCATGAGCTTGCTCGAGCGGAATACCGACAATGAGCGCAGCGTTCGTGCCGTGATCAACGATCATGTTGGCAGCCTTGACGTCGGTGACGACCCGAGTTTTCAGTGCTGTTGGAATATCGGCCTGAGTAAAACCTTTTGAGTTGCTTGTCCACACGCCGTTGCTATACAACAGTCGCTGTGCAGAACCAAACTGCTCGAGTGAGCCAATCACATCAGCGGGGTCGGCGAGAAGGTCGGTCTGCACTCGCTTGGCATTTGCAAATGCTTGATTGATTTCTGCTGTCGTGCGTTGTTGGACAAAACTGCTGCGCGTAAACCCGTATGTGGTGATCGCCAAGATGGCCGAAAGGATCATTGCGCCTGCTCCGAATGAAATCAGGATGCGATGGCGCAAGCCAATGCGACGTGGGAGCAGTGCTCGTGCTGTGTTGCGAATAATTCGGCGGGCGCGTGTGCGCCGATAACGGGGCGGTCGTGCTGTCGGTTGTGCGAATGTCACGATTGCAAGCGATAGCCGAGCCCGCGAACTGTCACCACATGTGTTGGTTCGGCCGGATCTACTTCAACTTTCATCCGCAGACGGCGAATGTGAACGTCAACCAATCGTCCATCACCGAAATACCCGTGACCCCAAACCTTGTCGAGCAAAACTTCGCGGCTGAACACACCATTTGGATCGTGGGCTAATTCGCACAGCAAACGAAATTCGGTTTTGGTCAGTGGCACATCTTTGCCACCGAGCGTTACCTTGCCCTCGTCGGGAATAATTTCAAGATTTCCGAACACAAGTTTTGAATGTCCTGGTGCTGACGGGCGCACTCGTCGCAATAGCGCACGAATGCGGGCCGAGAGTTCTTTCGGTGCAAAAGGTTTGGTGAGGTAATCGTCTGCGCCAGCCTCGAGTCCGGCAACAACATCATGAGTGTCTACACGTGCAGTGACCATGACGATGGGAACATCACTCAATTTGCGAATCGTTCGACAGAGTTCAAAACCGTCGATGCCGGGAAGCATTATGTCGATCAGCACGACGTCGGCAGGAGTGTTTTGAAAGATTGCAATCGCGTCTTCGCCTGTCGGGGCCTCGTCAACGATCCAGCCTTCGTCTTCGAGAGCAAGTTTGACCGAGGCTCTGATGCGCTCGTCGTCCTCGACAGTTAAGACTCGAATCGCCATGGGCTTAATACTTACCGATCGGAGGTGCTGGAAGTCAAAATGAGATTGCCGAGTTGGCTGAATATGTTGGGATTGGAGACCAATACTTGGGCAGGACGCAATGCATTACCTGCAAAGTCGCCAGTTTGGCATCCTGCTTCGCGGGCGATCAGATCTCCAGCAGCGATGTCCCACGAGTGGAGGTTTTCTTCGAAATATGCATCCAACCTGCCACAGGCGACAAAACACATATCTATTGATGCCGCTCCGAAGCGTCGGATGTCGCGAATTTGATGAATAAACCTTGAAACTCTGGTGGCCTGCACCGTGCGGTGTTCGGCTGAGTAACTAAAACCCGTGCCGACAAGTGCTTTGGAAATGTCATCGAGTGGATTGCAGCGAATGGGCTCGCCGTTACAAAATGCGCCACCACCACGAACTGCAGTAAACATTTCGTTCAGGGCAGGGATGTACACCGCGCCCGCAAGCGATCCCTCTTCGTCGACAGCCCCGATCGACACTGCCCATGTTGGTAAGTCGTAAAAGAAGTTTGTTGTGCCGTCGATTGGGTCGATATGCCACGTGATACCTGTTGTGCCCGAATGACTCGCGCCCTCTTCGCCGATGATTGCATCATCTGGGCGAGCAGTAGCAAGCCCTTGCACGATCAGTACTTCGGATGCTTTGTCAAACTCGGTCACCATGTCGGTGGCCGTTGATTTTGTCTGCACATTCTTGAGACCGCTTCGGCGTCCATCGAGTGCCATGTCTCCTGCTTGTTTGGCCAACGTGGTTGCAACGTGCAGAAGTTGAGAAGCGAGTGGATTAGTTGTCGGCAAGTTCGCGCCATTCTCCAACTGCACGCAGTACCAACACGCTGACGATCGACATGCCAACTGCGCCAACAACTGCACCGAGCAATAGACCAATGCCTGTGCCAACGGAACATTCGCCAGCGCATTGCAAATCAACGAGCGAGTATCCGATCGCAGCACCTGCAGCACCCGCAATCAATACTCCGGCGAATGCGATGACTCGGGCGCGAGGTGATGGAAGCGCAGACAGAGTGCGCTTGTCGTTCGGGGTTTGCGGCACCCGATTAGCGTAGTTGTTGTCGTGAAACCAGCCCGAACAATTCTGCATGTTGATATGGACATGTTTTATGTAGCGGTGGAGTTGCGCCAACGTCCCGAGTTGCGGGGTAAACCAGTTGTCGTTGGGGGTGAAGGGAGGCGGGGTGTTGTTGCCGCCGCGTCGTATGAGGCACGTAGGTATGGAGTGTTTTCGGCCATGCCTTCAGTGCGGGCACGCAGATTGTGTCCCGATGCAATTTTTTTGCCTGGTGACATGGATCTCTATGTGCAGGTCAGTTCGCAAGTGTTCGACATTTTTCGAGACTTCACGCCCCTTGTTGAAGGGCTTTCTCTCGACGAAGCATTTTTAGATGTAACCGGAGCGCAACGATTGCTTGGCGACGGAGTAGCAATTGCTGAAGCAATTCGAAAACGGGTCTTGGATGAAGTGGGTTTAGCGTGCAGTGTTGGGGTTGCAACGAGTAAATTCGTTGCCAAGTTGGCATCGAAGACGGCAAAACCGATTGCCGATCACGTGAGTGTGCGACCAGGGCGCGGAGTTGTGCAAATAGAGAGCGGCAAGGAACGAGAATTTATCCACGGCCTCAATGTCGAAGCACTGTGGGGCGTTGGCCCTGCGACGCTGGCGAAATTGCAAAGCATAAGCATCAAGACAGTTGCAGAAATGGCTGTTATTGATCTGCAGATTTTGAAACATTTACTCGGAGATGCTCATGCCACCCATCTACATCAGCTTGCGAATGGCATTGACGAGCGGGAGGTAGAGCCAAACTCTGACTCGAAATCGATCGGCCACGAAGAAACATTTAGTAACGACATATTTGATGTCGAGACGGTGCGTCGGCATCTTGTACGGATGTCGGATCTGGTTGCCAGGAGATGTCGAGACGAAGGGCTTGCACCGCGAACGTGCACGGTCAAAATTAAGTATTCCGATTTTGTGTCGATCACACGATCGAATACAAGCCCAACGCCGATAACGAGCGCGCAAGCGATGATGCAGATGGTCGAAGGATTATTAGTTGACGTCGAAATGTCTCGAGGTGTGCGACTGGTAGGTATCTCAACTCGCAACTTTGCAGAACCCGAGGCGCAACTGAGTTTGTTTGATGAAGGGACTCATAGTCGGGACGTCACATCACTGGACGAGGTGTGGGCTCCCGCGACTGCCGCCATAGACGACATTCGAGAACGATTTGGAGACGACGCAATTGGCTTGGCGAGCACCCTTCATTCCAAACGGCGACCGGGTTCATCAAAATGGGGTCCCGAGCAATAAGATGAGGTGACTATGCCACTGTCAGCAGAAGAACAACGGATCTTGCAGCAGATCGAGCAATCGCTCGAGACTGACGAGCGCTTTGCGAATTCGGTCAAGCCGTCTGGCATCTATGCGCACTCTGCCCGTAAAGCGTGGTGGGCTGGTCTTGGCACAATCGCTTCGCTGGTATTTACCGTCGCTACATTGCAAGTGCATTTTCTCTTGGCCTTCGCTGGTTTTTTGGCGATGCTTGGCTGTGTGTTGATTATTGAAAAGCAATTGCGTGCGATGAGCAAGGTCGGCCTCAAAGATGTTGCTGCGTCCCTGCGTAAGGCTCGCACAAATGCTGCTTCGAGCCGAATCAAATTTGGCAAAGACATCTAACTCTTCTGGTTTCCTCGCCATTGATATTGGCGGAACAAAACTTGCTGTTGGTGTGGTGTCGACAAGTGGTGAGCTGTTGTCGCGGATGCAAACCCAAACGCCTACATCAGACGTTTGGGGTGCGCTAAAAAAACTGATCGACGCGCAAATGCTCGAGTCACCGGTGCGTCTTGAAGCATGCGGTGTTGGATGTGGTGGGCCGATGACGTTGGGTGGAGAACAAGTCTCGCCATTGAACATTGCAGAGTGGCGAGGCTTTGGTTTGCGTTCGGCAGTCGAACAGGCAACTGGCTTGACTACATATATTGCTAACGATGCTCAGGCATTGGTGCTTGGAGAAGTGTGGTGTGGTAGTGCTGTCGGTGTTTCTGATGTGGTTGGAATGGTTGTGTCGACAGGAGTCGGTGGTGGCATCGTTTCAAACAACAAACTTGTGACAGGACAGCTTGGTAACGCTGGACATATTGGACACGTCATTGTTGAACCCGACGGCAGGTTGTGCGAGTGCGGAGCCCACGGATGTTTAGAGGCACATGTTTCTGGCAGGTCGATAGAAGCAATCACTGGAAGACCGAGCCAAGAAGCCACCGATGATGTCAAAGTCACGGCAGGAAAACTTGTTGGGCGAGCACTTGCGTCGGTTGGTGCGCTCATGGATTTACAGCTCTGTGTAATCGGGGGTTCGGTTGCCCTCGGTTTCGGCGCTCCCTTCTTCTTGGCCGTCCAGCACGAGCTTGATCGCTCGGCACGCCTTGAATTTATTCGAGGAATGAAGGTGTTGCCCGTTGGTCTAGGCGATGCAGCACCATTGATTGGCGCTGCAAGTCTTGCCAGGTCTTCGTACTAGCGTAAAGAACCATGAACCCGACATACAGCGCAGCGGCTGAAGAGTATCGCGAAAAAGTGCAGGCCTTTTTGGCCGAGAAGTTGCCTCCAAATTGGAAGGGCATAGGCGCACTGACGGGCGATGTGCTTGAGCATTTCGTTACCGAATGGCGCGCGACTCTGTTTTCGTCTGGGTACCTTGCTCCTGGCTGGCCAGTCGAGTTTGGCGGCGGCGGTTTGTCGGAGCTTGAACAAGTCATCATCGCTGAAGAGTTCGCTCGCGCCGGTGTGCCAACGGGTGGACACAATGACGTATTCAGTATTCAGATGCTTGGCAACACGTTGTTGCTGTTTGGAACCGAAGAGCAAAAGCGTCATTACTTGCCTCGCTTGCTCGCTGGCGAAGATACGTGGTGTCAGGGTTACAGCGAACCAAACGCCGGTAGCGATTTGTCAAACGTTGGTTTGCGTGCAGAGTTGGACGGCGATCAATGGGTGTTAAACGGACAAAAGATTTGGACGTCAGCCGGCCATCTTGCCGATCATATTTTTACGCTTGCACGAACAGACCCTGATGCTCCAAAACATAAAGGCATCTCGTTTTTGCTCGTAGACATGAGGCAGCCTGGAATTGAAGTGCGACCAATCAAGATGCTGTCGGGTGAGAGCGAATTTAACGAAGTGTTTTATACAGACGCTGTGGTGCCAAAAGAAAATGTTGTTGGCGGTGTCAACAACGGTTGGGCTGTTGCCATGGGTCTACTTGGTTTTGAGCGCGGGGCAGCAGCATCAATTGCCCCTATTGCGTTTGAAGGTGAGTTTGATCGGTTGTTGCAACTGGCAAAAGATCGTGGTGTCAGCAACGACCCGCGTATTCGTCAAAAATTGGCATGGTGTTATTCCAAGGTGCAAGTGATGCGTTATTTGGGTATGCGCACATTGACAAAGTTTTTGGCCGGACATCATCCTGGTCCTGACGGCGCAATCTTTAAGTTGTACTGGAGCGAGTACCACAAGATCGTTACCGAACTGGGCGTAGATATTTTGGGAATGGATGCAATGGCTCCGACTGGTCGCAAACCTTCAAGTGCGTTCTCAACCGACGACGCTGGTGCACCAAACGATTCGATGAGTTGGGCGATGACATTTTTGAATGCTCGCGCAGGAACGATTTATGCGGGTTCGTCTCAGGTGCAGCGCAACATCATCGGCGAGATGGTGTTGGGTCTACCCAAGGAACCAAAGCCGGGCTGATCTGATGTTGGCTCTTCGCACGTATTTGAAGCTGATTGGTGCTGTTGTTGTGCGGCCCAGTTTGTGGATGACGGCGCTTCGCTCGGCCAAGCGCTTAGTGCCACGACAGTGGTGGCGCAGTGGTTCGCATCTGCCGTTGCCCACGCGCGCATATATCGATTTTCGAATGACAACCCAATATGGATATGGCGTCGACCAACCAGAGATTGCCGACATCATCGATTATTTGGAATGGTCAAAAGATTGGCACAGTACCGGAACGTCGATGCGTCGACGACTCTTCAAGGCATAACTGATGCGAAGCGCGCTGGTATTAAATGCAACATACGAGCCGCTGAGTGTTGTCTCGGCGCGACGCGCTGTGTGTTTGGTGCTCTCGGACAAAGCCGAAATTATTGAGGACGATGGAACCGAGGTGCACTCGGAAACAATGAGCATCCCTGGTCCGCTTGTGATTCGACTTCGTTACATGGTCAAGGTTCCGTACCATCGCCGCACAGCGCTTTCTCGTCGTGCAGTGTTTGCTCGGGACGATCACCGCTGTCAATACTGTGGTGGAGTTGCCGACTCGATTGACCATGTAATGCCGCGCTCACGTGGAGGCATGCACATCTGGGAAAACGTGACAGCAGCGTGTCGTCCATGCAATTTGCGAAAGCGCGACAGAACCCCCGAAGAAGCTGGAATGCTGCTCGAGTCGCAGCCTCTTGCCCCACGTGAACTGGCGTGGATCACTGTGTCGGTGGGACGTGTGCCCGACGAGTGGAAGCAGTATCTTGCCGCTGCATCCTGAATCGACATGGCTTGTGCACGATGTGCGCACAACTGCGAAGGAACAACACGGGCGCGATCTTCCTGCTGAAAGAAGTGTGTGGAACGTAGACATTGTTGCATCAGCAATCGTGTTGGGTTCGCGACAGACTGAAGCCGAACTCGATCTGGATGCGTGTGCAAATGAGCATGTAGAAATAGTGCGCCGAAGAAGTGGCGGTGGGATGGTTTTTCTGTCTCCCGGCAAGCAGGTGTGGCTAGATGTGGTGATACCCAAAGATGATCGTCTCTGGATCGATGATGTTGGGCAAGCAGCATGGTGGTTGGGCGATGTGTGGCTGGCTGCAATCGAGTCGCTCACAGCTGCAAGAAAAATACATGCCCACGTACATCGGCAAGATTTGGTGCGGGGAGAATATGGCGACCGTGTATGTTTTTCTGGCGCCGGACCTGGCGAAGTGATGATGCTTGACGATGCTGGCAACCCCGCAAAAATTGTGGGCATCAGCCAAAGACGAACTCGAGACTTGGCGCGTTTTCAGTGCACGATGTATTTGCAGTGGGAACCAGTTTTGTCGCAGCAGTTTGGTCGGTGGCTGAGTGATCCCAATGACGGTCGTGTGGAATTGCAATCAAATCTTGAACACAGTGTGATGCCATTGAGCCGGATCGCCAGCGGCACGACAGCCAGTGACGTGCTAGCTGCGTTCATGGCGCAAATAACTCTCGTTTAACTCGCGCTCGAGCACATCCTTTTTGCCCTGCGGTGGCTTCGCTATGCCCAAAAGATCGTCCAAAAAGATCGTCCAAAAAAAAGTGGAGAAAAGTGGGGGATAATGCTTGCAAGTGGGGGAAAGTGGGGATAATGTAAAGCCACTTGGTTGGGGCGATGGCTCAAACCCAGTGGCAGCAAGGAAAGTACGAATAAGTAAACGGCAGCGGAGGCCACAGTGTTTGTAGGGGTGCATGAGCGTCAGTTGGACCCAAAGGGTCGACTTGGATTGCCTGCTTCGTTTCGTCCCCGTTTGGAGCCCCGTTGTTACCTCTCGATCGGCCGAGATAAGTGCGTCGATATTTTGACGGCAGAGGCATTCGAGGCAGTTGCCAAAGATGCGGTTGAGAAAGTGCGCTCGGGCGAGATGGACCGCAATCAGCAGCGTGCGCTTGCGAGCAACACATTTGAAGTTGTTGTGGATGCCCAAGGGCGAATCAACATCGACGAGATCTTGCGCGAATACGCCGGTCTCACCCTCAATTCGCGAGTCGTTGTCAGCGGTTCATTTGACCGCGCAGAAATTTGGGATCCAACGCGCCATCAGCGCATTAGCGACGAAGGCCTGCAGCAAATTGCGGGCACTGGTCAATAGAGAAGCTGCCGAAGGGAGACAAGTCACGAACCAACGCAACGTGTAGCAAGTTCGGGACCACTCCAAAAGGTTTCGCTCTTCAGCAGTCTTCCGGTGAGCAAGGTAGACAGCATCAACTCCGCCCGCTTCTATCTCGTACGCGCGGGGAGACATCCCGGCGGCACCGCAAGCCGGGGGACTGCTGAAGAGCGAAGCACAGGTGTCCTGAAGTTACGCAAACACATTGCGATCGTGAACAAATATTTATGTCTCATTCGTTAAACAGTCGTGAAAATAGAACAGAAAACAGCCCAGTAGAGAGCTCGAATTCATTTGGTCACGAGCCTGTCATGGCAGCAGAGATCGTCGAAGTGTTTGCGCCAGTGCCACACGGTGTCATAGTCGACGCAACGATGGGTGGTGCAGGACATACGGTTCGGTTGTTGACTGCGTATCCGTGGATGCGGGTGCTTGGTATTGATCAAGATCCCGTTGCGATTGCGCACGGTCGCAAACTGGTCAGCGAAAATACAGAAGTTGGCGATCGTCTGATGATCGAGCAGGGTCGCTTTGATGAGATGTCAGCGATACTCGAGCGCAACAGCATTACCGAAATATCTGGTGCGCTTTTTGATCTAGGAGTTTCGTCGCCTCAACTGGACATGGCGGATCGTGGTTTTTCGTATCGCAATGCAGGACCACTTGATATGCGCATGGATACCACGCGGCAACTGAAGGCTTCGGACGTGGTGAACTCGTATGACGTAGAACAACTGACACATGTACTGCGCAACAACGCCGACGAGCGATTTGCGTATCGCATCAGCAAGGCAATCATTGCTGCGCGACCAATAACCGACACGGTGCAATTGGCCGAGGTCATTGCGGGAGCCATTCCCGCTCCAGCACGGCGCACCGGGGGCCACCCTGCGAAGCGCAGCTTTCAAGCAATTCGGATCGAAGTAAATAAGGAACTCGACATCTTGCCTCACGCTCTGAACGAAGCAATTCGCGCAACTAGTCCTGGTGGGCGTATCGCAGTGTTGTCGTATCACTCTGGAGAAGATCGGATTGTCAAGCAAGCATTTAAAGATGCAGAGGCAGACCCGAAAGTCCACGTAGTTGCATCACCGTTTCATCACCACGCATCGCCTTTGCACAAACTGGTTCGCAAAGTGCGCGTGAGTGAGCGCCCAAGTGCGCAAGAGATCGAACAAAACCCACGAGCTGCTTCGGCACGTTTGCGGGTCATTGAGAAAGTGAGTAGTTGAGATGGCGCTAGCGATTGCAGTTGAACGGAGGCCACAGCCTGGTCGACGTCGAGTTCAGTCGACACCCCCTGAGCGCCATCTCACTCTCGTTCCACAAGCAACCCGCCGGACAATTCGTTTGTTTGCCGCAGGTGCCGTTGGTCTGTTTCTTCTGATGAGTATTGCAATTGGTTTTCAGGCAGTGATTGCCGAACAGCAATTGAAGTTGGACCATGTGTCGAGCGAATTGCGCTTAGCAAAGTTGTATCAGGATCAACTTCGCCAGCAGCGAGCAAGTTTGCTTGCGCCCGAATATTTGCGCACACAGGCTGGCTTGCAGGGCATGTCGCAAGGTCTCGGCTCGCGATTTGTTGAGGTTCCTCAAGATGTCGTAGCGCAAGTAGTTATTGCAACAGGACTTATGGATCCGAAAATTGCCGACCCATCTGCAATATCGAGTTTGAATCCGCTAGCACCACTTGCAGACTTGCAACAAGGACCGGTTGCACCGTGAGTGTTGTAGCCGGAGGCCGTGGTGGGCGAGTGCCTACGTCGCGCATACAGCCGCGACAGAAGCCACGAAATCAAGAAAGCAAGCAGGCTCGCCGTCGTCCAAACGCAGCCGATGTGGTGCGAGATCGTGCTCGTACTTCAGTTTCAACTTTTTACACAAACTTGCAGGGTGGCAAGATTCAATTTCGGCTCGTTGCAATGTATATGTTGGTTTCGTTGTTGTTGATGACAATGCTTGTTCGAGTTTCGTATTTGCAAACAGTCGGCGCGGGTGGTTAT
>Ga0194051_1001539_pt1 | contig 12053 bp, 8 predicted proteins | sample SepL2320m_MetaG_FD_161275 | JGI IMG/M metagenome (GOLD analysis project Ga0194051, IMG submission 161275) | Anoxic zone freshwater microbial communities from boreal shield lake in IISD Experimental Lakes Area, Ontario, Canada - Sep2016-L239-20m | ecosystem: Environmental > Aquatic > Freshwater >... | reverse complement strand
ACTCATCTGGTGGGTTCAACCATTTCCATGCAGGCAACCCGTGACGTGCTGCTTCGCACGATGCATCTCTCGCCAATCGATGTTGACGCGATCACCATTACCAATCCTCGCCGACTTCTGAAATGCTGACGCTCTTGGAAGCGTGTCGACCACGGGTAGACTGGAGCAACTGCGAGATTGTAAAGACACATTCTTTCGAAGTACCTTCACACGTTGATTCTGTTTCATGCCCCACTATCTGCTGAATTCCCTCGAAGTGGCACAGTACCAGCGAGATGGCTTTGTGATCGTGCGCGGACTTTTTGAACGGGATGAGATGTTGAAACTTCTTTCGCATGCCAAAGGTGACGAGGCACTCACGCAAAGTGTCTATGGTCGAAAGGATTCGAGCGGTCAGGTTACAAAGCTTGCTTTGCAAAATGAAGCTGGCGACGATCTGTATGGCATGTTCGCAAGAAGTCCTCGAATGCTCGATCGTGTTGAACAGCTTCTCGGAGAAGAGGTCTATCTTTGGCACTCCAAGATGATGCTCAAAGAACCGCTTGTCGGAGGCGCATGGGAATGGCATCAAGACTATGGCTACTGGTATTTTGATGGGTGTCTCACACCTGATCTTTTGAGCGTGCTCATCTCGATTGATCATGCACACAAAGCCAACGGATGCCTTCAGGTCATTCGCGGTTCGCATCTGATTGGAAGGATTGATCACGGGAAAACAGGCGACCAGAGTGGAGCCGATCTCTCGCGTGTTCAGCAGGCGCTTGATCGAATGGAACTGGTCTGGTGCGAGTGCGAACCAGGAGACGCCATTTTTTTCCACTCAAATGTATTGCACCGAAGCGACCAGAACACCTCTCCCAATGCGAGATGGAGTCTGATTTGCTGCTACAACACAAAATCCAACAGCCCGCTGACAGTGCGCAAGCACCCTCGCTATACGCCGCTCGACAGGGTAACCGACGATGCCATTCGAGCGTGGCAACCACTGCATCATTCTTGAAATACATATGAATATTCTCCTCACGGGTGCCACTGGATACGTCGGCGGAGTGCTTCTTCGAGAACTCCACGCACGTGGGCATCGGGTGCGTTGTCTCGTTCGAAATCCTGAAAAACTTGCTGGGAAGACACCACCTGACACCGAAATTTTTCAGGGAGATGTTTCCGATAGCGAATCGCTCGCACAATCCTGCCAGGGAATTGACACTGCCTACTGGCTCGTGCATTCAATGGAATCGGGGGTTGATTTTGAACGTGCTGATCGACTCGCCGCAGAGCAGTTTGTAAAAGCTGCGCACCGTGCAGGCGTTCGTAGAATTATTTATCTCGGTGGTCTCGGTACGGATGATGGAAAGCTTTCGGCACACTTGCGCAGTCGGCAAGAAGTCGGAGCTATTTTGCGATCTGGCGGAATGAATGTCATTGAATTTCGCGCTTCAATCATCATCGGTGCCGGGAGTTTTTCGTTTGATCTTGTGCGCACACTCGTCGAACGTTTGCCCGTGATGATCTGTCCAGCATGGGTGGCCACGCCAACACAACCAATTGCCATCGGCGATGTCGTTCAATATCTGGCCGACGGCATCGAATTGTCTGCTGATTCATCTCGCATCTACGAAATCGGTGGCCCCGATGTGGTTTCGTACGGCACGATCATGAAGGAATATGCGCGGCAGCGAGGATTGATGCGCCTGTTGATTCCTGTCCCGGTGCTCACTCCGAGACTTTCAAGTCTTTGGCTCACGCTGGTGGCCCCACGCTATTCAAAAGTCGGACGCAAACTCATCGACGGCCTCAAAAACCCGACGGTGGTCACCTCCGATGCCGCTTTGCGAAGTTTTTCTATTCATCCTCGTCGCTTAAACGATGCAATTGCCGAGGCGATCTATGAGGAGGACACCCACTTTGCCGGTCGACGATGGACTGATTTTGCAAACGATTCAATTCGGACATATCGCTACGGAGGTCGAGACGAAGGGCGTCGTCTGGTCGATCACCGTTACAAGATCGTTTCTGTGGAGGCGGCTCGCGCGTTTGCCGCGATTGAGTGCATCGGTGGAAAACATGGATGGTATGCGTTTGATTGGCTCTGGACGATTCGCGGTTGGATTGACAAGGCCCTTGGCGGTCCGGGCATGAATCGTGGCAGACGCGACGCGACGCATCTTCAAATGGGCGACACGCTCGACTGTTGGCACGTGGAAATATGCGATCCGCCAAGACGACTGCGCCTCTCCGCCGAGATGCGACTGCCCGGCAGAGGCTGGCTGGAATTTGAAGTCATCCCTCGCGACGGAGATGTCACAATTCATCAAACGGCGGTGTTTGATCCCAAAGGCCTTGGTGGTCTAGTCTACTGGTATTCGATCTGGTTTCTCCATGAACTGATCTTTTCACACATGCTTCACCAGATTGCAAAAGCTGCTGTCTGCGAACGGTCTATCCCGAAGGTACCATCTCGAAAAGAGTGACCCGTTGAGGGGTTGCGTTACGCCGACTCTTTTTTGGAGTCAACGACAGCAAGTATTGAAGTTTTTAAATTGTCTTCAGGAGTTTCTCATGCGTGTCGCTGTGATTGGAAGGACTGGAAGTGGTGATTGGGGACATGCCATCGATGAACTGTGGCTCAAGGTACCCAACGTTGAAATCGTGGCGATTGCCGATGCACATGAAGATGGTCTCGCAAAGGCTGCCGAGCGACTGAACTGCTCAAATACGTTTTTGGACTGGCACAGAATGCTTGACGAAACAAAGCCCGATATTGTCGCGATCTGCATGCGATTTATTGATTGTCATGCCGAGATGGCAATCGCGGCCGTGGAGTCTGGAGCAAAAGGAGTCTTTCTTGAAAAACCTTTTGTGCGTTCTTGTTCTGAAGCAGATGCCGTGATCAAGGCCTGCGAAAAGACTGGTGCCAAGCTGTCGACGGCGCTCGTCAATCGATATAGCCCCACCTGGCCTGTGATTCGAGAAATCATCGATAGCGGCCGCATTGGTCAACTGCTCGAACTCCGCGGCCGTGGCAAAGAAGATACACGCGGTGGTGGTGAGGATCTTTGGGTGCTCGGCACGCATATTCTCGACATGATGAACAACCTCGGCGGCGATCCACTCTGGTGTCAGGCAACTGTTAGCCTCGATGGAAAACCCATTACAAAATCCGACGCAGTCGAATGTCCTGAAGGAATCGGGTTGGTTGCAGGAGATCGAGTCGACGCCACCTGGGGATTGGCCGATGGACCAATTGCTTTTTTTTCAAGCGTCCGCAAAGCGGGTCTCAAAACTCCGAATTTTGGACTCACGCTCGTGGGAACCAAAGGTGCCATACATATTCTCTCCGATCGTGTGCCACATGCTTACTATCGGCCGGAGCCGTTATGGAGAGTCGACAAGGAAATTCCCTGGCAGCCCATCACATCCGAAGGCATTGGAAAAACCGAGGACGATCCTGATGCTTCTCGAGAGGGCTGGGGTCGCCGTGCGGCAGTGGATCTTGTCGATGCCATTACAGAGGATCGGGAACCGGAATCTGGGATGTATTCCTCTCGAACCGGCGTGGAGATGATTGCAGCGGTCTATCAATCAGCTCTTGCCGAAAAACGAATCACGTGGCCTCTTGTTGAACGCAAGAATCCACTTGAGTGATATTTCATCTGCCAATCGAACGATTGTTAAAGCTGTTGATGCCTTCTGATCGATCCAGCGGAATACCTACTTTCCAGGAGTCTCGAGTCCGTCAAGGATCTCCTGTTCTGCTGGAAGCGGTACACGAATCATGCCAGATGTTTCACCCTCTTGTGCAAGCGTTAATTCAAATGAAACACGTGCCGAGGATGGTCGGCACTCGCCCCCTTCGATACTGCAGATAAATGCCGCAACTGTCAGCGTAAGCGGTATCGTCCCCGAATCCGATTCCAACGGCAGACGAATTGAGAACTTTGAAACTGGTTTTTCGAGTGCCGTCGCTTTGGAAAGGACTGCCGGCGATACCGGCCCGGAGGCTCCATCTGTTGAAAGTTCCCAACGAACAGGAGCCAGATCGTTCAACTTCCATCCTGGTTGAGTTACCAGCTCAATGGTCAACTCAGTCGCTCCGTCGACCACCTCAACCTTCACATTTCCAGCTTCAATCGGATTTCCATTCGGCTTTGGAAGTCGGGTAACAACTCCTTCGACGATCGTACGTCGAGGAGGCTCGAGTCCTGTAATAGAAAGAGTCTTTACGCTCCACGGTGCGTCGGAGTTGGTTGCTGGCTCCATCATTCGAATGGAATGATTATTGGTGTCGGCAATCCAGAGTTTTCCACCACCAAAACAAATGCCGGCCGGTTCATCAAACTCTGCAGGCGCATCAGCATTTCCGCGCTTACCGGTTCCGGCAAGCGATCGGACCGCTCCGCTTTCGGCATCGACGGCTTTGATTTTATTGTTATAGGTGTCAGTGATGTAAACCGTTTTATCATTCCACGAAACGCCCAGTGGATGCTGAAGCCGTGCCGATTTTGCATCGCCGTCAACGTCTCCAAATGTGAACAGCCGGCCTCCTCGTAACTTGCTGGTTCCTACAAGTGTCTTCACTCGTTTTTCTTGATCAAACGGCACTGCACGAATAGAACTCCCTTCACTGTCGGCCACATACAACCACTGTCCGTCACCGGAGAGTCCGGAGGGCTGAGCGAAGCTTGAAGACCCTTCCTGAAATGGCATTTTTGGCATCAATTTTCCATCCACAATGTCCTCTCGACCGTTGCCGGCAAAGGGGCCGATTTCGGAAATATCCAAGGGCATTCGCCAGATCTGATGCGGCCCAGCCATTGCAATGTAGAGGAACTCGGAATGAATCCAGAGATCCCAAGGACTATTGATCGCGGTGGTGGCAGGAGGTCCAACGAATCTTCCTGTTCCACTCCCTGGCCACGGCCCTCTGGCCTGCCGACCAATACCAGCAATGGTCTCGACGGTGCGATTGATTAAATCAACTCGCCGAATCAGATGATTTTCAGTATCGGCGACCCACAGCCACTGCCGCTCGCCGGATCGTTGGACTGCCATTCCCTGCGGCTGATTAAAACTGGCCAATTCAATCGGTCCATCGGCGCGTCCGGTCGACCCTGAACCGATCACCATCTCGAGCGATGCTGCGAAGTCATCCACTTTTGCCACCACAATCCGATCGTGACCGCTGTCTGCCACAAAAAGTCGACTCGATGCTTCGTCAAAGAGCACCTTGCCTGGAAATTCGAGTGGGTTCGCAGAAGGAAGTCGTTCCAGAACAAATGCCGGGGGCGTTTCGTCAAGCGTTCCTTTTTTTTGATAGTAGGGAATGACGGACCGAAAAAACTTTTCCAGTGATTCAAACTCCACCTCACCGGAATCACCCGCCACGATATTGCCTTCCGGATCGATGACTCTCAGGCTCGGCCAACTTCCCACGCCAAACGCATCCCAGATTGCATGATCGGAATCGTTCACCACCGGGTGTTTGATCCGATATCGCAAGATTGCTTCGCGGATATTTTCGTCGAGTTTTTCCTCGTCAAACTTTGCAGAATGCACGCCGATCACGACGATTTCATTGGGAAATGCCGCTTCCAGCTTTGCTAACTCCGGGAGGATGTGCATGCAGTTGATGCAGCAGTATGTCCAGAAGTCGAGCACAATAAATTTTCCTTTGAGATCTCGAAGCGTGAGCGGACGAGCGGTATTGAACCACTTGCGTCCCTCTTCAAATTCTGGTGCGACAGAACGACGTGGAAAGGGATGCGCTAAAAGATTTTCAGGTTCCTGCGCGAATGTTCTCGGAGTACTCACAGAAACCGCGATCGCCAGAGCAATGCTTGCAAGACTCCATTGCCGCGATTGCAACACAGTTCGAAAAAACCTCTTCTTGGGGTCAAATTCATTGAGCACTTCATCGATTGGATCGTTCATTCGCTCGGCCCTCCAAACATACACACGTGACAGAACAATCTATTGTGATCCCTACGAAAAACTATTGAGGTGATCTGTAAGACTTCGGTAGCTTACCGTAGAGAATGACATTTGTGACAAAGACAAATCTACATTCTCGGTCAGACCTTTTCATCCATCGACTGCCAATACGTTCGATCGTAGAAGCAATTGAATTCGATGGAGATGCCGGAGATGTCATTGGCCGCCGCGTGCCGGCAACGCTCCATGTCGCACGGCACTCGGGGGCCTCTCGGCAGAATCTTCGTGGCCATGCCCGGAGGAGGTCCCTTGGCAGCATCCATGCCGACAGGCCCCACTCCATGGCAATCTCAAATCCTGATCGGGTTCACTTTCTCAGGCTGATCGTTTCCCTCTCTTCCGGGCATGGCCAATTTTTTCAGTGATCGCTGATCTGTTTTCTTGTTTCGTGATTTTTTTACAGTTGTTTCTGAACGCCTTAGCAGCATGCAACGCGCACTTCTGAAAAGGATCTCTGATTCGAATACCGTCGCCACACGTCACGCGGCCCTCGCATGACAAAGCGCGTGCGAATCAGCCAATGAGTTCGCCGAGTTGTTGGCGGAACTGCGGCATTTCCGCAGTGATAAAAGCGTGCCATGCCGACGGCTGCCACAGTTCGATGCACACCGCCGCTCCAACCACGATCACAGTGCCGCCCGGTTCGACTCCCAGAAATTCTCGAAAACCTTCTGGAACAACCAGTCTGCCTCTTCCCGCGAGCGACACCCACCGATGACGCGTTGAGAGCAATCTTCCCACATCCTGAACCTGCGATGAACGCTGAACAAGCAGCCCCGCTTTCCATTTGGCTCGGAGCACATCGACCGCCGATTCGACTTGCAGCTTCCATTCCGACTGCGTCCAAATCGACAGGCAGCCTTGACGTTCCTTGGCGAGTGCGCACTTGCGACCTCCAGCCATCAGCGGTGACGCAAGTTCTGGTGGAATCGCAAGTCTGTGTCGATCGTCGAACGATCGCACAAATTCGCCAATCAGAAGATCTGTTCCACCGGCCATAAATACGCTGCATTGAAGGCTCCCCGTCCAGCAAACTCTATTTGCTTGCCTTTGATCGGGGCTGAAAACCCACAGAAAACTTATTTTGACCAAAGTTTTCGGGCCGTCAACCCACGGGCGGAGAGTCTAACGATAGTCTTGCCATTTGCAACCTTGAGGGCCAATGGCGATTTGAGAACTCCCTAAAACCGCTGGAAAATCGAACTTTCAGCAGTTCTGTTCCTTTTCAGAAGCGGCTCGCCCGGCAATGCAATCGACGAAAGCCTCAAACTTCATTCGTCTAGCGATCGCCAGCATCTCCCGATTCAGCAGTTTCTTTCTGATACGCCTGGAGGGCCGCAGCTTCTTTGGAGAGCTTAAACTCGGGTCCGGCTGGGAAGTACTGAATATCGTCCTGCAGGTAGTAGGCACTGGGAAGTGTCTGACCTCCAATATCCACCTGACAACCGGCACTGCTGATCGCTACGCCAGCGAGGCCCACAAGCGCAGACCATCGAAACTGGTTGTTCCACTTGCGGCAGGAGTTCTTCATGGTCTTCCTCATTTTCAATTTTCACGATGAATCGCATCGTCGTGGAACGGATCGCTCGAGAGGCGGTATTTGGAATATCGGCCCGCAGAACCGTCAAACTTTGGTTAACCCATTGAATCCTTATTTTGGAACGCTCATAAAGTTCACCAGTCATCCTATTTTTACATCGAGCGATTCAACTTCGAGAAAAAAGATCCCTAAAGGGACTTTCTTGCGGATTCGATCAGAGTCGATGCTTGGATTCTGTTTCCAAAACGCTTTTATGGACGCCCGTCACGCGTTGTCGCGTTGTTGAGGAGGACTTCTCTAGAATGGATTCCTTGCTCAACCCTGCATCGCAAGCAGCAGCACGGGTGGTCAGAGGCGTCTTTAGAAAGTCGATTCTTTTTTGACATTTTCTAAAATAAAAGAAATCGAATGTCTCAACTGCATCTCGAACTGATTTATGTTGGAACACAAGGCCGTGAACGCAATCGAGTTCGCGATTGGGTGGCGGTGTGCATTTGTTTCACGGTTACGGCTTTGCTTGTAATTCAATCTGAGTTTTTGTTCGCGCAGACAATTCTTGCGCCAGGGATCGGGGCTCCGCGTGGGGGCAAAACGGTTCCATCTCCGGCCTACGATATGGCACTGGCGGAACTCTCGCAGGGAAACTATTCCGGAGCACTTCAAATGGCTACCGCCGAATATTCAGGCGGCATCAAGGCTGGCCAGCAGCGATGGATTGATGCCATCGCAAGTGCAATGGTTGTTGGGGAGTGCCACTACGAACTGGGACAAATGCGTCAGGCGGTAGCCGCTTACGATGAATCGCTTTTGCTCAGTGCAGCGCATGCCGATTGGATGCTGGCCGTACAATTTCCTGATCAGAATTTGCGAGCGATGGGAAGTGCACCAATCACGGCGTGGGGCCGCAGCGCACGCAATAGTGTCGCAGCGATAATTCCAGACACCATGTTGATCCGGCAAGGTGAAGCCGATCCGCAGAAAGTTTTACAAAAAGGGGGGGTGCTTTCTGCGCCGTTTAGTTTTCCAATTCGACCACAGGAAATTATCCGTTCGACCGTTGTGAGTCTCTACCGTCGTGGCGATCTCTTAGGACCACTGGCGCGAACAAACGATTCGCTGGACCAGGCGGCTCGTGCACTTTCCCGTCGGCCTGCTCCACCAAATCACTGGTCGCAATCGTGGATTGACATCGCCCTCGGAACAGCCTCATGGGCACAAGGAAAATCGGATCAGGCAATCCCGCTGCTCGAACGCGGCCTGCTGGTGGGAGGCCAATTTGACCACCCTCTCACGGCGTGGGGGCTGATTGTTTTGGGCCGCATCGCCATGGATCGTGACGCCGCAGCAGCGGCAGTAAAGTATTTTGAAGAAGCCACGTATGTCGCCGCGAATTACGGTGATACCAGAGCACTGGAAGAGGCGTTTCGATACGTTCAAATCGCTCATTTGGCTGCGGGTTCGCCAGGAACTCCTCCTTCGATTGAAGCCGCCGCACTATGGGCTCGCACCAACCTCCCAGCGCTCAGGCTGCGGCTCCTCGCCATGAAAGCTGAGACCAGTGCGCTCCTCGGCGACATCCGTTCTGCGGACGCGGCACTTTTAGAGATCGATTCCCGAACGCTCCGAGGCGACATGGGACGCGGGTTGATTGGATTCAAAACGAGCTATGCCAAGAGCCTTGTTTTTTTTCTTCAGGGAGCAACCGACAACGGGGATCGTGAACTGGCAAAAGCATGTCTGATTCAATCCCCTCACAATGTCAAACTTTTTCGTACCGAACGCCTTCTGGAAATATTCGTGTCAGGTTCTGGATCTCTTTCGGACCGCGAGGCCGATGAACGTTTTTCTGAACTGCTGGCCGATCCCACTGTGCGGGAACAATCTCTTGATCCGCTCGGCACGATCACGACGACGTCGACTCCTCGCCTTGAAGCCTTCGATGCATGGATGGTTGCTGCGTTGCGCCGAGACAGTCGAAACAACGAAGCTTTTCTTATCGCCGGTGACGCAATGTTGCGTTCACGATGGCTTTCGGCCCAGCCTCTCGGAGGCAGACGAATAAATACGGAATGGCTCTTCGGAAACCCTGAGGATCTCGACCCACAAGCACTTCTGCAACGAGGCGGCATTTTGGCAAGGGTTCCTCAATTGGCGCAGATCGACCAGGAATTCAATACCCTGCGCACCGAGATGTCGGCGACGATCACGCAAGCCGCACAGGCAGGAAATGCAGATGGTTCATTGCCTGGAAATGTGCAGCGATGGAAACGTTTCGCCGATGTGTCACGTCAACGAACTCAGTTTCTGACAAGCATTGCTTCTGGACGCGATCCCATACCAGTTACTTTTCCACCACGAGGGCCTCCTGTTGAAGTACGACGGCGTCTTCAAAAGGGACAGTTGATGCTCTCTTTTTACTGGATTTCCTCTGGTTTGACCGGTGTTCTTCAAAGTAATGATCGCACCGCACTCTGGCAGATAAAAAATACAAAGCTGCTGACTGAAGAGATTGTGGCTCTGTTTAAAGAGCTGGGAGTGGGCAACACCGTTGCATCGATTTCAACTGAGCGACTCGAAAAATCTCGATGGCGTTCACACGCAGAAAAAATCTCGGAACTTCTCTTTGAAAATTCAAAAGTCTCCCTTGCCGAGAATATCGACGAACTTGTGATCATTCCGGATGGATTGCTTTGGTGCTTGCCATTTGAACTTTTGCCCGTGGGCACAGGGGATCACAAAGAATTGCTTCGTGATTGCTGTCGAGTTCGGTACAGTCCGACTGCCGGCACAGCGGTGATGAAGTTCACGCCCACCAGAGGCGGCGGCGTTATGGGCCTCTGCTCGGGAAAACTTTTTCGTGGTGATGCGCCCGAAATTGCCCAAGAGAATTTGGATCGACTCAGACGTTCACTTGATCGAGTATTTCCTCTTCCTGTTCATGAAAAAAGTCTGCCACTACCATTGGTCGGTTCCGTTGTGGAATCTCTTCTGGTCCTTGACGAACTTGTTGGCGAAGGCCCAGTCGTTGCAAGACCAATGGTGCCTTCTGCACAGGATCGGCAGGGAATGACTTTTGGTATGTGGTTATCGTCGCCTCGAAAACATCCGGTACGAGTGATTCTTCCTGGAATGCAACCGCTGTTACCAGGATCAAACTCAAAGACAACAGCGCCTCTGGGATCTGATATTTTTATGGCCGTTACCGATCTTCTCGCCTCTGGAGCACGCACGGCCATCGTGTCTCGTTGGCGAATGGGAGGGAAAATAACCGTCGATCTCATCGAAGAATTTCTGCGTGATGCTTCAACGGGCGATACGCCTGCGTCAGAAAGCTGGCAGCGATCGGTCTCGATTGTCATTGACGAGGAACCAGACCTACAACTCGAACCCCGAATGAAGATTGACCCTCGTTGTATTCCTGCCGACGCATCTCACCCACTTTTCTGGGCGGGTTATCTTCTGGCCGATTGCGGTCAGGGGATCTATTCTCTTCCTCCGGACGTCATACCAGCAGTCGCCAAACCAATGGCAGCGCCAGTGATCCAAATTCCGAACAAACCCCCTGTGAAAAAGGATGCCGCTGACGATATGAACGATGACAAACCTCCTGCCAAACCAGATCGCCCCGGTCGGCCCGGCCGCGTCGCACCGCGAAAACCTCCTGCTGGAGTGCCGGATGATGCGCCATGAATGGTGAGGAACAAGCGATCAATCTGATTCTGGATGCAATCCTTCTGGCAACAGTCTCTTTTTGTGGTGCTGCGGTCAACTCGGTGGCTGGTGGCGGCACGCTGCTGACATTTCCTGTTTTGGGAGCGATGCTTTCGGATATTCCCGGCGGCATGGTGACTGCAAACACCACAAGCACGATAGGTCTCTGGCCCGGAGCCCTCACCGCCGCATGGGCCTACCGCGATGAACGTCGCGCAACTCCCGAGTGGTCGAGATGGCTGCTCGTGCCGAGCATTACTGGAGCACTTCTTGGTTCCGTTGCTCTGATCGGTCTGCCTTCATCGAGTTTTAATAGATTGGTACCGTGGCTGGTTCTCTTAGCAGCAATTCTTTTTGCTTTACAGCCTTGGATCTCATCGCTTTCAGTTCGCTCCTCAACAAGCAGTTGTGAAAACAATGATCTCCTCAATCGGGATTCACTTTCTCAACGTTCTCTTGCTTGGATGGCATGTTCACAGTTTTTGATTGCAGTGTACGGGGGCTATTTTGGTGCGGGCATCGGCATTCTGATGCTCGCTTCCCTCGGTATGGCCCGCCTGGGAGACATTCACCGACTGAACTCCGTCAAAAATGAACTGGCAACCGCGGTCAACGGAACTGCCGCAGGCCTTTTTGTACTCGGATCATTTGCTGGGTTGAGCAATGTCCATTGGCCAAGCGTGGGTGTTATGGCCTGTGGTTCACTTGCTGGCGGATTGGTAGGATCTGTGCTTGCACGCAGAATTCCAGCTGCCCTGGTTCGGCATGGAGTGGCTGCTATTGGGTTCCTGCTGGCCGCCTATTACTTTGG